>Ga0326597_10006076_pt1 | contig 16605 bp, 14 predicted proteins | sample RVTome_12_FD_203789 | JGI IMG/M metagenome (GOLD analysis project Ga0326597, IMG submission 203789) | Soil microbial communities from uranium-contaminated site in the Upper Colorado River Basin, Wyoming, United States - RVT100D185 | ecosystem: Environmental > Terrestrial > Soil > Contaminated >...
GAAGCAATCGATGGCAGATACCGCCGATCATCGAAGAGCTCAAGGAGAAGGCGCGCAAGGCTGGCCTCTGGAACCTCTTTCTACCCGATAGCGCGCGCGGCGGCGGCTTTACGAATCTCGAGTACGCACCGATGTGCGAGGAGATGGGGCGCGTCCCCTTCGCGGCGGAAGTCTTCAACTGCTCGGCACCCGACACGGGCAACATGGAGGTGCTCGAGCGCTACGCGAGCGAGAAGCAGAAGAAGCGCTGGCTCGAGCCGCTGCTCGCGGGCGAGACCCGCTCCGCATTCGCGATGACCGAGCCGGACGTGGCGTCCTCGGACGCGACGAACATCCGAGCCGAAATCCGCCGCGAGGGCGACGAGTACGTGATCAATGGGCGCAAGTGGTGGACATCGGGAGTTTCCGATCCGCGCTGCAAGCTGATCATCGTCATGGGCCGCACGAATCCACACGCACCGAGCCACGTGCAGCAGAGCCAGATCCTCGTCGATCGCGACACGCCCGGAGTCACCATCGAGCGGAACCTTCCAGTCTTTGGCTATGACGACGCGCCGCACGGACACGGTGAAGTGACGTTTGAGAACGTTCGCGTACCCGCTTCGAATATCGTGCTCGGCGAGGGGCGCGGCTTCGAAATCGCTCAGGGCAGGCTCGGTCCGGGGCGCATCCACCACTGCATGCGCACGATCGGCATTGCGGAGCGATCGCTCGAGATGATGTGCGAGCGACTACTCGAGCGCGAGGCCTTCGGAAAGAAGATCGGAGAGCACTCGGTCTGGGAGGAACGCGTCGCGAACGCGCGCATCGAGATCGAATGCGCGCGCCTGCTCACTCTCAAAGCCGCCTACATGATGGACACGGTCGGCAACAAAGTCGCGCGCTCTGAAATCGCGATGATCAAGGTCAAGGCACCGATCACCGCGCTGCAGGTGATCGACGACGCGATTCAGGCCTTCGGCGGTGCCGGCGTAACCAAAGATGTCGGACTCGCTGCCGCCTATGCAGCGGTGCGCACGCTGCGCATCGCCGATGGACCCGACGAAGTTCACCGCCGCACGATCGCGAAGCTCGAATACCGCAAGGCCAGGACGCGCGGCGAGAAGCGGACCGCGAAGTAACTAGCATTGAACGCCATGGCCGGACAGGCGGCCGCCAAAGGCGAAGCGGACCGTCTGAAACTCTTGGGAGTCGGATTGTGGAACTCGCGGGCAGACACGCGGTCGTCACGGGTGGAGCGAACGGCATCGGCCGCGCGCTGGCCCGGAAGTTCGCTGCGGAGCGCGCGCGCGTCGTCGTCGCGGATCTCGACCTCGAACTCGCGAGCGAACTGGCGTCCGAAATCGGCGGGCTCGCCGTGGCGGTGAACGTGGGCGACGAGCTCTCGGTTCGCGCGCTCGTCGAACGCGCCGAACGCGAAAACGGCCCCATCGATCTCTTCTGCTCGAACGCGGGTATCGGCATTCTGGGCGGCGTCGAAGTCGGCAACGAAGACTGGCAGCAAATCTGGGAAGTCAATGTGATGGCCCACGTCTACGCGGCCCGGGCCGTACTGCCGGCGATGTTGGAGCGGGGTGAGGGATACCTGCTCAACACCGCGTCAGCGGCGGGACTTCTCACCCAGATCGATTCCGCCTGCTACACGGCGACCAAGCACGCGGCCGTCGGCTTCGCCGAGTGGCTCGCCGTCACCTACGGCGACCGCGGCATCGCGGTGTCGGTACTTTGTCCGCAAGCGGTGCGCACAGCGATGATGGCCGATTTCGAGAACGGCGGTGTCGCTGGCGTCGACGGGATGATCGAACCCGAAGAAGTTGCCGACTGTGTGATCAAGGCCCTCGCCGAGGAGCGCTTCCTGATCCTGCCGCATCCGACGGTCGAGAAGTATCTCCAGAACAAGGTGGTCGACTACGATCGCTGGCTGGCGGGAATGCGCCGCCTGCGCGCGCGCTTTCAGCCCGGCTAGGAGCCTGACCCAAGATGCGGATTGAGGGTGCTCTTGCGTGTTGTCGTTGCGTTAGAGCGCACGTTTTCGGCCCTTTCGTGAGTCTTGGGTCAGGCTTCTAGTCGTCGGCGAGCTTGACGAGCTGTTTGCCGAAGTTCTCCCCGCGCAGCATTCCGCGGAACGCGGCGACGGCCGCATCGAGGCCTTCCGCGACGGACTCGCGGTATTTCAGCTCGCCGCTCCTGATCCATTCTGCGAGCTGTCGGGTGGTCTCCGCGTGTTCGGCCTCCCACTCGAAGACGAGAAAGAAGCGGTGCTCGGGAGGCGTCGGCAGTGCGCCGAAGATCTCGAAGGGCGACTCCGCACTCGCAATGTCCGTCGCGTTGTACTGGGAGATGTAGCCGCAGATCGGCACCCGCGCGCCCGCGTTCAACAACGGCGCGACCGCACGCGAAACAGCGCCTCCCACGTTTTCGAAATAGACGTCGATGCCGTCCGGGCACGCAGTCGCGAGATCGGCTGCGAGATTGCCCGCCTTGTAGTCCACACAGGCGTCGAGGCCCAGCCCGTCGATCGCGTAGCGGCACTTGGCCGCGCCGCCCGCGATGCCCACCGCGCGGCAGCCGATCCTCTTGGCGACCTGCCCTACGACCGAACCCACCGCACCGGACGCCGCCGACACCACCACGGTTTCACCGGGTTTCGGATTGCCGACGCGGGTCAAACCGAGATAGCCGGTGCGGCCGGGCATGCCCGCGGGTCCGAGAAAGACCGAAAGCGGCAAGCCCGCGGGTTTCACCTTGTGGAGAAGCGCGGCTTTGTCGGAGCTGATCGCGTACTGCTGCCAACCCGTGTAACTCGTCACGATTTCGCCGATGGCGAATTTTTCTGAACGCGACTCGACGATCCGCCCGATGCTTTCGCCCTGAACGACTTTGTCGAGTGGCATCGGCGGCATGTAGGATTCGACGTCGTTCATCTTGGGGCGCATATAGGGATCGAGCGAAAACCAGAGCACCTCGATCAGGAACTCGCCTGGCCGCAACTCGCGGACGGGCGCAGTCTCGATGCGAAAATCTTCGTCCCGCACTTCACCTACGGGGCGTCGGGCCAACACGACTGAACGGTTCTGATATTCGGGCATGGAGGTGGGGTCTCCTCATTGCGGAATCAGGATTTTGCGGCTGCGCCCCCATCGAGCGGGACGATCGCACCGGACACATAGGCGCCCGCGCGCGAGCACAGGAACAATACCGCGCCCGCGGCGTCTTCCGCGGATCCCCAGCGCTTGAGGGGAATCCCGTCAGCCACGACCTGTCGCGCCGATTCGTTCTGCGCAGCTTGCTTCATCATCTCGGTATCGAACGGGCCCGGCGCGATCGCGTTGACGGTGATGTGCCGATCGGCGAGCTCGTTCGAGAAGATCCGCGTAATGTGATGCAGCCCGGCCTTGCTCGCCGCGTACGAGTAGGCGGTCCAGCTCTTCGTGATCGTCCCGAGCATCGAACCGATGTTGATGACCCGCGCGGGGTCGTCGGCCGTGCCCGCATTGGCGAGCAGCGGCACGAGTTCGCGAGTCAGCACGAACGGTGCGGTCAGGTTCAGCTCGAGCACCTTGTCCCAGGCGTCCCACGGAAACTCTTCCATCGGCGCGCCCCAGGCGACGCCCGAATTGTTGACGAGGATATGCAGCCGCTCTTCGCGGCGCTTGAGCTCGTCGGCGAGCCCGACCACGCCCGCTTCAGTCGAGAGATCTGCACCGAGACCGATACAGCGGTCGTCGCCCCCGAGTTCCGCGGCGACCTTCTCGCAGGTCTCGCGCTTGCGCGACGCGATGTAGACCTTGGCGCCCGACGCGACGAGGGCTTCGGTCATCATCAGGCCGATGCCCCGCCCGCCACCCGTGACGAGAGCAACCTTGCCGGCAACCGAGAAGAGTTGGTCGAGTCCGATCATGGGTTCGACTCCCGGGTGGTGGACTGGTTCGCACATCCTACACGACTGCGGAATCGCTGCCCGGATTCCGGTTGCGGGGGTTGGTTGCTCCGGTGCAGCGCCGAGATGCTTGGGCGCTCAGATGTCGCGCGTCGGCCTCTAGGCGTCGACCCAACTGACGCTTTCGTTCGAGAGGGCTCTTCGATTCGCGTTTTCCATCGCGTACAGAAAAGGGCTCGCTGGGGAGTGGGACACAAACGCTGCGAGCGACATGGGCTCCAAGCCGCTCCGGGCTCGGGTCCGAAATCGATTTCGCAGGCCCAGCGCAACGGAGTCGTCGGAATCACCATCGCCAATGGTGAAGGGAATACTCACATCCTTGCACTCGACTAGCGTCCCGCGCGTTTCCCGCGGTCGGGCGCTGACGCGGTGGGCGTGGCGGTAGGCGTGGCCGTCGGCGTCGCGGTCGGGGTGGCCGTAGCCGTCGCCGTGGGCGTCGGCCCTGGCTGACAGGTCTTTGTCTGCGCTGTCGGTCCCGTGCAGAGGTTCGAACAACAGTCTTTGTTCTTCGTGCAGCTAGCGGGTGACTCCAGGCAGATCGGCGGCGTCGCCGTGGGCGTAGCCGTCGGAATTGCCGTCGGCGTCGCCGTTGGTGTAGCCGCCGGCGTCGCGGTCGCTGTCGCCGTGGGCGTAGCCGTGGGCGTAGCCGTTGGTGTCGCTGTCGGTGTCGCCGTAGGCGTGGCCGTCGGAGTCGCGGTGGGCGTGGCCGTGGGTGTCGGTGTCGCCGTAGGCGTGGCCGTCGGAGTCGCGGTGGGCGTGGCCGTGGGCGTGGCCGTTGGTGTCGCTGTCGGGGTCGCCGTAGGCGTGGCCGTCGGAGTCGCGGTGGGCGTGGCCGTGGGCGTGGGCGTAGCCGTTGGTGTCGCTGTCGGTGTCGCCGTAGGCGTGGCCGTCGGAGTCGCGGTGGGCGTGGCCGTGGGCGTAGCCGTTGGTGCCGCTGTCGGTGTCGCCGTAGGCGTGGCCGTCGGAGTCGCCGTTGGCGTAGCCGTCGGTGTCGGTGTCGCCGTGGGCGTGGTCGTTGGTGTCGCTGTCAGAGTCGCTGTGGGCGTCGTCGTCGAAGTCGCCGTGGGCGTCGCGGTTGGCGTCGGCTCTGGCTGACAGATCTTAGTCTGCGCTGTCGGTCCTGTGCAGATGTTCGAACAACAGTCTTTGTTCTTCGTGCAGCTAGCGGGCGGCTCCAGGCAGATGGGTGGCGTGGTCGTCGGAGTTGCAGTCGGTGTCGCCGTCGGTGTGGCGATCGGAGTCGCGGTCGGCGTCGCGGTCGGCGTGAACGTGGGCGTGGCTGTTGGTGTCGCGGTCGGCGTGAAAGTGGGCGTGGCTGTTGGTGTCGCGGTCGGCGTGAACGTGGGCGTGGCTGTTGGCGTCGCGGTCGGCGTGAACGCGGGCGTGGCTGATGGCGTCGCGGTCGGTGTCAACGTGGGCGTGGCTGTTGGCGTTGCGGTCGGCGTGAACGCGGGCGTCGCTGATGGCGTCGCGGTCGGTGTCAACGTGGGCGTGGCTGTTGGCGTCGCGGTCGGTGTCAACGTGGGCGTGGCTGATGGCGTCGCGGTCGGCGTGAACGTGGGCGTTGCGGTCGGAGTCGCGGTCGGCGTGAACGTGGGCGTGGCTGATGGCGTCGCGAAGCCGTTGATCATCACCGCGAGTGCGTAGTCGCCTTGTTCGAAATGGTTGCCGTCGAATGGGTTGAGGCTAAACCCCGTGACGCCGACGAAGTAGTTGCCGTCTGCGGGGATCGTGAGGCGACACAGTGACCCCAAGCCGATCGCAAAAGTATCCAGTTCGTTGTTGAATGCGTCGTCAAATACGCACACCATGTTCCCGCTGGAGTTGAACAGCCCGATGATCGTGTCGGGACTTTCGAGATCCGGGGGGTCATTCAGGGGCGTGGTCGAAACCGTCACGATATCCCCGGCGAGCAGGCCGCCGATTCCGACGTAGTCGGTATCACCACCGCCAGCGCTGAAGGAAAACACACCGCCGTCCAGGATGGCGCTGCCGCTCGAGGTGATCTGAATCGCAGCCGTCGAGATGCTGTCGTTGGAGGGCTCCTGATCGGTCACCAGCGCAGCCGCGGACGAGGCAATCGCGATCAACATCAACGTCGAGTAAAAGAAGCTCCGCACTGCTACCTCCCAGGCGTTGTCGCCGATCCGCCCCCCGCACAATCTCGATCGCGATTCCTCCAACCGTCAAAGGCCAAGACGCGGGTTGCGGTAGAACTCGCCCGTCCCCCTCGTTCTGTTCTTGCTCCGCATCACTGTCGGAGACGCTGCTTCGTGCACTTGAAATAAGGGCGGCGGGTTTCCACCCGCCGCCCCCATTCGGTCTAGCTCTACCTCACTGTCGCGCCGCTACTCCCTGCACCTGATCGTGGTGGTCTCCACGTAGACCGCGGTGCCGGCCGATCCCGTAGCAGTGCTCGTGATGTTACCCGTGCTCAGATTGCCAGCGGGCACAACCCCGTCCTTGCAGTTCTTGGGTCCCTCGAACTTGACGGGGATCTTCAGGTTCGTCGTCTCGTTCGGGCGGCCACTGCACACGACGCTCTTGGTCCTGTCCACGAGGACGTCGCCAGTGTCGTCGACCATCCTGAGATTGATCGGCGTCGGGTCCGAGAATTCGTTCGGGCCGCATTTCGCCCCGGGCGCATCCACGGCGTCGAGGATCACGATCATGTTCCTCGTGAGCTTCGACCCCTTCGAACCCGGCGTCCCCACGTCTCTGAGAGAGATCTGGTTCGGATTGATTTCCACGACGGCGCAGAGGCAGTCGGAGGCACCCGGCGTCGGGGTCGCGGTCGCCGTCGGCGTGGCCGTCGCAGTCGGCGTGGCTGTCGGGGTCGGAGTGGCCGTCGGTGTCGCAGTCGGCGTGCCCGTCGGCGTCGCGGTCGGCGTGGCCGTCGGCGTCGCGGTCGGCGTGGCCGTCGGCGTCGCGGTCGGCGTGCCCGTCGGCGTCGCAGTCGGCGTAGCCGTCGGTGTGGCCGTCGGCGTCGCAGTCGGTGTCGCGGTCGGCGTGGCCGTCGGGGTCGGCGTGGCCGTCGGCGTGGCCGTCGGCGTCGCGGTCGGCGTGGCCGTTGGCGTCGCAGTCGGCGTGGCCGTTGGCGTCGCAGTCGGCGTCGCGGTCGGCGTGGCCGTCGGCGTCGAGGTCGGTGTCGCGGTCGGCGTGGCCGTCGGTGTCGCGGTCGGCGTGGCCGTCGGTGTCGCAGTCGGCGTCGAGGTCGGCGTGGCCGTTGGCGTCGCGGTCGGTGTCGCGGTCGGCGTGGCCGTCGGTGTCGCAGTCGGCGTCGAGGTCGGTGTCGCGGTCGGCGTGGCCGTCGGTGTCGCAGTCGGCGTCGAGGTCGGCGTGGCCGTTGGCGTCGCAGTCGGTGTCGCGGTCGGCGTGGCCGTCGGAGTTGCAGTCGACGTGGCTGTCGGTGTCGGCTGAACTCCAGCCAGAGCCGAGGTCGTCAGTGCCAGGGATGCTCCAATAACCACCAGATTGCAGAACAGCTTCGTGGATCGTCTCATCACTGCGATTTCTCCCTTGCCCAGCGGCACTCGAGGCGCGTTCGGATCGAGCCCCTTCGGGTTGCGCACGCCTGTCGAGCGGACTCCGTCACGAGTGCCTGGGGTAAATTGCCCACTTTGACTCCTCAGCAGATGCAATCGCTGTACCATGAGCGCTTTGCCGATAACAGGCGAAAACACACGAAATTACAATGAGTTAACTCGAAGATTGACGCAGTCGACGGAACGGGGCATCAGGATGGGAATACCGGTTCCGCGTGAGCGGAAAAGTGGTTCCTATTTCCCGCAGTGATCTTGTTGGGGAATTACCCGCGGCCGCGACGCCAACAGGGGCGGTTTTGCCCGCCCCCGAGTTCCGCTTGACGGAATTCGCCCCGCTGGAAACCGCCAACGACTCAATTTTGTCGTTGCTATTGCCCGCCGCAGGCACGCCAAAGCTCGGGGGCGTCTCCCGGCAGGATATAGAAGCGCTCTCTGTCGACCGCGCTCCGATCTAGAGTCGCCGTCTCATCCGACGGCGGGATCCACACGAGACCCGGCGAAACGTGTCACTCGCGGGGGACGGTCAGCACGAAATCGCAGCCCTCGAATGGAGTGCCGTCGAGCAGTTCGCCGATTACGCAGGCGGACGTGTCACCGGGGGCGAGACCTGTCTGGGGAACCCGATAGTGGGAGAGCAGGTCTCGGTAGCCGTCGCCGTTGTGATCGGCGGCGTGCCCGCCTGCCATGTGTGCGGGAGCCGCTCGATCGGGTCCGAACGCGAGTGTGGTGACGTCCACTTCCGCAACGTCGAAGGCGTCCGAGCCGAGGATGGCGACGGAGACGACGCCTTGGCTCGCGGGGTTGACGGGGTTGTTCGAGTTGCCCGGCAGGATGTCGGTGGCCACCTCTTCGAGGACGAGATCGAGATCCAGGCTGAAACTCAACCGATCCTCATCGAAGAAGTCGGGGTCGTAGCCGTCGAATGCGAGGTTGAGCACCTTCAGGATTACGCGCGAGCTTCCGTCGAGCCTGACGAGGAAGGATCCCGCGCTCCCGTCGAGTCCGGGAATCCAGTGGTCGGTCGTACCCGGTAGATCGCGCAACACCTCGACGTGCCAGCGGTAGGCGTCGTCGGCTTCGAACGAGACGCTCAGCGCCGCGCGCGTCGATTCGGTCGCGTTCACCGCGACGAAGACCACACCGTTCGTCATCGGCCCGTCTTGGATGTTCAGCTTCATGGGCAGCTGCGAAGTCCCCAGGACCCGCTGCATGGGCGGAACCGTCGTCCGGGGCCAGAGTCCACCTTCCTCGAAGTGGTCACCGTCGTCCTGCGAGGCGGCGTACCAACGCCAGCGCGAGAATTCGATGATCGAGTCCACGGCGTTGCTGGTTCCGATTGCACCGAGAATCGTGTCGACGGCGTCGTAGAAATCCGGCTCGTTGCGCGAGAACCGGCAGTAGCAGCCACGCGCCTGGCTGCGAGAGTTGCGCCAGAAATCCGCGAGGAAGGACGCGTCGCCGTCGAAGTAACGGTCGCGCAGGAAGAAGAGGTATTGCGACTTCCCGTACAAAAAGGAGCCCTGGTAATCGTCATCGAATTCGACGGGTCGATCGGGACGCCTCGTGAAGCCCGGGAGAACGTTGTAGTAATAATCGAGATCGTCTTCGATGACGTCCTCCATCAACGTCGCGGCCGCCTCGTGGAGGTTGAGCTCCCACCAATCGTCGGCGGCCTGGAGCATGTGTTGAAATTCGTGAGCGACGGTCGACTCGAGGAACGGCCCGCCCCAGACGTTCGGGTCGATCACCATGTAGGTCGACCAGTCGTCGTAGAAAGTGGCCGGATTGCTCGCGGCCGAATCCACGTATGCGTAGCCGATGCCGCGCAGCAGGTAGAGATCGAGCCGCTCGTCGGGTCCGCAGACGCCGCCGTCGAGCAGCGGGGCCGTCTGCCCCATCGACAAGACCTGGATGTCCCAAGACTCTTCCGAGAATCGCAGCATGTTGACCGCTTCGGCCGCGAGGTTGACGTCCTCGTAGTGAACGATCAGCGGGTAGACGCTGGATTCGATGCTGTACGCAAAGTTCCCCGTGCAGGGTTGCGGTGGCAGCGCAGCCGCAAACGCGCTGCTCAGCTCCGGCGCGACCCGCGTGGCCGCATCCTTCGCGGCGCGCAACACGCCCGTCGCGCAGCGCGGCACTTCGACGCCCAGGCTCTTGTAGCTCGGTGCGAGCTGGTCGCGGTCGAAGAGCGCGAGAAACGCGTGGATCGCGGCTTCGTCGCGGCTGATCACACCCGCGGCGACATCTGCGCCGAGCCGCTCCGCGAGGTTCTCTTCACGGAAACCTTCTTCGGCGAATGCGAGTGGGGGGCCCACGAGCAGACACACGACGACCCGCGCAATCTTGCCAGCGGAAATCGCGGGTTCGAACATGGCCCTATATTGCACCAGCGAACCGCCGCAATGGAAGGAAGTTGCTGATGGCCCGCTCGCGGCGGCTCGAAAGTGCCTTCTGGGCGATCGAGAGCGCCCTACCCGAGGGTTCTGGGAGTCCGGGCTGAATTCCCAGCATCTCGTCAAATCACCAACTGAATCCCTCGCTTACACGATCCCGTTTCGAGCTCGGCAGATCGGACATTCAGTGAATCCGAACCCGATCGTGTGTAGTATCATGATCTTCACACTCGGTACGTGAAAAGAAGTGTAATCATTCCGGGTCTGTGTCTGCGTCGGGTGCCGGTTAGCCGTGCATCGGTACAAAGGCATTGCGAGGATGAGTGCCCGGGTGCGGGGCGAGAGGCCCAGCTGCGAGCGATCGGGTTCGAGCGAGTGGCTCTTGCCTCACGGACTCCGAAGCAAAGGTCGTGCTCTCAGTGGGCGCCAAATCCCAGCGCGGTCGCCATTCGCTCGCGGTGGAAACTCGGGGTTCCGAAGAGCAGCTCGCTCGCCTTTGCGCGCTTGAAGTAGAGGTGGGCGCTGTGCTCCCAGGTGAATCCCATCCCGCCGTGGATCTGGATGTTCCGATTCGCGACGTGGAGGTAGGCGTCCGAGCAATAGGATTTCGCCATCTGCGCAGCAATCGAGGCGGACTCGGGATCTTCTTCGCTCGCGAACGCCGCGTTGTAGACCGCCGACCGCGCGAGTTCGACTTCGACCAGCATGTCCGCGCACTGGTGCTTGATGACCTGAAATGAACCGATCGGTCGCCCGAATTGGAAGCGCGTCTTCGCGAAGTCGGTCGCCGTCTCGAGAACGCGTTGCGCGCCCCCGACTTGTTCGGCGGCCAGCGCGACGATCGCTCGCTCGAGCGCGCGCTCGAGTCTGTCGGAGACGTCGCCTACGGAAATTCGCGTCGCGGGTGTGCGCTCGAAGCGCAGCGCGGCGAGCTTGCGGGTCGGGTCGAGCGGTGGTTGCACCGCGCGAACGAGGCCCGACGCATCTGCGGCCACGCGAAACAGCGCGAGTTCCCCATCGATGCGCGCCGCGACGAGGATCTCGTTCGCGGTATGGCCATCGAGCACGTAGATCTTTTCGCCGCTGAGCCGGAACTTCCCCCCGCTCGATTCCGCGGCCATCGCAATGCCGGAGAGATCCCAGGGACTCGCTGCCTCCGAAAAAGCCAGCGTTCCGATGGCCTTGCCCGCGGCGAGTTTCGGCAGGATCTCGTTCTGGGCGGCCTCGTCGGCCGCGAGTTCGAGTGCACTCGACGCGAGCACGGCACTCGCGAGAAACGGGGCGCAGAGCAGCACCCGTCCCATCTCTTCTGCGACGATCGCGAGTTCGACCATCCCGAAGCCCGCGCCACCGTGCCGCTCGGCAACGATCAGACCGACGATCCCGAGCTCCTCGGCCATACGGCCCCAGCACGTCAGGTCGTGGCCCTGCTCGCTCGCCATCAACTCGCGAACGCGGTTCTCGTCCGATTCCTTCTCTAGAAAATTCCGGACGGTGCGCCTCAGCTCGCCGTGTTCGTCACTGAATTCGAAGAGCATGTCCCCTTCCTCCGACGCCCTGCTTTCTCGTGCGCGCCATGTGCGCCATGCACGATTCGGTAACGGTCATGACTGCGCACCATCCTGGACTTGATCTAGCTTCGCGGAACTTCCTTCCAGGGAACATCCTTGTCGACGCGCGGCTCGCCCGGCAAGCCGAGCACGCGCTCGCCCAGGATGTTTCGCATGATCTCCGACGTTCCGCCCTCGATCGAGTAGGCCCTGGATCGGAGCAGGTTGTACTTGGCGTGGAGCTTGCTGTCGGTGGATGATGTCCTTCCCTGGCGCAGCTCGTAGCCGTGTTCGTAGACGAGTGCATCGGGTCCGAGTACGTCCGCACAACACTCCCAGATCGCCTTTCCGATCTCCGCCTGCGCGAGCTTCCCGACCGAGCCCTCCGGGCCGATCACGTTGGAATGCCGCGCCGCCTTGGCGCGGATGCCCGTCAGACGCAGCAGCTCCGACTCGATGTACAACTTCGCGACGCGGTCCCGGAGCAGCGCATCCTCGAACTTCGAACGCTGGCCGTCGGCGCCTTGAAGCAACTCGAGCAGGATCGCGATCGGCCCGCCGCCTTTCCGGCTCGCTCCGCCACCGAGCGCCACCCGCTCGTTCATCAGCGTTGCGATTGCCACCTTCCAGCCCTGCCCTTCCTCTCCGAGCATGTGCTCTGGCGGAATCCGGACGTCATTGAGGAAGACCTCGTTGAATTCGGCTTCTCCGGTGATCTGGTACAGAGGTCGCACCTCGACGCCAGGCGCTTGCATGTCGAGCATGAAATACGAGAGACCGTCGTGCTTGGGAACGTCCGGGTTGGTGCGCGCGACGAGCAGCCCCCACTTCGAGATGTGTGCGAGGGTCGTCCAGACCTTCTGGCCATTGAGAATCCAATCGTCGCCATCGCGCACCGCGCGCGCCGCAAGCCCCGCGAGATCCGACCCCGCCGAGGGTTCACTGAAGAGCTGACACCAGATTTCTTCGCCCGTGAAGATGCGCCGCAACAACTCGCGCTTGCCTTCCACTTTCCCGTAGGCGAGTACGACGGGTGCAGCCATGCCGATCCCGATCGGATTGATGTACATGTCTTCGAAGTAGGTCTCGGCGCCCTTGTGCAATTCGTCCTGGACGATGGTTTGCAGTTTCGGTGCAAGGCCCAGCCCCCCGAGGCCTTCGGGAAAACTCACCCATGCGAGGCCGTGATCGAATTGCGCGCCTCGAAATGGGATGCGTTGGTCACCCTTGGCATCCGGATTCACGTCGGCAAGCAATTTGCGCGTGCACGCGCGCAGTTCGGACTCGTTCATCGCCGTACCTCTCTCGTCGAAAGATCGACGCGCGGGCCATCCGGGGGCGATCCGGGGGCGATCCGTGGGCCATCCCCTGGATGGTTGCCAATTTCTAAGCCAGCGCTAAGTTAATACGTCGAGCCCGGCGCGTCAAATCCGGCGCGCCGCGCGGCGGGACCCGTGCAGGGCCCTCCTGGGCACCTTCAGGGCCCGTTGACTGGGGCCCTCGAGCCTGACTCGAGCCCTCGAGCCTGACTCGAGCCCTCGAGCCTGACTGGAGCCGAATGACCGCCAGCCTCGCCAGCGTGCCCAAACGCGGCCGCCCTTCGCGGCGCGAGCCGATCTTCGAGTCCGCGCTGCGCTTGTTTCGCGCGCGCGGATTCCACGCGACCGCGATCAACGAGATCGGGGCCGATGCCGATGTGACCGGCCCCGCGATCTACTCGCACTTCGAGAGCAAGGGAGAACTGCTCGCGGAGGCGATCCGCGAGGGGTGCTACCGGATCGGAAACGCGCTCAGTGAAGCCCTCGCCGACGGCGACCTCAGCGCCGACGAAGCGCTCGACCGGCTCGTCCGCGCCTACGTGCGCGTGGCGCTCGAAAACGCCGACATGAACGCCTGCTACGTGCTCGAGCTGCGAAACGTCGAAGCCGAACGGCGCGGCCCCCTGCAACGCGCCGCGCGGCGCCTGTGCGACTTGTGGCGCGAAAAGCTGACCGCGGTGCGCCCCGAACTCGGGCGCGAGCAGGCAGACACCATGGTGCAGATGGCCATCTTCTCGATCGTCTCGCTCTGCATGATGCCGAGCCGCATCGATCGGGAATCGCTCGTCGAACTCGCTTCGCAACAGGTGATGCACGGCCTGCTCGGCGCCGATCCGATCCCAACCCGTGTGTGAGCTGGCTTCGAGCAGGAGTGCGATTTCGGGCCTGGCTCCGAAAACCCGGGGCCTGAGAACCGGAGAATTGAATACCTGAGATTCAATAACTGAGTGGGGGGACCAAACATGCACAGCGCAGTCATCATCGATGCCGTCCGCACGCCGGCCGGAAAGAACGGAGGCAGCCTCAAAGACTGGCACCCCGCGGCGCTGGGCGCCCACGTCCTCCAGGCGCTCGCGGTGCGCAACCCGATCGACCTCGAGGCGATCGACGATGTGATCTTCGGCTGCGTGATGCAGGTCGGATCGCAGGCGCTCAACGTCGCGCGCAACGCGGTTCTCACGGCCGGTTGGCCAGAGGCCGTTCCCGCCACGACCGTCGATCGCCAGTGCGGGAGTTCCCAGCAAGCCATTCACTTTGCCGCGCAGGGCGTGATGTCTGGTGCCTACGATGCCGTCGTCGCTGGCGGTGTCGAGATCATGTCCAAGGTTCCGCTCGGTGCCTCGCTCGTCAGAGAGCTGGGATTTCCGTTTCCGGCCAGCATGCTCGACCGCTACGCGGCGACCGGACTGCCACACCAGGGAATCGGCGCGGAAATGATCGCGGACGAATGGGGCTTTTCGCGCGCCGATCTCGATGCGTTCGGCGCGCTCTCGCAACAGCGCGCCGAACGCGCCACCAACGAGGGCCGCTTCGATCGCGAGATCGTCGCCGTTCCGATCGAAGCCGATGGCGGCGCGGAACCGATGCGGGTCGACGAGGGCATCCGCCCCGGGACCACCGCGGAGAAGCTCTCGACTCTCAAGCCCGCCTTCAAGGAAGACGGCAAGCTCACAGCGGGCAATTCGTCGCAGATCGCCGACGGCGCATCCGCTTTGCTGATCATGAACGAGGAGAAGGCGAAGGCGCTCGGTTTGCGGCCGCGGGCGCGGTTTCACGCGTTCGCGCTCGCGGGCACCGATCCAGTCACGATGCTCAAGGGGCCGATCCCCGCGACCCGCAAGATCCTCGAGAAGACCGGCTTGTCGATCGGCGACATCGACCTCTTCGAGGTGAACGAAGCCTTTTCTTCGGTCGTGCTCGCGTGGCAGAAGGAGACCGGAGCCGACATGAATCGCGTCAACGTGAACGGGGGCGCAATCGCGCTCGGCCACCCCCTGGGCGCGTCCGGTTCCAAGCTCATGGCTACACTCCTATGTGAATTAGAGCGAACGGAAGGCCGCTACGGGCTGCAACTCATGTGTGAAGGCGGCGGCCTCGCAAACGCAACCATCATCGAGAGGATTTGAATCGTGGAAATCAATGGCGCTTCGGCAATCATCACGGGCGGTGCATCGGGTATCGGCGAGGCCGCCGCTCGGCGGCTCAGCGCGCTCGGAGCGCGCTGCGTGATCGCCGACCTCAACGAGGCCAAGGGCAAGGAACTCGCATCCGCACTCGGTGGCGAGTTTGCGAAGGTCGACGTAACCAACACCGAGGAGGTGCAGGCGGCGGTCGACGCCGCGATGGCGCTTGCTCCGCTGCGCGTGCTCGTCAATTCGGCAGGCATCGGTTTTATCGGTCGCACCGTGAATCGCGAGGGTCAGCCCTTCGACCTCGACGCGTTCGAGCGGGTGCTGCGAATCAACCTGACCGGATCGTTCAACTGTCTGCGACTCGCGGCGGCCTCGATGGCGAAGACCGACCCGGTCGATGCGGACGGTCAGCGCGGCGTCATCGTGAACATGGCGTCGGCGGCGGCCTATGACGGCCAGACCGGCCAGGCCGCGTACGCGGCGTCGAAGGGCGGGATCGTCAGCATGACGTTGCCCATCGCGCGCGATCTGAGCGCGATCGGAGTGCGCGTCAACACGATCGCGCCGGGATTGATCGACACGCCGATCTACGGCGAAGGTGAGGGTTCCGAAAAGTTCAAGGCGAACCTCGCGCAGAACGTGCAGTTCCCGAAGCGACTCGGCTACGCGGAAGAGATCGCCTCGATGATCGTCGAGCTGGTCACCAACGACTACATGAATGCGGAAGTCGTGCGCGTCGACGGCGGCGTCCGCCTTCCGCCCAAATAGAGGAGATCGCAATGTCCGACGAGGTTCTCAGCGAAGTCCGTGGACGAGTGCTTCTCATCACCTTGAACCGACCCGACGCGCGCAACGCGGTGAATTCCGCGCTCGCACAGGGTCTGCTCGCGGCGGTCGAACAACTCGACGAAGACAAAGGCCTGACCGCCGGGGTCCTGACAGGAGCAGGCCGCGGCTTCTGCTCGGGCATGGACCTGAAGGCCTTCGCGCAGGACGGCTTTCCGCGAGGCTTCGCGGAGCTGCTCCAGCGCGAAAGCGCCAAACCGCTGATCGCGGCGATCGAGGGCTTCGCGCTCGCGGGCGGCCTCGAGGTTGCACTGACCTGCGATCTGCTCGTCGCGGCACGCGGCGCCAGACTCGGCATTCCCGAGGTCAGCGTCGGCCTGTTTGCGGCGGGCGGCGCACTGCTGCGCCTGCCCCGGCACCTGCCGTACGGAGTGGCGATGGAGATGGCGCTCACCGCGCAGCCGATCCTCGCCGAGCAGGCGCACGAGTACGGCCTCGTGACCCGCCTCTGCGAACCCGGCGAAGCCGTCGAACGCGCGCTCGATCTCGCGGATCTGATCTCGAAGAACGCGCCGCTCGCGGTGGCAGTGTCGAAACAGCTGATTCGCGCGACCCAGGGTCGAACCGAAGCAGAGCTTTGGGAGCTCCAAAAGCCGCTCGCGGCGAAGGTGATCCATTCGAAAGACGCCGAGGAAGGGCCGCTGGCGTTCATCCAGAAACGCGCCCCGAACTGGCAGGGCGAATAGCGGAATCCGACTCGGGCGCACGAGCGGGCTGCGCGGTCGATCTCTTGTGCGGAGCGGGCTGCGCCGTCGATTTTTTGTGCGGGGTGAGTTGCACGAGTGCGCTGAGGGGAGGCCATCGGGCTCTAACCCCATGAGAAGGCGCGCGACCGACCTCGCTTTGCGCCGTGCGTCGGGCTCCCGATCGGATTCGG
>Ga0326597_10006078_pt1 | contig 16605 bp, 17 predicted proteins | sample RVTome_12_FD_203789 | JGI IMG/M metagenome (GOLD analysis project Ga0326597, IMG submission 203789) | Soil microbial communities from uranium-contaminated site in the Upper Colorado River Basin, Wyoming, United States - RVT100D185 | ecosystem: Environmental > Terrestrial > Soil > Contaminated >...
CATGCCGGCGACCGGCGTCGGGTAGACCGCGACGCCGCTCGTCTCGTTGTAGAGCGAGACGTTGCCGGAGACGACCGGCACGCCGAGCGCCTGGCACGCCGCGACCATGCCGCGCACGCACTGCTCGAGCTGGTAGTAGACGTCCGGCTTCTCCGGGTTGCCGAAGTTCAGGCAGTCGGTGAGCGCGACCGGCTCGGCGCCGGAGCAAACGACGTTGCGCGCCGCCTCGGCGACGGCGAGCGCGCCGCCGGCGAACGGGTCGAGGTAGCAGGCGCGGCCATCGCCGTCGGTCGCGAGCGCGATCGCCCGGCGCGTGCCCTTGATGCGCAGCACGGCGGCGTCGCTGCCCGGCCCGACGACGGTGTTCGTCAGCACCTGGTGGTCGTACTGGCGCCAGACGCAGCGCTTGGAGGCGACCTCGGGTGATGCGAGGAGGCGGAGGAGGGCTTCTGTAGGAGCGTTCAATTGAACGCCCCTACCCCGACGATGGCCGAGATCCGGCAGCTTCGACAGGTCGTACGACTGGAGTTCTTCCAGCCAGCGCGGCTTGACGCCCTCGCGCACGTACTGCGGCGGCTCGCTGAGGAGCGCGACGGGCAGCCGCGCGACGACGCGCTCGCCGTCGCGCACGGTCGCCATGCCGTCGTCCGTGACGACGCCGATCGGGACGCAGTGCAGCTCCCAGTGCTCGAACAGGCGGCGCACGTCCTCGGCATGCTCCGTCTTCGCGATGATCAGCATGCGTTCCTGCGACTCGGAGAGCATCACGTCGTACGGCGTCATGCCCGCCTCGCGACGCGGCGCGAGCGCGACGTCGATCTCGATACCTGTACCGGCCTTCGCCGCGCACTCCACGCTGGCGCTCGTCAGCCCCGCCGCGCCCAGGTCCTGCATCCCCACGATCCAGCCGGCGTGCTGTTCGGCCAGCTCGCAGCAGGCCTCCATCAGCAGCTTCTCCAGGAACGGGTTGCCGACCTGCACGGCGGGGCGCCGCTCCTCCGAGCGCTCGTCCAGCTCGACGCTGGCGAAGGTCGCGCCGTGGATGCCGTCGCGGCCGGTGTCCGCGCCGACGAGCAGCAGGACGTTGCCGGGCCCGTCCGCACGCGAGCGCTGCAATGTTTCGATGCGCGCGACGCCTGCGCAGAGCGCGTTCACCAGCGGGTTACCCGCGTACGACTCGTCGAACGCGACCTCGCCGCCGACGGTGGGGACGCCGAGGCAGTTGCCGTAGCCGCCGATGCCGGCCACGACGCCCTCGAATAGCCGCCGGTTGTTGCGATCGCTAAGCGGCCCAAAGCGGAGCGAGTCGAAGATCGCGACCGGCCGCGCGCCCATCGCGAAGATGTCGCGCACGATGCCGCCGACACCCGTCGCGGCGCCCTGGTAGGGCTCGATCGCCGACGGGTGGTTGTGCGATTCGATCTTGATCGCCACGCAGAGCCCGTCGCCGATGTCGACGACACCGGCGTTCTCCTTGCCGGCCTCGGTAAGCACGCGCGGGCCAGTCGTGGGGAAGAGGCGGAGCAGCGGCTTGCTGTTCTTATAGCCGCAGTGCTCGCTCCAGAGCGCGCCGATCATCCCCAGCTCGACCTCGTTGGGCTCGCGGTCGAGGCGCTCGCAGGCCAGCCGGTACTCGTCCCGGGAGAGGGCGATCTGTTCGAGTGTGCGCTGGTCGACGGTCATGGGGCCAGTCGCAGCGTAGCGTAGAGCCGCCGAACAGTGCTAGCGAAACTCGTAGACGGCGGTGTCAGCGAGGAACCCCCCGCCGAACGACACCTCGAACGGCACGGTGCCTTCCGGCACTTCGAAGATGATGTCGGCATCGACGGTCTCGTCCTCCGCGAGATCGACCGGCCTTGAGCGGCGACCGATGACGGCAAGCAGCGGATCCCTGTTGCCGCCGGCGGCGTCCGCCATCTGGAAGTCGCCACTGGCGACCCGCGTATACCCACTGTCGCTCCGGTCATTCGTCAGTAGGAAGGAGAAGAGCACAAGCCGGTAGCCGGGCTGCGGCTCGAGAAATGCGACGGCTTCGTCGGCGGGGTCGAGGGCCGCCACGAGCTCGACCTCGATCGAGTTGACCTCGATGCGGGCTTCGCGCGGCCCGATGTCGCCTTCCAGGAGACGGGTGTAGGAGACCTGGACGACGCGCTCCTCACCTCCGAATGGCGCGGCGATGATGAGCGCGACGATGCCCGCCACAGCTGCGCCGATGACGAGCGCACCCGCGGCGGACGAGGCGACGTACGTGCCGCCCGTGGTGGCCGGCGCCTCGGCGGAGAGGCTGTACGGAGGGTACTCGTCCGTCAGCGAGAGTGAGTATGCGTAGACGCGCTCGCGCCAGCGCATCACGCCCACCACAAAGTCGTGCAGACCCTTGGGGAACTGGCCGGTGAACAGGATGACCAGCCAGCCGACCGCCACGATGGCGAAGGATGCGTATTGCAGGATCGAGACCACGAACCACTGCGGCAGCCCCGCAGCGAACTTCCAGATGCCCACTTTCCAGCGCGACACGCGCTCTGGATAGGCGACCTCGTAATGGACCGGATACTCACCATGGAACGCCGGGTAGACATCCGTCAGCAGCGAGAGGTAGCTCTGCACCCGCACGTTGAATCGTTCGACGCCCACCTGGTAATCAAAGAGCCAGCGCGGAATACGGCCTCGAATGAGGATCGCAAGCCACATGAGCGGGAGCGCGAGAAGCGCGGTGTACAGGGCGAGTCCCGCGAAGAGCAGCGCCGGAAGCGCCAGCGGCAGCCGGAAGAGCGCCTTCCAGCGCGACTGCAGTTCCGCGTGGTCAACGCTGAACTGGACGGGATAGGGTGCGGGTACGACCTGCGCCATCAGACCTCCTCGAGCGCCCGGGAGCGGCGCTCCTGTGTTCCACGCCCGGTCTCGTGCGCGTCCGCCTTCGATGGCGATTATACTCAGCGTGGCGGCCTAGAGAAGGCCTCAACCGGCGATAGCTGGAAGCCGAGACCTTATGTAGTGAGCGCTGTATCAGCAATCGACACGGCAACGGCCAGGGCCAGCATCCGGCACTACGTGCTGGCCGTTTGCTTCGCGCTCCTCGGCGGGCTGTTCGGCATCCTGGGCGCGTTCGCCGCCGAGAGCCGGTCGAGCGTGCCACTGCTGGCGATCTTCATTGGCGCGCCGGTGGCCGAAGAGATCGCCAAGCCGGTGGGCGTCTATCTCTACCTCATTCGTTGGCGGGACGTGCTGCGGAGCCAGCTCCAGATCGCGCTCCTGGTGGCGATCTCGGGGCTGTGCTTCGGGCTGCTCGAGAGCTTAGTCTACGTGACCCTCTACGTTCCGGACCACTCGCGGGAGTTCTTCATCTATCGCTTCACGGTCACCGTGCTGCTTCACGGCGTCGCCAGCTTCATTGCCGGCCTTGGTATCAACGTACAGCTAATCGACTGGGCGAACGGCCAAGCCCCCTTCCCGCGCAGGGCTCGCAACGCCTTCGCGGCGGCGATCGGCCTGCACGCGCTCTACAACACGACCGTCGTCGTGCTCTCCTTCACCGACACGTTGACCTTCGACTAGGCGGCTACGGCGCCATGGTGAACGGCGGGTACTCGTCGGTCATGAGCAGGACGTAGGCGTTCACTCGCAACGACCAGCGGTTGACGCCCACGATGAAGTTGAACAGCGACTCCGGAAACCGCTTCGTGAACAGGATGGCGAAGAACGCCGCGACGTACGCGAAGAGGGCACCGATGCTCAGGAGCAGGAGGACGACGATATGGGGGATCGCCAGCAGCCATTTGACGAAGATCAGCCAGCGCGAGAGCTCCTGCGGGTACGCGACCTCGTACGTTACCGGATAGTGACCGGCCTCCCACGAGAACGGCGGGTAGTCATCGCGCAGCAAGCCCGCGTACGCCCCCACGTTGGCCTGCCAGCGAGACACGTTGACGGCAAACTTGAAGAGCTCCTCCGGGTAACGCTTCGTGAAGAGGATGGCGAAAAAGGCGATGAAGGTCACCACTTCCCAAGCGATCAACAGCGCGTAGAGGATGATCACGTGGGGAATGGCCAGCAGCCACTTGACGAAGATCAGCCACCGCGAGAGCTCGCCTGGATACTGGACATCGAACGCGACTGGATAGCTTCCTGCTACCGCCTGCGCCATCTGGACACCTCCTGTGTCTCCGCGCCGTGCTCCCAGTAGAGACGATGCGCGGTCGCCTCTACCACACGCCTATCTCGCGACCGCCGCCACGCCCGCCTCGATGACGCTGCGCCAGAGCAGCAGCCCGTCGCTGCCGCCCAGCAGCGGCTCGCCAGCACGCTCCGGGTGGGGCATCATGCCCAGCACGTTCCCGCGCCGGTTGACGATCCCGGCGATGTTGCGCAGCGAGCCGTTCGGGTTCGCCTCCGCCGTCACCTCCCCGTCCGCCGTGCAGTACCGGAACGCGACCCGTCCGTCCGCCTCCAGCTCGTCCAGCGTCGCTTCGTCCGCGTAGTAGCGTCCTTCGCCGTGCGCGATCGTCAAGCGCAGCACATCGCCGATGCGCGAGAGGCGCGTGAACGGCGACGAGCTGTTCTCGACGCGCAGGTGGACGTCCTGGCAGCGGAACTGGAGGCTATCGTTGCGGAGGAGCGCGCCGGGCAGGAGGCCGGCTTCGCAGAGGACCTGGAAGCCGTTGCAGATGCCGATCACCGGGCGGCCCGCCTCGGCGTGGCGGGCGACCGCCTCCATCACCGGCGAGAAGCGGGCGATGGCGCCCGTGCGCAGGTAGTCGCCGTAGGAGAAGCCGCCGGGCAGGACGACGCAGTCGTAGCGGGAGAGGTCGGTCTCGCGATGCCAGACCAGGTCCGCCTCCTGGCCGAGCACGTCGCGCAGCACGTACTGGCAGTCGTGGTCGCTCCAGGTGCCGGGGAAGACGACGACGGCGAAGCGCATCACTGCGGCCTCAGCTTACCACAGCCGGCGGATACGGAGACGCCGGCTCATCGCGCGCGCCAGCTCTTCGGCGCCGGCCGGGGCGGCAGCGACGTTGCCGGGCCATCCTGCGCGCGCCGGCCGGGCCGGAAGCGGCCGATCAGCGCGCGCCGCTCCACCTCGGTCGGCTCCGGGTAGGCGATGCGCGGGTGGTAGACGCCACGCAGCGTCTGCTTGAACGAGTCGGCGATCGTGCGCATATCGCGCAGCGTCAGCTCGCACTCGTCCAGCTCGCCCTCGGCGAGCCGTTCCGCCAGCACCTCCTCGACGATCACGTCGATGCGCTCGCCCGAGCGGTCCTCGCTGGAGCGCACCATCGCCTCGGTGGAATCGGCGAGCATCACGATCGCCGTCTCGCGGCTCTGCGGCCTCGGGCCGGGGTAGCGGAACATGCCCGGGTCGACGCGCGGGTCGCGCTCGCTCGCGATGCGATAGAAGTAGGGGATCAGTCGCGTGCCGTGGTGCTCGGGAATGAACGCCTGCACCCCCAACGGGAGCCCGTGCTTGCGCGCCAGCTCGGCGCCGCCCAGCACGTGCGCGGCGATGATGCGCGCGCTCGACTTCGGGTCCAACGCGTCGTGCGGGTTGTCTCCGGCCATCTGGTTCTCGATGTAGTAGCCCGGCTGGAGCACTTTGCCGATGTCGTGGTAGTAGCAGCCGACGCGCACGAGCAGCGCGTCGGCGCCGACCAGGTCGGCGGCGCGTTCGGCCAGGTTGCCGACGATGACGCTGTGGTGAAACGTCCCAGGCGCCTCGTCCTGGAGGCGGCGCAAGAGCGGGGCGTTGAGCTGCGCCAGCTCGAGGAGCTGGGGGCGCGTCGTCACGCCCAGGAGCATGCCTACCGCGGCGACACCGCCAGCCGTGAGCAGGCCGCTGATCGGGCCGCTCACCGCGGCCGCGGCCGTCATCCAGACGAAGTCGAACGAGCGGCGGTCGGGATCGAGCAGCCAGAGCGAGACGAGCACCGCCAGCGCCGCGCCGCCGACGAGCAGCCCGCCAGCCGCGTACTGGTTCGGCCGCTCCGCGCGCTGCACGGCGAACACGCCGACGACTGTCCCCAGGCCATAGACCAGCAGCACGCGGACGGCGTCCACCGGGCCGATCGTCGCGACCAGCGAGATGTCCGGCAAGTAGACGACCGCAAAGGTGAGCAGCATCGCCTGGAGCAGTCCGAGGACGATCGCGAAGCGCGCCTCCAGCAAGGTTGCGACGAGCATCGGCGCCGTCGCCAGCGGGAGGAAGTAGGCCAGGAAATGCCTGCTGTCGTCGGGCAGCACCAGCGACAGGTAGAGCTTGGCCACGAACACGGGCAGCGCGATCAGCACAGCCAGGAGCAGGAGGTTGCGCTGCGACGCGATGCCACGCGTGGGATAGAGCCAGATGTAGGCCGCCATGAGGCCGGCCGCGAGCACCGCGATGACGACCACCGACATCAAGTGTTGCCAGCGCAGTCGCGGCGTCAGCAGTCCTACCTCGCGCAGGATCTCCGCCGTCGTCGCGTCGACGCGCTGGTCCGCCTCGATGATCCGCTGTCCCTTCGACACGGTTTGCAGCAGCGGCTGCACGTTCCGCCGCGCGACATCGCGCGCCTCCGCTGTCGCCTCCTCGTCGACGGTTAGCGTGGGGACGATGAGGCCGCGCACCAGCCCGGCGACCAGCTCCGCCTCGTCCGCCGAGAGATCGGCGCTCACGTCCTGGAGCAACCGGCCCTGCTCCTCGTCCACCGCGTCGGGCGAGATCGAGCGGGTCATCACGCCGCTGAGCAGACGCTCCCCCTCGTCCGCGACAAGGCGCCAGCGGTCATCCGGGAGGGCGAGGATGGTGTCGATGCTGCCGCGCGAGAGGCCGGCCAGCTCCTGGATGCCCAGGAGCTTGGCTCGCTTCTCCGTCTCCGAGAGGTCCTGCTCCTGGCGCACCTGCGCCGCCGCGTCGGTCGCTGCCGAGAGGGCGGCGAGCTGGCGGGAGCTGGCGGCCGGGTCGAAGGTGAGCACGGGCGGCACGGCCAGCGCCGCCTCCTCGCGCGCTTGCTCCGTGAGCGCTTCGCTCTCGAAGGTCTTGTCGCGCGGCGAGCGGATATCTGTGGAGACGACGTCGCCTTCGGTGACCGGCAGCTGGCGGGGGAAGAAGGGGAAGAGGGCCACGACGAGCGCGACCGCCAGCACGGCGCCGAACAGCAGGATCTGGGACGGGCTCAGCGGACGCACGGAACGCTCCGGCCCCATGATAGCAGAGGGCTTGTCGGGTCGGGGGTCGGGGGTCGAGGACCGGGGTAGGGGGCCAGGGGTCGCGGCCTACTTCGAACTACGCTCCCAGTAGCTCCCGGACGACTTCGTTCACGTCCTTGCCGTCGGCCCGGCCGCGGAAGCGCTGCATGAGCGCCGGCATCACCTTGCCGATGTCGCGGGCGCCGCTGGCGCCGGTCTCCTGGATCAGCTGTCGCGCCGCGTCGACGATCTCTTCGCGCGAGACCTGCTGCGGCAGATACGCGCCGAGGAGCGCGAGCTCGGCCTGCTCCTTGTCGACGATGTCCTGCCGGCCCGCCTTGCGGAACTCCTCGATGCTGTCGCGGCGCTGCTTCGCTTCCTTCGCAAGCACCGCCAGCTCGTCGCCTTCGTCCAACTCGCGGCCAGCGGCGATTTCGGCGTTGTGCAATGCCGCGATCGTCATGCGCAGCACGTTGCGCCGGCGCTCATCGCGGTCGCGCATCGCTTCCTTGAGATCGTCGGCGAGCCGTTCTTTGAAAGACATGCCGGACGCACGAAACCCTGCCGGAGCAGGGTTTAGTGTCTCTCCGCCCGCGCCGACTTGCGGCGCTTGGCTGCGGCCTTCCGCTTGCGCCGGACGCTCGGCTTCTCGTAGTGGCGCCGGCGGCGGGCTTCCGAGAGGATGCCGTACTGCTGGACGCGCTTCGTGAAGCGCTTGAGGGCGGACTCCAGCGACTCGCGTTCCCCGACGATGACTTCCGCCAATAGACTCTCCCTTCCTTACCTAAACTCGACGCTTCATCTTACTCACGTTCCCGCCCTCGATCAAGCTCCGTAAGCTATGGCGCCGGGGAGCGCCACCTCCCGGCCGGCCCGCCACAGCCGCCGGGGCGCCATCCCGCGCAGCACCTCCGGCCGCGCCTCGAGCGCCCGGGCGGGCAGGAGCACCAGGTCGGCGCGCAGGCCGGGACGCACCGACCCCAGCTCGCCGTCGAGGAAGCCGGCGTGGGCCGCGCCCGCCGTCCACCAGCCGAGCGCTTCGACTGCGTAGATCGCCTCGGCGGCCCCGATGGGCCGGCACGCGGCCGTCCGCCGTTCGACGGCAGCCGCGACGGAGGCGAGCGGCGCCGGCGCGGCGACCGGCGCGTCCGAGCCGGCCGCGAGCCGCACGCCGGCGTCGCGCAGCGTCCGGAACGCGTACAGCCGGGCCTGCTGCTCCTCCGGCACGAGCTGCAAGTAACGTTCGCCTCGCTCGTAGACGAACGCCGGCTGGCTGACGACGACCACGCCAAGGCGGGCCAGTCGCGGCGACAGCCCTGCCGGCAGCAGCCCGCAGTGCTCGATGCGATGTCGGTGATCGGCGCGAGGCCTCGCGCGCAGCGCCGCGTCGATCGCGCCGGCAGCGGCGGCGACGGCGCGCTCGCCGACGGCATGCACGGCCGCCTGGCGCCCCGCTTCATGCACGGCAGCGACGCGTCGCGCCAGCTCCGCCTCGTCCGGCACGATCGCGTCGCCCAGCTCCTCGATCATGATCTTCACCGCGCCGCGACGCAGCCGGCCTCCCGCGCCCGACGCCGGCAGCTCGCCCAGGTGATCGAACCCCTCCAGCAGCACAACGTCGAGCGGCAGCGCGCCGTCCGCCATGAGCTGCTCGAAGAGCTGCCACGCGCTCGCGCCGTTGGTGTGCGTCGCGTCCTGCAGGCACGTGACGCCGGCACGCAGCATACGGCGGGCCGCCTCCGCGACGGCGTCGCGCAGCTCCTCGTAGGGCATCGGCGGCGCGAGGCCGTCGAGGCGGCGCTCCATGCCGAGCAGCACGCCGTCCGGCTGGCCCGACGGCAGCTCGCGCTCGATCGCGCCGCCCGCCGGCTCCTCCGTCCCGCTGTCGATCCCGGCGAGGCGCAGCGCCGCGCTGTTGAGCACGCTCGCGTGGCCGCCGCGATGCGTCAGGCGGACCGGATGCGCCGGCGCCGCGCGGTCGAGGTCGTGTCGCGTCGGGTGGCGCCGCTCGGCGAGCGACGTCTCCTCGTAGCCGGAGGCGCGGAGCCACGCGCCGGCCGGCGTCGTTGCCGCGCGCTCGCCGATCGCGCGCACGATCTCCGGGATCGATCGCGCTGCCGTGCAATCGACCGCGCGCAGGCTCGCCGCATACGCGAGCAGGTGACAATGTGCATCGATGAACGCCGGCAGCAGCACGCCGCCGTCGCATTCGATGCGCTCCGCGCCGGCGGCGGGGGCATCGCCCAGCGCGGCGATGCGCCCGTCGCGTACCAGGAGCGTACCGGCGCGCGGCCGCGACGGGTCCATCGTCAGCACGGTGGCGTTGTGGAAGTAGAGGTCGCTCATGAGCGCAGAAGCGGCCGTCCCCGACGTGCGGGGCGGCCGCGTTCGATACGACGTCGTGGCGGGCGGGTCAGTCCGCGGAGGGGAGGACCTTGGGCTGCATCAACTCCATCGCCACGCCGCAGCACTCGACCGCGCCGTCGCCCGGCTTGATGCAGAGCACCTCCGTGCCGCACTTTTCGCACTGGAACCGCTTGCCGAGCTGGTTCGACATCGTTCCCCTCCCGCCTACTGCTTCTGCTCCATGGGCTGGCCGCAGCAGAGGATCTGCCCCTCGCCGCCCTTGGTGACGATCATCTCCGTGCCGCACTTGCTGCACTGGTATCGCTTGCCGACCTGGTTCGCCACGCTTCGCTCCTGTCGATACGAACGGGACGAACCCACGGGCCGTCCCGATGCTGAGTCTAGCCAATCCACCCGAGGCGGATCAAGGCCTTCCGTCTACGGCGCCGTCACCTCGAACGCCGTCCGCATGCCCGATTCGTAGTGCGTGGGCACGTTGCAGATGAGCACGTAGCTGCCAGCCGCGAGGCCCGCGCCGACGGCGAGCTGGCCGCCCGGATCGAGCGGCGTCGTGAAGCCGCCGACCACATCGACCTGTGATTCGTCCACGCCGAGGCCGCCGGAGTCCAGCGGCAGTGCGTCGGCCGCCAGCTCCGTTGCGATGACGCGGAAGTTGTGGACGGCCGTCCCGACGTTGTTCACGTTGAAGCCGATCTCTCCCGCCCCGATCGAACCCGGGTCGGCCACGACCGTGAACTCGTCCAGCTCGACGTCGACGGGCTGGGCATTCGGACCGGGCGTCGGGCCCTGCTCCCCCACGTCGTCGGTGAGCTTCAAGCCGCAGGCCTCGCCGCGGTTGAGTGCCGGTTCGTCGGGCGGCGGCGGGAAGTTGTAGACCAGCTCGCCGTTAGCGTGCTCCACGGGGTCCGTCCCGAGCAGCCCGCGCGCCACGATCAGCCGGTGGCCCATGAACAGCTCGTCGCCCTTCTGGTGGTCCGCCAGCTTGGAGCCGTCCAGCTCGCGGTCGACCTTGAGCTCCGTGAACAGGAGCTCGTCGCCCGCGCTGTGGCCGGCGCTCGCCGTGCCGCCGAAGCCGCGCGTCACCTCGAACAGGTTGCGGACGAAGACGTCGCTGCGCCGCGCGTGCACCCCGCGCTCGGTGCCGTCCACCGCCCGCTCGACGCGGACCACGGCGGGCTCGAGCGCCGTCACGCGCACGATTTCGTTGTCCAGCCGGTACGTTCCATCGACGGCGATGCGCAGCGATCCAGTAACGGCCACCGACGCGGCGTCGGCACTGAGCGCCTCCACCAGCGCCTGTCCAGTGTCCTCCTCAGTTGGCTCGGCGTCCTTGACCACCGGCGGCACGATGCGCACGATCGCCGCGTCCAGCGGGTGCGACGCGGCCTCCGTGTCCTCCGCGCCGCGCTCCAGCTCGACCGTGGTTGGCGAGACGACCTCGACCACGCGCATCAGCTCTGAGCCCACGCGCATGATCATTCCCTCGCTGATGTTGGCGGTGCCGCTGAGCGCGAAACTCGTCTCGGCGCGGCCGATCGTGTCGCCCAGCGTCTGCAGCGTATCGATGGCCTCGCCCACCTCGATCAGCTCGTCGCCTATGCGGACGACGTAGTCCTCGCGGAAGAATGTGGGGTCCGTCACCGAGATCTGCGTCGCCACGCTCGAGAGGTCTTCGTCCAGCTCGATCCCCGGGTCGGCGTCGCCGCGCACCTCCAGCACCTCCAGCAACTCGCCGTCGATGCGCACCACGTCGCCCACAGCGATGCCGTCGGCGTCGCTCACCAGGAACGTGTCTGGCTCGCGGCCGATGTCGGTGGCGAGGAACTGGTTCGTCGTCGGGATGCCGCGCGAGATGCCGGCCACGCGCACCAGCTCGTCTTCGATCTGCAGCGTATCGCCGACCACGAAGCCTTCAGTGTCCCCGACGACGAATGACGTCGTCTCCTCGTCGACGGCCTCGGAGAGCGCCGGCTGGGTCGCGAACCCCCGCGCCGGGTTCGTCGCGGCAATGGTCGTGTTGCGATCGTGCTCGGCCGGCTCCGTGCCGCCGACGCCGCGCTCCACCTCGAGCTGTTTGGGCAGCACGCGCAGCCGCTCCTCGCCGATGCGGAGGTACTGGCCGAGCGTGATCGGCTCGGCGTTGCTGATGACGATCTCCGAGTCGCCGGCGCCGAGTGTGCCGCCGGGCATCCGGAGCGTCGCGTGTTGCGTCGCTTCCGCATCGAGCTCGTCCGCGTGCTCCTCGGCGAGGTCCCAGCGCGCGGTGGTGATCAACACGGCGAGCTGGCGGATCTGCTCCTCGCTCAGCGTGCCACCCTGCGAGCGTCCCCAGGTCGGCATCACGGTGCCGACGCGGCCGCACATGATCGTGTTGCTGACGAGCCGGAAGTCGGCGTCGTACTCCGCCTGGCTGAAGACGCCGTCCGAGATCCCCTGCAGCCGCGGCGAGTCGAGCGCGGGCGCGGACGGCAGGCGGCCGCCGTTCTGGCCGCCCTCGCCGCGGTCGCCGTGGCAGAGGCGGCAGTTGAGCGCGAAGGTGTTCGCGGCGCGCTCCAGCGTCAGGTCCCGCTGCTTGTCTTCCTTGGTGTCCGAGCGGAACGGCTCCCAGACGCTGTACGCCCCCAACGAAATGAGGAGCAGAAAGAGGACGACCACCATGGCATTAATCTGCTTGCCGGTGTTCATCCGCTACTCACCATGCTCCTGGGGGGCGTGCTTCGTTCTAGACGCGCACGGCGCGGTCCGGGTTGTCCGGCGCGCCGTTCGTGATGCTGCCGGTGTCCACGGAGATACGTCCGCCGTCAATCGTCAGGGCCATCGTATCCATCGAGCGGGGGGCCGGGCCGAAGACGCGGACGCCCGCGTCGGTGTAGGTGGAGCCGTGGCAGGGACAGCGGAACCAGCCCTGCTTGGGCGCGCCGGTCAGCGCGTCCGGCCAGAGGAAGGTGGGCCGCCAGGGAACCGTGCAGCCCAGATGCGGGCACTTCCACCAGAGCGCCAGCAGGCCGGGGCCGCCCTGCTCCTCCGTGAGGTGCACCAGCCAGAAGCGGCCCTCCGGCACCTGCGTCTTGCTGCCCGGCGGATAGAGGCTGGCGTCGCCGGCGGAGACAACGCCGCCGAAGCCGATGACGTTGCGCGGATAAAGCAGGTCGACGCCGCAGGCGGCCATGCCCGCCACCGCCGCGCCGATGCTGGCCCAGAAGCCCATCTGGAGCACGCGCCGGCGAGTGACGACCGGAGAGCCGGGTTCGCGCTTCGGCAGGACCACGGCATGCGCAGGACCGGCGGGCGCGGCGGCGCCGCGCGCCGGGCGCTGCTGCTCGACGACGCCCGAGTCCGCAGCCGCGCCGCCTCCGGGCGCGGCCGCCTCTTCGGCGCCCCCGTTCTCTTCCGTCTTCTCTTGTTCTGTCATGCGCGCGCTGCTAGTCGATCTTCGGCACGTCCCAGGGCATGACCAGGTCCTGGCCCGCCCCGCGGAAGCCCACGCCGATGATCGTCAGGATGAAGTACACGGTCAGCATGCCGGTAAAGACCGCGATCGCGCCGTCGCGCATCGTCAGCACCCAGCCGAGCTTGCGCAGCGTCACGATCAAGATCACGGGCAGGATCACCATGATCGACACGGGAATGAAGATCTCCACGACGAACGCCGGCAGGTTCCAGTTGAGATCGTACCAGTAGAGCGCCTGCATCCAGCCCGGCAGCCAGTCGGGCTTGGGCCAGCGCATCCAGTCCGGCCCGCTGGTGCCGTTGAACGGCATCGGGACGTGCGAGAAGTCTTGCGGCCAGTTGAGCTCGCCGTCGTGCTCGCCCGGCCCCAGCTGGGCACGTTCGGGCACCGGGATGTCCCACTCCCACGTCGTCTGGATCGAGCGAACGTTGCGGAACGGTTCCAGCACCGTCGGCCATTTCCAGTCCTTATCGGCGTGCTGAACGATGTTCTCGGTGACGTTGACGTGGCGGCCCTGGTCGTAGAGCACGAGGCCGCAGGTGAAGACCGTCGCGAAGATCGCGGAGAAGGCGGTGATGCGGACGGCGTTTGGCGTGGCGAACCAGGCGCCCTGCCCTTCCGTGGAGCGGTCGATGTACGGGAAGACCATGAGGATGCCCAGCCCGATACTGGGCGCGATCACGCCGCCGAGCGCGGGGTGCATGTGCAGCAACAACTCCTGCAGCGCGACCAGGTACCAGGCCGCCTTGGACGGGTTGGGCGTGACATTCGGGTTCGCCTGGTTGAGCAGCGGCGAGTCGATCACCGCGGCCAGGATGACGAAGGAGATGGTGAAGATGACGGCGCAGATGAACTCGACGAAGACGAGGTCCGGCCAGACGAGCAGCTCTTGCTCGCGCTCGCGCTTCTGGCGAGGCGCGGCCGCCGTTCGGGGAGGCGTTTGGGTCGCTACTGCCATCGACGTCCTCGCACGGGCCCCTACAGCGGCCGGGCGAGGCCGCCGTCGCGGCGGATGCGCCAGAAGTGCACGGCCATGAAGATCGCCGCCAGGAGCGGGAGGCCGATGACGTGCAGCGTGTAGAAGCGAACCAGCGCCGCGTCACCCACCTCGAAGCCACCGAGCAGCACGAACCGCGTGTCGTCGCCCAGGACGGGGACTGTGCCGGCCATGTTCATGCCGACGGTGATCGCCCAGATCGCGAGCTGGTCCCAGGGCAGGAGGTAGCCGGTGAAGCTGAGCGCCAGCGTCAGGGTCAGCAGGATCACGCCCACCACCCAGTTGAACTCGCGCGGGGGCTTGTAGGAGCCGGTGTAGAACACGCGCATCATGTGGAGGAACACGGAGATCACCATCCCGTGCGCCATCCAGCGGTGGAGGTTGCGCATCAGCATGCCAAAGCGGATGTTCGTCTCCAGCGCCGCTACGTCGCTGAACGCGCGGTCGGCTGAGGGGACGTAGTAGAACATGAGCATCACGCCGGTCACCGTCAGGCCCAAGAAGAAGAAGAACGTCAGGCCGCCCAGGCAGTAGGTGTGCGTGATCTTGACGTGGGTCTTGTGAATGCGGGTCGGATGGAGGTGGAGGAAGACGTTCGTTGCCACGACCAGCATCTGGTTGCGCGGCGTGCTCGGGTAGCCGGAACGGAAGATCGAGCGCCAGACGTAGTTGTGGAAGAGCTTCTCGTAGAGCCAGGAGGTAACTCCGGGGCCACGGGGTTGCTCAGTGAGCGCCATCGCTCCTCCTCAGCCGCTGCTCGCCTACCGCTGCCACCAGTATCCGAGCGCGACCATCACCGCGAACGAGATGGCCATCGCGACAAAGACCACGCCCAGCTCCACAGCGTCCGAGGACAGGAACGTCAGGTCGTCGACATCGAACGGAGGCATGTCCCCACCTTCTACGCGCGGCTGCGGAGGTCCACCACCGGCCTCTTCCCTTTGTGAAGCCCGTAGCAATCCGTAGCCTAGCACCGGCCCCACGTAGTGTCAAGGGAAGCTAGCGCGAAGCTGGCCGGAGGAGTCGTCGGGCGCTACGGGCGGGGCGTCGCGGCGCGCTTGGGGGTGCGCCGGAAGCGCATGCGGAGGAGGCCGCGCAGGTCCTCCGCGACCGTCTTCCACACGTTCACGCGCGAGTCCGGGTCCTCGATCCAGTGGACGGGCACCTCGCGCAGGCGATAGCCGCCCTTCTCGGCCAGCAGCAGCAGCTCGGTATCGAAGAACCACTCCTCGTTCTCGACCAGAGGCAGCAGCTCGTGGGCCGCATCGCGCGTGATCGCCTTGAAGCCGCATTGCGTATCCGAGAGGCGCGAGAGGAAGAGCAGCTTGATGAGCGAGATGAGCCCCCGAGAGGTGATCTCGCGTCGCAGCGAGCGCGTGATCTGCGAGCCGCGCGTCATGCGCGAGCCGTAGGCGACGTCGCAGCCGTCATCGAGCACCGCCTTCGCCAGCGGCAGCAGCCCCGCCAGGTCGGTCGAGAGGTCGACGTCCATGTAGCACATCGCGTCGGCGTCGCTCTCCAGCCAGGCCTTGCGCAGCGCCCGGCCCCGCCCCTTCTGCGGGAGGTGCAGCGGCGCCACGTCGCCGAAGCGGTCCTCCAGCACCCGCGCCACCGACAGCGTCTCGTCTGTCGATGCGTTGTCGGCGACGACGATGCGCCACGAGTAGGGAAAATCGTGCTCATGCAGATACGCACGCAGCCGCTCGATGCTGCCCGCCAGCACGTGCGCCTCGTTATAGACCGGGATGACGATATCGAGCTGCATCATGATTGTTTCATTTTTTTGCGAAATTTTCCAATCTTCCTAGCTTCACCAGAGCGGCCCGATCCGGGCGAATTGTTTCGTGGGGGCGGGGCGGCGACGTGCCAGGCCCATGTTGGAGCAATCGTAGCGCATTGCGATGATAGCGCCGAGGGCGGTATGTCAGCCCGACACGAGGGCCTCGTCCCAGGCGCGGCGCATGATCTCGCCGACGGTCTCCTCGGCCGACTGGTGGCTGGTATCCAGCCAGAGGCCGATGTCGCGGCGAGCGCTGAGGAACTGCTCGGTCAGCCACTCCCACTCCGGCCAGAGCTCCGTCCCGCGCTGCCGCTCGCGTTCTCGCACCGCCGCCATGCTAGGCACGAGCATGACGAGCAGGAAGTCGAGGCCGGCCAGGTCCTCGCGCACGTCGTCGATCCGCGACCCGACCACGATGTCGTCGAGGACGGCCGTGAAGCCCGCTTCGTAGAACGACCGCCCGAGGAGGCACATGTTGCGCAGGCGCAGCCGGAACTGCCGGCCGGCCTCGCCCTCGACCTCGGGGGTGTTAACGTTCGTCTGACTCGCCACGGGCCACTCGCCGCCCGAGACGATCATCTTCTGCAGCATGTCCGCGCTGACGTGCACGCCCCGCTCGAACCGGCGAGCCAACAGCGAAGCCACGGTCGTCTTCCCAGCCCCCTGCGTGCCAGAAATGACGAAGATGGCCCTTCGTGAGTCAAGCACGCGCTCGTCCGGACGCTAGCAGGACGCCAAGAAACAGATGTCTGTCGTGGGGGGGGGGGGGGGGGGGGGGGGGGGGGGGGGGGGGGGGGGGGGGGGGGGGGGGGGGGGGGGGGGGGGGGGGGGGGGGGGGGGGGGGGGGGC
>Ga0326597_10006079_pt1 | contig 16601 bp, 12 predicted proteins | sample RVTome_12_FD_203789 | JGI IMG/M metagenome (GOLD analysis project Ga0326597, IMG submission 203789) | Soil microbial communities from uranium-contaminated site in the Upper Colorado River Basin, Wyoming, United States - RVT100D185 | ecosystem: Environmental > Terrestrial > Soil > Contaminated >...
GCTGACCAACATCAGATCGCGCCGAGTCCGGCTGGCCGAAGTCGATACCGGTTCGCCCTCGCCGTTCGCCTCCTCACTGCTCTTTGCGTTCGTGGCAGCCTTTCTCTACGAGTCCGACACTCCGATGGCGGAGCGCCGGGCCGCCGCCCTGAGTGTCGATCGCGATCTCTTGCGAAGCTTGCTCGGCGAAGGGGAACTTTCCGAACTGATCTCGGCCGAGACTGTGGCTGCGGTAGAACTCGAGCTTCAGCATCTGACGGTTGACCGCCGGGCACGGTCCGTCGACGCCCTGGCCGACCTGCTCCGCACGCTGGGTCCACTCACCACGCCAGACCTCGAAGTCCGGTCGGAGAACCTCGAAGTGATGAGAGCAATCGACGACCTCGTCTCCACCCACCGCGTGGTGGGCGTGCGAATCGGCGGTCGGGATGTGTGGGCGGCCATCGAGGACGCGGCCCGGCTGCGCGACGCCCTCGGGGTGCAGCCGCCAGCCGGAGTGCCGTTCGTATTTCTCGAGCCGGTGGCCGACCCTTTGGGCGACATGGTCGGAAGGTACGCCCGCACCCATGGGCCCTTTACAACCGCCGAGCTTGCCAGGGCAATGAACCTCCCCTCCGGGATCGTCGAGACAGCTTTGCGCCAGCTCGAGCAAGCAGGAAGGATTGGCAGAGGGACGTTTCGGAGCGGTGCCGAACGAGACTGGGTCGATCTCGAGGTTCTCCGTCGACTAAAACGCCGCACCCTCGCCGGACTCCGCCGGGAGATCGAGCCGGTGGAGCCTGCTGCCCTCGCCAGGCTTCTTCCCCGCTGGCAGGGACTCGGTCCCGACCCGCGCCGGGGCAGACCGGCCCTCACCGACGCCGTTCGCCGCCTCCAGGGTGCCGAGATCGCCGCCTCGGTCCTCCTCCGCGACGTGCTTCCACTGCGGGTCGCCGAGCCCGATCCTCTCTTGGACCAGTTGATGCTGGAAGGCGAGCTGGTGTGGGCCGGTCGGGGAACCCTCGGCGGCCGTGACGGCAAACTCGCCCTCTACTTCCGCGACCAGTTGCCTTTGCTCTGGCAGCCTCCTGTCGATCAAGCCCTCGACAGCGACCTGTATCAACGACTCAGGGCGCACCTGGCTGGAAGGGGAGCTTCATTCTTCGAGGATCTCTACGCCGCCTCCGGAAGGGGCGACCCCCTGGTCGTCCTTGAGGCCCTCTGGGACCTCGTGTGGGCAGGTGAAGCCACCAATGACACCCTCGCCCCGTTGCGCGCTTTGCTGAGCGGACGGATCCGCCAGCAGTCTCCCCGACCGGGCTTGCGATCAGGCTTCCCCGCTCATAGCGCCGGCCGGTGGTCGCTTCTCTCTATCCCCGAAGTTTCTGCCACCACCCGGGCCACCGCCGTTGTCGAACAACTCCTCGATCGTCACGGCATCCTGACGCGGACTGCCGTCGCCTCCGAAGGGATTCCCGGTGGCTTTGCCGCTCTGTATCCGGTCTTGAGTCACATGGAGGAGATCGGCCGGATCAGGCGCGGCTATTTCGTCGAGGGCCTGGGAGGTGCCCAGTTCGCCTCTCCGGGAGCCGTCGACCGACTTCGCTCGGATCCCGACACCGGCCTGCTCGGCCTCGCCTCGACCGACCCGGCCAATCCTTACGGTGCGGCTCTGGCCTGGCCCGACACGCCCGATGTCCAACTCTCGCGGAGCGCCGGGAGCTACGTCTTGCTGGCTGGCGGACGGCTGGCGGCTTATCTGGAACGGGGTGGCAGGCGCCTCACCTTGTTCGAAGCCGAGCCGGACACCTACTCGGAGATCGCCCGCGAATTGGCGACCATCGCCAGCCGACATCGCCGGCTCACCCTCGAAACCATCGGAGACGAGTCAGCCGGAACCAGCCGGATGGCGCCCGCCCTGAGCGAATGGGGATTCGTCCCCGCTCTTCGTGGACTGACATACCGCCGCTAGACAACACTTAGGCTTGGGAAATGGCCCCGCAGATAACCATTCGTCCCGGCCATCCCGACTTCCTCGATCTTCCCTGGGACCAGGCGCTGGCGCAGTGGAAAGTGGAGAACCTGCTCGACCTCCCCAAGGGCATCTCCCGGCACGAAGTGCGGTTTCTGTCCTATTCAATCGGCATCTATGTGGTCAAAGAAATGGGGGTAGCTCCGGCGCGGACCGACTACCAGGTTCTGCGAGCTCTCGAGGCCTCGGCGGCACCCGCCGTGATCCCCGTCGGACTGGTCGAAGGCCGGCGCAAGGATCCCGCCGAGGAGCACGCCGCCGCCCTCATCACCGCCTACGAACCGTTCTCGTTCTCGTACCGGGAAATGCTGGCGGGGCCTGGGTTTGGACCCCGTCGCCAGCAGATGCTTGATGCCTTCGCCGGTCTGCTGGTCCAGTTGCATCTGGCGGGCTGCTTTTGGGGTGACTGCTCTCTCTCCAACGTCTTGTATCGCTTCGACGCCGAAGCCATCGAAACCATCATGGTCGACGCCGAGACCGCCTTCCTCGTGCCGAGCGACAGCGAGTTGAGCCGGGGTCAGCGCGAAGAAGATGTTTCGATCATGATCGAAAACGTCGCGGGTGGCATGGCGGACATCGCCGCCGAAGCAGGCCACGATCTCGACGCCGCCGACCTCAACCTCGGAGTCGACATCGCAGACCGCTACCACAACCTCTGGGCGGAGTTGCGAGCCGAAGAGACCGTCCGCCCCTCGGAGCGTTACAAGATCAAAGACCGGATCGATCGAGTCAACCGGCTCGGGTTCGATGTTGAAGAGGTGGGGCTCGTCCCCAACCGCGACGACACTGCCGAGTTTCGGATCTCGGTCAAGCTGGGAGGTCGCAACTTCCATACCAACCGGCTCAAAGAGCTCACCGGCATCGATGCCCTGGAGAACCAGGCGCGCCAAATCCTGGCCGATCTTCACTACTTCTCATGCCTGGTCGGCGGTGAGTCCGCAACGGAAAAATCGGTTCATGCCATCAGGTGGCGGGCTGGCGAGTTTGAACCTACCCTGGCCAGAATTCGCAGCCTCGAGGGCATCGTCGATCCGCTCCAGGCCTACACCGACCTTTTGCACCACCGCTACGTCATGGCAGCAGGGCTTGGTCGCGACGTCACGACGGCGGAGGCCTTCGACGATTGGGTAGCGAGGGGAAGGCCGGGATATCCCCTCGAGGATGTTCAAACGGATTCGAGAACGTCGTAGGTCGTGTTGCGGCGCGCCGGCTGACGACCGGCCGCCAGGATGACCGCCCGGAACTCTTCCGGAGTGACCTCCTGGCCGTGTTCGGCCCCGGCCGAGCGGGTGATGATCTCTCCCATCAGGGTCCCGCCCAGGTCGTTGCATCCAGCCGCGAGCAAGCGTCGCCCACCGTCAAGGCCGAGCTTCACCCACGATGCCTGGATGTTGGGGATGAGACCATCAAAGGCGAGACGGGCAACCGAATGGACCAACACTGCTTCGTCCCAGGTCGGCCCCGGACGAGACTGGCCGCGCAGAAAGATCGGCGCCCCCATATGGACAAAGGGAAGGGGCACGAACTCGGTGAAGCCTCCAGTTCGTTGCTGGATCTCCCGCACCACTTCAAGGTGATTCGCCCACGAGCGGGCGTCATCGATGTGACCGAACATGATCGTGGCGGTGGCCCGCAACCCCAGTTCGTGAGCGGTGATCATCACCTCGGCCCATTGTGACGTTCGGATCTTGTCCGGGCACAGATGGCTGCGGATCCCATCGTCGAGAATCTCAGCGGCGGTCCCGGGCAGGCTCCCAAGCCCTGCCGCTTGCAAGCGCACGAGCAGTTCGCGCACCGGCACTCCCAGAGTGTGGGCGCCTTGCCAAACCTCAAGCGGGGTGAAGCCATGGATGTGCATGGCGGGCAGCCGGGCCTTGATCGCCTGCACCACCTCCAGATAGAAGCTGCCGGTGAAGTCGGGATGGATGCCGCCTTGCAGGGTGACTTCGGTGGCGCCGCGGTTCCACGCTTCCTCGGCCAGACCAACGATCCCCTCGACCGGAATGAGGTACGGATCCTCCCGCAGGTTGAGGCTGCGGGGACCTTTGGAGAACGCACAAAAGCCGCACCGGAAATAGCACTGGTTGGTGTAGTTGATGTTGCGATTGATCACATAGGTGACGGTCTCGCCCACTGCACTCGATCGCAGCCGGTCGGCCACCCAGGCGATCGCATCGACCTGATTACCCCGGGCCGAAAAGAGCTCGACCAGCTCGTGATGACGGGGCCGCACGCCTTCGAGCGACCTTTCCAGGATGGAACGCAACGAACCGGAACCGCTCAGTTCCTGAGGCGCACTCCCTTCAACCCAGAGGGCGTCGGTCCACTGGGCGGAGAGGCGATCCCTCGGGGCTGGAATCGGGAGATCCTTGCCAGGCGCCCACGAGATCCGGGGCCGCACTGCTCCGGTGGCATCTACCTGTCCCAGCCAGGCGCGAAAACTGTCGGCATCCAGGCTGGATCGCGCCTCATCCACGGTCACCGACATCGGGAACACCGATCGTTCGACCAGGTCGACCATTTGGAGTGACTCGCGCAACTGTCCGATGCGCTCGGTGTCCCAATCCCGCAAGACCAGATCGGTGGCACCGGCGGTAACTGCCGCCGTGGCCTGCTCAAGGTCGTCGACGAAGGTGGAGAACGACACTTCGACACCGGGCAGACGGCCGAGGTCGGAAAGCTCGGCCATCCGGCTGCGAGGCGCCCGCACAAACGCTGCCTCGGTGCGGGAGGCCGCATCGAGGATCATCTCTCGCGACCAGGCGCCCGCGTTGATGGTGAGACGCCATCCGGCCAGACCCGAGTCGAGGGCATCTGTCGGGTCGAGGATGGCGGCGGGAGCCAGCTTGGCGCCGATGCCCACCCCCACCACCAGCAGTCCGCCGGCGGCGGCGGTCCGAAGGTCGACGGGTGTCACTTCCTCGAGTTCGAGCGCCACCGTTCCCTCCCGGCGCCTGGTGGCCGCGGTCAGCTCGCTTACCATCGCGGCGGGTCGGGTTCGCAGAAACGTGACGATCATCTTGAGGAAGGCACAGCTCGGCCCGCCCAAGCGTAGCCATCGCCGTCGACGGCTCCCCTTGCCTTGACGAGGACAGGTGGAGCCTGCCAGGTGGAGTCGATGAACTCGGGATAGACAGGCAGCCGGGGGACCAGTTCGTGCCCGGCGGCGCGGGTACGGGCAGCGAGCTCTTCGAGATGTGGCCACGGCTGTTCAGGATTGACCCAATCGATCGTGAGCGGGCTCACCCCGCCCCAATCGTTGATTCCCGCATCGAGGTAGATCTCGAAGTGTTCAGTGAGGTTGGGCGGCACCTGGAGATTCATCTGCGGGCCTAAGAGCCAGCGGGCGACGGCCACCACCCGGGCAAACCAGGCGGGAAGTGGCTCGGCGTGTCCACGCATGGGTGTGTCGGCCTTGGCCCGGAAGTTTTGGACGATGACCTCCTGGACACAGCCCCAGCGACGCTGACGCTCGTCGATGGCGAGCAGGGACTCAATGATCTCTCGGTTGGTCTCACCGATCCCCACCAGGATCCCCGTGGTGAAGGGGACCCGGAGCTCTCCGGCATGATCGATGACCTCGAGCCTGACGGCGGGATCTTTGTCCGGGCACTCGAAATGCGGCATGCCCTTTTCCATCAGACGGGGAGAGACGTTCTCAAGCATGAGACCCATCGACGCATTGCTGGGGCGCAACCCGGCCATCTCCTCTCGGGTCATCACTCCGGGGTTAGCGTGCGGGAAGAGGGGGGTCTCCTCCATCACGAGCCTGCTCATCGCCTCGACATATGAGAGGGTGGTCTCATGGCCATGCGCGGCCAGAAACTCCCGTGCCTGGGGCCAGCGTTCCTCGGGCCGGTCGCCGAGAGTGAAGAGCGCCTCGGTGCACTCACGGTCCGCCCCGGCTTTGACTACACCAAGGACCTCCTCCGGTTCCAGATACATGCCTCCGGCGCCAGGCGGCTTGGCGAACGTGCAGTAAGTGCAGCGATCACGACAGAGGGTGGTCAGCGGGACAAAGACCTTCCGGCTGTAGGTGACGATCCGGCCTTTGCCTTCGTCACGAAGCCTGGCGGCCTCGACCAATAGAGGTCCGTCATCGAGGCGACCGTCCAGATAGGCGAGGGCGAGTCCGGGGTCGGGGGCGGGGTGAGTCATGAGATGGCCGACATGGAAGCGCCCGTCACCCCTCCGTCGACCGCCAGTACCACCCCGGTCAGCCACGAAGCGGCGTCGGAGGCGAGAAAGACGATGGCCCGGGCCACATCTACCGGTTCTCCTAGCCTGGCCATAGGGTGTCCCGCCGATGCTTGCTCCTCGCGGTCTTGCCAGAGCGACCCGGCCAGCCGGGTTTTCACCACCCCTGGAGCCACCGCGTTGACCCGCACCACCGGGGCCAGTTCGGCGGCCAACTGATGGGTGAGGTGGATCAGCGCGGCCTTGGAGATGTTGTAGGCCCCGAGGATGGGAGCCGGCCGCATCCCTCCCACCGAGGCGACGTTGATGATGCAACCGCCGTGATCCCCCATCCATTGCTGCACGACTTGCTGACACCACACCAGCGGGCCCCGCTGATTGACCGCCCAGGTCTTGTCGACCGCGCCGAGGTCAACAGTCACCAGGGGGCCTGGCGCCGGGTTGGTTCCGGCGTTGTTGACCAGAATGTCACAGGCTCCGAAACGTTCGATAGTTGCACTAACGGCCCTCTTGGCATCGTCTTCGGAGTCGGCCCTGGCCACCAGGGATTCAATCCGATCAGATGGGGCCCCGGCGGCCAGCATCTCATCCCGCGCCTGTTCGAGGTTGTCTGGCTTGCGGGAGGTAATCACCACCCCCTCCGCTCCTGACATGACCAGTTCGAGGGCGGTCGCCTGACCGATACCCCGACTGCCACCGGTGACGAGAGCCACCTTTCCGTCGACACGGATGTCCACGGTCCGACGTTAGTGACCGCCCCGCTTCACCCCGCCGTACTTCATCCTCGTGTCGCCGATGGCGGCAGCCCTCTGATCGGAGCCAGGAACATCGGCTGCCACGATCTCACCCACGAAGAGCGTGTGAGTGCCGAGGTCGATCGCATGCCGGAGCTCACAATCCATCCAGGCGAGCGCCTCTTCGAAGATCGGCGCTCCCGTGCCGGCCGTGAAGACGGGCCGACCGTTGAGGGTCGAATCGCTCCGCTCGGCTGGCTTGGAGAACTTGACGAACACGCGGGTATCTTCGGCGGACCAGAGGTTGACGCTGAAGTGCTGGCCCGCCGAGATCAGCCGATGAGTGACCGCCTTATTGTCGACGGCGACGCCGATCAGCACCGGTTCCATCGACACCTGGGTGACCCAGGACGCTGTCATCGCGTTCCATTCGTCGCCGGCGGCCGATCCGATGAGGACCAGGGCGTTGGGGATCTTCCAGGTGACCTGGTTGAGGAGTTCATCGGTGAGCGGCTGCATCGAGTCATTGTGCCATCGGCCACGTCGGGCTCCCCGGACACTCGTCGACGCTTGTCCCTAACCTGACGCTCTCTTGCGTGTACTCGTCGCCACCACCGGGGTGCTGCCCCCGACTGCCGTCGCCGATCTTTGCGACCTCATCGTCCAGTCCGGCACGGTCACGGTGATGACCGTGGTCCAGGTGCCCCGCACCTTCCTCGCCTCCCTCGACGATGAAGAGAGAAGGTCGTTGCTAGACGACGATTTTCGCCGCGAGGGGCAGGCCGAGGCCAAGGCCGCCCGCTATCTCGAAGAACGCGGTCGTCGAGTTGTCGACCCGCTCATTTCCGCCCTCGCCGCCCGGGGGCGGACCGCCGGGATCCGATTGGTGGAGGGAGACGACCCCGCGGTGGCCATCATCGACACTGCCCGCGAAGTCGAAGCCGACCTGATCGTGATGGGAGCGACCCGCCGCCTCTTCACCGAGCAGGCTTGGACTTCGGTTTCGGCCCGGGTTATGGAGAAAACCCAATGCCCGCTGGTGCTCGTCCCCGGGCTAAGGGGCGAGGACACCGGAGAGATCCCCCGGGTCGAGCCGTAGATCGGCCAATCGCCGGAACTGGGTCTCGAACAGCTCGGCGTAGAGGCCGCCTTTCGCCAGCAGTTCCAGGTGCTGGCCGCTTTCGACGATGCGACCCTGATCGAGGACCAGGATGGTGTCGGCGGCCAGGATCGTAGACAGTCGGTGAGCGATGACCACGCTCGTACGCCCGACCATCAAGCGTTCCAGCGCATCCTGGATCAACGCCTCCGAACGCGAGTCCAAATGACTGGTGGCTTCGTCGAGAATCAGAACAGCGGGATTCTTGAGGATCACCCGGGCGATGGCGATGCGCTGGCGCTCTCCGCCCGAGAGCCGGTAGCCCCTCTCCCCCACCACAGTCTCGTAACGTTCGGGCAACGACGCCACGAAGTCGTGGATGTTGGCCGCCTGGCTGGCCGCTTCGATCTCTTCGAGGGTGGCCTCTACTTTGGCATACCTGAGGTTGGCGGCGATGGTGTCGTGAAATAGATAGGCCTCCTGGGTGACCACCCCAATACCTCGGGCCAGTGTCTCGAAGGTGAGGTCGACAACGTTGTGGCCGTCGATGCGGATTGCGCCGCGATTGACGGCGTAAAGACGGGGGATCAGATAGGAGATGGTGGTCTTGCCGGCACCGCTCGGCCCGACCAGCGCGACCAGTTGCCCGGGCTTGATGCGGAAGGAGGCGTCCTCGATGGCCCACTCCCGGCTGGAAACCTGCTGCGGTACAAAGCCCTCATCGGTCGACCGTCCCCGCCAGTTGTTGCGCCGGACTGCTTCCAGACCGGTCGGCTCGGTGGTCTGATACCGGAAGTACACATGATCGAACTCCAACTCCCCTTGGATCGCAGGCAGGTCGATGTGGCCAGCTGCCAGCTCAGGTCGAAGATCGAGCACCTCAAAAACCCGCTCGAAGGACACGAGTGAGGTCGCCAGCTCCACCCGGCTGTTGGTGAGGGCGCTGAGCGGTCCGTAAAGCTGGCCCAGCAGGATCGCAAACATCACCACGGTGCCCGTTTCGAGCTGGTCGTCTATCACCAGGCGACCCCCCACCCAGAAGACGGCGGCACTGCCTACCGCCGACACTAAGCCGAGGAAAGCGAAGAACCAGCGCCCGACCAGGGCCCGCCGAACCCCGAGGTCCCGCACCGCGGCGGCTTCCTCGGAGTATCGCTTTGCTTCTTGTTCGTCGCGCCCGAACAGCTTCACAAGCAATGCCCCTGAAACGTTGAACGTCTCCTGGAGCACCGACGACATCGCCGCGTTCTTCTCCATCTGGGCGTTGGTGATCCTCCGTAACGCCTTGGCCACCCGGCGCGCCGGAAGGGTGAAGAGCGGCATGGCCAGCAACGCCAGACCGGTCAAGCGCCAGTCTGCTTGAAGCATCACCCCGGCCGTAATCACCACCGACGCCAGGTTGGAAATGATCGTGATAAAGGTCCCCGTGATCGCCTGCTGGGCGCCAACCACATCGGTATTGACTCGCGAGATCAACTCACCGGTGCGGGTATTAGTGAAGAACCGCAGTGACATCGATTGCAGATGCCGATAGAGCTGTCGACGAAGGTCGAAGATGATCCCTTCGCCGGCCCGCGACGACCACCACCGCTGAAGCACACCGATGACGGCGCTCAGGACGGGTACCGCCACCATGCCCAAACCCAACAGGCTCAAGAGGCCGATGTCACCAGACGGAATTGCGTCATCGATCATCCCTCTGGTGAGCACGGCGGGAACCACACTCAGACCGGAGATGGCGAGCACCGTCACCAGGGTGCCCAGCAGTAGCAAGCGGTATGGCCTTCCGTACTCCCAAACCCGGCCGAGCAGGGCGCGGTCTATCTCGGGACGCTCGTTCGTGTCGTCGTAACCGAGATAGCTGTGCCAGCCGAAAGAAGGGAACATCAGTGGGGAAGGCTACCGGACCACCCAGCTTGGCCAGAGTGCTTCAACCGATCAGGTTTTGAAGGGGTCGTGACGACTCGGCGACATCCAGGGCTAGCTCAGGATCCACACCGATTCGAAGAAACAGCTCGTAACGGAGATCGCCGTTGAACCAGACGAGCGTCGAACCCGTCTGGTCGGCGAGATTCCACCCGGGCTGGTCGTCAACCTCAATCTGTGTGCAGTCGCCACCAAAGCTGGTGTAGCGGGCACAGGTGATGTCGCCAACTCCCGACTCGAGGAGATCGGCGCCCTCCGGATCGGCCACGACAGTGAGGATCCCTTGCTGGCCGACCGAGCGGCTGCGGGTGTAGGGCTCGACGATCCACAGCCCGAACGCTGCCACCTGATCGGCCGCCAGCTGGCCGGTCGATCGGTCATACACGAGCTGGCTCGTGATGTATTTGACATCGGGTGGAAGTGCGGCCGGAAACGAGATGTCCGGGAGCGCCGCTGCGATCTCGAGAGGGGTGGCCTGGGCGAAGCGGTCCTGGGGTGAGCTCCTGGCGAAGACGCCGGCGATGATCTCGCCCGGGGTCGTGCCGGGGACTTCGGAGAGGTTCTCGTTGTACCAATCGACGTTCCGGGTCAGCTGGAGTTCGCTTCCCGTGCTCTCGTCAACGGGAACGGTTGGCACGGTCGGCTCGCCGATCCACTGCGAGGCTCCTTCGCCTACCCCGGCCAGGGGGTCGGGCCCGCATGCCGACAAAACCAGGCATACCGCCAGCAGCAGTCCGGCGGTACGAGACATCTTCACGCCAGCATTCTGGCGCGTCGGACGCTCTGTCCTGTTCCTATCGCCGGCCGACCGCCGTACCATCCCCGGCCCATGCGCCGGGTTCTCGTCCTCAACGGTCCCAATCTCGACCTGCTGGGTGTGCGGGAGCCCGAGATTTACGGGCGAACGTCGCTGGCCACTCTGGCTGACACCGTATGGACCTGGGGCCGCGAGTTGGGGTTCGATGTGGAGCACTTTCAGTCCAACCACGAAGGTGAGCTAGTCGAGCGTGTCCATGACTCGGCCCAACGGTTTGACGGAATCATCATCAATGCCGGTGCCCTGACTCACTACTCCTTCTCCTTACATGACGCTTTGGCAGCCGTAGAGGTTCCGGCCGTCGAGGTCCACATCTCGAACATCCGAGCCCGGGAGCCGTGGCGCCGCCACTCCGTCATCAGCTCCGCTTGCGTGGCCAGCCTCTACGGCCGGGGGATTCCCGGCTACCGCTGGGCCCTGTTGCACCTGCGCAATCGAGACGCCACCCCGGTGGAGACGTATCAATACGGCGAGAACCCCGAGCAGAAGATGGATGTGCGGCGTCCGACCTCACCCGGCTCCCCGGTCCCTCTGGCCGTGGTCGTCCATGGTGGCCTCTGGCGTCAGGAGTGGACCAGCGACACCACCGAGACCTGGGCTGTCGAGCTAGCCAGGCGGGGCTGGATCACCGCCAACATCGAGTATCGGCGTTTCGGCGCCGGTGGAGGATGGCCCGAGTCCTTCGCCGATGTCGGGACCGCTTTTGGAGCTGCCGCGGCGCTGCCGGGCGTCGACCCGCGGCAGCTGCACGCCATCGGGCACTCGGCGGGTGCGACCATGGCGTTGTGGTCGGCGGGCCAGACCGCATCGGTCCGACCAACGAGGGTCATGTCTGTAGCCGGGATTACTGACCTGGTCCGGGCCCGAGCCGAAGGCCTCGGCGAGGGTACGGTCGCCAGCATCGAAGGTAGGCGCCGACCGCGACCCGAGGAGTCGAGCCCACGTCACCGTCTGCCGATCGGAGTCGAAGTCACTCTCGTCTCCTGCCTCGGTGACACCCTTGTTGACCCCTCCTATGCCACCGAGTACGCCACCGCCGCCCGTCAGGCAGGCGACCGGGTCGAATTAATCGAGCTGGAGACGACCCATGGGGCGGTCCTCGACCCATTGGAACCTGCTCTGGGGGCCGTGATCGAGGGTCTGGCCGGTTCACAACACCCCTAACCCGGGTTGCCCGCGTCCCCAGCCTGTGTATAACCTTTCGTAACCTTCGGGCTTCCGTCTGGGCGAGCTGAGACGGCGAGGGGCGGAGTATGAGTTTTCATAGGTTCGTTTACCTTTGCGGTTGGACCGCGGTGGCCCTTTTGGCCATCGTTGGCTTTGCTGCGTTCTCAGCCGATTCCCCTTCTTCGGTTGCGACCTCGAGCGCGATCGATGGCACGTGGGGACAGGCGGCCGGAGCTGTGTCAGGTCAAGGGTGGTTGGCTTTGGCCGGCACGGTCGTAACGGCCTCGGTCGTCCCCGGGCAGCCAGAAATTCCCACCGAGTCGAGTCCTGTCGATACAGGCGGAGCCAGTGCCACGCCTCCCGTGACGATGGACACGGGATGGCTCGATTCAGTGGCCGTCCGCGACCTGGTTGAAACCTTCTTTGCCTCCGGGGACGTCAACCGGGCGGTCCGTCTGGCCTGGTGCCTTTCCCGCTTCGACATCGATTCGATCAACCCCTCCACTGGCGCAGCCGGCCTTTTCCAGATCGATCCTTCGATCTGGAACGACCTGGTTGACGACGCCGGGGTGGCGGGCTCCGCCGACATCTTCGACCCTGCTGTCAGCACCCAGGTGGCGGCCCATATCGTCTACCAGGGTGACGGCTGGGGCTACTGGGACTGCCAGGACTAACGAAAATCCCTTGACTTCGGGCCCGTTGCGTTTAGCGGGCGGAAACGGTGGGCCATCAGGTTGGTAACCCCATCCCGGTACTCGAGGCGGCCACCGATCACCACTGCCGGGTAACGGCGGGCTTCCTCCCGGTATTTCACCCAAACCTCGGGCAACACCACCACGTTCAACATCCCGGTCTCGTCCTCGAGGTTGAAGAAGATCACCCCCCGGGCGGTTCCGGGCCGCTGACGATGGGTCACCATCCCTCCCACCTTGGCGGGAGCGCCGTTGCGGCGCATCTCCAGAGCCTCCATCACGGTGAGGCACCCTTCCGCCGCCAACTCGGCCCGGATGAATTGGATGGGGTGAGTGTTGGACACCCCCGTCGCCCACAGATCCGCCTGGTGGGATTCTTCTACCCCCATCGGTGCCAATAGAGGGGGGTCGATCCCCGGCGCCAGGGAGAGCTTCTCGGGAGAGATCTCCGCCAGCGCCCCGGCCGCCCACAGACCCTCTCTTCGCTCCAACCCGAGGTCGGTCAGCGCTCCGGACGCCGCCAGACCCTCCAGGGCATCCACCGGCAACCCGGTCCGGTGAGCCAGATCCTGGGGATCGGCAAACGGGCCACCGATCTGGCGGGCAGCCTCGATGCGATCGATCTCTGACTCCCCAAGGTTGCGGACATATCGCAAACCCATCCGCACCGCCACCGCCGTCCGCAGGGGGTCTTCCACCGGGCCCCGTCCCCGTCGCCACGAGGTGCCGTAGAACGAGACGAAGTCATCAGGATCGGCCTCGGCCGCTTCGATCGTACAGTCGTGAAAGGACCGGTTGATACAGGGTTCCATCACCATCACGCCGTGGCGTTGGGAGTCCTGGACGAGAGAGTTGGGGCTGTAAAAGCCCATCGGTTGAGCGTTGAGCAACCCGGCCAGGAACTCGGCCGGCCAGTGGAAACGCAACCAGGCCGACATGTAGACGATGTAGGCGAAGCTGACCGAATGGCTCTCGGGAAATCCGAAGTGGGCAAAACCCTGCAACTTCTCCCAGATCTCATCGGCGGCCGCTCCCGTCACCCCCTGGCCGGCCATACCGGCAAAGACTTCCTCCCGGAGGCGTTCCATCGCCTTCTCTGATCGTTTGTGGGTCATGGCCTGGCGCAACCGGTCGGACTGGCCACCGTCGAAACCGGCGCACATCCTGGCCAGTTCCATCAGCTGCTCCTGGAAGATCGGCACCCCCATGGTCTTTTCGAGAATCGGCTCGGTGAGCGGATGCGGGTACCGGATGGGCTCCTCTCCGTTGCGTCGTCGCAGATAGGGATGGACCGACTGGCCCTGGATCGGCCCCGGCCGGATCAGGGCCACTTCCACCGCCAGGTCGTAGAAGGTGCGGGGTTTCATCCGCGGCAACGTCGCCATCTGCGCCCGCGACTCCACCTGAAACAGACCAACCGTGTCGGCTTTGGTCAAGGTGTGATAGATGGTCGGCTCCTGGGGAATGGTGGCGAGGTCGATCATGACCCCGTGGGCATCCGCGATGTAGTCGACTGTGAGGTGGAGGGCGTTGAGCATTCCCAAACCGAGCAGGTCGAACTTGACGATCCCGATCGAGGCGCAGTCGTCCTTGTCCCATTGGAGGACAGTGCGACCCTCCATCCGCCCCCATTCCATCGGCACCACCTGCCAGAGGGGACGATCGGCGATGACCATGCCTCCGGAGTGGATGCCAAGATGGCGGGGAAACCCGTCGAGACGCCAGCAGACGTCGTAGAGAAGATCGGCGGTGAGACCTTCGGGCAAGGGGGCGTCGAGACGGAGTTGGGCAGGATCGTGGGTGTCGACGAACTTGGAGAGGCCGTCGACCTGGGCCTGGCTGAACCCAAAGGTCTTGCCGACGTCGCGCAACACCGACCGAGCCCGGTAGGTGATCACGTTGGCCACCATCGCTGCCCGCTCCCGGCCGTAGCGGCGGTAGCAGTATTGGATGACCTCCTCGCGCCGGTCGGCTTCGAGATCAAGGTCGATGTCGGGGGGGCGGCCTCTCTCCTCGGACAGAAACCGCTCAAAGGGCAGCCCGAGCCGGATCGGGTCGACCCTGGTCAGGTTGAGACAGCGACAGACGGCCGAGTCGGCTCCTGACCCCCTGATCTGGCAGTAGATCTCCTGGCTGCGAGCGAAGTTGACGATGTCCCACACCACCAGGAAGTAGCCGGGAAATCCGAGCCGGTCGATGATCCGCAACTCGTGCTCGAGGCGGCGGCGGGCAACGGGGTCGATCCCACCGTCGCCATCACCCGGGTAGACGGTGCGGGCCTCCTCCCAGGTGAGATGGGTGAGGTACTCCATCTCGGATCGAAAGTGCCCGGGCATTGGAAAATCGGGGAGTTTGGGTGCCACCAGACGGAGATCGAAGGCGAGTTTCTCTGCCAGAGAGACGGCGTTGTCGACCGCTCCCGGGTAGCGGCGGAATCGTCGGACCATCTCCGCAGGACTCTTGAGGTAGCGCTCGTCGGTGGCGGGACGAAAACCATCGGCCTGGGCCAGGGAGCGGCGGCCGTCGATGGCGGCGAGGACCTCGGAGAGATCGGCCTCCTCGCGGCGGTGATAGTGGACATTGTTGGTGGCTACCACAGGAAGGTTGAGCCTCCCCGACACTTCCCACAGCAGGTCGTTGCGGGGGTCGTCCTCGGGCATGCCGTGATGCCACACCTCCAGGAAGAACCGGTTTCCAAAGACCTCCCGGAGCCTGATCGAGTTGGCCATCGCCCCGGCCAGATCTCCCTTTTGGGCGGCGGCAGACACGGCTCCTTGCCAACAGCCGCTGAGGGCGACGATGTCAGAGCCTTTGGCCACCTCAACCAGGTCACCCCACATATAGATAGGACGATCCTTCTCACCCCGGAACTGGGCCGTCGTCACCATCAGGGAGAGGCTTCGGTATCCCTCCGGTGACCCGGCCAGCAGGACCAGGTGGTCGGTGGGAGGAAGATCAACCGGCTTGGAGCCATGCATTCTCTTGCTCCGGCCCCTTCGGGTCCGGAGAGTCGGAAGTCGGAAGTCGGAAGTTTGATCCCGCAACTCCGCTTTTTTGATGGGATCGGTTTCCGTCTTCGGTCTCACGTCTTCCGTCCCGGAAAGACCGATTTCCACTCCTAAGACGGCCGGGAGGCCCGCCTCACGGGCGGCGTTGGAGAAGCGGACCGCCCCGTAGAACCCGTCGTGGTCGGTGACAGCCAGTGCCCGGTATCCAAGATCAACTGCCGTCTCCACTAGCGACTCGGGATGCGACGCCCCGTCCAGGAACGAAAAGTTGGTGTGGCAATGGAGTTCGGCATAGGCAGCGTCCACCCACCCATACTATCGAACAGATGTTCGCCTGGTACCGTTGCCTGATGGCCATCTCCAAGACAATCAGGCTCTCCGGCGGATCTTCGGATTCGATCGAGGACGCCATCCGTACCGTCCTCGCCCGGGCCGCGGTGACAATCCGCGACATCTCCCGCTTCCGGGTGGTAGAGGTCGGTGGCAAGGTCGACAGCGCCGGCGTCCCCACCAACTTCGAAGTGACGATCGACATCACCTTCAACGTGCGCGAGGCGATCCAGGGTGAGTGACCTGCCCCCGGCCCGCTCGCTGGGCCAGGGGATCTCGATAATCACCCTCCCCCTCCCGTTTCGCAGCCCCCCCTCCATCAACGCCTATGTCGTCGAGGGCTCAACGGGGCTGACTCTGATCGACTGTGGGGTCGACTCACTCGAATCTCACCAGGTCCTGATGACCGGGTTGGACAACCTGGGCCACGATCCCACGACCATCAACACCCTGGTCGTGAGCCATTTGCACCCGGATCACGTGGGAATGTCGCCGCGTCTGGTGCGTGACCTGGGTCTTCACACGGTCATGCACAAGCGAGCCGCCAATCTGGTCACCCGCTACAACGACACCGACGACTTTCGCCGGCGCACGGCCGCCCTCGCCGACCGTCACGGGGT
>Ga0326597_10006081_pt1 | contig 16600 bp, 12 predicted proteins | sample RVTome_12_FD_203789 | JGI IMG/M metagenome (GOLD analysis project Ga0326597, IMG submission 203789) | Soil microbial communities from uranium-contaminated site in the Upper Colorado River Basin, Wyoming, United States - RVT100D185 | ecosystem: Environmental > Terrestrial > Soil > Contaminated >...
TCGAAATGGATTTGACTGTTAGCCTACAGTGTCAAAAAAACCGATTCACTCCCCCTTGACGGGGGAGGGCTAGGGTGGGGGTGAGAATTACCATGATTCCCAACGTTTTCACCCCCATCCCAACCCTCATCGAGGGGGAAGGAGTTTCTTTGGAATCTTGTGACACAGAATGATTAGGAAACGACGATGAATCAAGGAACCATTGTTCAGTGCATCGGCGCGGTGATCGACGTTGAATTCCCGCGCGACCAGATGCCTGGCATCTACGACGCGCTCAAGATGGACGAGATCGGCCTGACGCTGGAAGTGCAGCAGCAGCTCGGCGACGGTGTCGTGCGCACCATCGCGCTCGGGTCATCCGACGGCCTGCGCCGCGGCATGATCGTGGTCAACACGGGCGCGCCGATCATGGTGCCGGTCGGCCCCAAGACGCTCGGCCGCATCATGGACGTGCTCGGCCGCCCCATCGACGAGGCGGGCCCGGTTGGCGCGGAAAAAACGATGTCGATTCACCGCGCAGCACCGCCGTACGAGGAGCTTTCGCCCAGCCAGGAGCTGCTCGAGACCGGCATCAAGGTGATCGACCTCGTGTGCCCGTTCGCCAAAGGCGGCAAGGTCGGGTTGTTTGGTGGCGCCGGCGTCGGCAAAACCGTGAATATGATGGAACTGATCAACAATATCGCCAAAAAACACAGCGGCCTGTCGGTATTCGCCGGCGTCGGTGAGCGCACCCGCGAGGGCAACGATTTTTACCATGAGATGAAGGAAGGCGGGGTGCTCGACAAGGTGGCGCTCGTCTACGGCCAGATGAACGAGCCGCCCGGCAACCGCCTGCGCGTCGGGCTGACCGGTCTCACCATGGCGGAATTCTTCCGCGACGAAGGCCGCGACGTGCTGCTGTTCATCGACAACATCTACCGCTTCACGCTGGCCGGCACCGAAGTGTCGGCGCTGCTCGGCCGCATGCCCTCCGCGGTGGGCTATCAGCCGACGCTGGCGGAGGAAATGGGCCGGCTGCAGGAGCGCATCACCTCGACCAAGACCGGCTCCATCACCTCGATCCAGGCGGTCTACGTGCCGGCCGACGACCTGACCGACCCTTCGCCCGCGACAACCTTCGGCCACCTCGATTCGACGGTGGTGTTGTCGCGCGACATCGCCTCGCTCGGCATCTACCCCGCGGTCGATCCGCTCGACTCAACGTCGCGCCAGATGGATCCGCACGTGGTCGGTGAGGAGCACTACAACACGGCGCGCGCGGTGCAGTCCACCCTGCAGCGCTACAAGGAGCTCCGCGATATTATCGCGATTCTCGGCATGGACGAACTCTCGCCCGAAGACAAGCTGGCGGTGGCGCGCGCGCGCAAGATCCAGCGCTTTCTGTCGCAGCCTTTCGACGTGGCAAAGAACTTCACCGGCCAGGAAGGCAAGTACGTCTCGCTGAAGGACACCATCAAGGGCTTCAAGGGCATCGTCAACGGTGACTACGACAGCCTGCCCGAGCAGGCGTTCTACATGGTCGGCACGATAGAAGAGGCTGTGGAGAAAGGGAAAACACTGCAGTAATGGCCAACACCATCCACATCGACGTGGTCAGCGCCGAAGAGTCGATTTTCTCCGGCGAGGCGGAATTCGTCGTGCTGCCGGGCGAGGCGGGCGAACTCGGCATTTATCCGCGTCACACGCCGCTCATCACCCGCATCAAGCCCGGCTCGGTGCGCATCAAGGTGCCGGGCCAGGCCGAAGAGGAGCTGGTGTTCGTCGCCGGCGGCGTGCTCGAAATCCAGCCCGGCGTGATCACGGTGCTCGCTGACACCGCGATCCGCGGCCACGATCTCGACGAGGCCAAAGCGCTCGCAGCACAGCAGCGCGCGCAGGAAACGATGCAAAACCGCACCTCGCAGATGGAGTACGCCAAGGCTGTGGCCGAGCTTGCCGAAGCTTCGGCGCAGATCGCGGCGATCCGCAAGCTGCGCAGGAAATAGCGGTAAAGGCGGACGCGGGAGCGCCGCTAGTGGCGGACCCAAGCACCCAGTACGATCTCTTGGTTATCGGTGGCGGGATTAACGGCGCAGGTATTGCGCGCGACGCCGCAGGGCGGGGGCTCAAGGTGTTGCTGGTCGAAAAAGACGACCTGGCAGCGGCGACTTCGTCATCGAGCAGCAAACTCATCCACGGCGGTCTGAGGTATCTTGAGCAATACGAATTTCGGCTGGTCGCCGAAGCGCTGGCCGAGCGCGAAGTGCTGCTCAGGATCGCGCCGCATTTGGTGACGCCGCTTGCATTCGTCATGCCGCACGTGCCCGAACTGCGGCCACTCTGGATGATACGCGCCGGCCTGTTTCTCTATGACCACCTCGGGCGCCGCACCCGGCTGCCCGGATCGCGCGGTGTCGACCTGCGCGTACCGCCCTACAATTCCGGCCTCAAGCCGGCCCTGACCAGTGGTTTTATCTATTCCGATTGCAGGGTCGACGATGCGCGGCTGGTGCTCGCCAATGCGCAGAGCGCGCGCGAACTGGGCGCTGAAGTCGCAACCCGCACCGAATGCAAACAAGCCAAGCGCGCTGCCTCTGGCTGGGAGGCGGTATTGCGTGCAACGCGCGGCGCCGAGCGCACCGTGTTTGCACGCGCCATCGTTAATGCCGCGGGTCCATGGGTCAAGCAAGTGTTGAACGATCGCCTGCACCAACCCAGTCGCGACAACGTCAAGCTGGTCAAAGGCAGCCACATCGTCGTGCCCAGAGCGTATGCAGGCGAGCACGCATTCATCCTGCAGAACGACGATCGCCGCGTGGTCTTCATGATCCCTTACGAATCTCAATATACCCTGATCGGCACTACCGATGTGGCGTTCGACGGCGATCCCGCGAGGCCGGGCGCGAGCGCGGAAGAGATCGGCTACTTATGCCGCGCGGCGAACCGTTATCTGGCGCGGCCGCTCGCACCGGCGGATGTGGTGTGGATTTATGCCGGCATCCGCCCGCTTCATGACGACGGCAGCACCGACCCGTCGGCGGTAACGCGCGATTACACCCTGCGCCTCGATGCCGACCGGGGAGCGGCGCCGGTACTGTCGGTGTTCGGCGGCAAGATCACGACCTATCGCAAACTTGCCGAACATGCGCTCGACCGGCTCGCATCATGGTTTCCCCACAGCAAAGCGGCATGGACTGCAAACGCACCCTTGCCCGGCGGCGAACTCGACGGCAGCCTCGAGGTGTTTTGCGCGCGGCTTGCGGACGAGTATGCGGCGCTGCCGGCGTCGCTGCTGCAGGCGCTGGCGCGGCGCCACGGGAGCCTGGCCCGACGCGTGTTGCAAGGTGTGCGCACAGAGGCTGATCTCGGCACGCACTTCGGAGCCGGCCTTTACGCACGGGAAGTCGACTACATGCTCGAGCATGAATGGGCCGCGAGCGGCGACGATATTCTGTATCGCCGCACCAAAGCCGGCTTGCATCTTGCGCCTGCGCAGCAGGAAGCGCTGGCATGCTATGTTGCAGGCAAAGCCGCAACGCGCTGATTTCAGGCTCGTTGTGCGATAATTGAACCATGGCGTTGAACGTAGTCATTCTTGCCGCAGGCCAGGGCAAACGCATGCACTCCGCGCTGCCCAAGGTACTGCACCCGCTCGCGGGAAAGTCGCTGCTCGCGCACGTGATTGCGACGGCGCGCGAATTGAAACCGGTGCGCATTTGCGTCGTCTACGGATACGGCGGCGAGCGGGTGCCGGACGCGGTGCGCGGCGAAGGGCTGGTTTTTGTCGAACAGCAACCGCAGCTCGGCACCGGCCACGCGCTCAAACAGGCGCTGCCGCATCTCGATCAGCGCGCAAGCACGCTGGTGTTGTATGGCGATGTACCACTGATCGCGGCCGAGACATTGGCCGCGATGACCGCCGGCGGTGGTGCGCGCCTGAAAATACTGACCGCCGAAGTCGATGACCCGCGCGGCTATGGCCGGGTCGTGCGCAATGCCAAAGGCGCGATCACCGCGATCGTGGAGGAAAAAGACGCGACGCAGAAGCAGCACCGCATCCGCGAAATCAATACCGGTATCATGCGGTTGCCCGGCAAGCGGCTTACGGGCTGGCTCGACAGGCTTACGGACCGCAACGCGCAACGCGAGTATTACCTGACCGATGTGGTTGCGCTCGCGCTCAAAGACCGCGTCAAGGTCGAGTCCTGCGCGCCGCACAGCGACTGGGAAATCATCGGTGTCAACAGCAAGCAACAACTCGCGCAGCTCGAACGCACCTACCAGGCGCACACTGCGGTGCGCCTGCTGGAAGCGGGTGTGACGCTCGCCGATCCCATGCGCATAGACGTGCGCGGTGAGCTGCGCTGCGGACGCGACGTGCGGATCGACGTTAATTGCGTATTCGAGGGCTTGGTTGATGTCGGCGACGGCGTCGAGATCGGAGCGAATTGCGTACTCAGGAACACGGTGATCGGCGCCGCTACGCGCATCGAGCCATTCTCGATGATAGACGATGCGGTCATCGGCACCAGTTGCCGTATAGGGCCTTACGCGCGCATCCGCCCCGGCACCAGGCTCGCGAAGGAGGTCCACATCGGCAACTTTGTCGAGGTCAAGGCCTCGACCGTCGGCGCCGGCGCCAAAGCCAATCATCTCGCATACGTCGGGGACGCGAGCGTCGGGCGCAATGTCAACATCGGTGCGGGCACCATCACCTGCAATTACGACGGCGCCAACAAGCACCGCACCGTGATCGAAGACGACGTGCAGATCGGCTCCGACGTGCAGCTGGTGGCGCCCGTCACCGTGGGCGCCGGGGCCACGATCGGCGCCGGCACTACGGTGTGGGAAGACACCCCGCAGGGAGGCCTGGTCATCAACCCGAAAGCCCAGCAGCATAGGCCGGGCTGGAAACGACCCCAGAAACGAGAGAGGAGTGAGGGGTGAGGGCAGCCGAGAAAAACATCAGGGCAGCTGCCTTCGCTGTTGCACCTCTCGCCTCTCGCCTCTCGCTCCGCGAGGTTCTCTCATGTGCGGGATAATTGGCGCGGTCGCCGGGCGTAATGTCGTTCCCATTCTGCTCGAAGGGCTGAAGAAGCTCGAGTATCGCGGCTACGATTCGGCCGGGATCGCGGTCGTCAACGGCACGCTGCAGCGGTTGCGCAGCGCCGGCCGCGTCGCTGAGCTCGCGGCGCTCGCCGATCAGCGGCATTTCAGCGGCAACATCGGCATCGCGCATACGCGCTGGGCGACGCACGGGGCACCCTCCGAGCGCAACGCGCATCCGCACACGAGCGGTGGCATCGCGGTGGTGCACAACGGCATCATCGAAAACCACGATCCGATCCGCAGCCGGCTGCAGGCGGCAGGCTACCAATTCACCTCCGATACCGATACCGAAGTAATCGCGCACCTGATCCATTTCCGGCTCAAAGAGAGCGGCGATTTGGTCGCGGCGGTGCGCGGCGCGGTCGCTGAACTGCAGGGCGCCTACGCGATCGCAGTCGCCGCGGAGCACGAGCCGCAGCGCCTGGTGGTCGCGCGCATGGGTGCGCCGCTGCTGCTCGGCGTCGGCGACGGCGAGAACTTTGCCGCCTCGGACGCCTCCGCGCTGCTGCAGGTCACCCGCAGGATGGTCTATCTCGAAGAAGGCGATGTCGTCGATATCAGGCTCGGCGCCTTCCAGATCTGGAACACCAGCGGCAAACGGGTCGAACGCAAGGGCCACGTGAGCGAGCTTGCCGCGGATGCGGTGGAGCTCGGGCCATACCGGCATTTCATGCAGAAGGAAATCTTCGAACAACCCGGCGCGCTCGCCAATACGCTCGAAATGGTCACCAATGCGCGGTCGATTTCGCCGCGGCTGTTCGGTGCCGAAGCCGAAGCTGTCCTGCGTCGGATTGACAGCGTGCTGATACTCGCATGCGGCACCAGCTATCACGCCGGCGTCGTCGCACGCTACTGGATCGAGGCGATCGCCGGGCTGCCGTGCAACGTCGAGATCGCGAGCGAGTACCGCTACCGCGCGTCAGTGCCGAATCCCCGCGCGCTGGTCGTCACGATTTCGCAATCGGGAGAAACCGCCGACACCATCGCCGCGCTCAACCATGCGAAAAGCCTCGGCCATGCTTTTTGCCTGACGATCTGCAACGTTGCCGAGAGTGCGTTGGTCAGGCAGTCCGATTTGCGCTTTCTAACGCGCGCCGGACCGGAAATCGGCGTGGCTTCGACCAAAGCATTCACCACTCAGCTTGCAGCACTGGTACTGCTGACGGCGGTGCTTGCCAAGCAGCGCGGACGCATCGCTGCCGAGCGTGAGCTCGAACTGATTCAGGCATTGCGGCACCTGCCGGCGGCGCTGTCACACGTGCTGCAGGTCGAACCGTCGATCAAGACCTGGGCTGCACGCTTTGCCGTGCGCGAGCACGCGCTGTTCCTAGGACGCGGCATCCATTACCCGATCGCGCTCGAAGGCGCGCTCAAACTCAAGGAAATTTCATACATCCACGCCGAGGCTTATCCCGCGGGCGAACTCAAGCACGGACCGCTCGCGCTGGTCGACAGCAACATGCCGGTGGTGGCGATCGCACCGCATGATGCGCTGCTCGAGAAGCTCAAATCGAACATGCAGGAAGTGCGCGCGCGCGGCGGCGAGCTCTACGTGCTGGCCGACCAGGACGCACATATCGAGGCCAGCGACGGTGTGCACGTGATCACGCTGACCGACCACGCAGGAATCCTGAGCCCGATCCTGCACACCATCCCGCTGCAGCTGCTCGCCTATCACACGGCGCTCGCGCGCGGTAACGACGTCGACAAGCCGCGTAATCTGGCCAAGTCGGTAACGGTCGAGTGATGCGTGTTCAGCGTGCTCGCCGTGGCTTGCGTGGTGCGTTGCCGAAGAGCCGGTCGTAGAGCCAATTCGGCAACACGCGCAGTAAGCGCGCGACGATCGCCATCTGCCACGGAATTACGGCATACGTCTGGCCGCGCTCGATGAGCGCGGCGATCTTCCCCGCAGCGGCGTCGGCGTTCAACATAAACGGCATCGGGTAAGGATTTTGGGCGGTCATCGGCGTCGCGATAAAACCCGGACAAATCGTGATCACTTTGATGCCGCTCGGTGCGAGTTCGATGCGCAGGCTCTCCAGATAGGAAATCGCCGCTGCTTTCGACGCCGAATAAGCGCTCGCCCCCGGAAGCCCGCGGTAGCCGGCGACGCTCGCGATCCCAACCAAGGCGCCACCGCCCGCCGCCCGCATGGCTGCGAGAAACGGTTGGAAGGTCTTTACCATCCCCACCGCATTGATATCGATCACGTCCTGGAACGCGAGGACATCGGCGGCGAACTCGGTCAGCGTTCCAATGCTGATGCCGGCATTGGCGATCACGACATCGGGACAACCGTGACGCGCGATAAAATCCGCCGCCGCGGCCTGGAGTGCCGCAGCATTTCGCACATCAACGGGATAGATCAGCGCGGGGGACGAAAGTTGTGCCGCGAGTTGCTCAAGTTCCGTTTTACGGCGCGAGATCAGCCCGAGCACCGAGCATTGTTGTGCATAGTGCCGCGCCAATGCCGTGCCGATGCCGCTGGAAGCACCGGTGATAATCACGCGCTGCATATCTTTGCCGATGGCGCGGGAGCTGCCGCAAGCTGCCGACGCTACTTGCCGCTTTTTTCGAGGCGCTGCTGGCGCGCGAGACTGACCAGGCCGTCGAGCACCGGTATCACCTGTGGCACGCCGTTGGTCATACCGCTCGACGTCAGGTATCTGCCGTCGACCACGACCGAAGGGGTGCCTTTGATGTCGTAATCCGCTGTCATCCGGCGCGAGTGCTCGACTTTCTCGCGGATCGCATCGGAACGGTAGATCGCCATGAACTTGTCGCGGTCGAGACCCTGCTTCTCGGCCCACTCAGCGATGACTTTTTCCTGGCTCAAGGGGAGGTCATCGACGTGGTGGCCGTGATACACCGCAGCATGCAACCGTTCGGCCTCGCCCATCGCTTCGAGCGCATAATAGGTTTTGGCGAGCGGCACCCAGGAATCGTGGCGCACCACCGGCACGCGGCGAAATACTACGTCGGCCGGTTTGCGCTTACGCCACCGCTCGAGTAACGGCTCAAGTTCGTTGCAATACGGGCACGCGTAGAAGAAAAATTCGATCACTTCCACGCGTTCGCCGGTTGCGACCGGCTGCTGGGAAATCAGACGGTAATCGACGTCCCGCTGCGGCTGTTGCGCCACGGCAGGCGCCGCAATGAGGGCGATCGCCAGCCCGCACAGGGCGAACCAGCCGCGGAGGTGGGCGCGGTTGAACACGGGTTATTTTCCGCCGCGCTCTTTGCGCGCTTGCGCAATCAACTGGTCGAGCACCTGGAAAAATCGTTCATAACTGAGTTTGTTATCGGCGCCGACCGTCATCGAAGGTCCCGTCAGATACTTGCCATCGACCACCAGCGCCGGCGTGCCCGGGATATCGTAGCTGCGCGTGATGTCTGTCGTGCGCTGCGCTCGGCTGTTCACCGCGAACGAATTGTAGGTGTCGAGAAACTTCTGCTTGTCGAGGCCCTTGCCGCCCAGCCAATCTGCCATCGCGCGCGGATCGCGGATCATAGCTTTTTGATTATTCCGGTGGATCGCGCTGAAAATATCGTCGTGATACTTGGCGGTGAGGCCCATCGCTTCCAGCGCATAAAAAGCGCGGGCCAGCGGTAGCCACGATGAGTCGAACGCCGCCGGGACGTAACGGAATTCGACGTCAGCCGGTTTGTGCTTGAGCCATGCCTTGAGAGGCGACTCGAGGTTATAGCAATGAATGCAGCCGTACCAGAAAAATTCGAGCACCTCGATCTTGTTGCCGCTGGTGGTCGATTGCGGCGGGTTGATCAGCGTGTAGTCGCGGCCGGCCACCGGCTGCTGTGCAAGGGCGCCGCCCATCCCAAGCAAGGTCAGCAATGCTGCAAGACAGCCCGCGCGTTTCAACAGATTCATAACAGCTCCAATCATGATATGGAAAGACATGCTTAGCCTCTCGAGTGATCAGCGCTTCACCGGGTTCGAAGGAAGTTACCAGGGTAAGCGTTGCCCCCGCGTTCGGAAGTTCGTCATTTGGATAAGCGCGCCGGTGCCTCGCGCACCTTGATCAGCGTAGTCTCGATGTCGTTTTGTTTCAAAATGTCGCGCGTGCGATTGAGCTCCTCGATCGCAGTATAAGGGCCGGCGCGCACACGGTGCCATAAGCCCTTGTCGGGCAAGGTGGTAGTTTGTACCTCCGCCTCCACGCCCAGCAGCGCGAGGCGGGCTTTCATGTTGTCGGCGTCGGGCGCATTCTGAAACGCACCAGCCTGGAGGAAAAACGCTTCCCTGGTCTGCGCGGTTGACGGCTTTTGCTGTGCTTCACTAAACTGCTGCTCGGTGACCGGTTCCTCCGTGCCGGGCAGGATCTTGTAGAAGTCGAAGCGGGGTTTGCCGTCCGGCGCTTTGCCGCTCCTGTCATCGGTCTTGGCGCTCCCGGGAGCTGCGCTTTTCGCCGGTGGGCCGGAGCGATTGAGAAACGGCGTCGGCAACTTGTTGATGTACCACGCCACCGCAAGCGCGATGCCGAGACCGAGCAGCAAGCCGATCAGGATTCCGATCAGCAGCGACCCGGTACCGTTCTTGTTCCTGCCCGATTTCTCGACCGGCCTTTTGTAGTCTTTGGTCATAGGCTAATCTTACATTTTTTTCGCCGCCGAGACACCCAGTAGCGCGAGCCCGGTGCGCAATACCTGACCTACCCCTGTCACCAGAGCGAGCCGCGCCCGCTTTACCGGTATTTCCGGCACCAGAATGCGGGTGGCGTTGTAGTAGCTGTGAAACTCGGCAGCAAGCTCGCGCAGATAAAATGCGATGAAGTGCGGGGAAAGCTCGCGCGCCGCGTTTGCCACAACTTCCGGATACTCGATCAGGCGCGAGAGCAACGCCAGTTCCGCATCCAGCGTGAGCGGCGCCGGATCCGCCGCCCGCAGCTCGGCTGCATCGCCGCCCCACTGCTCGAGCACGCTGCAAACCCGGGCATGCGCATACTGCACATAGTAGACCGGGTTGTCGGTGCTCTGCGATTTGGCAAGGTCTAGATCGAAATCGAGATGCTGGTCGCTTTTGCGCAGCACGTAAAAAAACCTCGCTGCATCGTTGCCGACTTCCTGCCGTAACTCGCGCAACGTCACGAAATCGCCGGAGCGCGTCGACATCGGTACTTTCGTGCTGCCGCGATAAAGCACTGCGAACTGTACCAGCGCCACGGTGAGCCTCGCAGGATCGACACCGAGCGCCTTCAGCGCGCCTTTCACGCGCGGAATATAGCCGTGATGGTCGGCGCCCCACACGTCGATCACGAGGTCGAACCCGCGTTCAATCTTGTTGAGGTGGTAGGAGATATCGGACGCGAAATAGGTGTACAGGCCGTTTTCGCGCTGTATGACACGGTCTTTTTCGTCGCCGAAATTGCTCGAGCGGAACCATCGTGCGCCGTCCTGCGCGTAGATGTGACCGCCCGCCTCGAGCCGCGCGACCGCGCGCTCGACGAGCCCTGAGTCGTAGAGCGCCTGTTCGGAAAACCAGTGGTCGAAGCTGACACCGAACTCGAGCAGATCGTTGCGGCAGTCGCCGAGTTGCTCGGCGAGCACGAAATCGTGGATGTAAGCGTAGTCCGCGCCGAGCAGCGATTTGGCCCCGGCAATCAACGCATCGAGGCACGCCTCCGGTTCACGCTCGGCCTGCGGCGCGTCCTGGAACAGCGCACTTACCTCGCGCACATAGCGGCCTTCATGCGCGGTCCGGATCTGTTGCGCCATCTGGCGCACGTAGTTGCCTTGGTAGGCGTTGGCCGGAAACGCCACGCGGAAGCCGCTCTGCTCCAGGTAACGCAGCCAGGTCGACAGCACCAGAATGTCCATCTGGCGGCCGGCATCGTTGACGTAGAACTCGCGCTGCACGTCAAAGCCGGTGGCCGCCAGGACGTTGGCAAGGCTGGCGCCAAACGCGGCGCCGCGGCCGTGCCCGACGTGCAGCGGTCCGGTCGGGTTGGCGGAAACGAACTCGACCTGGACTTTCCTGCGCTGTCCGGCGTGGCTGCGGCCATATTCGGTGCCCAGTGCAAGGACGTGCGGCAGCGCAGCCTGTTTGACCTCGGGCTTGAGAAAAACGTTGATGAACCCGGCGCCGGCAATTTCGGCTTTGGCCACATAAGGGGATGCCGGCAATGCGGCGATGAGCGCGGCGGCGATGTCGCGCGGGCTGCGCTTCATTGTTTTCGCAAGCTGCAGCGCGCTGTTGCACGCGTAGTCGCCGTGCCGCGCCTGTTTCGGGCGTTCGATTACGATCGCGGCGCCCGGCACCCCGCGTGCAATGCGAACGAGCGCCTCTTCCAGCAAGCCCGCTACGTGGGCGCGCAATTCAGGGAATGCCGGGGCCGTCATGTGGTGTCGTCAAGTCCCGCTGGTGTCGAAACGCCATGCGCTATCGGCGAAGCCCGATTGCCGTGGATGGAGTGTTGGTTTGAGCATGACCGGCCGGAGCGCGTGATTACGGTTCGCGTCCGGACGCCTGAAAAGTTGCGGATTTTAGCATGCCATGGCATGCCAGCCCGGGGTACGTCATCTCTCACAGTTCCAGCGGGTCGACGTCGAGCGCCCAGCGGACCTTGCGTCCGGCCGCGTGGCCGAGGCGAACCTGCCAGGCGCGCAGAAAGGCGTGCAGCCCCGGGCGAGAGCGCGCTTGCACCGTCAGTTGCGCGCGCTCAAGCCCGGCCCGACGCGGCATGCCTGCCGGCACCGGATCATAAATCGTGACCGAGCTCTCCACTTTGGCGCCCTCACGCGCGGCGCGTATCAGGAACTCGAGCGCGGTTTCTAGGCGCGATGCCTCGGCGCGAAGCACCGCCTGGTACACGAACGGCGGAAAACCCGCTTGCTTGCGTTCGGCCAGCAGCTCTTTGGCGAAAGCCGGGTAATCGTCACGGCACAGCGCCTGATAGAGCACATGCGCGGGGAAATCGGTCTGAATCATCACCCGGCCGCGGCTTGCGCCGCGTCCCGCGCGCCCCGCGACCTGTGTCAGGCGCGCGAACAAGCGCTCGCTGGCGCGAAAATCGGTACTATAGAGCGAGCTGTCGGCGTTGACCACGCCGACCAGATTCAGTTGCGGAAAATCGTGGCCTTTGGCGAGGATCTGCGTGCCGACGAGGATATCGACTTCCTGCGCGTGGATCTGGCGGCGCATTTCGTGCCAGGCACGTTTGCGGCGCGTGCTGTCGCGGTCAATGCGTAGTATGCGCGCCGACGGTAAGATGCGCGCCAATGCACTTTCAATGCGTTGCGTGCCCTGCCCCAGCGGCTTCAGGTCCTGGTTGCCGCACTGCGGGCACGCCCTGGGGACGCGCTCCTGGTGGCCGCAATGATGGCAGCGCAGGCGCTGTTCCTGGAGGTGCAGCACGAGCTTGGCGGAACAGCGCTCGCAACCCGAAGTCCAGCCGCAGCTTGGGCACATCAGTACCGGAGCAAAGCCGCGGCGATTGATGAAAACCAGGCTTTGCTCGCCGCGCTTCATGGTTATGCGCAGCGCGCTGAGCAGTGCCTGCGACATGCCGTCGATCAGGGGTTCGCGTCGCGTGTCGATGCACTCGATGACTGGCGGCATCGTATTTACACGCCGCGTCAGCGCCAGCGTCCGGTAGCTGCCGTTGAGCGCCTTGTGAAACGTTTCAAGCGCGGGCGTCGCGGAGCCGAGCACGATCGGAATCGCGAGCTGCTTGGCGCGCCACAGCGCGAGATCGCGCGCGGAATAACGCAACCCATCTGTTTGTTTGAAGGAGGAGTCCTGCTCCTCGTCGACGACGACGAGTCCGAGCTTCGGCAGCGGCGTGAACACCGCGAGCCGCGTGCCGAGTACGATGCCGGCTGCGCCGGACTGCGCCGCAAGCCAGTTATGTAAGCGTTCGCTCTCGTTAAGACCGCTGTGCAGCGCCGCCAGCAGCGTATCGGGGAAACGCGCATGCACCAGCGCTTCGAGTTGCGGTGTCAGATTGATTTCAGGCACCAGTAACAAGACCTGTTTGCCGCAGGCAAGCAAGTCGCCGACCAGTTGCAAGTAGACTTCAGTCTTGCCGCTGCCGGTGACGCCGTGTAACAGCCACGGCGTAAAGCCGGCATCCGCACTGCGCACGCTGGCGACTGCGGCATGTTGTTCGTCCGTCAGCGCCGGGCCCGGTACCACGCGCAGTGCCACCGCACCGGCCCGCGGTAACTCACGCGCAACAGCGACGCGCTCGATCCATCCATGTTCGGTCATCGTTTTCAGTGCCGCCGCCGCGCGAGGGGCGATGGCGCGCAACACGGCTTCATCGATACCAGCCTCGGCTGTGCGTAACAAGCGCAGTAACTCAAGCTTAATCGTCGCGCGCCGCGGTAAGGACTCGGCGGCAACGGCAAGCCCGGCCCCGGTCAACCGATAATGGGTTGCCTTCTCGCCTTGGAACGCCTGGCGCTGCCGCAGCCGCGTCGGCAGCGCATTCAAGACCACTTCGCCGAGCGGATGGTGGTAATAATCGCTGCAGAACTTGAGTAGCCCGAGAATGTCGGCCGGCAACGGCGGCACGTCGCGCAATATGCTGAGTGCCCTGCGTACGCGCTGCGGCGGCAACGAGGTGGTGGAAGCCAGCTCGACGATCACACCGACCGCAATTGTTCTGCCGAACGGCACCAGCACCCGCGCGCCGATGTCGTCGCTGGTGGCGGCTGCGGCGCGATAGTCGAACAGCGTCGGCAATGGCACGTCGAGCGCGACACGAATAAAACTCATGGAGTTTTGCAGTGATTGGGTTACCGGAAGTCGCTCGAGTGGATTCTACGAATTCTCGACAAATATTTTATCGCACAAGGATTTTTTACTATTCACCGCGCCTGTGGATAATCTTGTTGATTAATTTGCGAGCAATGGCAAGGGTTGCCAGCAAATGCCGCCCTGTTTTTCATGCGTTTTTCATCGGATAACGAAAAACATTCGTTAAATCAACGTATTACAGAATAGCCGCGATGGAACACCACAGTGCTGATCCGGGGTCGTTGCCTGCAAGGCGTTGCTGTGCATAAGTTTGCGGGGTGGGGTCCTCGCAAAGCAAGCATTGGCGCGGGTTTTCAGTGGTAGCTGCCGCTCAGGCCGCGCACCGTCTCGATTACCGCCGACACGTTCTCAGGCGGCGTGTGTTGGGAAATGCCGTGGCCAAGGTTGAACACGTGACCGTCGTTGCGGCCGTAGCGCTCGAGGATTTCGCCGCATTCGCGCCGAATCACCGGCGGCGTAGAGAGCAGTACTGCCGGGTCGAGATTTCCCTGCAACGCAACCTGCGCACCGATGCGTGTGCGCGCTTCGCCGATGTCAACCGTCCAGTCGAGACCGACCGCATCGCAACCGATCGCGGCGATGCTCTCGAGCCATCCGCTGCCTCCCTTGGTGAATACTATGCTCGGTACCCGCAAGCCTTCGTGTTCGCGTTTCAGCCCGGCGATTACCCGCGCGGTATAGGCGAGAGAGAACTCACGGAATCCGGCGTGCGACAGCATGCCGCCCCAAGTGTCGAAGATCATCACTGCCTGGGCACCGGCTTCGATCTGGGCATTCAAGTAAGCGATCACTGCGGTTGCGTTGACGGTGAGGATGTGATGCAACAGGTCAGGGCGCTGGTACAACATATTCTTGACGATCGCAAAGTCGCGGCTGCCCTGGCCTTCTACCATATAGCAGGCGAGCGTGAACGGACTGCCGGAAAACCCGATCAGCGGCACGCTGCCGGCGAGTGCACGCCGCACCTGGCTCACAGTGTCGAGGACATAGCGCAGATGCATTGTGGGGTCAGGGGCGGTTAAGTCTCGGATCTCCCATTCTGCCCGCAACGGGCGCTCGAATTTCGGGCCTTCACCGTCGGCGAAATAAAGGCCGAGACCCATGGCGTCAGGGATCGTCAGGATGTCGGAAAACACAATCGCCGCGTCCAGGTGGTAACGCGCCAGCGGTTGCAACGTAACTTCGGTCGCAAGATCCGGGTTCTTGCACAGCGCGAGGAAGCTGCCGGCGCGCGCGCGCGTCTGGTTGTACTCCGGCAGGTAGCGTCCAGCCTGGCGCATCAGCCAGATCGGCGTGTAGGGCGTGGGTTCGCGCAGCAGCGCGCGTATCAGCGTGTCATTCTTGAGCTTCAAGGTGGGCAATCAACGCGGTAGCGTTGAACTGCCGGTCAGGAACTCGTCGACCGCGCGCGCGCACTGGCGCCCCTCGCGGATCGCCCACACGACGAGCGACTGACCGCGGCGCATGTCGCCGGCAGCGTACACCTTGGGCACAGAGGTAGCGTAGCAACCCAGGCCGTCGGTCGTAGCTTTGGCGTTGCCGCGCGCGTCTTTCGCGACGCCAAACGCGTCCAGCATCTGTTGCACCGGCGAGACAAAGCCCATTGCGAGTAGCACCAGGTCCGCTTTCATTTCGAATTCTGACCCCGGGATTTCCTGCATCCTGCCATCGTTCCATTCGATGCGGGCTACGATGAGCTTTTCAACTTTGCCGTTCCTGCCTACGAAGCGCTTGGTGGCGACTGACCAGTCGCGCTGACAGCCTTCCTCGTGCGAGGACGACGTGCGCAGCCGCTGCGGCCAGTACGGCCATACCGGGTTCTGGTCCGCTTCCGGCGGCATCGGCAGCAACTCGAACTGAACCACCGAAGCCGCGCCGTGGCGGTTGGACGTGCCGACACAGTCCGAGCCGGTGTCGCCGCCACCGATGATGACTACGTGTTTGTCTCTCGCCCACAGAGCCTTCACGCCGGTGTCGCCGGCAACGCGGCGGTTCTGCAGCGCCAGAAAATCCATCGCAAAATAAACGCCATCGAGTTCGCGCCCCGGCACCGGCAGATCGCGCGGCTGCTCGGCGCCCCCTGCGAGCACCACTGCGTCGAACTCGTCGGCGATCGTGGCCGCATCGAGCACTTTCGCCGCGCCGTTGCCCGCGCCTACCGGCGCTTGGCCGACGGCGTGGTTGACCTTGAACTCGACACCCTCGGCGCGCATCTGTTCAAGCCGGCGGTCGATCAGCCGCTTCTCCAGCTTGAAGTCAGGAATGCCGTAGCGCAGCAGGCCGCCGATGCGGTCGTTCTTCTCAAAAACCACGACATCATGGCCGGTGCGCGCGAGTTGCTGCGCACACGCTAGGCCAGCCGGGCCGGAGCCGACGACCGCGACGCGCTTGCGGGTTTTTGCCGCCGGCGGCTGCGGCCGGACCCAGCCCTCCTCCCAAGCCCTGTCGATAATCGCATGCTCGATCGACTTGATGCCGACCGGGTCGTTATTGATGCGCAGCGTGCAGGCTTCCTCGCACGGCGCCGGGCACACCCGACCGGTGAACTCGGGGAAGTTATTGGTCGAATGCAACGTCTCGATCGCGTTTTGCCAATCCTGCTTGTAAACGAGATCGTTGAAATCCGGGATGATATTGTTGACCGGGCAGCCGCTCATGCAGAACGGGGTTCCGCAGTCCATGCAGCGCGCGCCCTGGATCCTGGCCTCATCCGCCGTCAGATGCTGAATGAAC
>Ga0326597_10006082_pt1 | contig 16600 bp, 17 predicted proteins | sample RVTome_12_FD_203789 | JGI IMG/M metagenome (GOLD analysis project Ga0326597, IMG submission 203789) | Soil microbial communities from uranium-contaminated site in the Upper Colorado River Basin, Wyoming, United States - RVT100D185 | ecosystem: Environmental > Terrestrial > Soil > Contaminated >...
CCGATCCGCCCCTTGTCGATCCAGAATTCGGTCAGTTCCTCCAAATCCTGCGGACGTGAGGTGAATGACCCGGCATCGGCCCGTTCGACCGCGTGAAGGAATGCCGTGCTATCCGTGATGCCCCTTGCGCGCGCGAACACTTCGATCTGATCCGCAGAAAGATCGTCAAGCGCGACGAGCTTGAACGCCGAATCCTCCCGCCGGTCTTGCTGGGTTGTGCGAACGCCGGCAGGCGGATCGCTGTCGGCCGTTTGCTCATGTGCGGCCACAGCCGTTGTCGGCGGGGCAAAAGGCAGATGCCGAGTGCAAAGGGCCAGATCCGTCTTGGGCCGCCAGGCGTGTGTTCTTCCGGTAATGACGATGTGCGCGCGGTCCTTTGCCGTTGAGATTCGGCGGCCCAGCTTGCGAATGGCGAGCTCGAAGTCCCCGGGACTTCGCAGGCGCGCTTCATCCACCGAATCCAGAAGCAGCCAGCCTTCTTCGCCTGACGCGAGCCACTCTTCAAATGGCTCGAAGCTGCCGACTTCGAACGCATCCTCGAAATCGCCTGGAATGTGCTCAAGGCGGATGAAGAATGCGGCTTTTCCTTCGCCGCGTAAGCTCCGGGCGATGTTGCGGATTTCCTCGGTCTTGCCCGAACCCGCCTCGGACAGAAGCACAACGCGGTATTCGCGGATCAGGTCGGGCCAGCCCAGCTTTTTGCCGACGTGAAAGGCGCGGCTAAGGTCCGCCTCATCGCTTTCGCGGGCGTACTGCGATAGCTCGTGGAACGTCCGGTTGAGTTCGATGAATTCGTATCGGTTGTCTGACTCAGGCATTTCAGTTGGAAATTGTATCACGAGCACTGGCAGGAACAAGGCATGAACGCAGGATCGCGGCGCGTCGACGCCGCGCCCCTCGACGTCAATAGCTGTGATGCCCGGTCAGGGCGTCGGCGAGATTGCGCAATACTTGCGCAGCGACTCCCGCGTTGCAGTCAGGATTACCCGCAAGATAGGCGGTTACGACGATGTGCAGCTCTGCCATCAGGGCTTGGTAATGGTCTTCAGCCTCATTCATCTCAAATCAATTCCGTCCGATAAGGGCCAGTCCGCGTCGCGCGAGCCGGCCCTGTGTCGTAAGTCTGGATCAAAAATGGAACCGTTGAACGGTCATTTGTTTCAGGATGACGGATACGGACACAAGCTGTCGATATGTTTCTCTAAGTTATCCGGATACTTTTGCGTAGTGCGGGCCTGTCACATGAAACAGAATTACCAATACTGTTTCACGGCACTCGCCCAATCAAAGATGAAGCCTGCAAGGAGCCGCTTTTGCGGCGGGAAGCGGCGATCGGCGGTGCGGGGTTCCCGGCGCAGCCGCAGGAGCGGATGTGAGCGCCGCGAATGTAGCGGGACCGTCTGCGCCCCCGCAACGCCGGCCGTATGAATGCGGTGGCCGTTAAGCAAAACGGCGACCGGGTGTAGATGAGCCCGGAGGATGCGCGGCAATATGGAGAGCGGCGGCGTGAAACCGCGCTGATCTGGAGGCCGCGGCGCGAACGGTTGAGAACCGGAGCGCAGTGATGGACCTCTACGCTTCAGAGGATTTCAGGGCCAGGATCGGGCGTTGGCGGCGCGCGGCGGCAACGCTGTATCAAAGGGCAAAGCGGGCCGCCCCGACGCTCTGCCCTATCGGCGGCGCGGTACTCGGCTTTGCCCTCTCGCTCGGCTCGGGAAGCTGGCTGCTGATCGCGGGTGCGACGCTGCTTGGCACAGTGCTCGGCGGCCTGCTGGTCGCGCTCCCTATTCTCTTGTACGAAGGGGCGAGGATCATTCTGATCCGGACCGCGGTCTTTGCGGCCGTCCTGATCGTGGTGGTCGCGCTGGTCCGGGCGCTACTGGGGGTTTGAGCGGCAACCGCTGAGCTGACTATTCGGCAGCGTCGCTAAGCAGCGCCAGCAACGTGGGCTCTTCATAGCGCCCGTCCGCCGTGCGCTCGGGCTTCGGGCGGCAGTCTTCGACCAGCTCGAACAGCGCCGGCTGCTCGCCCTGCGCCTTGCGCCAGGCGTCAAGCTGGGCTTTGCGGAGCGCCACGAGGGCGCGCCAGGAATAGGCGCGGCCCTCTATGATGATGGTGTCGGGCCGCCGCATCACGCCGCCTCCGACGTGTCGGCGGTCTGTGTGTCCGGCTGCAAGCCATCCTTCGCCAAGGCTTCGGATGCCAGGCCGTGCAGATAATCGGCGGCGCGCTGCGCATGAGCAGCAGCGGTGAAGATCGCCCGCTTGTCGTCCTTCAGGACTTTCGCCCAGGACGCGATGTAGGACGCGTGGTCCTCGCGGTCCTCAAGCCGCAACCCGAGATCGGCGCACAGGAACGCCGCTCCTAATTCCGCGACCAGTTCCTCGCGCGCGTAGCCTTCGTCACCGAAGCGCTTGCGCCCGAGATCACGGTCAAGGCGGCTCTCGTGGCGCGTGGCGTGGCAAGCCTCATGGCTGAGGGTCGAGTAAAAGCTCTGCGCATCGCGGAACGCCTCGAATGGCGGCATCTGGATGTAATCCAGTGACGGCACATAATACGCGCTATCGCCGCCATGGCGGATATCGAAGCCGGTGGCGTCGAAGAAGGCTTCCGCATGGGCGATGCGCTGATCGGGGTTCGGCTCGGCGTTCGCGGTCGCATAATAATGCGCGGGCAGATCGTCGATCTGGTCAACGTTGAACACTGTGTAGGCTTTCAGAAACGGAATCGCGCGTTCCTCGTCCTCACCGTTCTCGCCTTCCTCGGTTTTGACGATGGTGTTGGCGTAGACGACGGGGCTGCCCTTCTCGCCCTTGCGGACATGGCCGCCGAGTTCCAGCGCCTGCTTAAACGTCATCCAGATGGGTGCCGCATAGTGCCGCTCCATCGCCGAGCACCACAGCGTCAGCACGTTGATGCCGGCATAGGGCTGGCCGTTGTGGCGCAGCGGCCGTGAAACATGGCCCGCGGCGTGGGCCGCATTCCACGGCTGCGTCCACGGCTTCACGCCCTGCTCCAGCGCGGCCACGATCTGGTTCGTGATGCGGGTGTAGATGTCCGGCTTGCGGCCGTTCTTGTTGTTGTCCGTCATGATGTGTCTCCTTTCGCTAATCGTTCCTGACGACGCGAAAAGAGACGGCCGGGCGGACAAGCGGCCCTGTCACCGAGCGAACAGCGAGGGGAACACCTTCCAAGGTGTTGACCGGGGCGCGCGCCCGGCCATGAAAGCGTCAAACGTCAGGAACGGCGAAAGGAGACGGGACGAGCGACGGACCGAAACTAAGCCGGGTGGTCGAGCCGGTGGGCGTAACCGGCGGCATCCAGCACCCGAAGTGCCTCAAGGCGCGACTTGCGAGTGAGGTTGGTGTCCGGGGAGAACTCCACGCGGGCGAGCCGCTGGATGTAGGAAGCGGGAAGTCTGTGCTGGATTGCCCCTGCCATCACAAGGGCATGGTACCAATCGTAAGGCACCAGAGAGGAATCAGTGGCGCCCTCCGCCGCGATATAGCTTGAGGCGGGTACCGGCTCGTCGGATGGCATCAAGGTGACCTCCACTCTGTCCAGGCGGTCATAGCCGGAGCCTACGCCTTCCGCCTGATCGAGAAGGTCGCACTCATCGATCGAAAGAGTGAAAATGACGCCGTGAACGGCTTCGCCGACGGCCCGCACGAGCGTCGCCTTTCCAGACTTGTCGATGCTGCGCTTTGAGAACTCAAGCGCATAGTCCGGAAGGCGCGCGGTACCGATCGGCACGGCGCTCTTACAACGCCCTCGGAGGCGCTCCGCCAGCATGTTCGAGCCATATGCAAAATAGGTGAATGTTGTCATGTGCGGCGGCGCGCTGAATCCAGGCGGCGGTGGATTAGCGAGGCGAGGGACAACAGATCCTCGGCGTCGTCCTTCGACATCTGCCACTTCACCCGCGGTTCGTGCGCCGTGGGGTTGCGGAACATGCCGTATATTCCCTTGATCAGATTTGCGAAGCCGCTCTGTTCGGATTGCTCGCTCTGGGTGCCTAAGCCGTTGATAGCGAGCAACGGCGCGCATCCGCCGAGGGCCTTGTCAACGAGTTGGGCTCCATCCTCGCTCAGGCCAGTGAGGCGGCGCAGCTTGTCGAAGATGCTCTTGGCCGCCTCAAGGACCGCATGAAAATAATTGTCGGCGACCAGTTCGGCTCTGCAAAAGTCCAGGACATCGGGATGAACGCAACGGGCCTGAAGGTCCGCGCGAAGTTCTTTTGCCCGCCGCTCGGCCTCGGTAATCGTGTGGACGCGCGTGACCCGGCGCAGATCACCGGCATCATTCATTTCTAGGCCAGCGAATGACAGCGCCATGTTGAGGCTCGCGAGCATCGTTGAAAAGCGCTGAGGATTGCGGAGGTAGCGCTCCGGCTTCATTGCCTTGCGAATGAAGGCGAGGCTGGATTTTCGGTGGCCATCGTTGGCTTGCTTGTTCCAGAGATTGACGAAAATTCGCTTCCACTTCGTGCCCGGTCCGAATTCGTCGGGGATACCGGAAAGCTGAAGCAGCTCGTCGATCTCGGCGTTGGTGAGACCGGCCTCGGTGTCGCCAAGCGCCTGCGCGACCGCGCGCAGCTCGCTCTCTGAGAATATTGCACCTGTGACTATGCCCATATTCGCATTCTGGGTTTTGCCCCATCCTTCAGCTTGGTTCTATGCTGCCGCAAACTGCCCCTCCTCGCCCATATCTTGGGTTTAGAGCAGCACGCCAATACCATAGTTCGGTTCCGCGGCGAGCGGAACATATAATGAACGCGACCGCTTCCTGTCTGCGGTGTGAGAGGACTTTGCGCGCGGGATCGAAGCCGCACGGCCGAAACCCGCCCGCGGCGGGGTTCGGTTCACGAGAGCCCGTTTCCGTCTCGCCGGAGCCTTTGGCGCAGGCGGACGGACGCGCCGGTGTACAACCGCGTAGCAGTCCTTGACTCCCGGAAGGTTTTTCTTATATGTCTCACGTTACGAATGTGAGGTACGTGAAATATGAAAATCGAGATGAGGCAGGTCGGCGGTGGCAACGTGCTGGCGGGCGCGGTCAATGGAAAGGTGGCGCTTGGACGGCTTCTGGACCTCGTGACCGAGGAGCCGGAAGCAGCCGAGCTGCTTTTCCTCGATTTCCGGGACGTAGATGTGGCAACGGCCAGCTATTTGCGTGAAAGCGTCGTAGCGTTCCGCAATGTGATCCGCGGCGGCGACTCACTCTATTATCCGGTGATTGCGAATCCGAACGAATCGATTCGCGACGAGTTGCTGGAGCTGGCCCGCGCCCGCGGCGATGTCTTCATGACATGCAAGCTGGGGCGTGGCGGCAAGGTCGAGGGAACCGCGCTTGTCGGTGATCTCGAAGCAAAGCAACGGCAGACCTTCGATCTCGTGGAGCGGCACGGCGAGACGGATGCCGGGGAGCTGATGCGGAGATATGGGGAACGCGAGAAGACCCGCCACACGACAGCCTGGAACAACAGGCTGGCGGCGCTCGCCGCGCTCGGACTGATCGTTGAGCAGCGGGAGGGCCGTCTAAAACGCTACCGGCCGCTTTTCGCGGGAGTGGAATAATGGGCGCCGACTTCATTGAGAAGATTTCAAAGACAATCCGGCACAGCTGGGACCGCCAGCGTGTGGCGCTGGCAACGTCCGATCTGCTGACGAGCCAACCGGAATGCGCTGGCCGCTCAGTCGTCGGCGAAATCATCGGCGAGGCGCGACTCGCGCGCGGCGACAAGCTCGTTGTCGAACGGGACGAGGACGGCCTCATCGCGAGGCGCGGGCTTACGGACATGGTTCGCATCACTGCGCCACCGCACGACGTACTGCGCGGGATCGATGAATCCTGCGGCGCCGGGGTCGGCACGGTCGATCAGGTGCATGATCAAGCGGGCGTGGCGGAGATTTCGATATGCTGAAGAAGAAGCCGCAGGGTGCGGCCGGGTGTCCGCCAATGCGGATACCGGAGCACCGGCTATGGATCGACGAAGGCGAGAATACGATCTCGCTTGGCTGCTGGAACTGCCCGGAGCGCAAGAGCGGCATATGCGGCGGTTTGTCGATCGCGGCCGGCCTGATGAATTGCCTCGATTTCTGCTGCGGAGCTCCCGCAAGCTGTGAGCGGCCGTGCCGCAATCATCCGGACTATCCTCTGCGGGTCCGCGAGGTAGGCACGTTCGCCCTCGAAAGCACGCCGCGGGGCCCGGTTCTGGATAGCCCGCATCTCCCGCCCGTGGTTACGGTGCTGTTCCACGGCAAGCGCCGCGAGAAACCCATCAGCCCGAGAGCCGTGGCGCTGCCCCTCTACGCGATGGTGCATCGGCGCGACGGAAGGCTCCGTTTCGCCTCCCATGAAGACCTTTGCGAGGCTTTCGGTATCGTCCCGGGGACGCCGATTATCCTGACCGGCACGGACCAGGACGCGTCACTCGAACGTTGGTGGGAGTACGAGGATAAGCGGCGCGCCATCGTTAGGGACCTGGCGGCGCTCGGTGTGGTGATGAGCACAACGCCGAATTTCAGTTTGATCCTCAACGGGCCGCGCCATATCGACTTCCACGCCATGAAGCGCATCGCGCTCTGCCATGCGGAGTTCCTGGACGGCGGCATTCCGACAGCGCTGCATGTGAACGGGCGGAGCGCTACCGATTTCCGGCGTTGGGGCGCCTTCGTCCGCGAGCGGCCGGAGGTGACGCACCTCGCCTATGAGTTCACCACCGGGACAGGCCGGGCCGGACGCCGCGACCACCATGTGGCGTGGCTTGCGGGCGTGGCGGCCGATGCCCGCCGCCCGCTTGATCTTTTGGTTCGCGGGGGAATCGACCTGCTGCCGCAGCTCACCCCCGTCTTCCGCCAGGTGACGGTGCTCGAAACCGTCAGCTTCATGAAAACGATGAAACGGCAGCAGGCAGCGCGCCGGCCGGGAAGAAGCCCCGGTTGGAGGAGCGCACCCACAGCGGTCGGCGCGCCGGTCGACGCTTTGTTCGCGCATAACCGCGCAGCGGTCCGGCAGTGGATTGAAGACCGATTGGTCCCACCGTCAGTCGGAGAAAGGATCACAGCGGCAGCAGGATGAATGCGCCAGAGCCGCTCACATTTGCGGCGCTCGACGGGCTCGCTTTCGCTGCCGCGCGCGGCCGTCTGAACGGGGAAAGCGACGTTCCCGCCTTGACCGCGGCTTCGCTTGGCCCGCTAATTGAGTGGACAGCGCTCAGTGCTGCGGGTTTGTTGCCGCCGGTCGAAAGAACGCCGTCCCTCTCATTGAATGGAACGGCGCCGCTCATGGCGGCAGTGCGCAGTCGCCGTGGTCAATGGATTTGCCCGAAGACACAGGCGGCTGGAGTCCACAGGACAATGGCGAGTCTCCCCGAAGACGACACAGCTTGGGTCGAATTCGGCCTCGCCGCACAGAAGGCTGCGGCAGCCGCAGGATTCCCGAGGCAGATCGCGGCGCAGCTTGTCGGCGCGATGATGGAGATGGTCAGCAATATCTATGAGCATTCGCACGATACCGGATCCGGCATAGTCGTGTTCAGGGCCGGAGTCGATGCGTTCGAGTTTGTTATTGCGGACAGTGGCATTGGTGTGCGCGAGAGCCTGCGCGGCTGTGCTGACTATCGGGACATCGCCGACGACGGGACGGCGCTGCAGCTCGCCCTGCGCGAAGGCGTGTCGCGCTTCGGCCGGATGGCAAATCGGGGTCACGGGTTTCGGCCGATCTTTGTCGGGCTCGCCAACCTGAGCGGACTACTGCGATTTCGTTCGGGCGACCATGCGCTGGTGATTGACGGCCAGCGCATCGACATGATGCTGGCGAGGACCGCGCAGAAGACGCCCCTAGGTGGATTCCTGGCGAGCGTATCCTGCAAGCTGCCGTAAGGTTTTGGCGGGAGGGACCTGTCTACCGCCCGGCAAACAATACGGCGATTGCGCTCATCGGCAGGAACAGGCGGTCGCGCCGCTCCGGGAATGGCGTGAAGTTGAAGTGATGGTAGAAGCGCCAAGCCTCCTCGTCGAGCGCATCGACGATGACGGCAGTAGCCGCGATTTGCTCTGATTGAGCAAGCGCCTTTGATAGTGCGTCCATGAGCATGAACTCGCCAAGCCCCCTGCCCCTCTGGCTCTGATCGACGGCCAGCCGGCCAAGAAGCGTGGCGGGCAGGAGCGGATAGCGCGGCAGTTTCTTGATCGTGGCCTCCGGCAGCTCGCCGGGATCAACGCCGTAGGCTGACAGCGTATAGTAGCCACAGATGACGCTGTCCCCCTTCCCGGCCACGGCCACAAAGGGCGCGGCGGCATGGCGGCGCGCATCCTGACGCGCTTGCTGTTTCAGATAACGATCAAGCGATTCCTTGCCGCAGGAAAAGGCTTTGCGGTCGTGGTGCCTGGCGAGCGGCTCTATGATCCATGCCGGACCGGCGCCGCTCATTTACGCCCAGCCGCGGCCTTGTATTTGCGCGCAGCCTTGCGCAGGCGCGGACCGGGCGCAGCCGGCTTGAGAAGCGCCGAGACGAATACCTTGCTGTCCCGCGCGCTCAAGGTCAGAACCTCGCGGTCGCGCAAGGTGCGGGCAGCAACTTCCTGCGCGCTGCTGACAACGAAGTCGGTCAGGGAGCGCCCGGTCAGGTCGGCGGCCTGCTGGAACAGCGCTTTCTGCTCGACCGTAATCCGCGCTTCCAGCCGCGCTCTTTTGGCGCTCGCGCGGTCCGGATGGTGGGTCGTGGTTTGCGGCATATCATCCTCGCTTTCTAACTCTATTGTACGGCAAAGTGCCGCACAATTCAAGTTAGGCGCGGAAAGATGAATGGCAAGTGAGGCGGTCACTCCGCCATTCGAGGTACTACCGGTCAATCCCCAGCTCTTCGGCCGTGAAGGCCGCTGCCGCCGTCTCCTCGTAGAGCGCGTCGAGGGCCGGTCCAAGGGCAAGTAGCGCAGCGATACGCTGAATGACCTGGCGGAGCCACTTGCTCTCGTCGAGGGAGAGCGGCGCACCGTCGCTGCGGTTGGCTTGACGGTATCCGAGCCACTTCTTGATGACGGGATAACCGCCGAGCTGATAATTCCAGACGGCCTCAGGAACATTGGCGAAGCAGGCCGTGTCGTTGATGAACAGGTCGCCGGTGCGCTCCCCCCAACGATCCGCCCAATCGTCGGGGGGCGTCTCGTCGGTGTTGAACGGTCGCGGCTTCCATCGCCCCTTCCCCCCTCCCCAGTAGGTGACGGTCACGTGCAGGTCGCCGGCGCGGACCTGCTCCGCGCCCGCCCGTTTCAGCGGACCAACATGACGCGCAAGCTCGGCTCCCAAAATCCCGGCCACGAGATCGCCGGCATCACTTTGCGCATCGAGCAGCGCGGTCACCTGCGCTCCGGCCGCAGCAAGCCGGTCAAGCAAATTGTGATCCCTGGGGATCGGCAGATGCGCCCAATCGGCGGACAAGGCGCTCTTGTGCTCTGACTGGTAGCGCGGAGCGTGAAGGACGGCGAACGCGACGCGGAACAGGCGCCCTACGAAATCGCGTGCATCCTGGTCGCGGCGCTCGCCTGACATCCCGAAATGTGTCCGCATATTGCGCCACGTCGGCTCCGGAATATTCGCGTCGCGGTCGGACAGGAGATCGTCGCCGCGAGTCTCGCGGGGAAAGACGACTGAGCCGCGCTCGTGCACATGCAGACCGACGAGGGTTGAAGCAAAGACTGGAGCTGCCTCAGAAACTTTACGAGGTTCGGGCACCGTTATTAAGAAGTCGTTGCAAGATCGGTTTCTTGCGAACTCGGGGCTATGGCGATCGAGGAAATGGGCATGCTGGGAATAGTATATCCACCGCTGGTCGAAAGGGAACGTGAGATACGGAAGAATTCGTTCATCCTCAAAACCTAGTTGCTTCATATCTTGCCACACCAACTCCGGCTTGTAGTTGGCGCGTTCGATGGCAAAGGCTGGATGGGTCGTCTGGATATCGCCAAAAGATTCTGCGGAGAAATAGTCTATCATTCTCGAACGCAATTTATCGCGGCTCGTATCCACTGCCGTGCCGGTGAGACCACGACTTGGGTTTACAGCTTGGAAGGCCGACGGAAATACCTCGTCCAGAGCGGGCCAGCTCTCGTAGCCACCTTCATAGTCGACTGATGATAACCGCCAGCGGTTATCCGGCGCCGGCGTTACCGGCTCGTAGAACGGCAGGTCTGAGCCCTGCGGCGGTGATCCGGTCGGCAGGCTGGCAAGGAGGCCGCCACGCTTGTTGCGCGCGGCGCCCCAGAAATCGCGATAGTGAACCACGGTCTCGCCAGGGCCGGACTTGGCATTGCGCCGCTTCAGCCATGTTGAAATCGCTGTGCCGGGTTGTATGCCGCGCGGGTCGGCTTCTGTCGTAAACGCGCTGTCGTCGCGCGTGCCTTCGCCCGGCAGGCCTGCGGGGATGATCTTGCCCGTGCGGTATTTGTCGCCGTTGAGATTATCGAGCCAAACCTCATTGAAGTTGGCGAGCAGCGAGCGGCGCATAAGAGGATGGGAGCGCCCGGTCAGATATGAGGAATTGGAGATGTAGCTGACGATGCCGTACTCGGCGGCTTCGCCGATGCGCTCCTCGGCGAGACGGAAGAAGCGGACATAGAGATCGTCAAGCAGCTGTTTGCGCACGCCGAATTCCTTGTAAAGGAGACTCTCGCCCTTCTGTTTTTTCTGCGGCTGCCCAAACTCGTTGCGTTTGACCTGCTTTGTCTTGCGGTCGATCTCATTGACCAGCTCTATGCCCTTATAGTGGGCGACGAGTTCCGCCTCCTCGGCCTGCGCGGCACCCGTGAACCGGTCGTATGGCGGGTTTCCCAGCACGACGATGATCTTGGCCGTCTGCTTGACCTTCTGCGACGCATCGAATTCGTCACGCATCTCCGGGAAGTTCAGCTTGAAATCGCCGGGATCGCGCCATCCAGACAGGGCGTTGGTGAGGAAGATGGCGAGCCGGTAGCCGGGGTCCGGACGCGCCTTCAGCTGGTCCAGGACAAGATAGAGCTGGAGCTGTGCTATGGCGAATGGCGCCGTCAGAATCTCGAAGCCGATGACGCGCTCGCTGAAAGCCTTGGACAGCTCCAGTCCGAGCGTGGCCTCATCGCCGGTCTTCTTGAGTTCATCGGCGATGCACCGCGCCGTCTCAAGCAAATAGGCGCCTGTGCCGCAACAGGGGTCTAGGATGACGACATCAGGATCGGCCAGGCCTTGCGGCCGGTCGAGGTTCTCCTTGAGCAGATAGTGGATGCGGCGGACCTGATAGCGGACAATTTCAGGCGGCGTGTACCAGACGCCGAGCTCGTCCCGCAGCTGAGGGTCGAAGGCCTTCAAAAACGGCTCGTAGAAGTAAGTGATGGCGGCAACCGTCGTGTCGCCGTCTACGGTCGGAAACGTCATGCGGGAACGGAAAAGCTTGCGGTCCACGCGATTGAGCGTGGCAATCGCCCGCGTCAGGTGTGCCTCCAGCCCGAGATGCTTCATGCGTGACGGGTGCCGGATGTCATGGAGCAGCGCGTCGAGGAACGGTATCGGTAGATACTGGTGCGCGTCCTCGATCTCGAAGATCGCGTCCTCTGCCGCCTCCTTGTCCCAGAGAACCCAGGCGGCAAACAGGGCATAGAAGACCGACTGCACTAGCGAGGACCGGAAGAACCGGGCGCCCTTCTCGTCTTCGATATCGAAGGAGAGGCCGAGCGCCTGCCGGTAGTCATCGAGCAGCGGTTTGAGTGGCTTGAGGTCGTCCGGCAGAGCGTCTTTCGCGTCATGGGCCTGCCGGGCCAGGATCTGCGCCAGATCGGCGGGCGCTGCGATCCGTGCCAGATCGGTGACAGCGCGGACAACAATCGAGCAGATATCCGCTGCCGCCTGCGGATCGACCTTCGCGCGCGCCGCCGTTCCGCTCACCGCGGACCATAGATCGACAGTCTTTTCCAGCACGCGGCTGGATGGTGGCACAGGACTCTGCGCGTCGCGGACATAGCGCGGATCGCATGTGAGAAGTCCGAACCCGCGGATGTTGCAGAGAAGGACAACGCCGGTCTGCGCGAGATACCGCCCGATCTGGTCGTTGCGTTCGGTGCTGACAGCAATATCGGCGAGCGACTGGTCTGCGAGCTTGACCTCGCCATAGACTCCGACAAACAGTGAGGCGTCGCCAAGCACGAAATCGGGCATGTGTCGCCCCTTCTCGCGCGCTTCAGACGTCCCGGTTATCACCTCGAATGGCAGCCGCTCCGCCTTCAGGGTCGCGGCAAGCAGCGCCTTGATGTCGGGATAGAACGTCGCCTCGGTCGAAGTCGGCAACGCGTTCAGCTTGCGCGTCTCGGCGACATAGCGGGCGATGGCGTGTTCGACATCGTGCATCGGGAGTACAGTCCAGCGTCGGGGTTCGCGAGCCCCCTTTGTGTTCTCAGCGTCAACGTGAAGTGCTTCGCCTGATTCCTCAACCCTTGGCAAACAGCGCGACACTGGTGACAACCAGCTTGGTTTTCCCGGCGTCGTGCTCTCTCAACTAGTCATCCTTAGCTTTTATTGTGGATAATCGCGTTTCCGTGTTTACGTTTAAAAGTATCCTCACGGTATTGTTGATTTATGATTATTTCGTTTCTTAATCAAAAAGGCGGTGTAGGTAAGACGACACTTGCTATCAACACAGCCGCCCTACTCGCCAGGCGCCGCCACAAGGTGTTGCTGATTGACGCAGACCCGCAGCAAACTGCTGCGCAATGGGCGACGCTGCGCGAAGGCACGCCATTCACGATAGCGTCCCTCGCGCGTCCGCGCATGGCGCGCGACGCGATGGCGCTTGCGGCCGATTTCACACACACGATCATTGACGGTCCGGCACGAGGACAGGATATCGCGCATTCGGTCGTCATTGCGTCCGATCTGGTAGTGGTGCCGATCGAGCCTGGCGGCGCTTCGCTGTGGGCGGCGGCGGAAACGATCGAGACGGTCAACAACGGCCGCGCGCTCAAGGAAAACCTGGAGGCCGTGTTTCTTGTTTCCCGCAAACACGGAAACACGGTGCTCGGACGTGAGGCGAAAGCCTACGCGGCAGACGAAGCCATCCCGATCCTGCGCAGCGAGATTCACAACCGCGTCGCCTTCGCCGAGGCGTTGACGGTCGGGCAGACGATATTTGAGTGGGCGCGGCAAAGCCGCGCCGCAAAGGACATTGAGAGACTGACGAAGGAGTTGTTGAAGTTCGATGAGCACAAAGTCATTCAGCGAAGTGAGAAAACCCGGCCGGCGGCCGACGCCTGAAGAGATCATGGCGTTCGAGGAAACCGGACGCGCGATTGCACGGGAGACCAGGATCACCGCAAAGGCAGAAAGGCATGAAAGCGTGAAAGCTGAAACCAGTGAACACGGAAACACGGAAACCAGTGTTGACCGAAAGCAGGTTTCTCAGGTTCACGCGAATCCGTCTTTGCAGGAAAGCTATTTGTCGGGTTCACGCGAATCCGGACATGCGGGTTCACGGGTCGCTGTGGAGGCAGAGACCATGGAATCCGCAGACACAGAAACACAGAAGGCGGAGCCGACGGTCCGGCTGACGATCGATCTGCCTGAGAGCGTTCACACGCGTTTCAAGGCCGCTTGCGCGATTACGCGCCGCAAGATGGTCGAGGAAGTCAGAGGCTTCATCGAGCAGCGGACAGCCGAACTCGAAGGCGAGTCGCGCGGCTAGGAGCGGCGCACGGCCTTACGAATCAAACCATCACGGAAAGGTTGTAGAGGACAGGTGCCCGAACGGACGGCACGTTTGAACGCGGCATCCAGTCTGGATTACGAGAACAGACTTGATCTGAACCTGAATATTTTCCAGACTTTTCTGATAACCCATTTCGGGTATCCAAATTCTATTTCAAATAATGGATGAAAACGCATGACATAGACAAAAAGAAAACCCGCCGAAGCGGGCTTTTATTCATATATAGATATTCGAGTAATCAACAAATCTAATCAGAATATCTCAAAGAACGAATGGGAATGCAAGAATTTCTTGCAATAATTTCCTATTGCCTGATTTCCGCGGGTTTTCTCCAACAGAAAGGAGAAAACACCAATGCTGAAAACCCATACCCCGAGCGAATCGGACCTGATAGACGAGGCGCACGCCGCGCTGCGCCGGCAGATGCGCCTGAATTCCCCAAGGCTGCGCCAGTTCAAGCGGGCCGCCGCGCTGCACGGCGTCCCGGTGCCGCCCGAATTCTCCGGCGCCCTGGGCCGGGCCGGCAAGCTGACCTATATCGGCCAGCGGCCGGAGGCGTTCGACAAGCCGCGCTACGGCACGCCGGCCTATGCGATCGCCGTCAAGGTCGGCTGGATCACGGCGGAAGAAGAAAAGGCCGACCGGCAGGCCTGGGAAACCAGGCGGCAGCGTTCGCTGCAAACCTGCCACCGCTACCGGCTCGACGAGCAGCCGCACGCGAAGGGAGCGCCGCGCGAGAGCGGAGGCTACGTGCCGCAGCTCTCGGCAAGGCTGGAGAACGATCCGAACCTGACCGACGGGGCGCGGCGCTGCGCGCGCAAGATTGCGGAGCTGACCTACCGGCAGAACAGGGAAGAGCGCAGCCTCGATGTCACGGTGACGTATCTTATGAAAGCGCTCGGCCGCTCCCGGCGCACCGTGCAGCGCTATCTGCGCATGCTGGAGCGCGAAGGCTATATATGGGCGGAAGTAATCGCCAGTCAGTTTTCGCGCATGTGCGCCGGCCTTGTCGTCCATCTGTGCGGCCCGCTCTTCGCGCACCATCACCGCAAGGGCTGGCCGCCGAAGAAAACGGCCGGAAGATCAGCAAATCCAGGGGCGTCAAAAGAGTCACACAATCAGAACAAATATTTCTCATTAGACCACTACAAGGACAAAAAACGCATCTTTTCCGTCCAGCACTGGTTCCTGAAATGCAGTAACGGCGTCTTCAAAGCCTTTATGAAAACCGATCCGCTCGGACTTATGACAACAACGCCGCCGCTGACAGCCTGATCTTTCCCATAAGCGCTCAATCCATCCGCTGCTGTGCATGCGGATAGGCCGTATTTGGCTTGGCAACGGGGAGTGGGTCGCCAGGCCGGAGCGTTATGGCAAGTACGGCAAGGCTGGAAAGGTGTCGCGCCCGAGTGAGTTGGTTTCCGGCGCCGGAAATTTTATCAGGGAAATTGCTTTGGGCGCTCTGCTAAAAGGTGGGAATGGATTATAGCGATTTCATCGGGTCGGGCATAGGGGCCGTTCTCGGTTTCGTTCTCGCCCAGGTTATCAACGTCGCGCGGTTGGTTTGGACCTCGTGGACCCGGCCCCGGCTTGCTATCGAATTACCGCACGACAACTGCGAGATCCTTTCCCACGGAGCGGAAGTGGGCCGTGGCGAGATTTATGACGAGAAGATCTTCGGCTTTTATGTTCGCAATGTGGGGCGCCGCATTGCGACAGGTGTTCGATTTCAGCTTGTCAAGATCGAGTATCGCGAGAAGGAATGGCCGGAATTTGCCGATATCTCCGACCAAGCATACGTGCTTTCTCTGTACAAGGGAGCAGGGCGCAAATCGGAGGACATAGAAACGGTTCTTGTGCCGGGCGCAGCGGCTTTGGTCGAGCTGGCGGGCTGGCGAGAGGACCATGGCGCCATATTTCCCGCCGTATCCGGGCTACCAGACTATTATGAGGATTTGCACCGGCGCGACTCAGTACCGGTTCACTGTCGTAGCATTTGACGACAAGGCCCGGTTCGTGCGGAAGGTCGTGACGATCAAGAGTTGACCTGATTGGGGGGCTCTATGTGCTTCCCGTAATCGCAGCGGAAAGCATTGATTGGACAGGGCCAACCTCAATCTGGCGCGACATTTTGCTCGGCAATACGGCGCCGGCTGGGCCTGGGCTGCTCCTTCGCCGGGCGAGGGCGTTCCCGCCGGACATTGATCGCCGCGATGTCGATGCTGGTTTTGATATGAGCGGCGTAGTATTTCTCGATCATCTCGACGCTGGTGCGGCAGTTCTTGGCGATCTGGTAGATGTCCGCGCCTTCCAGCAGCCGCAGGCAGATATAGGTATGCCGCAGGCTGTAGGCGGTGCGCCGGTTGCCGTCGCGGTCGAACTTTAGATCCTCGCGCTCCAGGATGCGGCCAAACTGCTTTTTGTGATTTGCCGGGAACACAAGGTCGGTCGGTTCCGGCAGTCTTTCTTCATCACCGCCGTCGTCTTCACCGGCCACTGGCCGCGGGCGCTTTGACAAGCGCTCGAACGGCCGCACCGCGCCGGGCGTGCTCATGCAGTAACCGACGCCGCGCTTGCCGCGGACCTCGATCTCAAGGATCGTCTCGCCGGTGGCATCGTCCTCGACAATCCGCACGTCCCGGAATTCCAGATTGTTCGCCTCGTCGGGCCGCAGGCCGGTATTGGCCATGAACAGCACATAGTCGTGCAGCTGCTCGGCCGCCCATTGCCAGGACATGCCTTTGGACGCGCGGGCCTGTTTGCGGGTGGCGGTGTAGAGCTGCCGGTATTCCTCGGGCGAGAACCAGGCGCGGTGCCTGATCTTGCCGGACGCGCCGTAGGGCGTCGAAAGATCGGGCAGATGTTGCAGCCAGC
>Ga0326597_10006083_pt1 | contig 16600 bp, 13 predicted proteins | sample RVTome_12_FD_203789 | JGI IMG/M metagenome (GOLD analysis project Ga0326597, IMG submission 203789) | Soil microbial communities from uranium-contaminated site in the Upper Colorado River Basin, Wyoming, United States - RVT100D185 | ecosystem: Environmental > Terrestrial > Soil > Contaminated >...
GGCATGGACCACACGGCACAGCGTGGAACCATGGGAGGTGCGCGCACTGTAGTACGCGACGTTTCGCGGGATCGTGTCGTACTCGAACGGATACCCCAGCCGCGTGAACAGCTCGCGAAGCTCCTCGGCGGAAAACACGTAGAACAACATCAGCACGTCGGGCTGCTTCGACAGCTCTCCTCTGTCTGAGGGATCAAGACCTGCTCGAAGAGATTGCCACGGCCGTGTCGACATAGGCCAGGTTGTAGAACGCCTGTTTGACATTGGCGATGACCTCCCACTGGCTGACAACATACCGGTGGTACTGGGCGGCCGCAGCCTGAACAGCCACCTGCTCCCGGAGGTCGAGCGTGCCGAACCAGGGAAACGCCTGGCTCAGCATGACGGTCTGCTGTTGCGGCCCGACGCGCGTCTCGACGCTGCGGAGCGCTTGGGTAAACGTCACCATCGGGTCGGGCAATGCGCGCACCTGCGGCACCAGTTGCAGGGCAGCGCGGTAGCGGGCTGCCGCCTCACGGATCCCCGGGTTTCGCTGGAGCGCGTCGGTGATATACGCGCCGAGCCGACGATCCTCGGCGTAATACGCCGGCTGCACTGTCACGTCATCGACGGACTGCGCCCGCAGCGGGTCGACCCCGACCAGCCATGCACTCAGGAGCACCAGCGCTATCGAAAGGCGCGCACTCTTCATCTGGGCTGCCTCTGCTCCATTGCTCGGAGCCAGTTCGTCAACAATCTCAGCATCTAAACGGTCTCGGTCACTTCCCGACTCGGCTCGGGCCGAGCGTCCAGCGCCACGCGCGCCTCTCCGCGTACAGCTATCGAGTGCGCCGGCGCGAACAGATTTCCTCGTGGGAACGTGTCGGAGTGGCGCGCGTCGGAGCTACGCCTGCGGAGGGATCAGATGCGGAGGACGGCGTGCCGTACGGGCTCGTCTGGCGGCCGGGCCCGAGAGACCATCCACCAAGTGATGGTGGCGGGCCCGGCGAGGGTTGGCGCAGGGGACTCCACCGTTCCGAGTAACCGCACGGTGGTTCGTGGTGCGGTCTGCCTGACTTTGGTCAGGAAGGTGGAAATCGCCGCGTCGGCATGGCAACTGCCGATGGCTGACACTTGCTTCGCGTCGTGGGTGGCCATCCCATCATGAGTGACCATCCCGTCATGGGTGGCCATCCCGTCATGGCCAGCGGCGCGGTGATGGTCGGCTCCCCCAGAGTGACCGCACGACAACTCACACGCGAGCCCACTCGCCGGCAGCCCGACGAGGGTCATCACGATCAGCAGCGCCGGTGCACGTGACATTCTTCTGATAGTGACCTGTGCAAACCTGCTGCCATAAAGGGAAAAATCTTATGCTTCAGGCAACGCGCGCTCCAGCGCGAGATACTTGGGGGCGCTCCAGAGACTTTCCAGCACTTCCGCGAAAGATCTCGCAGCGGGCCCTGCTTGCTGATTCATGGGGCTACTGCACGCCGGGCCGAATGGCGTCTTGACCTTGACGCCGGCCACAGGGCTCTTATCGCTTGAGATGATGGTCGTCGTTCATAGCCTGGGACCATCGGTCTCGATACACCTGAATGAATTCGAGCGACGTGCCATTCGGCAAGGTGATCTTCTGCATATAGGCAGCGAGCGATCCGTCCCTGGCTCGCACCCCTTCCACGGTCACCGCCTGACCCAGTGATTCGGCAAAGTCAGCTCCGAGAACGTCGTCTGTTTCTCGATCGCTTTTCGCCGTGTCACTCATTGAGCCAGTACTCCACGGATCAACATCGCCGAGCCCACAATCGCAAGTACAATGGCCACCGTCCGCCGGAACAGGTGTTCGGGGATTCGCACCAACAGCCGGTTGCCGAGCAGCGTGCCCAGCACCACCCCGATCGCCCCAAGCAGGATCCACGCGCCAAGTCCACGCATCGACTCGTGGAAGCGCCACAGGTAGATGGGCATCCGTGCGCCGTCCACCATCAGCCCGATAGCGGTCGCCGTCCCGACGAAGACATGCTTCCGTAGATCGATCCCCAGGAGCGCAGCGGACCGAATGCCGCCTTGGTTCCCCACGAGCCCTCCAAGGAGGCCCGACGCGCCTCCGGCGAACCAGGCCGCAGGACCCTCGAAGCGCAAACGTCGCGCGAGTCCGGTCAGCTCGGCTCCGGCCGTAAAGAGCAACAGCGCACCGAAGAGCACCGTCAACGCCGGGACGCCCGCCTGCGCCTGGAGCAGCGCGCCGGCGAGACCACCGGCCGCGCTCGTGAGACCGAAACTCCAGAGCACCCTGGAATCGACCCGCGCACCGAGGAGCCACAATCGCAGCGCGGTGCCGACGATATGCGGAATCGAGACGGCAGCGACGGCCAGTCGCGCATCGACATGGAGTGCGAACGCTGGCGTCAACAGACTCCCGATCCCGAAGCCAGCCACGGCGGCTACCGCACCGCCCGCAATGCCGGCGACCAGGATCAGGGCCTCAGCCCACATGTCGAATCCAAGACCCCGACTCCACGACGACTCCCCTCCCGCGGCTCAGGCCTTCGCCCCGACCTGGTAGCCGAGCCAGACCGCCGCGAGTCCGCCGACGACCTGTATCACCACGTTGATCGCCGCCGGTCCGGCCGAGTGCGTACGCGTCAGCAGGAGCGTGTCGAGGCCGAAGGTCGAGAAGGTAGTGAATCCGCCGAGGAGGCCGGCGAACACGAATTCCCGCCAGTGCCCCCGCATGGCGATGCGCTCTGAGGCCAGCAGCCCCGCGAGCAGTCCGATCACAAGACATCCGGCCACGTTGACGACAACGGTCCCAACCGGGAATCGCGTCGTCAGCCATCGGACGTGCACCAGGTGATTGATACCGTGCCGGGCCATCGACCCAAGCGCACCGCCTATGGCAATCGCAATCCAAGTCATCTACGCGATGGTATGCTGTGCCGATACAACCATGCCAATACGAAACAGCTTCCTGACTCTGCTGGCGGCCGCCCTTGCCGTCACGATCATCGCGTGCGGCAGCCCGGCACCGGCCGAGTGGACCGCGACCGTGCAACCCGTTGAGTCGCCCGCTGGCGCGAGCAGCACCGAACCGCAGCTCTCGGTGTCTGCACGCGGCGTCCTCCTCAGTTGGGTCGAGTTCGCCAACGGGACCGCGTCCCTCAAGTTCTCGGAACGGACCGCATCGGGGTGGACAGCGTCGATGACGGCCGCCTCCGGATCCGACTGGTTCCTGAGCTATGCGGACGTGCCCTCGGTGATGCGCATGGCTGACGGCACCCTCGTCGCGCAGTGGCTGGAGACGACCAACGAGGTGCTCGAGGCCTACAACCTGCTGCTCTCCTATTCGAAAGACGATGGCCGGACGTGGGCGCCGAAGTTCATGCCGCACGACGACGGCACCACGTCGCAGCATGGCTTCGCCTCCTTCGTGGAGATGGCCACCGGCGATCTGGGGATCATCTGGTTGGACGGACGAAATAGCGAGTTCGACTTCGACGATCCCGAAACCGGCACGATGGAGCTTCGGTTTGCCTCGTTCGACGCGGACTGGAAGCGGGCGGGCGATGCCGAGATCGACCACCGGGTGTGCGAGTGCTGTTCCACGACGGCGGTGATGACTTCGGACGGCGTCCTCGCGGCCTTCCGCGATCGAGACGACGATGAAGTCCGTGACATGGGGGTCTCCCGCCTCGAGAACGGCACCTGGACCCCGACGACGATCATCAGCCATGACAACTGGATGCTCGATTTCTGTCCGGTGAATGGTCCGGTGCTGAGCGCGCGCGGCCAGGACGTCGTCGCCACATGGTTCACGGTCAAAGACGATGTGGGTCAGGCGCTCGCGGCCTTCAGCAACGATGCGGGGCGCACGTGGGGCGCGCCCATCCGCCTGGACGATGGCGGATCGCTCGGACGCGTGGACGTCGAGATGCTCGACGACGGCACGGCGGTCGCCACGTGGGTTGAGTACGCGGAGGGACGTTCGGACTTCCGGCTGCGGCTCGTGGCCCCGTCTGGCGAACGATCGGCGCCGATCAACGTGGCCGGCGTCAGCGCCGGCCGCGCCAGTGGATTCCCGCGCCTGGCGCGACAGGGAGATGAACTGGTCTTCGCATGGAGCGAGAGCGCGTCAGAGGAGGGCGAGGACACCGGCGCGCTCACAGTGAGGACGGCGGTGGTGTCGCTCCCGTAGACGTCATTCCCGACATCGTCAGTCGTCCCTTTCGCAGCGCCCGCAGCTTCAGGATGTAGAAAATCACCGGTGTGATGATCAGGACGTGAATCGTCGATGTGATCATCCCGCCGATGATCGGCGCGGCAATCGGCTTCATCACATCCGAACCCACACCGCTGCTCCACATGATGGGCACGAGCGACGCCATGACGACGGTGACGGTCATGAGCTTCGGCCGCAGTCTCAGAACCGACCCGCTCATCGTCGCCTCCCAGACATCCCGGGCTGAGATCTCGCCCCCGCGCCGCAGCCGGGCGTCGAGCGCCTCGTGCAGATACACCACCATGACGACCCCTGTCTGCACGGCGACGCCGTAGAGCGCGATATAGCCCACCCACACGGCCACCGAGAAGTTGTAGCCGAGCAGCCACTGCAGAATGACGCCACCCGTCATCGCATAGACGACAGACAACATGACAATCAACGCCTCCGACACGGCGCGAAACGTCATATAGAGCAACACGAAGATGGCGAACAGGACGATCGGCACCAGGATCGCGAGCCGCTCTCTGGCCCGAATCTGGAACTCGTACTGCCCCGTCCAGAGCAATGTGTAACCAGGAGGGAGCGTCACCGTTGACGCGATCGCCTCTTTGGCGCGGTCGACGAAGCCGCCGACGTCCCGCGTGACGGTATCGACGTAGACATAGCCAGCCAGCTGACCGTTCTCGTCGCGAATCATCGCGGGCCCGGTCGTCAGCGTGATCGTCGCCAGCTGGCCGAGCGGAATGGGCGCACCCGCAGGCGTGTTCACCAGCACCCGCTGCAGGTCCGGAATGCTCGAACGGAAATCTCGGTCGTACCGCACGTTCACCGGGTAACGCTCGCGGCCCTCGATCGTGCGGGTGATGTTCAGGCCGCCGAGCGCCGACTGAATGACATCCTGCACGTCCGCGATCCGCAGACCGTACCTGGCTATCGCCTCTCTGTCGATTGTGATATCCGTGAAGTATCCCTGCGTCACGCGCTCGGCGTACACACTTCGGGTGCCATCGACCCCCTGCAACACGCTCTCGATCTCCAGCCCGACGCGCTCGATGACGCTGAGATCGGGACCGAAGATCTTGATCCCCACCGGCGTCTTGATGCCGGTCAGCAGCATGTCGAGGCGATTGCGAATCGGCTGGGTCCACACGTTCGGCAGGCCGGCGAACTGCAGCGCCGCGTCCATCTCCGACTGGAGTCCTTCGAAGGTCACGCCAGGCCGCCACTCCTCGCGCGGCTTCAACGTCACGGTGGTATTCGCCATGCCCATTGGCGAGTTGTCCGTGGCGCTGGTCGCCCGACCGGCCGTGCCGAAGACGCGATCGACTTCAGGAAATTCGAGCAGCAGCCGGTCCTGCACCTGGAGCAGCCGGCTGGCCTCAGTGACCGACATCCCGGGCGGGGCTGTCGGCATGTACAAGACCGACCCCTCGTACAGCGGGGGCATGAACTCGCTGCCGATCATGAACACCAGCGGCAGCGTGAGCGGCACGACCGCGAAGTTGACGACGAGCGCGGCCCATTTCCAGCGAAGAGCCGTGCGGAGGACCGGTTCGTACAGGGTCGCGAACAGCCGTGACACAGGATTCTTCGCTTCCGGCTTCAGGCTCTTGCCGCGGATGAGCATCGCCATCAACACGGGGACGAGGGTGATGGACAGCAGGGCCGCCGCCACCATGGCGAACGTCTTGGTAAAGGCCAGCGGGCGGAACATCCGCCCCTCTTGCGCCTCGAGGAGAAAGACCGGCGCGAACGAGACGACGATGATCGCCAGGGAAAAGAAGATCGGCCGTCCCACTTGTTTGGCGGCCGCAATCACCACGCGTGGCTGGTCCTCGTAGGCGACCGGCCGACCATCTTCCGGTTCCGACACGCGCCGGTAGGCGTTCTCGACCATGACGATCGCCGCGTCCACCAGCACGCCAATCGCCAGCGCGATGCCTCCGAGCGACATGATGTTGGACGTCACGCCGAGGTAGTACATGGGAATGAACGAGGCGGCCACGGCGATCGGCAGTGTCAGGATCGGGATCAGCGCCGATCGCAGGTGGAACAGAAAGATGATGATGACCAGCGAGACGACGACCGCCTCTTCGATGAGCGTCCGGCGCAGGTTGGCGATCGATTCGCCGATCAGCCAGGACCGATCGTAGGTCGGCACGATCGTCATGCCGGCAGGCATGGCGCCCTGGACCTCGACGAGCTTCGCCTTCACCCGGTCGATGACGTTCAGCGCATTCTCGCCAAACCGCATGATGATGATGCCGCCGACGACTTCGCCCTTTCCGTCCAGCTCAGCCACGCCACGCCGGATGTCAGGGCCGAGCTGTACGCGCGCCACGTCGCTCACCTGAATCGGCGTCCCGCGGGGATCGACCCCCAGCGACACCTGCTCGATATCGGCCAGCGATGACAGGTAGCCGCGGCCGCGCACCATGTACTCGCGTCCGGAAAATTCCAGCAACCGCCCTTCGACGTCGTTGTTGCTCGCCCGGATCGCCTCGACGACGTCCCTGACGCCAACGCCGTAGGCGGCCAGACGGTTGGGATCCAGGTTGACCTGGTACTGCTGCACGAAGCCGCCGATGCTCGCTACCTCGGCTACGCCCGGCACTGACGCAAGCCAGTAGCGGAGGTACCAGTCCTGGAAACTGCGAAGCTCGGCCAGGTTGTGCCGGCCGCTCTCATCGACAAGGGCGTACTCGAACACCCACCCGACCCCGGTGGCGTCAGGCCCGATCACGGGATTGACGTCTTCCGGTAGCTGCCCGCGTATGCCTTGCAGGTACTCGACGACGCGACTGCGCGCCCAGTACATGTCCGTGCCATCCTCGAAGATGACATAGACGTACGAAATCCCGAAGTCGGTGAACCCGCGGACGCTGCTGACGTTCGGCGTCGAGATGAGCGCGGACACGAGCGGATACGTCACCTGGTCCTCGATCAGATCCGGACTGCGTCCGGCCCACTCCGTCGAGACGATGACCTGCACGTCGGAGATGTCTGGAACCGCGTCGACAGGCGTCGCCCGCATCGCCCAGATCCCCCAGGACGCCAGGACGAGCGTCCCCGTGAAGACGAGGAAGCGATTGCGAGCGCACCAGTCGACGAGATAGTCGATCACTTGGCGATGATCGTGACCTTTTCGTCACCGAGATGCTGGCCGCCCCGCATCACCATGACTGTTGCGTCCCAGGCGCCCCCCATCATCACGTTGCCAGTGCCGCGGTACCGGCCGCCACCTTCGTGCGTCATGGCGACGGTGCTCCGCATCTCCGGCATATTCATGGCCGGCATCGCAGCCATGTAGAGATCCACGGAAACCTCGGCGTCGGTGAGCGGTTGCGACCCCTGCATGACCATCGCCTCGAACGTGTTCTCTCCCAGGCTCAGCTCCGTGGGATCGCTCAATCGAATCTCAAGTTGATCGTCCGTGGCCGATGCCGGTACGGATGCCGCGGGCGCGCTCTCGCCTGCCGGCGCGTCCTGGCTTTCTCCCCCGCATGCAACGGCCAGAGCAGCCAATCCAATAAATCCAAGAACACAGGTCATTCGCGTCATGATGTCCTCTCCTCCTCACGGTCCGGCTCGCACCGGACCCGGTTTATCTCGCCACGATCGAGAACTGTTGACTGCCGATAGGCTCGCCGCCCCGGGTCACGGAGACCGTCACATCCCAGCGGCCGGCCATCATCACTTGCCCGGGCCCGCGATACACGCCCCCGCCCATATGCTGAAGCCTCGCCTCGTTTCTCATGGCCGGCATGCTCATCGACGGCATCGCGGCCATGAAGAACGTCACCGACACGTCAGCGTCCACCACCGGTTGACCCGGCGCATCCCGTACCGACACTTCCAGTAGGTTGTCGCCGGAGCGTGGGGGATCCGGATCCGATCGAAACGTGATGCCAAGACGCTCCTGCGGCGCTGCTCCAGGCGCACGCGGGGATTGCGGCGCTTCGAAGCCTCGCACCGCGGCGCGAAGCTGACTCTCGGAATCCAGGAAGAACGCCGCGCCGTCCGCCACCTCGTCACCCTCCTCGAGACCTTCGGTAATCTCGATCGCACCGGCAACCCGGCGCCCCGTCGTGACGCGGCGCGGATCGAAATAGCCGTCGCTCAGTGCAACAAAGACCACTTGCTCCGCACCGGAATCGAGCACGGCATCGGCCGGCACGGTCAAGGCGGCCGTCGCGGCACCGGTCAACTGCACGTCCGCGTACATCCCTGGTTTCAATTCGCCTCGAGGATTGGCGAACTCGAATCGCAACTTGACGGTTCGAGTCTGCTCTTCCACGTCGGGGTAGATGTAGGTGGCGCGCCCGACGAATCGCCGGCCTGGGTACGCATCGAGCGTGATGGTGGCCTGCTGGCCCACGCGAACCCCCGCCAGGTCCCGCTCGTAAATGTCCGCCTCGACCCACACGACCGACAGGTCGGCGATGCGAAGCAACGCCTGACCTGCCGTGACGTGCGTGCCTTCGACGGCGGTCTTTTCGATGATCACCCCGGACACAGGCGATCGAAACGTGACCGTCTCGAGTGCGACCCCACGCTGCTCCAACTCCCGGAGGTCCTCCACCGGCATGTCAAATCGCCGTAGCCGCTGGCGTGTCGCCTCGACCAGCCTCGCGGAGTACTCGCGTTCCTCGGGCGATTGATCGATGGCTCTTGTCTGTCCGTGCACGGCAAGCAGATACTCGTCCTGGGTCGCAATCAGTTCCGGGCTGTACAGCGTGAAGAGAGGCTCGCCAGAGAGGACAGCCTTCCCTGTAAAGTCCGCCTGCAAGTCACGAATCCACCCGTCCACCTTCACGTTGATTTCGGTCAGGCGTGTTTCGTCGTACCGAACCGTGCCGACCGCGCGAACGTCCGGCGCCAACATGACGCGCTCGGCCCGCGCGGTGCGGACACCGATCAGTTGCTGCCGGCGTGTGTCGAGTGTCACCCCCGCGCGTGGAACGGCCACGGGGCCCTGGACGGAAGTCAGCTCCCGCTGGCCGCCGGAGCCTGCTGTCGAGGCGACGGCGGGTTCCGCTCCTCCCATCCCCGGGACACGCGCAACCAGGAAGGACCTCACGGTCGCGGACAGGAGCAGCGCGGCGACGGCCGCGACCACGATCCCGACGACCGCCATTCGTCTCGTCATGGCTGCTCCTCTTCCTGAACTGCGGGCGCAGGCTCCTGCGGCACCACACCCATCGCGCGGTCAAGATCGGCCAACGCGAAAGCGACCTCGGCCTGCACCATGGCGTACTCCACGTCGGCGGCCAGCACCGCGCGCTGTCCCTCGATGATGTCGGCGAAATCGGCGCGGCCAGCCGCATACGCTGTGCGGGACACCTCGAACGAATGCTGGACGTGAGGCAACGTGGTGGTAGCGATGAGACTGGCTCGCTCGCGTGCAGCCTCGAGACTGATCTGTGCGTCGTACACGCCGCGCCGGATGGCGCTCGCGATCACCTCGCGTCTGGCGGCGACCGCCTCAACGCGCAGCAACTGCGCCGCAATCGCGGCATCGATCCGGCCGCGTGACCATGGCGCGTTGGGCCAGGTGATTCCCGCACGCGCCGTCCACGCGCCTGCGTCACCCGGCATCAGCATGTACCCTCCACCGACGACGAAGTCGGGCCGACGCTCTCCTTGGAGCCGCGCCAGTTCCGCCTCCTCCCGCGCGATTTCGGCGGCGACGAGCGCCATTCCCGGATGCCGTTGCAAGGCGACCGCCTCGGGATTGGTCGGGACATCGGTCAGCCTCGCCGGACTCAGCGGCTCGACACTCCGGCTGACGAGGCGACCGAGCAGCGTGTTGAGGCGGGCCTCCTCGGAGCGGGCGCGAGCCCGCCATGTGATCGTCTCGGCCTGCAAGCGGGACAACTCAACGAAGGGGCCCACGATGTCGTGCTGTTCCGCGTGGCCTGATGCGTACCTCACCGTCGCAGCCTCCGAAAGCTCGCGGAGTACCGGCACTTGGCGCTCGTAGAGGGTCACGGTCTCACGGGCGAGCGCAAGCCCCACATACGCCTGCCGGACGTCGTCCAGGATGTCGTTGGCACGCAGCGAGATCTGCTGCCGCGCAACCTCCGCGCCTCGCTCGCCCACGAGTTCACGGGATGCCCGTTTCCCGCGGCCGGGCAGCGCCTGTCCGACCATCAGCATGTACATGTCGGCCCGGGTCGGGTTCAACGTGGTCACCGGCCAGGCCCAGACCTGAGCCTCGAACGACGGCGCCTCCAGATAGCGTTCCTGCATGGGCACCGCGCGCGCAGCGTCGTACTCGCGCCGAAGGGCAACGAGGTCTGGATTCCGGGAAAGCGCTTCGTCGAGCGCTTCGATCATCGTCAGCGGTTTCCCCGAGCCCTGTCCGAACACAGGGTGTGCGAGCGCTAACACCAGGCACGCCGAAAGCATGGGCGAACGCATACAGACTCCTTGATGTGACACGCGCGATCGTACGAAGACGCACCGCGCACGAATCGTGCGCGGACGAACACACATCAGGAGGCGATCAGATCAGGAGAGAGACGTGCTGGAAATACAGAGGGAGGAGCGTAGCGCGGCGCGACACGGAAGAGACTGTGAGCACCGACGGCTGCGATGGAAGAACCCATCCGGCGACACTGGAGACATCTGCGTGAAACATCTTGAGCGGCGTCCGCGCTGCCAGCGGTTCGGGAGGCGTGACATGGTCGGCCTGCTCCGACATGGCGCAGCAGGCGGACATGTCCGCCGGGGAGCCTGCCTCACCGTGGCCTGCACAGCACGCATGCCGATCGGCCGCCGAGGCCGACCAGCCCTGACATACGGTGGCTACGGGACCTGCGAGAGCCCCGACGAGTGCAACTGCGACAAGCCTGACGATGTGCGCACGCACGACAGCCAGCATATCAGTACATGCGCTCGCGGGGCGGCTCAACCCATCCGAAGCCGTCGCGTGGCCGGCGCAGGCTGGTCATGCGTACCCTGTGGTCCGACGGATTCCGCCCCGGATTGCCGTTGATGACCAGGTGGTCCCCCAGCTTGAGCGTCTCCCTGGTCACACCCTGCCCGCCGAGCTGTGCGGCGCCGCCCCACTCCACGGCGTATCGCGCCATCGAGCCGTCCTTCTCCATGACCGTCACCTGCACGAACGAATGGGGATTTCGAAAGAGGACCTGCACGAGCTCCCCTTCGATGGTCACCGCCCGATCCTCGACGTAGGTGGCCTCGAACGAGTGATGGGCATACACCTGCGCACCCAGTACACACACCCAGCCGGCAACCAACGTAGCCAGTAGATGCTTCATAGTGCCTCCCAGATAGAACGCGATCCGCTGACACGAATGGTAGCGCGACCAGCAGCGTGGGGCTCTGAAGATTCTCTGAATTATTTGTCAGGAATCCATTGGCCAGGAAGATAAAAGATCCATATTTCTATATTTGTAGAAATACGGTATATCCCATTCATGGATGTCCCGACCCCCGACACCGTCGCCCACTACGCAGACATGCTGGCCGCCATGGGCGCCGAACCCCGACTCCGCATCGTCCGCCTACTGCTCGCCGCCCATCCGACCGGGATGATCGCGGGCAACATCGGCACCGCGCTCGGGATCGCCTCGTCAACGCTCTCTCACCACCTCGAGCGGCTGAAGCGGGAAGACGTCGTCACAGTCAGGCGACACGGCACGTGCCTCTGGTACTCGGCGAACGCGGAGACGCTGGAAGGCCTGCTCCAGTTCCTGTTCGCCGAATGCTGCGAGCGCAATTGCTGCGTCAGCCCCGACCGGTTCGTCACCGCGACGGGCCAATAACGCGGCCTCCACGCCGCGCGCGGGTGCGCGGTGGGATGCCAGACCCGAAACCTGGAGGTAACTGTTCATGAACGATCTCACCAACGCCGTCCGCGAACGATACGCCGAGGCCGCCCGCCGCGTCACTCAGGGAGCCGCCGCGACGTGCGGCTGCGGAACCGGAGAGAACGTGTGCTGCGATCCGATTTCATCAGATCTCTACGGTGATGCCGACGCAGCCGCCGTGCCTGACACCGCGCTCCAGGCGTCGCTCGGCTGCGGAAATCCGACAGCCCTGGCGCAGCTCAACCCCGGCGAAACCGTGCTCGATCTTGGAAGCGGGGGCGGCATCGACGTGATCCTGAGCGCCCGGCGCGTCGGCCCGACCGGCAAGGCCTACGGACTGGATATGACTGACGAGATGCTCGCGCTGGCGGAAGACAACACGCGCAAGGCCGGGATCGCCAATGTGGAGTTCCTCAAAGGCGAGATCGAGCGCGTCCCGCTGCCTGACAACTCGGTCGACGTCATCATCTCGAACTGCGTGATCAATCTGTCGGCGGACAAGGATCGCGTCCTCGCCGAAGCCTTTCGCGTCCTCAAACCGAACGGACGGTTGGCCGTATCGGACGTCGTCTTTCGAGGGCACATTCCGCCGGACGTGCAGCGATCACTGGAGCTGTGGGTTGGCTGCATTGCCGGCGCGCTCACCGAAGACGAATACCGAGACAAGCTCGCCGCCGCCGGGTTCACCGACGTCGACCTCGAGACGACTCGCGTCTACGACGTCGAGGACGCGCGCGAATTCCTCGCCCAGTCCGGGCTTGACGCCGACGTCCTTGCGCCGCTCGTCACGGGCAAGGTCACGAGCGCGTTTGTCCGCGCGCAGAAGCCAGCCGGCTGCTGTGGTCCGACGTGCTGTGCCTAGAACCGCCGGGCGCCTGGGAGTGTGGGTTCCTACGGCAGCTTGAACACGACGAGCTCGCCGCTGTAACCTCTGCCACTGATCGACACGGCCAGATGTTGCCGGCCGTTCTGCATGTACGTCATCGGCGACCCGGTCTGCGGGGCGGGCATATAGACCGAGCCGACTTCCCGCCCGGTCGCCTTGTCGTAGGCACGCAACATCGCGCCCCGCTCTCCGGACGGTGTCGTGAAGAAACCGCCCTCGCCTGCTATCAGCAGCGACTTGGTCACCAGCGTGCCGATCCGCCCCATGCGTCCGGTTCTCGGGATCACCAGCCCCTTGAGCGCGGGGTGGTTGCGAATGTCGTCCGGTGTCTCGCCGTGCGCGATCTGCCACACGAGCTCGCCCTTGTTGAGATCGAGCGCCGTGATGCGGCCGTACGGCGGCTTCACGAGCGGCAGCCCCTGCACCGTCAGCGGAGGCGCGGCCTCTCCTCCAGGAGCGCCAGCCCGCGCCAGAGCCGGCGGCGGCCCCTCCGGATTGGACGCCGTCCCGCGGACGTAGCGCATGTCCGACCGAACCCCATCGGACTCGATGAGCCCGAGGGCCGAGATCTGCGTCGATGAGTAGATATAGAGAAAGTTCGTGTCGGGATCGAGCGATCCCCCCTGCCAGTTCGCGCCGCCCGTCGTCGAGGGCATCATCAACGTGGCGAGCGGTCCCTCCCACCGGCTGACAACCGGCGGCGTGAAGAGCGGCCCGATCTTGTAGCGCGAGACGAGTGCCACCGCCTCGGCCCTGAGTTCGGGTGTGAAGTCGATCAGATCATCGATCGCGACGCCCTGCCGATCGAAGGCCGGCGGCTTCGTGACGAAGGGCTGCGTCGGGCTGGCCTTCTCTCCAGGCACCGTTGACGCCTCGACGGCGCGCTCTTCGATCGGCCACACTGGCTGTCCGGTGACGCGATCGAGCACGTACACCCATCCCTGCTTCGTCGGCTGCGCCAGCGACTTGATCGGGCGGCCATCGACGACGATGTCGGCCAGGATGGGCGCGCAGGGGATGTCGGAGTCCCAGATGCCGTGATGCACCAGCTGGTAGTGCCAGCGCTTTATCCCCGTCTTCAGCTCGACCGCCACGATGCTCTCGCCGTAGAGGGTGTTCCCTGGCCGGTGTCCGCCGTAGTAGTCACCGGTCGGGAGTTCAACGGGCAGGTAGACAAGACCCAGGTCCTCGTCGATGCTCATCTGCGCCCAGACGCCAGTATTCCCGGTGTACACCGCCGAGTCGTCTTCCCACGTCTCGGATCCCTCTTCGCCAGGCTTCGGCAGCGTGTGGAAGATCCACAGACGCGCTCCGGTCCGCACGTCGAAGCCTCGCACGTACCCCTTCTCGTTGTTTCGGCTCTTCGGAATGCTGCCAGGTAGATGCGCCGCACCGACCACCACGACATCGCCGGCGATGACAGGCGTTGCGTGCAGGCCCACCTCGCCGGTCACGAGGTCCATGTCCTGGTCGTAGTCGAGCTTCAGATCGACGATGCCATTCTGTCCAAATCCAGGCACCCGGATACCGGTCTTGGCATCGAGCGCGACCATCTGGTATCCCGGCGTGACGTACACGATCCGCGCGCCTCGTCCGTCGCTCCAGTACGCGAGGCCGCGGCCCGAGAGCTGTCTCGGCGCCGATTCGCCGCGCGGGCCCTCGTTCTCACTATGCATCCACAGCATCTCGCCGGTGGCTGCGTCGAGCGCCACCACCGCGCGGCGCGTGCCCGCCGTCGTGTAGAGCACGCCATCCACCACCAGCGGCGTCGACTGGAAGTTGAACTCAGGCCGCGGGCCCAGCGCATCCGTCTTGAAGCGCCATGCCACTTCGAGCTGGGAGAAGTTGTCCGCGTTGATCTGGTCGAGCGGCGCGTATCGAGTGCTGCCTAGATCGCCGCCGTAGGTTCGCCACTCGCCGACCGGCCGAGCATCTTGCGCCGCAGCACTCTGGACCAGTGGGCCAATCGACGCGCAGACCGCGACACTCAACACGGAAGCCACGGACCACATGATGTAGCGACGTCTCATCTTCACTCTCCTCAGGAAATTGTCCCCTCGCCCCGCCTGCCCCTCGGTGAAGGCGCCGCCCCACACCGCTCGCGGGCGCCGTGCCCTGGGCCGCCCCCCCAAGCACAGCGGCTACCGAGAGGATACATCCGAAGAGCCAGGGTTTCATCTAGTGCGCGGCTTCGGCCAGCAGCGCCTCTGCCGTGACGAAGCGCGGCTCGATGTCCACGGGGACGTCCCGGAGACGATCGAGCACGACCTGCACCTCCGGCCGCACACGGCCAAGCGTTTCGATCATCGCAACCGCATCGGCGTACCCACCCTCCGCCTGGAGCGTCATGATGCGGCGTGTCAGATCGATCACGTTCTGCCTCATGCGTCCAGGATTGACCGAGAAGGTGCCGTCTGACGCGACCGTGACGCCGCCGTTGTCGAGAAAGTAGTTGAGCTGAATCGCGACGCCGCAGCCGTGCGCCTCGTTGAGGCCAAACCGAAGTGATCGAAACATCGATGCCAGAAATGTCGTGTACACGGCCTGGCTGAGCGACGCATCGAGCGTGCCACGATCCACGAGGAACTGCACCGCGAAGAGGCCAGAGACGTCGGCCTTGGCCTCCTCGATCGCGCTGTAAGTCTCCTTCAGCTCGTACCGTACCGTCGTTTCACGGGTACCAACCGTGATGCTGTGCGGGCCAAGGCCGTGCATCAACTCGTGCATGAGGATGTGGGTAAAGAAGGCGTCGAACGCCACGTTCCCCTGGTCTGCCGTCGAGAGCGCGACCCGCGCGATCGGCTGGAGCACCATCCGGAACTTGGCTTCCTGATTGTTCTTCAGCATGACGCTCTTGCTGCCCTTCTCGGCAACCACGCGCTCATCGTTCGGCAGGTTGAACGCCGCGGTCTGGACGCCCTTGTTCGCGTCGCCTGACGAAAACACGGTGTTGACCACTCGGATCGGCGCCAGCGCGCCGAGCCTTGGATTTCGATACTTCGGGTCGATCGGCAGGTTGTTCTCAATCTCCTGCCGCTCGGCTCCGAGCCGTGCCAGCCTATCCGTCTCCACGTCATCACGGATGGTGATGAACGCTCCGAAGGCGGCCTTGTAGTTGAACCATTCGTCCTCATAGACCTCGTACGGGCCGATGGTCGGCTCGATGCTGGAGTCAAGCTCCATCCACGCGACATCGCTCGCGTGGTAGTCATTGCTCATGAGCGCGTCCGCGCGGCTTTCAAGAAAGGCTCGCAGCGTGGGCTGACCAGTCTGCGTCGCCGCTTCCCGAAGCCGCGCCGCGACCTGCGCGATCTCGCCCTGGTACTCAAGGGTGTACGGCACGGTCGTCAACCGGCCGTCGGAGCCCCGGCGAATCGTGGCGAAGAAACCGGTGGCGCTGACGCGCTCGGCCGGCGACAGCGTGCCGATCCACGCCTCGACCTCCTGCTTGCTCGCGCCAGCGGGATAGAAATTGGCTTGCGGAGGCTTGGCGGGCGCGCCAGGCACAAACGGCTCATTGTCGTCGAGCCGTGACCATGGCCCCTTGTTGATCAGAAAGTAGCGAAGGCGGGCACGGCCCAGATCGGACTGGTCACCCAGTAGCCCCAGCAGCATCGTTTCGTTGCCGGCCCACACCTGACGAAGGCATAGCGCGTCGAGCACTTTCGCCGC
>Ga0326597_10006084_pt1 | contig 16599 bp, 15 predicted proteins | sample RVTome_12_FD_203789 | JGI IMG/M metagenome (GOLD analysis project Ga0326597, IMG submission 203789) | Soil microbial communities from uranium-contaminated site in the Upper Colorado River Basin, Wyoming, United States - RVT100D185 | ecosystem: Environmental > Terrestrial > Soil > Contaminated >...
GTATGAGGTCTTGACGACGTTTGCCAAAGTCCTGGCGCCCGTACTGCCGTTCATCACCGAGCAGATGTATCAGGGCCTGGTGGCCGAACACCAACCGGACGCGCCAGTCAGCGTTCACCATTGCGATTTCCCGATGGCCGATGACAGCCTCAGAGATCCGCAGCTTGAGAGCGACATGGAATCGGTGAGAACCACCGTCCGCCTCGGTCACAATCTCCGGAAGCAGTCGAACATCCGGGTACGCCAGCCGCTTCAGAGCGTCACGATCGTAACCAACGACGAGCGGGTGTCCGCCTCGGTATTGGGGCACACCGAACTCATCGAGGAAGAACTGAACGTCAAAGAAGTCCTCGCTTCCCTCGACGAGGAGGCCCTCGTCTCATTCTCTGCCAAAGCCAACTTCAAGACCCTCGGCCCACGGCTCGGAGCAAAAATGAAAGACCTGGCCGCCGCGGTCGCAGTCCTCGGTCACCCAGAACTCCTCGTTCTCCAGGCCGGATCGGCCATCGAGATCAGCGGAGAAAAGATCACCTTGTCCGACGTCATCATCGAACGGACCCCCCGGCCTGGCGTGGTCGTGGCGAGCGAAGGCAATCTCTCGGTCGCCCTGGACACTGCCCTGACCGACGGTCTTCGGTCTGAGGGCATGGCACGCGAGATTGTGTCGGTTGTTCAGAAGATGCGTCGTGAACAAGATCTTGCGGTAACCGACCGGATCAAGCTCACGTGGGAGACCGACGATCCGGAGCTCGCCAGCGCCTTCGCTGAGTTCGCCGACATAATCAGATCAGAAACGCTGGCAACGACCCTCACGTACAGCGAGCGCCCTGGGGAACCAGCCAACGTGAACGTGGATGGGCGACCCATCCGTTTGCTCGTCACCATCGACGCCTAGGACTCACGCTCCCAGGGCCGCCGACGCGGCTCGGGGATCGGTTCATGGGTGTCAACAACTGACTGCTCGGCTGTCCACTCGGTCGGGGTGTCCAGGTCGGGCTCGTCGACAGACCAGTCATCACCGTCATCATCATCGTCCGTTATCGCAGCGGGAATCTCCCCGGTGGCAAAATCTGAATCGGGTGCGGCCATTCCACGGCCAGGCAGTGGCTCATTTGGGGAGGTCAGCCAACCACCCGACGAGGGAGCGAAGGTCGATGGTTCTGCATCAGCCCGATGCGAGCCGAACCTGGGCACCTCTTCGGTGTTTTCGGCAGGAATTTTGTCAAGATCGATCGGCTCGGGCTCTTCCAACTCCTCGAACACCTCAGGGTCCGGCACACCGGATTCGAAAGCCTCAGGTTCCGACGCTTCGAACCCCCCGAAACCAGAATCGGAACTCGAAGCGAATGGGGGAATATGGGCGGCGACCTCTTCGGCCGAACTCAACTCGGCGACCCTCGCCGATAGCGTAGGCCGGGATGGCGACGTTTCCTGCCTCGAGGCAAGCTCCGTATCGGGGCCCTCGAGATCGACGCCCTCGAGGTCTGGCAGCACCCCTTTGGCGAAGGCCTGCATACGGGCCTTCATGTCCGAAACGGTCGAGCGAAGGTCAGCTAGCTCAATCCGCAACGCATCACGCTCTCTGACCTGGTCAGCTGAGACCTCCACCGCCTGAGCGCTCGCTTCGGCGACCAAACGTTCGCCCTCGATACGAGCTTCAGCAACGATCTCATCAGCCGTACGCTGAGCGGCGACGAACGCTCGACGCATGGCGACTTCTGTTTCGCGGTTCGCCTGTAGCTGCTCCTCCAGCACGGACACCCGCTCATCGGCGTCCCGTAGGCGCTGATCGTATTCCTTCATGGATGAAACAACCTCGTCAAGGAACGCGTCGACCTCACCTTCGTCGTACCCTCGCAACGAGACTCGGAAGGTTTGCTGCGTGACGTCAATGGGGCTTAGGGGCATGTGTCATTTTCCATGGTCAAGATCTTAGCCAGGGGTTCCAACCCCTGCTCGTCCGGTCAACATCGAATAGCCGCCTGCAGAATATTCAGGCCGATGATGACGATGATCGGGCTCAAATCGAGCATCGCCGAGCCGACTCGAATGGGTTTGATGACCATCCTGATCCTGGCAAGTACCGGATCTACAACACGACTGAACAGTCGCCATAAACGACTGGCCACATGGTCCGACGGCAACTGCCCGATCATGACGACATACGAAAGAATGATCGAGACGATCATGACACCGATGTACGCCGTTGCGGCGTAACAAACGAACTGGATCACTAGATATCAGGATCGAGATCAAAGAGTCCGAGTGAGGCAAGGCGACGCTTCTCGTCGCGGCCTATCGAGACACGCGGTGGTGAAATGAGGATGACGCCGTCGCTGATTTTTCGCATGGACCCGTCCAAGGAATACGTCAATCCGGTCGAGAAATCGATGATTCGACGAACCATTTCGGGTTCCGTCGTTCGTAGATCCAAGACCACAGGTTCTCGCTCCCGGATCCGGTCGGCTAGGATCTTGGCATCATCGAAGTCGGAAACAACCACAATTTGGGTGGTACCGTCCGGGCTTGACATCGGCCGCACCGCGGCCAGGTCACCCCGGTCTGATGAGGAACGACGCGCCGACGGAGGGGGTTCCACCCGCCGGCCGACAACCTCACCTGGTGCGGTCATTGGTGCCTGGCGACCGGTACCGCCGACCCGGCCACTCGGGCGCGAAACAGGCGAATGTTCGGGACGCGTGGCAGCTTCGACGTGACGGGGTCCGGCAACGACTTCTTCGTCGGACAACTGGTCCTCATCGACCAGGCCGAGCCACACCAAACCTTTTTGAAACACAGAAGCCACCGTGGACCTCCCCTCGTTTAACTCGTTCTGACGCCAAAGATAGCCGACCCGACGCGGATAATCGTCGCACCCGCCTCGATGGCCACTTCAAAATCCTGGGACATGCCCATGGAGAGTTCCCTGACCGCCTGGTGATCCAGTGAGTCCCGGACATCTCGAAGCTGCTCGAACCAGGCTCGCCCCTCGTTCTGGTCGCTCGAATGCGGTGGAATGGCCATGAGTCCCACCAATGGGACCCCCAGTTCTTCACATGCGTCCACGGCACCACGGACTGCCCCGATCTCAAAGCCGTGTTTGGTCGCCTCACCGCCCAGCTTGACTTGTAGGAGTGCCGGTGGTGCCTGGCCGGGTCCCTTCATCCAGGCGGTGGCCAGCTCGATTCGATCGAGGCTATGCAACATCGCCACTGCCGGCCTCACCTGCCGGATCTTGTTGCGCTGCAACGGGCCGATAAAGTGCCATTCGACGTCTGGACCAACGGCCCCATACTTGACTGCCAGCTCTTGGGCTCGACTCTCGCCGAACACGCGGTGCCCGGCCCGATAGGCTTCCTGAAGCTTCTCGATCGGTTGCCCCTTCGAAACGGCCACCAATTGCACCGACTCACGTGGTCGGTTGGCTCGGGCACAAGCGGCGACAATCCGCTTCTCTACTTCCTCAAGACCCCTCATCTCAACCACCCCATGGCGACCATCCGCTCGACGGTGGCCCCGTTTCGGTACGAGAAGTGCCCATCGTCGCAACCGGTGCAGCCACCGTATTCATCGAAGACCAACCCTGGTAGGCGGCGCTTTGACTCAGCCATTAGATCCACCGATACGGTGCCCCAGGTGGTGAGTGCTCGCGAGTCGGGAAAGACGGCGGCCACCTCGGGGCCGACCTCGTAGCAACACCTTCTTATCCCCGGTCCCGCCGTGACACGATGGGGTGAGCTGCCCAGGGCACGCATGACCTCCACCGTTGCTTCCAGGACCCCGGCTTGAAGACCTCGCCAACCGGCATGGGCGACCCCAACGACACCGGTGCCCTCAAAAACCAAACCCAGGCAGTCGGCCGTGAATATCGCCACCGGGAGGTCCCTCGTTCGAGTAACCAGGGCGTCGCCTTCTCCCTGCATGCCCGGTTCGGTTGCCACGACCACTCGCCCGGCGTGCACCTGATCGACGGTCGCCCATTCGGCACTGACCCGATGCTCGACACTGAATGGTCGTCGATCGCCTTGCCTCAGGTCGCCGTCGCGGGCAACCGAGAATGCATGGTGCGTGGCACTATCCCTGGACAAAACTCGGAATCTCGAAATCACCGTCATCCGATGATCGTGGACGACTAGCCGACGGAGTGAAACTCCCGGAGGCCAGTCCTCGCTGGCGCGAACCTTTGCCGTCGAACCCGGCAGCAATCACGGTGACCCGCATGTCCTGTCCGAGCGCGTCGTCGATAATGGCCCCGAAAATGATCTCGGCTTCGGTGTCGGACGACTCCGCCACGACGGTTGCCGCGGCGTTGACCTCGTGGAGCGTCATCGATGACGGGCCGGCGATCGAGAGCAGAACTCCGCGGGCTCCGTCCATGGAAGTTTCGAGCAACGGCGAGGCAATCGCCCTGGCCGCGGCCTGAATGGCCCGGTCATCGCCGGTGGCCTGACCGATACCCATGACCGCCGTGCCGGCGTCCTGCATGATCGTCTTTACATCGGCAAAGTCGACATTGATCAGTCCGGGGGTTGTGATGAGATCGGTGATGCCCGCCACACCGGACGTAAGGATCTCATCGGCCATTCGGAAGGCTTCGATGATCGGCATCTTCGGATCGACGACCTCGAGCAACCGATTGTTCGGGATAACAATCAGCGTATCGACCGCCTCGCGTAGGTTCTGAATTCCCTGTTCGGCCTGAAGGGAGCGACGGCGACCTTCGAAACCGAAGGGACGGGTGACGACACCTACCGTCAAGGCCCCAAGGCTGCGGGCGACATCGGCGACGACCGGGGCTCCTCCGGTGCCGGTACCGCCACCTTCGCCGGCGGTGACGAAGACCATGTCGGCCCCTTTGATGACCTCCTCGAGTTCTTCGCGGTGGGCTTCGGCTGCTGCCCGGCCAACCTCCGGGTTGGCACCGGCGCCGAGGCCCCTGGTGATGTCACGTCCAAGGTCGAGTTTGACATCGGCATCGGACATCAGCAACGCCTGGGCATCAGTGTTGACGGCGATGAACTCAACGCCGCGGATTCCGGCTTCGATCATGCGGTTGACGGCATTTACGCCACCACCGCCGACACCAACCACCTTGATTACGGCGAGATAGTTTTGGGGTGAACTCATGTTTTTTTTCTCCGGGGAAAGCGGGGTTCAACCTCAACCTAACCCCTAATCTTTCCCCCGTAAAGAGTATCGAGCTAACCCTCTAGTAGAGGTTTAGGGGGTTGGCGTTGGGTTGCCTGCGTCCGCCCGTGGAACCATCACAGTCGGGCGGGTCGGGGCAATGACGTTGATGAGTGACCCGGCCGGTTGCCCTTCGAGAATCACCGCAGCCAGAGATCTCGCCTTTTGATCCATCTCGATGGGACCCCCCAGCCGCACCGTGAAGCCGTCTACATCGGCCCAGAGTTCACCGTCGATCTGGCTCACCACCACCGGCATGCCTTGCCATGCGGCCAGGAACCGGATCGCGGCAAGGTCAAGTACCTCGGTAATCCTCTCCCCCACCTCCACCGGGTCGCCAGCCGCCAACACCCGTCCGCCAGTGGCAACGCTCACCTCTCCAACGGCCGCCAGGACCATACCATCGGCGGCGACCACAACCCCACCGGTTCGATGCTCGAGGACCGCTACCGGAACACGCTCGATCAACACCACTTCGATCGTATTCGGAAAAACCTTCCTGACAGCCACATCGGCCACGAAGGGGTTGGCGCGCAGAGCTACCTCAGCCGAGCCCGTGGTGACCAGGAGCAGCGGTTCGCCGCTGGTAATCCCGGCCTCGGCCAGAATGGAGTCGACGGGCGTGTTGACGGCCCCCTCGACGTCGATCGCCTTGACCGATAGGGCGGGCGACTTTATGACCCACACACCTGTCGCCAAGAAGGCAACGACCATGAGGGTCCGGACCACCCGACGAGCACTGACGCGGGATCGGTTGACCTGGACCACACGACGGCGCGCTTCGATGCGCGGGTCCACCGACTGGCTCATTCCTCAAACCCCACAAACACCATCTCCGGGACCAGCCAGATCCCGGTGCGCTCGTGAACCAATGACTGGATCAACGTGACCAGGCCGTGGATATCCCGGGCGGTCGCGCCGGACTCGGCAACGAAGAAGTTGGCGTGTTTCATCGACACCGACACCTGGCCGACCCGGGTATCTTTTAGCCCGAGATCATCAATGATCCGGCCGGCCGTATCACCTTTCGGATTTTTGAACACGCTGCCGGCATTATGGGTACCGCCCGGCTGATGGTCTCGTCGCCAGCGGGTAATCTCTCGCATGTCTTCTTCGATCTCTTCGGGTTTCTCCGGCGACCCGGCAAACTGACCCGCCAGCACGATCTCGTGCGCATCCAGGTTGGACGATCGGTATTGGTACTCAAACGCGGCGGGTTGCCGATCAGTGGCAAGCCCGGTTCGCAGGTCGAACACCGTTGCAGACGTCAACGTGCTGGAGATGTCGCTGCCGAAACAACCGGCGTTCATCCGGATGGCGCCTCCCACCGACCCGGGAACCCCGACCATCCAGGCGAACCCTCCCACCCCGGCTCTGGCAGCCGCCCTGGCAACTGCCGGCAACGGGACGGTGGATCCGGCAGTCACGTCATAACCCTCGATGTCAATGTGCCAGAAGCCAGCCCCGAGTCGAATGACCAATCCGGGGAAGCCCTCATCGGCCACGACGAGGTTCGAACCCCTCCCGATCACGAGAACGGGTCCGTCGTAAGGGCTCACGGCTTCGAGATCTGCCATCTGCTCAGCTTCAAGGAGCCAGCGCGCCGGACCGCCGACCTTGTAGGTGGTCAACGGTCCCAGGTCGACACCCTCACGCACCGTTCCCTTCCGGACCAGATCAGTCAACATTCCGCTGACCTCCAGCCAGCAACGCGGCAAGCTCATCGGGGATCGTTGTAATGTCGCCGGCTCCCATGGTCAGAACCAGGTCGCCAGGTTCCACCCGATCCGCCAGGTGGGCGGCCAGGTCGGCTCGATGGGCAACATAGTCGACCACGCCGCCCATTGAGGCCGACGCAGCATCGGCGACCAGTCGACCGGTGATACCGGGCATCGGTGTTTCGCGGGCCGCATACACATCGGTAACGACCACCCGATCCGCCGCCGCCAGTGCCATCCCGAACTCTCGCGAAAAACGCGCCGTCCGTGAATACAGATGCGGTTGGAACACCGCCCAGATGTTCTTCCATTCGCCCTGGCGGGCGGCGCGCAGGTCGGCCGCCACCTCGGTGGGATGGTGGGCATAACTGTCGATGATCGTGACGCCGGAAACCGTCCCGCGCAGTTCGAACCTTCGGTGGGTACCTTGAAAAACGTTCAACGCTTCGGCGGCTCGACCGACGTCGAACCCCATCTCGCCGAGCATGGAAAGGACACCCGCCGCATTGGAAACGTTGTGAAGGCCGGGAACTGCAACAGAGACATTCCCCGCCCATGAGGTACTTGTAAGAGAAAAGCCGGTCCCGTGGGGGGCCTCAACGACATCGCCGATAACCCAGTCGGCCGACTCCGACAGGCCATAGGTGGTGGCGCCGGTGCGCTCGGCCAGCCGGCGTCCGCCCGGATCATCGCGGTTCACGGTGACCGGGCCTTTCGTATTGCGAACAACCTCTGCGAAGGCATCGTCCAAGCGATCCAGGGTCTCGTAGTAATCGAGGTGTTCCTCCTCGACGTTCGTAACGGTCAAGCCGGAGAGATGTAGCGATTGGAAGGTGCCAAAGGCTTCATCGGCCTCGACGACCAGCAATTCCCGGTTGCCGAGATGGGCATTGGTATTCATGTCGGTCAGCATCCCACCGACCAGAAAGGAGGGATCAACCCCCAGGCCCCGCAGACAGGCGATCATCATGGCAGTCGAGGTGGTCTTTCCGTGGGTGCCGGTGGCTCCAATCGTCTTCATCGACGATGTGACGGCGTTCAGCAGCTGCGGTCGGCGCCATCGTTCGATGCCCAGATCGCGGGCAGTCGTCCATTCAAGGTCGTGTTCCGGAACCGCCGACGAGGCAACCACGAGTTCGGCCGCCCGCATGCGGGCGGGGTCGGAGCCCTCCCAGACATCGATCCCGGCATCACTCAACAAATCGAAGGCTGGTCCCCGACGAAGGTCGGATCCGGTCACCGAGTGCCCGAGCTGGGCCAGAAGCTTGGCGAGACCGCTCATACCGGCGCCACCGACGCCAATGATATGGACCGACTTGGCAATCTCACCCATGGGCGGCCACCATCCGTGCCGCGATGTCGTCAGCTGCGTGCGGGCGTCCGAGCGCCTTTGACCGCTCCGCCATGCGATGAATGCGCTCGGAGTCACCGACGAGCTCGACAATCCGCTCAGCAATGTCGTTGAGATCATCTTGATTCACGACGATGGCCCCTCCCGCTTGTTCAACAAATTGAGCCGTGGCGAGTTGATGCCCCTTGCTTCCAAAATCGCCGGGCACGAGGATGGCGGGCGTCCCGGTGGCGGTTATCTCGGCGACCATACCCCCTGCTCTGGCCAGAAGAAGATCGGATGCCGCGAAGAACAAGTCCATGGATGGCTCGAATGGTACGACCTTCCACGGGATTTCGAAGGGATTGGGCTGGGCCGACACGGTGTCACCGTGAAGAGTTCCCGTGAGATGAAGGATTTGAATATCAGGGCCGCTCCAGGTTCGTACCAGCGACTGTACGGCTTCGTTGAGTGCCGCAGCTCCCAGGCTGCCTCCCACCACACCAAGGACTGGCGTGTTGGGGTTCAGCCCGTAGCGTTCGAGCGCCAGCGGCCGCAGTCGGATGCGATCAAACTCAACGAACCCGGATCGGAGCGGATTACCGGTGTACAAACCGTTGGGAAGTCCCTCGGTCGTTGGAAAGGAAGTGAAGGCGTCCACCGCCCACCGGCTCATTATCCTATTTGCCAGGCCGGCGTGGGCGTTCTGCTCCTGCACGAAGAAGGGAACCTTTGCCTGGTGGGCCGCCCATCCGGCGGGAACCGTTACATAGCCACCAGTCGCCACCACCACCTTGACCTTTCGCCGGCGGAGCTCTTCGGCAATCTTCGTGGCAGCTCTGTGCACGACCACCGGAATTCCCAGGTTGGCGGAACTAAAGGAACGTTTGAGTCCGCGAAGCTCGACCTGGACAAAGTCGTAGCCTGCCGCAGGCACCGCCCCGGCCTCGAAACGTTCGCCACCGAAAAAGAGGATCTCTTCCCTCCCGACACCAGCACGCTCCAGCGCTTCGGCTATCGCCAGTCCGGGATAGACGTGACCGCCCGTTCCTGCCGTCGCGATGCCATAACTCATCGTTTGGAGTGCATCCCGCCAGCCCGACCCTGACCGGCGATGTTGAGGAGAACGCCGGCACTCGCCATAGCCATCACGATGGCGGTGCCGCCGTAGGAAACGAATGGTAAGGCGATACCAGAAATCGGGAGGGCCCCAACCACCCCACCGATATTGACGACGGCCTGAGCACAGATCCAGGCGGTGATGCCGATCGCCAATAGGCGGCCGAAGCTATCCCGGGCCCGAAGAGCGGTCACGGCTCCCAACAGGGTGAGACAGGCCAGCATACTGAGGACGAAAATTGCACCCGCAAAGCCCATCTCCTCTCCGATGATGGCAAAGATGAAGTCCGTATGGGCGTTGGGAAGGTACAACCACCGCGCCCGACTCTGCCCGAGTCCGATCCCGAATAGTCCGCCGGTACCGAGTGCGTTCAGGCTCTGATTGAGCTGCCATCCCGAACCGAGGACGTCGGGATCGGACGCAAGAAAGGACGTAACGCGCTCAAGGCGATACGGCTGGCTCACGGCGAGAAGCGCGGCTCCTGCGACGGTAATCACCCCGGTGAAGGTCACGAAGCGGAGCGGTGTGACGGAAGCGATGATGATCGCCAGACCAGCGACGGATACCACCAAGGCCGTTCCAAAGTCTGGTTCAAGGACCAGCAAGGTACCGGTGAACCCTATCGTCACTACCACCGGCACGATGAAGTGGCCGAACTCACCGAGGAGTTTCTGCTTTTTGGTGAAGATTGACGCGAGCATGACCGGCAGACCGAACTTGGACAGCTCAGAGGGCTGGAAGCCGATCGGTCCGATGTCGATCCACCGCGTGGCACCCCCCGCTTTCTGACCGACAAACAGCACTGCTATCAGGCCGGTGATCGAAGCCAGGTAGATCCAAGGGGCGAACCGGGCGTACCACTGGTATGGCGTCTTGGCAGCGGTCACCATGACAACAATTCCAATGGCGACCCATGCTGCCTGACGCTTGAAGAAATAGATCCGCTCAAGGTCGGTGTCGAGTGCTATCACGGAGGAGGCAGAGAGCGTCGCCCCGAGTCCGATGACTACTAACAGCCCGACGATCGCCACGATGAATACGGAAACCCGATGGTTGGCGAGGGTGGCGTCGGCTCGCTTTCGCGCCGATTGGCGAACCCTGGCAATGGACGTCACGGCGGCAGTCATGCGGTTCCTCCCTGGAAAGATTTGACGGCTGCCTCGAAGGCCTCGCCGCGGGCTTCATATGATGTGAACATGTCGAAACTTGCACAGCCTGGCGCCAGAAGCACCGTGTCGCCTGGCTCGGCGACCGCCGCGGCGGCCACCACGGCGTCGTCTAGGGAGCCGACGAGCACCCCTTGGCCGTTCCAGTTGGCGAGCAACTGAGGAGCCGCCTCTCCCAGTGCGATGAGATATTTGATGGACGGCACTTCCGTCATCGGCGCCAGATCGAGCCCTTTGTTCCTGCCGCCGGCTATCAAGATGACTGATCGGTACGCCTCACAGGCGGCCACCGCCGCGTGCGGGTTGGTCGCTTTCGAGTCGTTGATCCAGGTCACCTCGCCCCATGCCCCGATCCGGGTTCGGCGATGATGGCCCGGTTGGAAACCCATGAGCACCTTTCGAACCGCTTCGGGCGAGGCGCTGAGACTCTCGGCGGCCACCGCGGCAGCCGTCATGTCGAGGAGGTAGGCGGCGTCTGCCACCCGAAGTGACGTGAGCGGTATCGAAGTTCCGATGGTTATGAGCGCTCCGTCGCGAACCCCGTAGCCACCCTCGGGCGCTTTTCTGCCACTGACCGGGATAACCCGTCCGCTGGCTCTGGCGGCCACTCGGGCCGCGCCGGCGTCATCGACGTCGAATATGAGCACGTCGTCATTCCCGGCGTTCTCAAAAATCCGCGCTTTGGCGGCCGCGTACGCTTCGTACGATCCGTGCCAATCGAGATGATCATCGGCAACATTAAGCAACACTGCGACGGCCGGCCGGAAGGAGTCTATGAATCGAAGCTGGAAGCTGGAGACTTCGATCACTACGCGATCCCACTCCTGGTCGGCGACCTCGGATAATCCGAGTCCAATGTTGCCGGCTGCCACCACACGTAACTCGGACGCCGCCAGAATCTCGGCGATCAGCGCGGTAACGGTGGTCTTCCCATTCGTTCCGGTAACCGCCGCGTACGGGGCCCGCAGGACCCGCGATGCCCACTCGATTTCACTCATGAGAGGGACCCCGGCCGAAAGCGTTTCAACGATCGGATCGGAGGATTCCGCAAGCCCGGGAGATGTCACTACCACATCGACGCCGTCCAGCATTGAGGCCGCCCAGGGATCAGAGATGACTTCGAAGCCTTCCTCCCGCAGCCGTTGAGCGTTTTCACCATCTGTCTCAAAGATCTCCACGTCGTAGCCCAGCCGTCGGCCCAAACCGGCGGCAGATCGTCCGGACACTCCCCCACCCAGGATCAACAATCTCATGGGATACCACCTGACGTCACAAAGTCGCCATAGAAGATGCCAAGACCGGCCGCGACGCACAGCGCCCCGATAATCCAGAATCGAATAATGATCGTGGTCTCCGGCCATCCGAGCATCTCAAAGTGATGATGGATCGGAGCCATACGAAAGATTCGTCGGCCGGTGCTCTTGAAGGACCCGACCTGCAAAATGACACTCAACGTTTCCATGACGAACAGACCGCCGAGGATCGGTAACAGAAGGTGAGTGTTCGTTAGGAGGGCCAGGGCTGCCATGGCTCCACCCAGAGATTGCGAGCCAACATCGCCCATGAAGATCCGCGCCGGAGCCGCGTTCCACCACAAGAACCCGAGGGTCGCTCCTGACAATGCGGCCGCGAAGCGGGCCAGATCGAGAGCCGAGAGGTCTTGCGCAATAAAACGCCCATAAAACTCAGGATTTCGGAAGATCCAAAACGACATCACCATATAGGCACCGAACACGAGGGCGCTTGAGCCTGAGGCGAGCCCGTCAAGGCCGTCGGTGATGTTGACCGCGTTAGCGGTGGCAGTGAGCAATAACAACGCCCAGAGGACAAAAGCCCAGACGGGAATGGACCAGTCCATGGAGCGCGTAAACGAAATCTCCAGGGAGAAGTCCGTGCGGGTAAGCACAAACGCGAAAATGGCCGCAATCGCCAACTGCCCGGCGAACTTGCCAGACGACGAGAGCCCCAGGTTCCGCTCTTTCGATACCTTTTGAAAGTCGTCCAGGAATCCGATGATGCCCATCCCGAGGAAGGCCAGCATCACGAGACCACCACCAACGGTGAACCCACCAAACGCGAGGCCGCCCCCGGCACTCTCAGGAGCTAGCGACCAGTGAGACCCGACATAACCGACCACAACGGCCGCGATGATCACGAGCCCGCCCATGGTCGGCGTTCCGTGTTTGTGGCTATGGCCCTCAACTTCTTCTTGAATGAACTGACCGATGTTCCGGGCGCGCAGGATCCGGATCGCAGGACTGGTGGCAAACAGAGCCACGAAGAACCCGAGAGCCGCTGCCACAAACATGGTGATCATCGAGCAATTCCCATCGCTTCTCGAGCAACCGTACGATCATCAAACGGGTAGATCACGCCGCCAATATCTTGTCCCTGCTCATGTCCCTTACCCAGGATCATGACAAGATCGCCGGGGCGGGCCAGTCCGACCGCGGCCGAGATGGCCCGCCGACGATCGGGCTCGACGGTGACACAGGAGGGGTCATCGATGCCGTCCACAACCTGAGCGATGATGTCGTCCGGACGCTCCGAGCGCGGGTTGTCCGAAGTGACGAAGACCCAGTCAGCAGCCGCGGCGGCCGCACCCATGCGGGGCCGCTTGGCCTGGTCGCGATCTCCTCCAGCACCGATGACGACGATCAAACGCCCGGCTGTCATTGCTCGACCCGCCGTAACCGCGTTTTCGACACCGTCGGGGGTATGGGCGTAGTCGACCACAACATCGAGACCGGATTCGGATTGGACAAGCTCAAACCTGCCCGGAACCGGCAACAAAGCAGATAGGCCCCTGACGATGACGTCCAGGGAGATGCGCAATTGACGGGCACACCCGGCCGCGACCAGTGCGTTGTCGATATTGAACCGTCCGGCGATCGGTAACCGGACCGGGAGGCTCCCGGAGTCGAGGTTGAGGGTGAATGTCGAATGATCGACGTGCAAGGTGACTCCCGTGGCGGTCACCTCGCCCCCATCTCCTACGGACATGATGGTCGTGGTTTCCGGTAGGCGCTCGATGAGCCGCCTCCCCCATGCGTTGTCGGCCTGGACAACCGCGATGGGCACGCTATCGAACAGCGATGCTTTCGCCGCGAAGTAGTCCTCCATCGTTTGATGGAAATCAAGATGATCTTGTGACAAGTTGGTGAACGCTCCGATGGCGAATTCAGTTCCTGCCACCCGGCCGAGGCTCAACGCATGGGATGACACTTCCATGGCAACGACGTCCGCCCCGGCGACCGCCATCTCTGCAAATAGCCTCTGGAGATCGGTAGCCTCGGGCGTAGTCCGCACCAGCGGGATCCTTATGGCTTCGTGGGTTGACCCGCCGATAACTCTCGCCCCGATGGTCCCGATGAGTCCGGTTCTTTGGCCGGCAGCGGTGGTGATGGCCTCGATCATGTGGGTGACGGTCGTCTTCCCATTCGTACCAGTTACGCCGACCAATCTGAAGTTCCTGGACGGGTGCCCCCAAACCGCAGCCGAGAGGGGACCCAGGGCAGCCCTCGTGGAGGGCACTTGGAGCTGAGGAAGATCGGACTCTACGCGGTGATCGACACAGACCGCCGCGGCTCCACTGGCAACGGCCTGCGGTATGAAATCATGGCCATCCGCGGCGGAGCCACGGATGGCGACATAGAGGCTGCCGGGCTTGACGGTTCTGCTGTCGTGGGTTGCATCAACGATGACCGGGTTGCCGCTCCCGATGACTTTGGAACCATCCACGGTCGCCGCCAGTTCCTTGAGCCTAGGCATCGGGTTCCACCCCGAGATGATGAAGGGCCTTTTCCATAACCTGCCCGAAGGCCGGAGCGGCCGCTGCCCCGCCCGTGTATCCGTTGATGGGACGGTCGACCACGACTGCGATGACCAGGCGCGGATCGCTCATAGGGGCCATCCCGATAAAACTGGCAATGTGGTCTTCGCTGTATCCACCACCTGGCAGGAACTTCAACGTCGTGCCCGTCTTACCTCCGACGGTGTAATCGTCGATAGCGGCAGCTTTTCCTGTTCCATTCTCGACCACATTCTGGAGCATGGACCGCATAATGAACGCGGTGTCCGGCGAGACGATCTGACGGCTCTCGGGGGCAAATGCCTGCGGGTCACCGTCGCCATGATCGACATATCTCACGACGTGGGGCTGAATCCAGGTGCCGTTGTTGGCAATGATGGCATAGACCGAGGCCATTTGAAGAGGGGTTACCGACACGGAATACCCGATGGCCGCCGATGCCGTACATGACCCACAATCCGGGTCGACATTGGCGACGCCCGTGGCTTCTCCGGCGAAGTCAACGCCGGTCGGCTGGCCGTATCCGAAAGCTTGCAGATACTTGCGCAGAGCAGCATCCCCCAACTGTTGGCCGACCATGATTGTCCCGACATTCGAAGAGCGAGTCACAATATCGGCGACCGTCAGCCGGAGCGGCTCATGGAAGTCACCGAAGTCCTTGATCTCTCGACCGGCGACCGTGATCGAATACGGTACGACCATCTCGGTATCGAAAGCAACGGCCTTTTCTTCGATGGCGGCGGCCACCGTGACGAGCTTCTGGGTCGAACCCGGCTCATACAGATTTCTGACCGTTGAATTCGACCAGGTCGATTCGTCGTACGAGTTGAAGTCACCCGGATCGAATGAGGGCAGAACCGCCATCGCCAGAATCTCTCCCGTTTTTGGATCGAGAACCACCATGGAGCAGCCAAGGGCATCGGTTCGTTCGATCGTCTCGAGGCAGGCCTGCTCCGCCATGAACTGAATGGACATGTCCAGGGAGGTGAGAAGATCCGCACCCGGGATCGGCGGAACGCTTTGTTGAAACCCCTGCGGAATCGGACGCCCATACGGATCTCTCTCGTCGATGAGGTAACCGGCCACCCCCGACAGCTCTTCATCGTAGGAGTACTCAAGCCCCTCGATGCCGGTCCCGTCTATCCCCACGAACCCGACTGCCTGGGCGCCAAGGGGTCCGTTCGGGTAGACCCTCTTCGGCTCGGCTTCGAAGTAGATACCCGCCAGATCCAGAGAACGCAGACCTTCGACCTGCTCAGCCTCCAACTGGCGCTTGACAAACACAAACGACTTGTCACTGGCAAGTTTGTCCGCCAGGGCGTCCTCATCGATACCAAGAGAGCCCGCCACCAGGTGGGCGGCCAACGTTGGATTCTCGACCACTTGCGGATTCGCCCACACCGTGACGCCCTGGATCGTCAGGGCCATCTGATGCCCGCTGCGATCGAAAATGGTTCCCCGATATGGGGCGAACTCATGAGTGGTGAGTCGCTGATCTAGAGCCTGTTCTGAAAATTCGGCTGCTTGCACGACCTGGATTTGGAACAACTTGAAACCAATCAAGGACCAGGTGACGACGATCACCAGGGCGATTGTGATGATTCGTCCGTCGGCGCGACGCAACGATGACCGTTTTTTGGATCGCTTTTGAGGTACCCGCCTCGTATCGGTGCGGCCTTTGCTGGTACGGGTCTTCCCGCCCATGATCAGGTCAGTCGGCGGAGTGTGCCCAAGGAGGGCGGGGGCGGAGCGCACCGTTCCTGACCTTCGATACACCCGCCGCCAGCATTAGCAGGGGTTTCGAGGAGGAGTTCCTTGTGACAAAGGGAAGCCGCCACCGGGCTAGCCAAAGCGCCTGCGGACTTGTGGAGCAAGTACGCAGACTCGGGCACCAGGGAAGCCGTCACGGCGACGCCGTTACGAGGGGTTCGGACAGCGGGGCGTCTGCGGAACGCACCACCACCCCGGGAGCCGAGATCGTCCGCATGTCTGTCGGCAACACCATTCCGAGGTCGTTGGCAGCCGGGACAATCCGTGAAGGTGAACTCAGTCGAGCCACTTCAAGAGTCAGCGCCAACCTCTGCTGCTCGGCTGTGGCGATCTGAGTTTCGAGTTCTTGGAGTTCAAACGCACTTCCGTCCAGGGCAGTCTGAGAGTAGATGAGGCCGAAGAACGCCAGTGCTACGACCAAGGTATAAACGGCCCATGCCGCCACCCTGGGACGCACGGTTGCCCGTGAGGAGATCAAGCGAACCGGCTCAGCCGGC
>Ga0326597_10006085_pt1 | contig 16592 bp, 12 predicted proteins | sample RVTome_12_FD_203789 | JGI IMG/M metagenome (GOLD analysis project Ga0326597, IMG submission 203789) | Soil microbial communities from uranium-contaminated site in the Upper Colorado River Basin, Wyoming, United States - RVT100D185 | ecosystem: Environmental > Terrestrial > Soil > Contaminated >...
GAGCCGGGGATAGTTTCGTCACCATCGAAAGCCCGACCGGGGAAAGGCACAGCTCTCCCCACGTGACGACGATGTAGGTAATCAGCAGCCACTGTGGTCCGGCGAGTCCTTCGCGCGCGTCGATGGCGCCCACGACCATCGCAAGAAACGCAAGTCCCAGCAGCCACAATCCCCACGCGAATTTCATGGGAGTGGAGGGGTTCAACCTCTTTCTCGCAAGCCAGACCCACAGCCACGCAAACACAGGCGCGAAGATCAGGATGCACAGCGGATTGACCGATTGATACCACGATGCCGGGAATCCATCGCCTTCGAGCATTCCGCCGATGGTCCGATCAGTTTCCTCCGCGGCGAAGACGGTCATGGAGCTGCCCGCCTGCTCGAAGGCGGCCCAGAAAAAGATGTTGCCGAGGAACGCGAGGATGAAGATGACGCCAAGCGGCCCGCGCTCGCCCTTGCGTTGAGCGAAGATGAACCAGAGGATCGCGGCGACGATCGCGCCGGTAATGACGATGAAAGCGATGGTCTGCTGAGTGTTTGTTTCGGTGATGGACCCCCAGAACTCGACAATTGACCCCAGTCCGCCGGTCCACCAGAGAAGCAGCGGCACCAAGGGGATGGCGACCATTCCCGAAATCAGAGCCGCGGCGACCGCGAGCGACCGGCCGGCCTCGCCCCGGTTGGGTGGTGCGAGCCCGATCTCGCGGAGGTATTTTGCGCGATAGATCTGATAGAAGGTCAGGCCTGTGATCATGCCCACCGCCGCCGATCCGAAGCCCCAGTGCCAGCCGATGGTTTCACCCAGCGTTCCCGCGACCAGGGGCGAAAGGAACGCCCCGAGATTGATCCCCATGTAAAAAATCGTAAATCCCGAATCGCGGCGGGGATCGTGCTCGCGATAGAGCTGCCCGACCATCACGCTCACGCACGGTTTGAAAAAGCCGGTGCCGACAATGATCATCGATAGGCCGAGCAAGAACGTCACGAGCGCGCCTGGGCTGGTCTGGAAAGTCACCGCCTCACCCACAGTGACTCCGGAGAACTCGGTCGCCGCGAGCATGATGTGCCCGCCCGCGATGATCCATCCGCCCACGAGCATCGAGCGGTGCGTGCCGAGGAACCTGTCGGCCAGCACGCCGCCGAAGATCGCGGTGAGATACACCATGAACGTGTACACGCCGTACAAGACGTAGGCATCCGCTTCGGTCCATCCGAAGCCGGGGTTGGTGTTGGCTTCGCCGCCTTCGAGAAATGCGGCGGTGCTTGCGATCAGGTAGAGCACGAGAATCGCGCGCATGCCGTAGTACGAAAACCGCTCCCACATCTCGGTGATGAAGAGCACCCATAGGCCGGGAGGGTGCTTGGTTTCAATCGGCTCCGTCGGTCCGCCGCGCAGCCAGTGCAGCGATTCATCCTGAAGTTCGTGATCGATTCCGGTCGGTCGCTTGGGCGCAGGTGGTTGATTTGCCATGAATGGTTCCGAGATCAGGGCTTGATCGATGTCTATTCTGAGAATGCGGTCGCTCGATGTGGCTCACTTCACCTCAATACCGTCCAGTCCAAAAAACGTTCCCGACCCTTCCGCGGCGGAATTGCTCGACACCACCTCCAGCCGCAAGACGAACGCCTTTCCGCGAAGGTCGAAAGCACCGAGGTCGATCGGCCCGGTGGCGCCGATGTCGCGCGCGGAGCCGTTGAAAGTGTCGATCGGGTCGCCTGCCTTGACACCATCGATGAAGGGTTGAACAATCGCGTAATCCCAAGACTTCGTGAGATGCAGAATCACGCGGCGGCTGCCTGAATTCTCGAAGGGAACTTCAAGTTCGATCCAGTCGCCGGGCTTCGTCGCCTGTACCCACAGGTGTGCATCGCCGCTGTACGTGTGCTCTTTCCAGAGCGCTTGCGGTGCGGCGGAAAAATCCCCGCTCTTGGCAATGATCTTCAACGTCTCGCCTTCAATCGCGCCTTCAATTGCAAATGGCGGGGGCAGGGGAGGCGCCGCCGGAACGGTCCGAACCATATCAGCGGTGATGGGTGGTGTGTTCGAGGTCGCCCCCGGAGCGCCATACCAGTAGCATGTCGCCGCGTAGGTCACATTGCACTCGCGCCAGTGCCAGACTTCCATATCCACCTTCAACGACTTCTCGAAGGGAATGGCATCGAGCGCGCGGAAGCGGTTCACCGAGGTGTGGCCGTAGTTCCCCGGCCCATCACAGCGCGGCTGATTGTGGAACGGCGCTTCGAATACTTCCGGACAGCACCACGCGTAGCCGTAATAATCCTCTGTGCCCGTGCCGAAGTGCGATGGAAAGGTTTCGCCGTCGATGTAGATCTTCTCATCGCCCTCGCCCCACCATTCTTCGACGGGGTTTGTAATGGCAAGCGCATCACCGACATAAACCCCTCTGCCGGTGATGTTGATGTAATTCCAGTCCTGCCGAGGCCGGGTGGGGATGTCGCGCTCGATGCGCCAATCGGCATGAAAGTGCATGGACCGCTCCGACCATGGTTGCGGTGCTGTCTCCGCTTCAATCCAGGCCCAGAGCTGCTCGTCCCCGTGATTTGTGATGCTCACGCGCACCGACTTGCGGTATGGCATCATCCATCTGCTGACAGCCACGTGCGCATCGGGAATGCTGAACGGCCAAGATGCGAATTCGTTGGCCCCGGGCCCCGTACCGAAGAAATCTCCGAGCGGGCATTCCACGGTTTTCTCGCCGTCAAACTCGATGGTCAGAATGCTCGAGCGCAGCATTGATGAAATACTCGCGTTGCCGTAGGCAAGGTCTGGATTGAGCCGGAGGACCAGCGAGGTGACGGCGGCGGGACCGTTGGACGCCTCGAACGCCACGACCGTCTGCCCCGGGAGAATCCCGTGCGGGCCCGTCAGCAGCGGCCCCAGAGTGGGAACGGGCCGTTCGGAAAGGGCAGCGCCGGAAACTGCTATCGCTGCACCTGCTCCTTCGATCGAACCCGGCCCCAGCGATTCCACCACTGTTCCTGCGTCATACGTGCGATAGTTGATCTGGTAGTACATCCCCGCGCCATCATCCGTCGTCACCCTGCAACGCTTCGCGTATGGGATGGGAAGATAGAGATTGGCTCCGCGCGCGCGATTGGCCGCGAGCGGAGGCGGGACCATGCCCTCGCCGTTGAGGAGCGCCGCCATCGGCGCTTCGACCACCGGTTCATCCTGATCGTCCAGATAGATGCGCAACGTCCCTTTGGGGTTCGCTGACCACAGGCGCACGATCGCGCCGGGGCCTTCGGCATCCATCATCACCGATTCGTGGCGGCCGTCGCGCTCTTCCACACGCAGATAATTGCCCGCATCGCCGTTGGCGAACCAGCCCTCATCGCTCGGATCCTCCGCCGTCGTTGATCGCCGGTCGTAACTGCTGAACTGCCGGCAGATGTATGAAGGATCGGGCGATTGAGCGTTCGCTCGCCGATCGATCATCTCCTCCAGAAGCGATTCCAGCGAAACGGGACCTGCCTGCGTGATACCCAGCGCGGCCAGCGCAACCACGAGCGAACTGCTGATCATGGCCTTCCCTTTCATACGGCGAGATTTGGACACCTCGTCGCCGCATCATACAGGGAAGGGCGGGAATCGGGAATCAGCGCAATGCGACGGCTTGCATGCCTACCACGCGGAGTCGCGGCTGCTCGCGCAGGGGGACCAGCAGAACAATTGGCCATTCGTCGGAGGTCGTCAGCCGCGGCACGCCATCCTCGTCCACGAAGTTGATCCGTGAGTCCGGCGAATCCAGCGGGAATCCGGCAATGGAGCCGTTCGACGCGATCATGACGAACTCGTGCCGATCGATCGCGGCTGCATAGGCATCGGAATCGAGGATCTGCGTCGCGCCGCTACCCCGCCGCAGCGGCCGCCACAGTGCGATGCCGGAATAGCGCGAAGCCGGATGCGCGAAGACGAGCATGGGCGATTCCGGCTGCGGGTCGCCCACCACCGCGGGCTGGCCGGACATCATGTCAACCGCGTGTCCCGCTCGCGCATCGAACGCGAGTCGAATCGAATCCTGCGATTGCAGCATCGTCACGCGATCCATGCCCTGCATGTAGACGAGACTCAGCTCGCCCTCAACCAGCGTGGCGGCGAAGATTCCATCGCCAGTCTCAGACCACGTGGGTACGAGCCAGTCGGTGTCGTCCCCGCCGATGGTGAATTGCCCGCCCATGATCTGTACGACCAGTTCGAAGCGCGAGCCATCCGCGGGCCGCCGGGACCACGCCAGCCGATCATTTGGTCCAAGCGCGGCGAAGGCATTCACATTGTCATCCGCGACGATCCATTCGAGCTCGCGCGATTCCCATCCAACAAACCCGATCCAGCGCGAGCCGTCATCGCGCGGCGACTCAACGAGGAAGCCCTCGTCATTGCACGAGCGCCCCAGAAGAAGAGGTTCCTCCAGCACCGCCACCAGCGGCAACTCCTGATTCAGGTCGTCCCGGGCTTCGAGGCGATAGATGGCGATGCGCGTCCCGGCGGGAACAGTCGCGCCGGGCGCGGCGTCGCGTGTCGCAATGGTGGGGGCGGCCCCGAACTGCGTGGCGAGAAATCGGCCGTCGGGACTGATCAACGGCAGCGTCGAGATGTCATAGGGCACGACGCCGAGCGCGCGAATGTGGGCCCGCCCGATCAGGTGCTGGGTGGGCGCGGGCCGAGCCGGGATAATCTGTGGCGAGCCCGATCGGTTCGGCCGTGCAGCCGACGTGTTCTCAGTCTGAGCGCAGCCGCCAAAGATGCCGAAGACGGTTGAAGCCGCGAAGAGAATGATGCAACCGATGCGCATCACGACCGTCCGCCACCGTCGCTTGCACCATCGTCGCCAGCCTCATCATCTTCCTCCGTTTCCTCGACGCCGTCGCCGGCCTCATCGGTCTCCACGGCGTCGTCATCCGCGGCCTCGCCCTCCGCATCCTCGCGGTGGGGATGGGTTTCGGGATCGACATCCCACACGCGTTCCGCGCCGGTCGGGTCCTTCACCTGCTCATCCAGCGGCCGCTGCATTTCATCCTGCCGGCGGCGGAAGGGCTCGTTCAGCGCCTCGTTCTCTTCCGGGTTGTCCACGACGATGGGCGTGATGAATGCCAGGATCTCGCTTCGTTGCTGGCTCGTATCGAGCGATGTGAACAGGGCGCCAATGAGCGGAATGTCACCCAGGATCGGAACCTTTCGGATCACATCCGACTCCTGCTCGCGCAGGATGCCGGAGATGACGATGGTCTGCCCGTCCTTGAGGACGGCCCGGGTCGAAGTGATGCGCTGGTCGAAGATCAGGCCGCCCTGCGATGTCGGATTCGGGGCGAGACTCGACAATCTCAATTCGACGAGCAGATCGACATCGCGATTCACGGTGATTCGCGGCCGGGCGCTGAGCGTGATGCCGACATCCTTATCCACGAAGGCGGTGTTGAGGTTGCCGGACTGGATATCCGTGATGGTGTCGGAGACGACCTGAATGGTCTGGCCGTCGAAGAAGTCCGCCTGCTCGTTGTCGGCGGTGAAAATGCGCGGCTGCGAGAGCACGCGCAAGTTCGATTCAAACGCGAGGGCGTTGAGAACAACATTCAAATCCGCGGTCACGTCAAGCACGGAGGTGTCGAAGAGATTACTGAGGATGTCCTCTTCGCTTCCTGCGAACGAACCGGAGGCACGAAGCTGGTTATCACCAGTCCCCCCCAGCCCGCCGGTGCCCCAGCGCAATCCCAGACTCGTGGTATCGTCCAGTTCGACTTCAACGATCAGGGCGGTGATCAGCACCTGCCGGCCCGGCTGGTCGAGGACGCGAATCATTTCGGCCATCATTTCCTGGTAGTAGGGCGGGCCCACGATCAGCAGCGCGTTGCGCCGGAAAATCGGCATCACGCGCACGCGTTCGACCAGTTCGCTCTGCTCGCCGGCCTGGTCTTCGGCGGTGCGCGAGGTGAGCCACCAGAAGTCCAGCGGCGTCGCTTCCCCGCCTCCCTGTTCGAAACCGGTTGTACCGCCGGTAGTGCCTTCTTCGCCGAAGGACTCTGCGCCCTCGAACTCGGTCAGCCCCTGCTCCTGTCCCATGAACTCGCCGCCGCTGCCACTGGGCGCGAAGGCGATGTTCAATTCCTGGGCCAGCTCCTGGGCGTCCGCGTGCTTGAGTTCGATGACCAGCGGCATGCTGCGCGCGCCGGGCCGATCGAGTTGCGAGATGATGTCATCGAAAACCTTGAAACTCGCGGGCGTCTTGGCGAAGACGATGAGGCGATTCGATCCGCCATCCGCCTCGACCTGGAAGAGGTCCTGCACGGGCGCGGTGCCGCCACTCCCCGACGATCCGCCGGCCGCGGGAGCGCCCTGCCCCGCGGCGCGAAGCTGACCGCCGGTCAGCGAGCCGCCCGCCAGCAATTCGTTCAGGAGGTTGCGCACCACCACCGCGTCCATGTACTCGAGGTGGTACACGCGCATGATCTCCGCCTCGGCGTGTTTCGCATCCCATACCTCGATCTGGCTCTCGATCTGGTCGAGGATCACGGGGTCGGCCTGCACAGTGACGGTATTGCTCCGCGCGTTGGGAACGACGCGCAGCTCGGTCCCGCCGCCCGCAGCGGCTGACGCTCCGCCGCGGCTGGCCTCGCGCCCCTGCTGGTTTCGAGGGTCGTTGGGATTGAAGCGCGGATCGCGCTGCTGCCCTCCGCCGCCGCCCCCGCCCGCTTGCGTGTCGCTGTACAGCGTGAGGATGTACTCCGCGATCGTCGCGGCGTCGGAGTGGTCCAACACGAACGTGCGCGTTTCGTAATTTCCCTGCCTGTCGAGACTGAGAATGATCTCCTCGAGCTTCTTGCCCGTGCCGATGTTGACGACCGCCACGATCGAGTTCGAGCCCGCTTCGACCTCCACGCGCCCCCACGTCGGGACCATCTCAATCAGCACATCCGCGATCGCCTCCGCATCGCGGTAGCGGAGGTTGAAGACCTTGTTCACGATCACGCCGTCATCCGTGCGACCGAGCAGCGACTGCTCCGGTCCGATCACGGGCAGATCGCGCGAGGCGATGGTATCGAGCACGTCGATCCGGATCAGATCGGGGTATTCGATGACACCCGCGGGCACCTGCGCATCGAGAAACGCCATGAAGAGCTTGTTGAGCGCCTCATCGCGCGTCATGGGCACATCGCTGATGATGGTGATCTTGCCAGTCAGCGCATTCATGTTCGGAATGACAGTCTTGCCAGTCGTCTCGATGATGAAGTCGAGCGTGTCCTTGATCGCCACGTTGTTGAAAGACAGAAAAATCGGTTCGCCGTCGTGGATGCGGCGATTGGTGACTGGGTCGCGCGGCTCATCCTGGGCCCGGCCATTGGGCCGTGCCGGAAGCTGGCCCTCATCCTGGGCCGAGGCAGGCCACGCCGCGCCCGACAGCGCAAGGGCCAAACCCAAAATGAGCTGACCGCCCGCTCCTCTCCAATGCCGTCGTGCGATGTCATTCACCTGCGATTCTCCTCAAGGTCATCATCCTCGGACGCCGTGTCATCAGCCCCGTCGGCTTCACCGTCTTCATCGCTGCCATCGTCGTCGGTTTCGTCCCCATCCCCAGATTCGTCATCCTCGGCGGAGTCATCCTCCGCCTCGCCTGCATCATCGGGATCGCCATCGTCCTCGGCGTCGCCGTCATCGACTTCCTCTTCTTCGTCGATGACTTCCTCATCATCGCCGGCATCTTCCTCGTCGACCTCCTCCTCATCCTCATCGGAGTCGCGCTCACGGTTGCCGCGTTCCCCCTGCTCGGCGCGGCGGCGCATCATGTCGCGGGGATCGTTGGGATTGCCGCGCGGCGATCCGGCATTGGAAGGCGCCGCGGGCACCACCATCTCGCTCGCCATGCCGGGCTCGGGCGGGACCGATGTAAACAGTCCGCCCGGCCATTCCCAGACGGGAATCTGATATTCGCCTTCCGCATAGATATGCCGATCCGTGGCGGGCGCGGTCCACGCGACCGTGACCCAGAACGGGCCGTCGATCCGCACCAGCCGGACACCCTGACGCTCCTCACCCTCTCGCAGCCAGAATACCGTGGTGCCCGACGCAAAGGCGACCCGATCGCTGACCGCGACAGCCTTCAGCGGTCCCGCATAGGTTGTAGCTGCGCCCGTCGGTTCTGGTGGAGGAGGCGGGGTTGAATTATTTTGAGTTGGCAGATTCCGCGGAGGATCCGGTTCGAAGAACGCGCTGCGTCCTTCGAAGCGGGCTGTGTACGTCGCGCGCTCCTCTTTGTGCTGGCCGACCAGCAAATCGATTCGATCGTCCAGGCCGATCTGGTCAACGCCGGGAGTAAACACCGCGCTGATCAGCGGCGGCACCTGCGCGATGACCACCACCGCAAGTGCGAACACAGCGAGAAGTGAAACCCCCAGGGGGCCGAAGATCGTTCGACCGGTCATGGAACGGCGCTCCCTTCATCACGTGAACCTATGGCGACATCATCGCCTTCGTCATCTGCGACCTCATCGGTGGGTTCGTTGGCAGCCGGTACATTGCCGCGCGGTTGCAGCGGTCGGGAAGGGGGCGCGCCAGGGCTCACCCACGCTTCGACCGTCAGGTTCACGATGACCGTCTTGCGGCGGACATCGTTGCCCTTGCCGATCTGCACCTTGCTCACGCTTTCAACGATCGGGCTCGACTCCAGTTCGGACACCACCCGGAACGCCGCCTCGGGGGTGGCCTCGAAGCGCACCTCTGTGATGGCCCGTTCGCCCGAGCCGCCGGGGAAAATCGGCGGCATGTCGCCGCCGCGGAAGCCGACGCTCTCCTTGCGCTGCACGTCGCGGCCGGTCACGCCATGGCGCTCCAGCACCTCGATGATGAGCGCGCTGAGCGCCTGCTCGCCTTCGACGCTGTTGCCGATCGGCTCCGTCTCGCCCAGCGCGAGGATCGCCCACTCAGTCATCATCCCGAGGTTCTGGGCATCATCGCGCGACTTGCGAAGCGCCGCGGCGTATTCATCCGCGCGCGCGTGCAGCGACTTCGAGGTGTCCCACACCACGATGCTCCACACGATCACGACGATGCCGATCACAGCGCCGATCAGGAACCACTGGAACAGCGGTGGATATTGCCGAAATCGCTCGAGGGCGGTCTGCGTGGCGGTGCTCATAGCTCACCTCCACGGCCGGCACGAAGCCGCGCCATCAGCAGTTGGTACTGCTCATCGATCTGCTGACCCTGCTCGGCGGTGTACTGCGACTTGTTGTTGCGCGCGTTCACGATCTTGAGGAGCTGTGCCTGCACGTCGGACGAGGAGAGTTTGTCGATCTCGTCGCGGCTGAGAATGGGCGGCATCTCGGGCGCGGCAGCGCCTTCGCGAGCTTCGGTCGGGATGCGAACGGGAGCGCGCGGCCCGCGCGGCCCGGTGCGGCCGAACTCATCATCGTCCCCGCGCGCTATCGCAGGTTCGCCTTCTTCGTTTTCCTCGGCCTCATCCAGCCCGGTATCCTCGCCGGAACTGTCGCTGTTTCGGCTGCCACCCCGCGCCAGGCGCGGTCCGCCGGGGCGGGCCCGCTCGCCAAACATCCGCACCGCGAGCGGTGTCTCGCCGAAATCGTCCTCATACTGCGGCCGGAGGTATGGGCTCTTCACCTCGGCCCGAAGCGTGAAGCTGATGTTGCCGGAGCTCTGGTCCCGCTCGGTGTACCCGGGCACCACGTTCCCGAACACGCCACTGCCGCTGAGAACATTGTTGAATTCGTTGACTGTTTCAGGCGTATCCGCGGTGCCGCGCACATCCACTTCGTTGCCAGAGGCGTCGAGCCGGACCGTGTCGATGGTGATTCCCTGCGGGGCGGAATTGGCAATGTCGGCGAGCAGCTTGGCCATGGACCATGTGCGATGACTGAGCTCCAGGTACATCAGGAGACGCGACTCGCGCTCGCGCTGCGCCTGCTCGAACGCCTCGAGGTCGCCGCCCACTTTCCACTTCAACACCAGCAGGCGGGCGCCGGCAAAGGCCAGCGGTCCGACGCCGAGCAGAACAAGCGCGGTGATCAGCAGGGCCGCCGCCGTGCGCCAGCGCGACAGCCGTTCGACCAATCGCTCCGCACCCGACGGCGAGGTCAGCGGCGGCGCTGCGCGAAGTTGCGTGAGTGAGTCGAGCTGGTCGAGTGTGGCCAGCAGCGCGCCGGCGGGAATCGCGTAGCGGTTCCACCACTGCCGGTCGATTTTCGCGCCCTTGAGTCGCCGGCCCGCCTGAACAGCGATCCCGTCCGGCAGAAGGAGCTGCGCCGGGTCGGCGCTCGACGCCATGGCGCCGCCTATCGCTTCGATCAAATCATCCGTGAACTCATCGGTGTGGCCGACGTTGAGCGCCGTCTCCGCAATCAGGCGCAGCACGCCGCTCCGCCATTCCGCGGGCTCATCGCCCTGCTCCGAGGCAGCGCGGAACACGACGCCCTGCGCGTGACCCAGGGCAAGCGCGATCGATCCTTCGCGGCGATCGATCCAGAGAACCGGGTCGTTGCTGCGCGCTCCATTCATCAGGGCAGCCAGACACGCAATGTCGGCTGTGTAGCTGGGGATGTACTCCGAGAGCGGAAGCTCCGGCGCGAGTGACCGCTGCGGCCAGGCCAGAATCAATCCGGTGCGGTTGGTTTCCCCCGCGGCGGGATGCAGCACCGCCATCGCCTGGCGATGGGCGGGAGCTGTTCCTTCGATATGCGTCTCCGCTTGCAGCGCCAGGGCCGCGCGCAGCTCATCGGGCGCAGCATCCGGCAGAATCGTGGTTCGGCAGATGACCATCGAGGCTGGAAGCACCACGATCACGCGTCCGGCCTGATGCTGAAGCAACCACGTCTCGATCTGGTCGACCTCAGAGAGCGAGAATTCGCGGGATTCGAGAACTCGGCACGAGCCGTTCTCCCGCCGCGCAACCACCGCCCGCCACTGCGCGCCCGCTCGGTGCAAGGCCGCTGTGATGTTCTGGTCGATTGGTGTTTGCGGAGGACGGCTCACTGTTCGCGATACTCCAATATGTGCAGCGGCAGAGTCGAACGATCCACCACCACCACCAATTGCACCTCGAGGCCCGTATTCTCGCTGCGGCCGATCGAGGTAATGGTAAAGACGTTGCTGGTCACGTCGAGCACATCCGCGATTTCCGCCAGGGCGGGGGCGTTGAAGGTCTGCGAAACGGTCGCCAACTGGACCAGACTGGTGAACCCCTTGGGCAGCTTCGAACGCCGATAAATGATTTCATCAGCGATCACCGGGTCGAAATTGAGCAGATCGCGCAGGATGGTCTCCGGCACGGTGTTGATGTTCATTTTGCCCGGCACACGATAGGAGGGATCATCCATCGTGAGTTCGCCGAAGACCGCCTCGTATTGCTGAAACTCCAGCGGCAGCACGTTGCGGACTTGCGGGCCGTCGAGGGGCGCCACCGACCCGTCATCGCGAATGTGCGACAGGGGCGCTGTGAAGAGGAGCGACATCCGATTGTTCGGATTGCTGCCGAAGGCCTTGATCGTCTCCGCCTGATCCATTGCCAGACCGGCCCGCTGTGCGATCTCCTCCGGCTCGGCGTCCGCGATATAGAGGCGCGGCAGGCCGGTGGGGGAGAGCCCTCCTCCCACCGAGTGCGCCGTCAGAAACTCCGACCACCCCGCATTGAGCTGGCCGTTGGAGTCATCGTGCGGCCAGAGCAGGGGGCCGTCATCCTCGTTGGCGTCGAAACGGTTGTTCAGATTCCAATCCTCCTCGCGCACGTATTCGGGATAGGCGCCTGGGATCATCTCCATCTCGGCGAGGTTGCGCATGAAGCTGTTGCGCGGGTGATAGGTAAAGCCCTGCGTCAGGTACCATGCGGCCTCGGCGCCCTCCGGATTCGGCTCCTCATCCTCATCAATCCAGTCGCGGATCGAATCGACGATGTCCTGTGTGATGTAGGGCAGATTCAGAAGTGGATCGGGATTGTCCACCGACAGGTTGATATTGAACTTGGTGTGCTCATCGAGCGGGCCTGCCCACAACTGGCCTTCCGACCAGTGCTCGATGACGTAACTGGCGCCGTCGAGGTCGCCGATTTCCGAGTAGGCGCGGTGGCCCATCTCGTTGTAGATGGCGAATGCGTCATCGGGGTCGGGGTTCTCGGAGTAGTACTCGAGGATCGAGATCATCTGCTCGACCCCCGCGCGGGCCGCCCAACGGGCCTGCACCCGCGCGATGGCCTCGGTCCCGATCTTGGCGCCGCGCGTCGCGCTGATCTGGACCGCCGCAGTCAGGAGCGCACCCAATGCCACCGCCCAGAGCACGATGACGACGACGGATCCCCGCCTCCGCTTGCGGCGTAGCACGCGCGAAATGGTCCTCTCGCGCGAAAAGGTCACGGCTGCACCTCCCCTTCATCGCCCGCATCACCGCTTGCCTCTCCGCCTTCTCCTTCTCCTTCCTCATCTTCATCTTCCTCGTCGAACGCATCGAAGGGCGGCAGCACGCGGTCAATCGCCACCACCGTGCGCAGGATCACCGGCCGCTCGGATGGGTGCCCCGTGATGGCCGCCGCTACCGTGATCGACACGGCACGCGGCAGGCCGTATTGATCGGAATCCCACTCGCTCCACCACTCTTCGCCGTCGAATGCTTCGACGTTGAGCGCGATGATGTCTTCGGCGACGGGCGTCACCACGCCGCCGCCGTCGTAGTACTCATCCGCCTGCTGATCCCGCCGCTGCCACAAGACAGCGCCGCCGTCATCGACGTCGACGCGATACTGGGTCTCGTACTCCGATCCCTCGCCCGCGAAATCGAAGCCGCGGCTGACCTGCAGCCGCGAAGAAAAGACCAGCAGGTCATCGCGATCGAGCCGTCCCCACGCGCTGGGCACGCTTGAATCGCGAATGCGCAGCAGCGTCCAGAAGAGATCCTCGCTGCGCAGGACCGACGCGACATCACGACGGATCTCGCTCAGTGCGGCATTCGCCTTCATGTGCGCGTGCAGCCGTTGCCGCGACAGATTGCGCGTACGCGTGAGTTGGCCCAGTGCCATCCACAAGGCGCCAAGCACCATCGCCGCGATCAGGATCGCCAGGATCACTTCGATCAGCGTGAATCCGCGGGGTGTCGTGTTGGTGCGTGGTTTCCTCATCGTGCAATCGGCGTCCCCGGTTCGCGAACATCCAGTTCAAGATCGCCGCGCGGCTGCGAGATGTACGTCTGCACCGTCACATCGCGCCAATAGCCGTGCGAGAGCCATCGCACCGTCGCGGTGACGAGGAACGGATCGATCTCGCCCTGATCCTTGATATCCACCATGTACGAGTAGCCCTCGAAGGGTGGGGCGAAAGCGCCTTCGGTGTTGTTCTTGCGGCGGTAATCGAGCGGGCCGTCGGCCAGCACGCCGCTGAGCAGTTCATCGACGAGCGATGCCGCCGCGATGCGCTCTTCGCCAAGCTGCTGCATCGCGAGGGCATGACTGGCGAGCGAGATCAGCACTGCGAGGCCGACCGCGAGGATCGCGCCGCCCACCAGCGCCTCGATCATCACCACGCCGCGCCGCGCGCCCCCTCTTCGTGTGGACATGTGGATTTGTGGAACCGTTCGCATGTCCTACCACACCTCCCGATCGCGTCCCTGGGCATCGAGATCGATCGTGGCGCGGAGCGGCCCCGTCGATCCGTCCGGCCAGAGGATCCGGGCCGCAATTCCATCGGCGGGCAGCGCGATCGTGGCCGCGAAGTCCGGGCTCACGAGCACCATTTCGATCGTGGGCCTTCCCTGTCCGGGCAGCGCGGGAATGAACCAGTCCTTGCGATCGACACTCATTCCGTCCTCGCGAACCTCGGCGATCATCACTGATTGCGGCAGGCGCACGGGCGATTCGAAGCGATCGATCTCCCATCGCGGCGGATTGTCGGGATTGATCGGATCGCCGACCAGCCGCAGCAGCATGATGGCCCGGCTGTCGGGGTCGTAACCCACCGCAATATCCGAATGCCCCATGCTTTCCCGGTGCGCGAAGACCGTGAGCAGGTCCGCGACATCCTCCACGGCCAATCGCGCGGCGCGGTTCTCATTGCCAGTGAGGCGCGGCAGCGTGACCGCCGCCGCCAGCGCGATCAGCACGACGACTACCAGCACCTCGATCAGCGTGAAAGCGCGGGTCATCATCAGTTGGCCACATCCGCGTTTTCGCCGGTGCCTCCCGGCTGGCCGTCCCCGCCGAACGAATAAACATCGAAGTCGACGTTCACCTCTCCGGGAACGCGCACCATGAAGCGCCGGCCCCAGGGATCGTTGAGCTGCTCCTCGCCGCGCTTACGCAAGTAAGGCCCGCCAGACCCACCACCTTCATCGGGACCCAGCAGGAGCACGCGCAGGTCCAGGCCGTCTTCGACCATGTTGCCTGTATCCAATCGCCAGTTGTCCAATGCGTTCGCCAGCGTCACTGCCGACTGCTTCGCAATGGATTGCTTGGACCTACCCAGCGCCCCCATAACCTTCCACGCCACTGCCCCGGCCAGCAGCGCGATGATCGTCACGACGACAAGGATCTCGATCAGCGTGAACGCGCGGCGCATTCGATGCGCCCTGGTGGATCCCATCGTGTTTGAGTGTCGACTGACCATGTGATGCATCCTCCACATCGGGCTCTCACCCGATCATGTTTTGAAGTTCGAGAAGCGGCAGCAGAATCGCCGCCAGAATGAAGGCGCCGATGATCGCCATGATGATCAGGAGAATCGGCGGCAGGAGTGCAGTGAAGATCTTGATCGAATTGCGCACCTGTCGATCGAACGCATCTGATGCGTGCAGCAGCATGTCTTCGAGCTTGCCGGACCGTTCACCGAGGTTGACGATCTGGACCAAGAGCGGTGGAAACAGCCCGCACTGCTCGAGCGGCTCAGCCAGCGATTTGCCGGTTGTCACCTGCGCCTGCACGTCATCAAGCGCCTCCATCAGGGCGGCATTGCCCAGCGTGTCGCGCGTGATGCGGAGCCCGTCGAGAATCGGCAGCCCCGCGCTCGTCAGTGTTCCCAGCGTGCGCGTGAACCGGGCGACTGCAACATCGCGCAAAAGCTGTCCGAAGAGCGGAATGGCGAGCTTGCCGCGATCGAAACGCAACCGGTTCTCCGGCACGCGCAGCCAGGCGCGCAGGCCGAACCAGCCGATCACTCCCAGGACGAGGACGATCAATCCGTATGCCGAGAGAAAATCCGCGATCCCGAGCACGATCCGCGTCGGCAGTGGCAGGACGATTTCTTCTGCAAGCGGCTTGATCAGCGTGGGAATCAGGTAGGTGACGAGTATCGTCGCGCTGGCCACGATCAGGCACGCCACGATCATCGGATAGAGAGTGGCGCTCAGCACGGTCCGCCGCAATTCGATTGAGCGCTCCAGCAGGTCCGCCAACTGGTGCATGATCCCGCTCATCTCGCCCGAGGCGTCGGCTGCTCGAAGCATGCCGAGGATCATGTCGTCGAAGGGTGGCCCGTATTCCCGCGCCGCCTGGTGCAGCGGCATGCCCGCCTCGACCCGCTCGATCAGGTGATCGAGAATGACCGGGAGCCCCGGCCCCGATGCCTGCTTCCGCACTGTCTTGAGCGCCATCATGAGAGGCAGCCCCGCCTCCAAGGCTGTGGCCAGTTCGCGAATCAGGGTGGCCATCTCCGTCCGCTTGAGGGAAGGTCGCCCCCGGCGGAACAGCGTCGCCAGCGGCCGGGCCGCCTGCGAGGTCGCGAGCCCGTTGCTGGACACCGGGCCAGTGGCCGCGGCGGCCTCTGAAACCACATCCACCTTTGTCGGCGTTTCGCCGCGCAGCGTCAGGATGCGAACCGCGGCGGCGCGATCAGGTGCGGTCAGCGTGCCGGAGCGCTGTTCACCGTGGTGGCTCAAACTCTTGTACTGAAATGCTGGCATGACAAACCAACTCTGCACCGGTCAATAAACGAACGCCGCTCGCAGACAAGGCTCCCCTCACGTCGCGGCCCTTGCCTCATTCCTGAAAGCGCTGCAACCACACATGTCCAACGATTCAGTCTTCCGTATCTTGCGTGGCCCGCAGCACTTCCTCGACGCTCGTCATGCCCGCCGCCGCCTTCGTCATGCCGTCCGAACGCATGGTGACAAAGTCACTCTCCACGAGCTTGCGCAGATCGGCAGCCGAGCGGTTCTCTGAAATAGCGCGGCGCAGCCCGGAGTTGATCCGCAGCAATTCGAAATAGCCGATCCGCCCGCGATACGCCGAACTCTTGCACTCCTCGCATCCCGCGCCGCGCCACACCTTGCCGTTGAACAGAGGTCGCTCGCGATCGCTCAACCGGTGCTCGATTTCCTCCGACATCGGCGCCTGCGCCTTGCAGTGCTGGCACAATCGCCGGCCCAGACGCTGCGCCAGAATCCCCTCGATGACCGAGGCAACAAGATACGGCTCCGCGCCCATGTCGATCAATCGCCCGATCGACGAAATCGCATCGTTCGTGTGCAGCGTGGAGAAGATGAGGTGTCCCGTCAGCGCCGAGCGGATTGCGATATCTGCCGTGTCGCCGTCGCGCACTTCGCCCACCATGATCACATCCGGGTCCTGCCGCAGGATGTGCCGCAACCC
>Ga0326597_10006086_pt1 | contig 16592 bp, 10 predicted proteins | sample RVTome_12_FD_203789 | JGI IMG/M metagenome (GOLD analysis project Ga0326597, IMG submission 203789) | Soil microbial communities from uranium-contaminated site in the Upper Colorado River Basin, Wyoming, United States - RVT100D185 | ecosystem: Environmental > Terrestrial > Soil > Contaminated >...
CGTTACAGGAGGCCAGCGAGGAAAAACTCGCGCGAATTCGCAATCAGTCGATCGGTTTTATCTTCCAGAGCTTTCAATTGCTGCCATCCTTGACCGCCTTGGAAAACGTCATGGTGCCGGCTGAGATCAGTGGCGAGAAGTTGGTGCGCGGGGCGGCCCTGGAGTTATTGGGCCGGGTCGGTTTAAACACTCGCTTATATCATTACCCGTCCCAGCTTTCGGGCGGTGAGCAGCAACGCGTGGCAATCGCGCGTGCGTTCATGAATCAACCGAAAATCCTTTTCGCCGACGAACCCACAGGCAATCTAGATGCCGAGACGGCGCAAGGCATCGTCAAGCTCATTTTCGATCTCAATGCCGACCACGGCACGACGTTGATCCTGGTCACCCACGACCGCGATCTCACCCAACAAGCCGGCCGGGTGATCCGGCTGCGCGGCGGCAAACTGGTCGCCGATAATCGGACCTTCCTTACTGCGGCGACCGGTTCATAGCAACCTAACTTATGTTTGCATTCGCCAAGCTTTGGGTCTGGCGCATGGCGCTGCGCGATGGGCGGCGCGGTTTGCGTTCTTTGCTGTTTTCCATGTCTTGCGTGGTCTTGGCCGTGGCCTCGGTGGTGTTGGCGTTCTCGTTTCGAGAAAATTTGTTGTCGAGCATCGACGCCCAGTCGAAGAGCCTGCTTGGCGCTGACTTGGCGCTGGCAAGCCGCGAAGCATTTTCCAAGGAAGACGAGCAGCTGTTTGCTTCCTTGGGCGGCGATCAATCGCGCCAGGTCGGCTTTGCCTCAATGGCTTACTTTTCCGGGAGCGGCGACTCGCGATTGGTGCAAGTCCGCGCCATCAGCGGCAAGTTCCCTTATTATGGCGCCCTGGAAACCGAACCTCCCTTCTCATTTTCACTCTTCGCCAAGGGACCCAACGCGCTGGTCGACGACAGCGTCATGCTGCAATTCAACGCCAAGGTCGGCGACCGCATCAAAATCGGCGACTTTGAATTCACCATCGCCGGCCGTCTGCGTAAAATTCCCGGCGAGACTTTGGCCTTCTCGCTGATCAGTCCGAGGGTCTATATACCGATGGAATATCTCGACCGCACTAAGCTCGTGCAGAAAGGGAGTTTGGTGCGTTACCGGGTCTTTTTCAAACTCGACGCCAACACCGATGTCGACAAGCTGGTCGCCACGTTGACACCGACGCTGCAGCGCTTGCGGCTGGAAGCCGACACGGTTAGCAAGCGCGCCGCGTCGATTGCCAAAACGATGGAAAACCTGTCGCGCTACTTGCGCCTGGCGGTGTTCGTCGCGGTGCTGCTCGCCGGAGTCGGCGTCGCCAGCGTCATGCACGTTTACGCTAAGGAAAAAGCGCGCGGCGTGGCGCTGCTGCGCTGTATTGGCGCGACCCCACAAGAAACGCTAGCGGTCTATCTGTTACAAATCCTGTTGTTGACGAGCTTCAGTTCCGGGGTCGGCGCGGTGTTGGGAATCGCGGCGCAGGATTGGCTACCCTATATACTCAAGGATTTCTTGCCGGTGGCGACGGTGATCAGCATTACGCCGAACAGCATCGCCGCCGGTGTCGGCATCGGCATGGCCACTGCGATGTCGTTCGCATTGCTGCCCTTGCTGGCATTGCGCCGGGTGCCACCGCTGCTAGCCTTGCGCAGCTCCGCTTTGCCCGAGCGGCAACCAAGAGATCCGTTGGTCATCGCGACCATCCTGTTGATCGTCGGTCTGATCCTCGCATTCGCCGTAGCAACCACCGGGAACTGGCTCCATGGAACTCTTTTCACCGCGGGGATTTTTTGCGTTTTCGCGCTGTTGGTCCTATGCGCGCGCGGCGCGACCGCGTTCATGAGTCAATTCGCGCCGAAGGTTTTGACATTTGCTTGGCGTCAAGGATTGGCGAATCTCTATCGTCCTAACAACCAGACGCTGGCGGTGACTTTGTCCATTGGTCTCGGGGCTTTCTTGCTGGTCACGCTTTACAGCGTGCAGGACATGTTAGTTCAACAAATTCAGCGCCGCAGCGGCGAGGGCGATCCAAATTTGGTGCTTTTCGACGTCCAGCATGATCAGCGCAAGGGCATCGCCGCACTTTTGCGCGCCAACGATGTCCCGCTGCGCGCCGAGGTGCCGGTCGTCACCATGCGTCTGACCTCGGTGAAAGGGCGAAAAGTCGAAGAGCTGCGCGGCAATGCGACCGCAGCGATTCCCGATTGGGCTTTGCGCCGGGAATACCGCTCGACCTATCGCGCCGAGCTTACTGGCACCGAGGCGATCGTCAAAGGCAAATGGCAGGGCAAAGTGGACGGCCATGTCCAGCCCATTCCCGTGTCTTTGGAACAGGGCATCGCCGAAACCTTAAGGGTCGACGTCGGCGATGAGTTGCAGTTCGAGGTTCAAGGCGTTTTCCTGGCGACCAAAATCGCTAGTTTGCGGGAGGTCGAATGGCACCGTGTGCAGCCGAATTTCTTTGTGGTTTTTCCCGATGGAGTTTTGGAAAGCGCGCCGCAGTTCTATGCTATGATGGCCCGCGCCGGTACCGCGCAAGCTTCGGCTAGATTGCAGCGCGCGGTCGTGGAAAAATTCACCAATGTCTCGGTGATCGATCTGAGCCTGGTTCTCAACACGCTGCATTCAATCCTCAGTAGAGTATCCTTTGCGATGCGCTTCGTCGCGCTATTCACGATTCTAACCGGCCTAGCGGTGCTGATTAGCGCCGTGCTCGGCAGCCGGATGCAGCGCCTCAAGGAAAGTATCCTGCTACGCACTCTCGGCGCGGCACGCACGCAGATCATCAGCACCGTGGTTGCCGAATATCTATTCCTCGGCGGGATTTCCAGCATTGCCGGCGCTCTGCTCGGCAGCATCGCGAGTTGGGGATTAAGCTATTATTTTTTTGGCGCGGCGCTGTCGATTTCGCTCATGCCAACATTGGTGATTGTCGTATCCGTCACCGCCGCCACCGTGGCGGCGGGAACGGTGGGATGCTTGGGTATGTTGCATGGCCCGGTGCTAGACTCACTGCGGGCTGAAGCCTAGAAGCGCGAAAACACGCACCACCTTCTGAATGTTATTCCCAAGTCCAGCCGATCCCCATCGGGTCGGTTGCGCGCTAGGTTTAGAAATTGATCACCGCTTTTACTACCGAGTAACTTGCCATCGCGTCCATCGCTTCGTTGATTTGATCCAGCTTGTAGCTCTTGCTGATCATCTCTTCGAAGGGGAAAGCCTTCTTGCGTGAGGCAAGAAAGTCGATGGCCTGGAGCCAGTGGCGAGGTTCAGCGGAACGCACGGTGATGAAAAGCATTTCTTGGGGAATCTTTTCGACCGCGATAGTTGCTTTACCGCCGGCGCCGATATTCAAGTAACGGCCGCCGCCGCGCAGAAGTGTTAAACCTTCGGGCACCGCCAGGTTATTCGCCACCTGAATCACGATGTCCGCGCCGCGCCCGTCGGTGTGGTCTTTAACCCATTGCCGGCGCAGCTTTTCGTCCTTGACTTCTTCGAGATTGAGCACCGCATCGGCGCCCATTCTCTTGGTCACTTCCAAACGATTGGCCGGTGCGCCGATCACCAGGACTTTCTTGGCGCCGTGATCGCGCGCCACGGCGGTGGCGAAATTGCCGAGCGGGCCGCTGCCTTGGATGACCACGGTCTCGTGGCTCTTGATCGGGCCGAGACGGTCGAAGCCATGCATGACCGTCCGGTAGGCGCAGGCTGACGCCGCGGCGGAGGCAGAGGAAACCTCATCAGGGACTTTAATAATTAGACATTCTTTGGGCACGTACATGTATTCAGCGCAGCTGCCCAGGAGATAGGGATGCTGGTCGCTGCGGTTATGTCCCCAAGAGGCGCGCCCCGGGCAGATGCACGGCTGTTGCGCCACTGCGCAGTAGTAACAAGAACCGCAGGCGACATAACTCCAAACGACTCTGTCGCCGCGTTTTACCGGATTACCCAGAATATCGGTGCGGTCGCCGGCGACGTCTTCGACGGTGCCGCAAGGCTCGTGGCCGGTGATAATCGGCAGGCTGTCGCCCTCGCTTAACGGTCCATGCCAGCGGTGCACGTCGGTGCCGCACAATGTAGACGCGGTGATTTTTATCAGCAGCGATCCCGGATCGAGATTGGGGATCGGCACCTGCTCGATGGTTAATGGTTTGTTGTGTGCGGTAATGACTGCCGCGCGGCAAGTAGTCATGGTTTATGCTCCTAAAATAGTGTGTTTGTTGCTCACGCCGGTAACCTTCTGCCTGGCGGCTTACTTTACAGCGGCAACTTGTAAAACGTTTCGGCATTGCGCCAGAGCATGGCCGCTTTGTCGTCGGCCGTGATCTCGTCGCTTTCCATCAGTTCGCCCAGGTCGCGCTTGCAGCTTTCGTGGGTTACTTCGTGGGGGAAGTCGGACGAGTAGAGAAACGGTTTGTTGCCGATGAACTTAATCGCGAATGGCAGGGTCAATTCTTCGGTCTCGATGCCGAGATAGAAGCGATCGCTGCTAATTAGGTTCTTGATGTAATCGCTCGGTTCGTCGTCCTCGCGAATGCCAAATTCGCTGGGCGGGATATGCTGGAAATGGGTTTCATGCGAAGCGTGCAAGCGTTCGAGCAAGAGCAGCAACCAGGCGACGCCACCTTCCAAGAATGCGATGCGGACTTTCGGGAAGCGATCGAAGATGCCGTTGTAGAGAATATCGGCGCAATTGATCGTCAAGCCCCAGGGATGACCGAGGGCGTGCACCGGCACATACATGTTCATGTGATCCATACCGAAGCGGTCATGGGCGCCGCCATGAACGGCCAGACAACAGCCAAGCCGGTTGGCCTCTTCGTAGACCGGCCAATAGGTTTTCGAACCGAGCGGCTGGGCCAAGCCATTGGAAGGAATCATGGCGCCGAGCATTCCCAGCTCGGTGACGACGCGGCGCAGCTCCTTAGCGGCTTCCTGGGGGTCCTGCATCGGTAGGATGCCCATGCCCTTGAAGCGCGGATTAAATTTCACGTAAGTCTCGCTCAGCCAGTCGTTGTACGCCTTGGATGACGCGACCGCATAATCGAGACTTACGATCTTGCCGTAGGCGAGCGCGACGGTTGGGTAGAGCACGGTCCAGTCGATGCCGACATCGTCGAGGAATGCGAGCCAGCCTTTAGGTCCAACCGGGGCGCGCTGGTCACGCTGTGGCGGGGTTTCAACCGCACGACCGGAATGTAAATGATCCAACGGCGGGAAAACTACCCCTTTACGCGCCGCGATCTCGCGATAGGGCGATTCCATGCGATCGATGATTCCCTTGTTGTCTTCCAAGATGTGGCCGTCGCCGTCGATAATTCTAGTGCCTAAATTAGCATTCATGTGGAGACCCTCCTGAAAGGTTGGCAATTTGATACGGGGTTTGGTGCGTCTGCCCCCTTCCCTTATATAATCCGACTTGAGTTCGAGGTTCAAGGTGCCTGGGTGCTAGCCGCTTTATCAGTCTCGTTCGTCGTGGCCGGTTATAGCTCGCCATCGCGGCACCTTTAGGATAATAGTACCATGAGATGGTTAGCGCGCCCGATTGTGGCGCGTGGTAATGATATTAGCTTTCCCCTTAACTAACGATGGCAAACGCGATGGAGGATTTATGACGGAAGAAACCACGGAACAGAAACTGGCGCGTCTTGAAGCCGAGAACCGAGCGCTTAAAGATCAAGTCGAACGAAAAGCAGGCCAGCTGCGCTTGAAAGTCAGCGAGAAAGGCGGGCTTTCGCTGTACGGACTCGGCCGATTTCCGGTAACGCTTTATAAAGAGCAATGGTCACGGCTGCTTGATCACGCCGATGAGATCAAGTCTTTTCTCAAGGACAATGATCAGCAACTCAAGGCAAAACAGTAGGCAGGTTTTCACTCGAAGCGGTCGACAGCGCACGGTGGCTATCGCGCGCCGCCCATCGCGATGAACTCGCCGCCTGGTGATGCCGAGCTGCCAAAACGCAAGCGTCGCGGCACATCGTCTCGCGGCGTTCGCCCGCATTGGTCGGTTTCTTGATCAAGTAAAAAAGATTCTTAGTTCGTCGCGCCAGCGCGAGTTGCTGAATCGCCTGGCCGCTGTTTCGCGGCTGCTTAGTGTCGACAATTTAACCTCGGCGAAGCCATCCGAGACAGTTTCAGGCAGTGGAAAGGCGGCGGTAAGCCGGTTCGTTTCGCGACTGCTGCAAGCCAGTAAATTTTGCCATTTTAACGTCACAAGCGGGGCCGATCAGCGGGCCGAATTTTTTTTCTCAGGGCTGCTAATTGCGCCAAGGTAAATCTGGTAACTTCTAGAAATTCCTGGCTATTTCTTGGGGTTATTGAAAATTCTCCGATCCTTGACGTAAGAAAAAAACCGCGGTAATTCCTTTGGCAAACTAGTGATGAAGGCGTAGTATGACTTCGTCACAGAACCCTATAGAAAACTCTTCGAATCGAGGCTGAACGCACCATGCGAACAGGACATAAACTTCTCCTGATACTGATTGCCCTCTCTCTGGTGCTCGGGGCAATCGTCTATTTCAATATGCAGGGCAACAACGTTGAGGCTGGTTATATGCGTTGGGCGATTGCCAACAACATCAGCCTGTTCTTAGCTTCGCCCGTGAAATATCTTGTCGGTGATTCGGCTTCGGGCGGCAGCTCGAGCCCAATGCTGTACATCGGTATCGGCGGCATCGGCCTCGTCTTCATGCTGATCATGTTGAAGTTCACCGGCGATAGCGAGACCGTATCGCTGCGCAAACGCGTCAAAGAATTGGATGCGGCTAAGAATGAAGCCGAGCGCGCCCTGCAGGAACAGGTGTGGAAAGGCAAGACTGATCGGCAAGCCAAGGAAAGCGCGGTTAAGGATCTCGAATCGAGCATCGACAAGATCGAAATTCTGTTAAACGAGCTGGGGGAAAAGGAAAGGTTATTAAAGGTTCGCGAATCGGAGCTGGTCAACATAAAGACCGATTCTAGCGGTAGGACGGTGACAGGACCAGGCCGGGGACCGGCCCACGACCGGATGCTTGCCGAAGAGCTTCGCAAGAAGTCGGAAGCGTTGCAGGCGCGGGATGCTACTATTAAAGATCTCGAGCAACGGCTCAGCGAAAAAACCGCGCAGTGGGAAAACCAGTTACGGGAAAAAGAGCGACAAATTAAGGGCCGCGAAGGCGAGCTCGAAGGGCTGCGATACCAGATTACCGACCTCACCGACCAGCTCAGCGACATGGAAGCTGCCCGCAAGCGCACCGATGAGCGCTTTCAGGAAGAGGCTCGCAGACGGCGAGAATTGATTGAAGCCAATGAGCTTGCCAGCAAGGCCGAGGAACAGCGGCTCGGCGAGCAAATCCGCCTATTGGAAGGGCACCTCCTTGAAAGAGATAAACTGCTCAAAAGCCGTGATAGCGATACCTCGAACTTTCGCCGGCAGCTCGAAGAGCTGGCCGCGGCTAAGGAGCACCTGGAGAGCTCACTTCAAGAACAACTCGGGCAATCGGGTAAATGGCAGCAAGCTAAGGATGCAGCCGTTAAAGAGGTCGAACAACGCTATACCCTTACCGTTCAAGGCCTAAAGACCGAGCTTGGCGAAAAAGACCTGCTTTTGGAAGTGCGCGATGGCGAAATCGGCTCGCTCAAGTCCGAGGTCAAAGCGGCAGCGGGCCGTTTAAGCGAGCTGGCTACGGCAACGGAGCGCGCCGAAGCGGCCTTGGAAGAGGCGCTGCGCAAAGAGGAAATGCGTGGCCCCACGGATCTTGCGAGCCGCGAACTTGAGGAGCGTTATAGCGCCGAACTGACCAGCATCGCGAATCAACTGCGCGAGCGGGAGGAAAGACTCCAGACGCGTGACGCTGAAATGGCTGCCTTAAAGGCGGAACTGCAGAGCGTCCATGGGAAACTGACGGCACTGGGCACTGCCAAAGAGCGGGCCGAAGCCACGTTGCAGGACGAAATCCGCAGGGAACGTCAACAGCGTGAGGCGCGGGAATCGACCAGCCACGAGTTGGAAGAGCGTTACGTTAAAGAATTGGATCTGGTCGCTAACCAACTGCGCGAGAAGGAAGAGTTGCTGCACGCCCGGGATGGCGAGCTGACAGGGCTAAGATCGGAAGTCAAGGCGCTCACGGCGCGGATGAATGACGTGGCGGCTGCCAAAGAGCTTGCCGAAGCAACGTGGCAAGAGGAGTTGCGCAAGGAGCGCCAACGGCGCGAGTCACGGGAATCGACCAACCATGAGTTGGAAGAGCGCTATAGTCGTGAGCTGACAAATCTGGCAAGTCAACTGCGCGAAAAGGAGGAGTCCCTGGTCGCCCGCGATAGCGAGTTGACGGCGTTAAGATCGGAAGTCAAGGGCATCACCGGACGATTCAACGATATGGCGGCTGCGAAAGAGCGCGCCGAACTGTCGTGGCAAGAGGAGCTGCGTAAGGAACGTCAACAACGCGAGTCGCGGGAGGCGGCGAACCGTGAATGGGAAGATCGTCACGCCAGCGAGCTCCAGAATCTAACAAGCCAACTCGGCGAGAAAGACGAGATGCTCAAAGGGCGCGAGGGCGAACTGCTTACCGTCAAAACACAGTTCGCTTCACTAGCCGAGCAACTCGGCAAGGTGGAGTCCGCCAAGGAGCGCGCTGCGTCATTGCTGCAAGAAAAAATCAGAAATGAAAAACAGCTGCGCGAAGCCAGTGATTCGGCGCTCAAAGATTTGGAGGACAATTTCAAAGCCAAAATCGCGGTTCTGGAAGAGCAGCTCAGCGAGAAGCTGCAAACCATGGGTAGCCGCGACTCCCAACTGCAATCCCTCACCTCAGAGTTGACCCAGTTAAATCGGCGACTGAGCGACGTTGAAGCAGCTAAAGAGAAAGCCGAGAGCCTGCTGACCGAGGCGGTGCGAGAAAAAGCCGACCTGGCGGCATCTAATGAAAACTCGATCCGCGAATTGGAAGACAATCTGAGCAACAAGATTCGTGCCTTTGAAACCCAGTTGAGCGACCGAGAGGAGTTGTTGAAGGGGCGCGATGGGGAATTGACGCTTATCAAGAAACAGTTAACCGAACTGAGCGCGGCCAAGGATCAGTCGACCCGTTTGCTCCAGGAGGAGCTGCGCAAGAAGTCGGACGCGATTGAGGAGCGTGAGTCGGCGAAAAAAGCCCTGGAGGAACGGCTGGTCGGGCAGCTGCGGTCGTTGGAGAGTCAGTTGCGCGAAAACCGCGAGCAGCTTGATGGCCGCGACGCTGAATTGGCGAGCTTGACCGCGAAAGTGGGGAGTTTGGCGCATCAGCTGACGGATGCCACCGCATCGAAGGATCAGGTGGCGCGCCAGCTACAGGATGAGATTAGAAAGAAAAGCGAAGACTTGGAACAGCGCGAAGCGCACTCAAAATCGTTGGAGGAGCGTTTCGCCGAGCGGGTGCAGTCTTTGGAAACTCAGCTCGGCGAGCAGCGTGACTTGCTTAATCAGCGCGACGCTGAGTTGGCGGAGTTATCAGCCAAGTTGGGCAGCTTGACCAACCAGCTGTCGGATGCCGGGGCGTCGAAGGATCAGACTGCGCGCCAGCTGCAGGATGAGATCAGAAAGAAAAGCGAGGAGTTGGAGCAGCGTGAAGCGCACGCCAAAGCTTTGGAAGAAAGTTTTAGCGAACAGGTGCGGTCGTTGGAGCGCGAGCTCAGCGAACAACGGGAACGGTTGACCGGGCGGGAAATAGAAATGGCGGGGCTGAACGCCAAGTTGGGAAATTTAACCAGCCAGCTGGCCGATGTCGGCAACTCGAAAGAGGAGACGGCGCGCTTGCTGCAGGAGGAAATTAGAAAGCGAACCGCGGAGCTGGACGAGCGCGAAGCGCACGCGAAAGCATTGGAAGAGCGCTTGACGGAACGCGTGCGAAGCTTGGAAGGAGATCTCGGCGAGCAGCGCCAACAGTTAGCCGGACGCGAGACCGAAGTCGCCGGATTAAGCGCCCAGGTGGCCAGTTTGACCAGTCAGTTGAGCAATGCCGGCGCATCGCAGGACGAAGCGACGCGACGACTGCACCAGGAGGCTAAAGAAAAAGCCGTGCTCCTGCAGGCCAAGGAAGCCGCATTGAAGGGCCTGGAGGAGCGCTTGAGCGATTCTCTGCGATCCTTGGAGACCCAGCTCAGCGAAAAGCAGGAAATACTTGAAATCAGGGACTCCGAGGTTGAGACGTTGATCGCCAAGGTGAGCAGTCTCGCCGGTCAAGTGGCGGAATTGGAGTCGGCGCGGTCCAGGGTCGAGCGCCAGTTACAGGACGAGCTCCGCGAGAAAGATGCCGTGCTGCAAACCAAGAACGCCGACTTGGATGATTTGGAAGAGCGGCTTAACAGTCGAATGAAGACGCTGGAACGGCAGTTAAACGACAAGCAAAAGCTTCTTGAAACGACCAGCGGTGAGATGGGCGATATGCGGGCGCAGATGAGCGTGTTGGAAGAGCAATTGAAAGAGTCGGAAAACGCCAAGACCTGGTTGGAAAATGCCCTACATGAGGAGCGCAATAAGCAGACCCAGGCGCTGATCGTAGCCGATAACCGCCAGCCCGCCGTACTCGGTGAAGACAATGAAACGGATGAGAATGGTGAGGCCGATGGGTTGGACAACATCAGGACTGAACGAGAACAACTGCTTAAGGCGCGCGACAAACTGATCAACGACCTCATGAGCGAGCTCAAGGAAAAGAAATCGGCGTTGGCCAAGCATGAAATTGAAGTCTGGCAAGGAATCGAACGACGCGGCGTATGGAAACACCGGCTGTCGAAGATCGGTATTCGGCTCAAGGATTAGTGGGCAAATCAAGTTTGCTCAGCGGCTCCGCGATGGAAAATGCCAGCGCGAAGACACGACGGACAGGGACCAGTAAAACATTGTCAATCTGTCGTGCCTTCGCGGTGAATGACCCACGACATGCGATGGCTCGAATCACTGCAAACGATTCCAGGTTTAGTCCTTAAAGCTTGTTGCAATAGGCGCTCTTGTTGAATTCGCCGACCCGAGCGCATCGATAAAATCCCCTAGAGTCAATCCTGCTTTGTGCGTTGAATCTGAAACCGGCGCACCTGAGGAAAACCGGCCATCACCATAGCGACAATCGCCAGAGTCGCCAAGCCGCCGGTGAGTGCTGAAATTCTCGCGCCGAGCCAGGCTGCGACCAGGCCACTTTCGAACTGGCCGAGCTGCGGCCCACTGCTGGTAAAAATGCTGTTGATCGACGACATGCGACCGCGCAGCGCATCCGGCGTGCTCATTTGATTCGCGGTGGAGCGCAGGATCGAGCTGATGGTGTCGCCGGCGCCGCACAACGCGAGCATCACTATCGAGAACCAGAAGACCTCGGAACCCGCGAATAGGGCCGTAGAAACGCCGTAAATGGCCACACCGATGAGAATCCAGCGGCCGGTGCGGCGCACCGGAGGCAGAATGCTCATGGCGGCGGCGGCTAACAGCGAACCGACGGCGCGCGACGCGTAGAGCAGACCGAGTCCGCGCGGGCCGACCTGTAAAATGTCGCGCGCGTAAATTGGAAATAAGCTGCGCACGTTGCCGAAAAAAGTCGCGCCAAAGTCGAGCAGCATGAGCGGTAAAATCACGCCGTGGCCGCGTACGAATTGGAAGCCTTCGCGCAGCGCATTGAGCGATACGCTGCGCCAGCCGCCGCCCTCGGGTATACTTGTTTGCAATGACATCAGCGCGCCGAGCATGGCGATCCAGGAGAGCGCATCGACCAAGTAGCAAGCCGCCGGACCGGACAGGGCGAGCACGATGCCGGCCAGTGACGGACCGGCGATCACCGGGACATAACGCTGGGTTCCCTGGAGCGCCAAGGCTTGGGGTAATTGTTCGCGCGATACCAGGTTGGGAATTATCGATTGGCGCGAAGGTTGCTCCATGGAAGTAAAAATGGCTAGGAAGACGGTCGCGATGTAAAGCATCGGGGGCGAAGCTTGTCCGGCGAATGTCAATATCGCCAGTGCGGCGGAAACGCAGCAAAGACCGCTCTGCGTGCAGATCATCAGCTTGCGCCGGTTGATGGCGTCGGCGAGCAAGCCCGCGAACAGCAGGAGTATCGTTTGCGGTATCGCCCGGGCCAACCCGAGCATGCCGATCTGCAGCGGCGAGTTGGTCAGCTCGTAGATTTGCCAAGCCATGGCGACCTGGGTGAATTGGCTGCCGATCCCCGACATCATCGATCCAGCCCAGAAAAGTCGAAAATCCCGATTGCGGAAGGGCGAAAAGGTGTCTCGCTTGGCGCTGCTCACTTGGCGGTTGGTTTCGTCATGGGTGTTATCTGCAATCCTGGTCGGATTTTCTCTCGCAAAGGCGCCAAGGCGCAAAGTTAATTCTAAGTTTTTTTCCTCGAACTTGGTGTCTTTGCCTCTTGGCGGGAGCAATATTCCCCGTCTTTAGATTTCGCTTTCGAGAATTTCCAGGCCGTCGAGGCGGTCGATTAAATAGATCAAACCGTCGCTGGTGCGATAGACATCGTTGCTCTTGACCTTGCTCTGCCCGCGCCCCGGCTTGGGCACGTAATAGCCGACTTCTTTCAACTGGTACGGATTGCTGATGTCGACCACGCGCAAACCGCCGCTGAACCAGGTGACGAACATTTTGTTGTCATAGACCTGCTCCGCGGGTTGGTGCGCGCCGTATTGATGTCCCGGCGCGATGGTGAAGGCTGCCTCCGGATTAAACGTTGATACCGACACGGGGTGTTTTTCATCCGTGATGTCGATCATCCACATGAAAGCCGGCGGCGCGGGCGCGCGCTTACCAGCCTCCTCATCGACCACGACCATCATGTCCCGGCCCATGAGTTTCCAGGGAATCGGCAGCGTCGTGTGGATCGGCGAAGGGTAGGGCGGCGACCAGTTGAGGCCGCTGATAAATTTCGGCTTGCTCATGTCGGCGATATCGAGAATCACGAAGCCGCCGTGCCAGTAACTGACGTAGAGCCGATCGCCGTAGCGAATCGGATGGTGGCACTGGTGCGCCGTCCCTTCCCATGTCGGCGTCTCACCGCCGCCCGTCCACTGCCCGGGCATCCACCAGCGGCCAACTTCGGTTGGCCGTGTCGGGTCTTGCAAGTCCAGGATCATTGGGATGCGGCCGCGGTAGCCTTCGAGATGCACGGAGATATAGGCATAGCGGCCATCAAAGGTGAAACGATGCACGCCGCCGTTGGTTTCAAAAAAGGCGATCTCTTTGGGCTTCTCGCGATTGGAGATGTCGTAAATTTTAAGTCCCGTCGGCTGCTTCTCTTTGCTCTGGTAGCGTTCCAAATTTACCAGCATGACGTCGCCGCTCACCCGCACTTTGTGCGAATGCACGCCTTTGGGGATTTCGATGTGTGCGACGATTTTCGGATGCTTTGGATCTTTGACGTCGAGAATACTCGTGCCATGCGGCGGGTCCATGTGGCCGACGTACGCGTAGCCGTTTTCGACAACCACTTGTCCGCCGCCAGCGATGTCCGTGCGGCCGACAAGATTGACGTTTTTACTGATGCCAAACTCTGGTGCGTTTCCTTCGCTCATGATTGTTCTCCCGTTTGATCTGAGTAAACTCTTCTACCAAGCCGGAGGCGAGGCGGTCAACCGAACCTAGGCATTTGAATCGCTATGGGTTAATTCCCCGCAGCTTGCGGCGGGGTTCTTTATTGCACGTTTCCAGCTGATGCGTCCGATCAGTTCAAATCAGCGGCGATAACAGCGCTTGACTGTGGTCTAGCTGACGAAATAGGCTGCGGGCTAATAGTGGGATAGGCCACTGGTGATCACGTTGCCTAGACTAGATAGCTCACTTAATGGGGGGTACTACACACTTGTTCATTAGAAAGCTTCCACCATACGATGTTGTAGTCTGGCACCGGATTGACTCGTCACTGCCTGGGTTGCACGAGCGCATCATCGCGCTTGCAGGCCGTCAGCCCGATGAAGGCTTCGAGATGCAGGGGTTCCGCGACATGCATTGGGGATTCCAGACAGCAGAGGAAGCCACTGCATTTGCGGAGTCGCTGTTAGAGGTTGCAGCGTTTGACGATGTCGTGGTGCTCACCATTGTTCCGAGCCACGACGTAAAGTTTGGTCGCCGAGTTTACAAAGATACACGGTCATCCATTCAGATTTGAGTATGAGCGGAGCCGCGCCACTACGTTTGTGGACAAGATCCTCAAAGGCCGCAAGCCGGCCGATCTTCCTGTAGAGCAGCCGATGAGGTGCGAGTTTATTGTCAACCTGAAGGCCGCCAAGCAGATCGGCCTGACGATTCCACCCAATGTGCTGGTGCGGGCGGATAAGGTCATTCGCTGAATTCTGGATTTATATTTTTTTCTCCGCGTCCGCGAAATTTACCGATGTCGCGCCGCTTGGGTCGGAAAGACATGCAATTATTTCCGCCGGGATGGCTTGACCTTTGATTACCCCGGCTTGCTCTGGATGGGGCGCGGCCCAGACTCGTTTTTCGAAACCATCGACGGCGAGCTCGCCGGCCTTTAATATCCGGTGCCGCACCGTGAAACTGCTTCGCCCCCACTCACCAACCTCGCTCTCGACGACGATTTCGTCATCGAAGCGGCAGGGTAGGTTGAAGCGCGCGCCGACGTCGACGACCGGCAGGCCGACGATGGAGTATTTCTGCCGAAGCGCTGACGGCTTCAAGCCGGTGCGCTCGAACAGCCAACCGGTGGCGCTGTCGAAGATGATGAAATATTGCGGGTAAAACACGATCCCCGCCGGATCGCACTGGCCCCATTCGATGCGTATCGTGCGTCGGTTGACTAGCATGGTGTGCCGTAGTTCCTTTCTCTCGACAGGTTTTTGCCTGCCACGTGGATGTGGCTAAGCCATCGATCCAAAAATCGGCTAGTGCGTCTGGTCGCGACATGAAAAAATGCAAATTAGACAAACCCAGAATAAAAATTTTTGCCGGGCTCTTTTCACCCCGGTTGGCTTTGCGCTCCGCCCAATCTAGTCGAGCAAGGCCAATTCGCACCTATAAAAATAAAAAAAGCAAGTAGTTCGAATCATTGATCATTGGTTACCGTCTTGTTTATTGTGATAAATAATCTCTTGATCCTATGACTCCCTGGTTACAGCAGTGGCGTAAGTGGCGCCACACATTTACCCACACCCCGCAAGCGCTGCAGCTGGTTTGGCAGACTAACCGTTGGGCCACCGTTGGCTTGGGTTTGCTCACTCTCGGCGGCGCGTTGCTGCCCGCGACGCAGGCTTGGGTGGGGAAACTTATCGTCGACGGCGTCGTTGCGGCAATCCAAAACGCTTCCGACCCGGCCCGGACACAAACGGTTTTTGTCTATCTTATTTTCGAATTGATTCTGTTTTTGTTCAGCGCCGGGTTCAATCAAGGGCGGCGCTTGATTCAGCAGCTGATCCAGCTGCAACTCGCCAACCGGATTCGCGGAGAGATTATCCGCAAGGCGCTGACCTTGGACCTGGCCTTCTTCGAGCACCCCGAATTTTACGACCGCTTGCAGAACGCGCGGCGCGAGGGCGGTTACAAACCGACAGAGCTGATCAACGACACCTTTCAGATCGTGCAGAACAGCATCACCATGGTGTCCTTTGCGGTGCTCTTGCTGCGCTTTAATCCCTGGCTGGTGGTGATTTTGTTGGCGACCAGCATTCCGGCGTTCATCGCCGAGACGCGCTTTTCCGAACAGGGCTTTCGCTTGCTAAGCCGGCGCGCGCCGGAATCACGCCAGATCAATTATCTGTCGCGGCTCTTGACCGAAGATGGCGCCGCCAAGGAGATCAAACTATTCAATCTCGGCGACACTTTGCTGGGGCGCTATATGACGCTGTTCGAAAAGTTCTTTCAGGAAGACAAGGCTCTGGCGCGCCGGCGCGCCTTGGCCGGCTTTGGTCTGGGACTGATCACCACGGCGGGCTTTTACGGTTCCTACGCTTGGATCGTGTGGCATACCGTGCAAGGAAAGATTTCGCTGGGTGACATGACGATGTACCTGGCGATCTTCCGCCAAGGACAATCGACCTTTCAGTCGATCCTTGCCGCCATCGGCAACATTTATGAGAACAGTCTATTTATGGCCAACTTCTTCGAATTTCTCGGCTTGCAGCCGCAGCTCGGTTTAAGCGCCGGGGATCAAAAGCTGCCGGTGCCGCTCAGCGGTGGCATCGAGTTTCGCGGCGTCGGGTTTCGCTATCCAGAGAATGACGAGTGGACGCTGCGGGATATCAACTTGAACATTCGTCCCGGCGAAAAGATCGCTTTGGTTGGACACAACGGCGCCGGTAAGACGACCCTGATCAAGCTGCTAAGCCGCCTCTATGATCCCAGCGAAGGCACGATCCTGATCGATGGCATCGACATTCGCGAGCTCAAGCCCATCGAGTTACAGAGCCGAATCGGTGTGATCTTCCAGGACTTCGTCCGCTATCACTTGCCCGCACGGGAGAACATCGGTTTCGGCCAGATCGACGCGCTGGGTGACATGGAGCGCATTATCGAGTCGGCGCGCAAGAGCGGCGCCGACTCGGTGATCGGGAACCTGCCCGAGGGCTACGACACGATGCTCGGCCGCTGGTTTCACGGCGGCCACGAGTTGTCTCT
>Ga0326597_10006087_pt1 | contig 16592 bp, 16 predicted proteins | sample RVTome_12_FD_203789 | JGI IMG/M metagenome (GOLD analysis project Ga0326597, IMG submission 203789) | Soil microbial communities from uranium-contaminated site in the Upper Colorado River Basin, Wyoming, United States - RVT100D185 | ecosystem: Environmental > Terrestrial > Soil > Contaminated >...
CGGGATCGTGCTGACCCACCACGAGCGGTTCGACGGAGAGGGCTACCCCCAGGGGCTGAACGGCGGACGGATCCCCCTCGGTGCGCGGCTGTTCGCGGTGATCGACGTCTACGACGCGCTCACGACCGATCGGGCGTACCACACGGCCCGCTCGCACACGGACGCCTCCGCGAGACTCGGGGAGCTGTCGGGGACGCACTTCGATCCCGCGGTCGTGGCCGCGTTCGCGCGGATCCCCTTCGACGAACTGCGCGAGATCGCAAGGAACAACCAGACCCCGCTGCTTCTCGCGTCCCGGCCGGTCCCTTCCCTGCACCAGGTGACCTCCGGCCTGTCTCCCTGACCGTGACGCGGACGGATCCCCCGGGGGAACCGCCTCCCCACCGCGTGCCGGTGGAGGAGAGCATCGATCTCCACGCCTTTCCGCCGCGGGACGTGGTCTCCGTCGTGGAGGAGTACCTCGAAGCGGCGGCGGGGAAACGATATCGCGAGGTACGTTTGATCCACGGGAAGGGGACGGGGGTCCAGCGGGCGGCGGTTCGCGTGCTGCTCGCCCGCCATCCGCTCGTGGAGAGCTACTCGGATGCCCCGCCCGAAGCGGGCGGGTGGGGGGCGACGCGGGTGACCCTCAAACCGCCGCAGGATTGAACGGCGGGATCTTACTTCCGCAGGGCGATCTCGATCCGATTGACGTTTTTCACGATGGCCCGGTCCTTCCTCACCCGGTCGTCGTTTTTCAACGAGCGGCGAAGGAGCGAAAGCGCGGCGGCGTGCTGCGGAGTGTCCGGTTTTCCCGCGATCCGGTAGGCGATCCACAGGCCGTCCCGCTCGGAATCGACCAGCCCGGCCTCGGAGAGCGTCTTCAGGTGGTGGGAGACGTTGGGTTGGGACCCCTTCAGCACGAACTGGATCTCGCACACGCACAGGGGCCTCGCCTCGAGCATCTTGAGGATCCGCACGCGGGTTTCGTCGGAGAGCGCCTTGAACAGTTTCGTTGTCTTCTTCAATTCGAATATCCCCCTTTGTGTACAGCCTACCCCGTACATCCGCGGGCGGTCAACATGAAGGGTAAGATTTCCGGTGGTATGATGACCTGTCCCCGGATTCCTTCGGAAAGGAGAGGCCATGGCGTTTCGCGATCTGCGCGAGTATCTTGCGGCCCTCGAGGCGCGCGGAGAGCTTCGACGCATCCGGGCCGAGGTCTCCCCGGAGCTCGAGGCGGCGGAGATCGCCGACCGTGCCGTGAAGACGGGCGGGCCGGCTCTCCTCTTCGAGAACGTCCGGGGAACGTCGGTGCCGCTGGCGATGAACCTCTTCGGCACGATGGAGCGGATGTGCTTCGCGCTGGGCGTCCCGCGGCTCGACGATATCGCGGAGCGCGTCCTGGAGGTGATCGAGCCGGAGATCCCCTCGAACTTCGTCGAGAAGCTCAAGATGCTCCCGAAGCTGGCCCGCATGGCCCACTTCGTCCCGAAGACCGTCTCCTCCGCACCGTGTCAGGAGGTGGTCGAGAAGGACCGCCCCTCCCTGTCGTTCCTTCCGGTGGTCAAGACGTGGCCCGGCGACGGCGGGCCGTTCATCACGCTCCCGCTGGTCTTCACGAAGGACCCGAAGACGGGCCGCCGGAACGTGGGGATGTACCGGATGCACGTCTACGACGAGACGACGACGGGGATGCACTGGCACATGCACAAGGGGGGAGCCCAGCATTACCGGGGTTACCGGGGAAAGCGGGAACGTATGCCCGTGGCGGTCGCCCTCGGCGGCGACCCGGCGACGATCTACGCCGCGTCCGCGCCGCTGCCCGAGGACGTGGACGAGATGATGTTCTCCGGCTTCCTGCGGAACGAGCCCGTCGAGCTGGTCCGCTGCAAGACGATCGACATCGAGGTCCCCGCCCATGCGGAGACGATCCTCGAGGGGTACGTCGACCCCGACGAGCAGCGGATCGAGGGTCCCTTCGGCGACCACACGGGATACTACTCCCTCGCCGACCCGTATCCCGTGTTCCACGTGACGTGCGTGACCCGGAGGAGAGACCCGATCTACCCCGCGACGATCGTCGGGAAGCCGCCGATGGAGGACGTCTACCTCGGGAAGGCGACGGAGCGGATCTTCCTCCCCCTCCTGCGGAAGATCGTCCCCGAGGTGGTGGACATGAACCTCCCCGTCGAGGGGATCTTCCACAACTTCGCCTTCTTCTCCATCGACAAGCGGTACCCCGGCCACGCCCGGAAGGTGATGTGCGCCGTGTGGGGGCTGGGGCTGCTCATGTTCTCCAAGTTCGTCGTGATCTTCGATTCCGACGTGAACATCCAGGACATGAGCGAGGTGCTCTGGCGGATCGGGAACAACGTCGACCCGCGCCGGGACACGATGATCGTGGACGGTCCCGTGGACGCCCTCGAGCACGCCTCGCCGATCCCGCACTTCGGCTCGAAGATGGGGATCGACGCGACGCGGAAGGGAGCCTCGGAGGGATTCTCCCGCGAGTGGCCGGAGGACATCGCGATGCCCCGGGAGATCGCGGATCTCGTCACCCGGCGGTGGAAGGAGTACGGCTTCTGAGCGTCCGCCGCCGCCTCGGCGTCTACCTTGAGATGGTCAAGGTGGCGCACACCGTCTTCGCGCTCCCCTTCGCCCTGACGGGGATGTTCCTCGCGGCCCGGGAACTCGGGCTCCGGAACGCCCTCCCCCCGGGGCGGAGCGTCTTCTACATCGTCCTGGCGATGGTGGGGGCCCGAAGCGCCGCCATGGGGTTCAACCGCCTGGTGGACGCTTCGGTCGATGCGAGGAACCCCCGGACGCGGGATCGGGCGATCCCCGCCGGGCAGGTGAGCCGGCCGATGGCGGGGGTCTTCATCCTGCTGTCCGTGGCGCTGCTCACCCTTTCCGCCGCGAAGCTCAACCCGCTCTGTCTCCAGCTCACCCCCGTCCTGCTCCTGCTGCTCTTCTCCTACTCGTACATGAAGCGGTTCACGTGGGCGTCCCACCTGGTACTCGGGGCGTGCCTCGGGGCGGCGCCGCTGGCGGCGTGGATCGCCGTGACGGGCGGCGCGGACCCGCGGGTGCTTTCGATCTGCTTCGCCGTCCTGTTCTGGGTGGCCGGGTTCGACGTCCTCTATGCGCTGCAGGACATCGAATTCGACGGTCGGGAGGGTCTCCACTCGATCCCGCGCTTCCTCGGCGTGGGCCCCTCGCTCTGGGTCGCCCGGGCGTTCCACCTGGCGATGGCGGGCTTCCTCCTGGTGGGGTATCATGTGTTCGGGCTGGGCGGGTGGTACCTCGCGGGGCTCGCCCTGTGCGCCGCCGTGCTGGGGTACGAGCACGCGATCGTCCGGAAGGACGACCTTTCGCGGCTGAACGTGGCATTCTTCAACCTGAACGGGGTCGTGAGCATCGCGTTCTGCCTGTTCACCTACCTCGACCTGGTGTTGCGGGGCGGTCGATGAAGGTACTCCTCGGGATATCGGGCGCCAGCGGCGCCGTGTATGGCGTCCGCACCCTTTCCCTGCTCCTGGCGCGCGGCGCCGACCTGCACGTGCTGGTCACGAATACGGCGTGGGGGATCCTTGCCGCGGAGGTCGGGGACGGCAAGGTCCCCGGCGGCCCCGACGCGCGGCGGAAATGGCTCGCGCGGGTCGCTTCCTCCCCCGGCCCGTTCCGCCTGTACGCCGAGGACGACTTCGGGATCCCGTTCGCCTCCGGCTCGAACCCTCCCGACGCCATGATCGTCGCCCCCTGCTCGATGGGAGCCCTCGGCCGGATCGCCCATGGGGTGGCGTCGTCGGTGCTGACCCGCTGCGCCGACGTGGCCCTCAAGGAACGCAAGCCGCTGGTCCTGGTGGCCCGGGAGACGCCGTTGTCCGTCATTCATCTCGAGAACATGCTGACCCTGGCCCGCGCGGGTGCGCACGTTCTTCCCGCGTGCCCGGGGTTCTACCACCGTCCGCAGACGGTCTCCGGGCTGGTCGATTTCGTCGTGTCCCGGGCGCTTTCCTGCATCGGCATCGACGCGGGGATCCTCCCCCGGTGGGGGGAGGGAAAGGAGGGTTGAAACGATGAAGAAGGTCCTTGTGGTGGACGACGAAGAGAGCATCCGCGAACTGTACCGGGCGGACCTCACCGACGAGGGGTACGAGGTGGGGCTGGCCGCGGACGGACGACAGGCGCTCCTCCTCCTCGATTCCTTCCGGCCGAACCTGGTGACGCTCGACATCAAGCTGCCGGACATCGACGGGATCGAGGTCCTGCGCCGCATCCGGGTGAAGAACGCCACGGTCCCCGTCGTCCTCCTGACCGCCTTCGGCGAGTTCCGCCAGGACTTCAACACGTGGGCCTCCGATGCCTACATCGTGAAGTCGCACGACACGACGGAACTGAAGGAAACGGTCCGCAGGCTGCTGGGGGCCGGATGAGCGTCCTGTCCGTCCTCATGGAGGCCCTCCGCGGGGGGCGAAGGCACCACGGCAGCACGAAAGAGGTGTCGCTGGCCGCCGCGCTGACCTCCGGGCTGTACGAGGTGTCGCAGGCGATGAGCGCGCCGGCGGGGGACGTCCAGCACAGCCTCGACCTCATCACTTCCGCCGCCGCGTCGATCCTTCGCATGGAACGTTGCGCTCTCCTTCTCTCGGAGCCCGGGGTGGAACATCTGGTGGTCCGGTCGATGGCCGGGATCCCGCGGGGGCGGCAGTTCGAGAAATACCGGCAGGAGATCTACAAGCTGGTCGTCCAGCCGGTCCTCTCCTCCGGGGAGGGGATGATCGTCTCCGAGGGGAGGCCGGGGACGGACCGCGTCCTGCTGCGGCTGATGCGCCGCCTGGAGGTGAAAGGATGCCTCATCGCGCCGGTGAAGGGGCCCCGGGAAGGGATCGGGCTGATGGCGGCGGCGACCCCGTTGGACGGGAGGGACCTGCAGGACGGGGACCTGAAGCTCCTCTCCGTCCTTGCGAACTTCGCCGCGATCGCGCTGGAGAACGCGGCGCTGGTCACGCGGCTGGACAAGAAGGCGCGCAAGCTGACGGCGATCTTCGAGATCAGCAAGGCGTTGAACGAGCAGAGCGACCCGTCCGTCCTGTTCCAGTTGATCGTCGACCGGGCGACGGAGCTGATGGGCGCTTCCTCCGGGTCGATGATCCGGATGGATCGCGAATCGGGTACGCTCTTCATCGAGGCGGAGCGCGGGCTGGGCCCCGAGGTGAAAGACGTCCTGCGGCTCCGCGTCGGGGAGGGGGTCACCGGGTGGGTGGCGCAGGAAGGGGAGCCGCTGCTCGTTCCCGACGTGCGGAAGGATACCCGCTACGTCCAGGCCAATCCCGCGGTGATGTCCGAGATGGCCGTCCCGGTCAAATGGGGATCCGAGGTGATGGGCGTCATCAACCTCGACCACCAGCAGGTGGGGGGATTTACCGGGGAGGACCTCGAACTGCTCACCGCGTTCGGCAACGCGGCGGCGGTGGCGCTGCGGAACGCGAACGCCCTCTGCGGATGGCCGCGGAAGACCGAGTGACCGATACCCTTGACAAGGCGGGGGTTCCCGTGACCGGCGCCGTCCTCGTCGCCCGCCCCGTATGGCCCGTTCTCCGGCGCATCGGAGAGCTGCTGTCCCGCCGCGGCTATTCCGTGGAAACGGCCGATTCCTGGGGCGCGCTCCTCGCGGAACCGGGAAGGCGGGCGGATCTCGCCGCGGTCCTGTTGGGAGAGTACGGCAGCGTCGCCGAGGAAGAGGAGATTCTCCGGCGGTTCCGGGACAGCGGCGGACCCGGGATCCCCGTCCTCCTGATCGGCGGGCGGAACGCCATTCGGCGGACCCGCCGGTTCCGGGAGGCGGGCGCGGACATGATCTTCCCCGCGGACCTTTCGGAGGAGGAGATTCTCGACCGCGCGCAGCCGCTGCTGACCTACGGGGAGATGTACCGGAAGGCCGTCTCCGACGGACGGGACCTGTCGGATCTCGCCATGCGGGACGGGCTGACCGGGTTGCCCGACCGGCGCCGTTTCTCGCTCGACCTCGAGCGGTGCGCGGAGACGGCTCGTCGCATCGGGCAGCCTCTCTCCTGCATCGTATCGGATATCGACGACCTCCGGAACGTGAACGAAACGTACGGGTCGGCGGTGGGGGACGGCGTGATCCGGCAGTTCGGCGGCGTATTGAGCCGGGCGAAGAGGAGTTACGACACCGTGGCCCGCCTGGGCGGCGACGAGTTCGTATGGCTCCTGCTGGGCGTCGGCGGCGGCGAGGCGGTCCGGGCCGCGGTCCGGGCGCACCGGCTGGTGTCCGGGTCCGTCTTCGACGGGACCCATGAACCGATCCGCGTGACCGCCACCTTCGGGGTGGCCTCCCTCGAGCCCGGAGCGGAGTGGGATGCGGACTCCCTGCTGGAAAACGCGGACCGCGCGCTGTACTGGGGAAAGGAGAGCGGCAAGAACGTGGTCCGGTTCTACCCGCCCGGGAAGGAGGCTCACGATGCGTAGGGATATCCTGGTCTACCCCGATCCGTTCCTCGCGCGGAAGGCCGCCCCCGTGACGGCCGTGGACGACCGGGTCCGGGCCCTCATTCGCGACATGTTCGAGACGATGTACGGCGCCGAAGGGGTGGGCCTCGCCGCTCCGCAGGTGGGGGTGGGGAAGCGGGTCATCGTCGTCGACGTTTCCCCCGTGGACAACACGATCCCCCCCGTGGCCGTGGTCAATCCCGAGATCGTCGAGCGGACAGGATCGGTCGTGGCCGTCGAGGGGTGCCTGAGCGTCCCCGGGATCCAGGGCGAGGTGCGCCGCGCCGAAACCGTCGTGGTGCGGGGCCGGGACGAGCAGGGGAAAGCGGTTCGGATCCGGGCGGACGGGATCCTCTCCCGCGCGCTGCAGCACGAGATCGACCACCTCGACGGGATCCTCTTCATCGATCGCATCCCCTCCGCAGAAGCGGCCTCCGCGAAGTGACCTTCCCGTCTCCCGGGCCCGGCGCCGCCCCGTTGCGCACCGTGTTCATGGGAACCCCCCGTTTCGCCGTCCCGTCCCTCGCCGCCCTCACGGAAGCGGTGAACGTGACCCTCGTCCTTTGCAACCCGGACCGTCCCGCGGGGCGCGGACGTTCCATGGCGTCGCCCCCGGTGAAGGAAGAGGCGGCGCGGCGCGGGATCCCGGTCTACCAGCCCGAAAAGGCCCGGCGCCCGGAGGCCGTCGCCCGCATCGCCGCCGAGGCGCCGGATCTCGTCGTGGTCGTCGCGTACGGCCACATCCTGCCGAAGTCGATCCTCGACATCCCGCGCCTGGGGTGCATCAACGTCCACGCGTCGCTCCTCCCGAAGTACCGCGGAGCGGCGCCGATCAACTGGGCGCTGGTGCGGGGGGAAACGACCACCGGGATCACCATCATGCGGATGGACGAGGGGATGGATACGGGGCCCATGCTGCACGTCCGGGAGATGCCGATCGGCGAGGAGGACACCGCGGAGACGATGTTTTCGAAGCTCTCGGTCCTCGGCGCGGAAGCGCTCGGCGAGGCGTTGCGCAAGCTGCGGGACGGAACGCTCGTCGAAACGCCGCAAGACCCCGCCCTCGCGACGTACGCGCCGATGTTGAAGAAGGAGCACGGCAGGATCGACTGGAGCCGGCGGGCCGGGGAGGTCCGCAACCTGGTCCGCGGGATGACGCCGTGGCCGACGGCGACGGCGGCGCACGGCGGGAAGGCGCTGAAAGTCCTGGCGTCGGCCGTGGCGCGGGAATCCGGCAGGGCGGGGGAGCCCGGCGAGATCGTCGCCGTCGGACGCGACGGGATCGCGGTCGCCTGCGGGGAAGGCGTCCTCCGCCTGGCGATCGTGCAGCCCGAGGGAGGGAAGGCGATGGACGCGTGGGCGTACGCCCAGGGCCGGCGGGTGGCGATGGGGGAACGGCTATCGTAAGGGCCGCGGCGATCTCGGTACTGGCCCGGGTGGACCGGGACGACGCCTTCGCCGATATCGTGCTCGACCGCGCGCTCCGGGAGTCGCGGTTCCCCGACCCCCGGGACCGCGGGCTGCTGACCGAGTTGGTGATGGGGACGCTCCGCCGACGCGGGACGATCGATTTCGCCCTCCTTCCGTTCCTCTCCCGCCCCCTCGAAAAGACCGATGCGTACGTCCGGAACGCCCTCCGCGTGGGAGGGTACCAGCTCTTCTACACCCGGATCCCCGACCGGGCGGCGCTGAACGAAACGGTGGCGGCGGTCAAGGCCGTCCGCGGCGGCGGCGCGGCGGGATTCGTCAACGCGGTGCTGCGCGGGATCGTCCGCGCGGGGAAGGTCCCCGTACTGCCTCCGGAGGGAGATCCCCGGCGGCTGCCCGCGGAGTGTTCGGCGCCGCGGGAGTTGCTCGACGCCCTTGAATCGTCCCTCGGAGAGGCGGAGACGCGGGCGTACCTCGCCGCGTGCCTGGAGAAACCCCCCTTTGCGGTGCGCGCGAACCCGTTCCGTGTCGCCGCGGGCGCGTTGGCGCGGCGGTTGGCCGACGAAGGGCGGGACCCCGCCCCATGCCGGTTCGCTCCGGGCGGATTCGTCCTCGGCCTGCCCGCCCCGGTCTTCTCCGATCCCGCGTTCCTCGAAGGGACGTACCTCGTCATGGACGAGGGGGCGCAGCTAATCGCCCCGATCCTTTCCCCTTCGCCGGGGGATCGGATCCTCGACGCCTGCGCCGCCCCGGGCGGGAAGACGACGCACCTGTCCGCCCTCGCCGGGGGGAAGGCGTCGATCCTCGCCGCGGACGTCTCGGCCCTGCGGCTCCGGATGCTGCGCGAGGTGGTGACGAGGACCGGGGCGCAGGGGATCGGGACGGCCCTCCACGATCTCGCCCGCGCGCCGCTTCCGCCCTCCGCCGGGCGGTTCGACAAGGTTCTCGTGGATGCCCCGTGCACGGGAATGGGAGTGATCCGGCGGAACCCGGACGCCAAGTGGCGGTTCCGGGCGGACGGCCCGCGGGGGATGGCCCGGGTGCAGGCGGCGATCCTGCGCAACGCGTGGAATGCGGTGCTCCCGGGCGGGCTCCTGCTCTACTGCACCTGTTCGCCGTTGAAGGAGGAGAACGAGGAGGTGGTCGGGGCGTTCCTCGCGGATCACCCGGAGGCGACGATGTCGGCCGCCCCCGACGGGTGGCCGGGTCCGGGGGACGCGTGGACAGCGGACGGATTCATGCGCCTGTACCCTCATCGGCACGGTACCGACGCCTTCTTCGCCGCCCTCCTTCGCAAAACCCCAGAACCGGGACGTTCCTAGAACTCCCCCAAAAGAGGGACAGAGATGAACGCTACTATATGGTAGTAGTAGAAACAATCTCTGTCCCGGATCTGTGGGAGTTCTAGGAACGTCCCGGTTCTGGGGTTCCGGGGGACGTGATAATATCGACCTCGCACGAAGGGAAGGGGGGAACGCCATGGATTATTACATCGCACCGTCGCTCCTTTCCGCGGACTTCGGGAGGCTGGCCGACGAGGTCCGCGCGGTGGAGAAGGCGGGGGCCGACCTGCTCCACGTCGACGTGATGGACGGGCGGTTCGTTCCCAACATCACGATCGGCCCGGCCGTGGTGGCGGCCATCCGGAACGTTGCGACCCGGCAGCTGGATGTCCACCTGATGATCGTCGAGCCGGAGCGGTACATCGACGAATTCGCCAAGGCGGGCGCGGATGTCATCACCGTTCACGCCGAGGCCACGCCCCACCTGCAGCGCGCCGTCTCCCGCATCCGCGAGCTCGGAAAGAAGGCGGGAGTCTCCCTGAATCCTTCCACGTCGCTCTCCGCGATCGAATGGGTCCTGACCGACGTCGACATGGTGCTGATCATGACCGTCAACCCGGGATTCGGCGGCCAGGCCTTCCTTCCGTCCATGCTCGGAAAGATCGAGCTGCTGCGGTCGCAGCTCACGCGGGCGAAGCTCGACGTGGACATCCAGGTGGACGGAGGGATCAAGGCGAACAACGTCGGCGAGGCGGTGGCCGCCGGCGCGAACGTGATCGTCTCGGGGTCGGGGATCTTCGGGACCCCCGACTACGGGAAGACGATCGCCCTGATGAAGCAGAATATCCGGAAGGCCGTCGGCGCGAAGGCCTGAGGCGGGATCTGACGCGTCCATCCATCATCTTAGCGCAGGCCGCCGCACTCGGACATCGCGGTGCTGGTCTGCGGCGAGCCCCCGGGGCTATAGGAGGGTCCTGCCCGTGCCGCTTTCTTTTCTCGGCTTCCTCGCGATCGGCGCGTTCACAGGCGCCGTGTCCGGCATGTTCGGGATCGGCGGCGGGGTCTTCGTCATCCCGGCGATGGTCTGGATCTACGGATTCGACCAGAAGATGGCGACCGGGACGTCGCTGGGGATGCTTCTCCCCCCGATCGGCATCGCCGCCTTCTGGCAATATTACAAGTCGGACCTGGTGAACGTCCCGGCCGTGGTCCTGCTGGTCGCCGGTTTCCTGGCCGGTTCGTACCTGTCCGCCGGGTACACGATCGGGCTGCCGGAGCTCCTGGTGAAGCGGGCCTTCGGGGGGCTCATGATCGTGATGGGGGTTTTCTACATATTGACGGCGCGGTAGGCCGTTGGTACCATTGCCCTTTCCATCGGGATGTGGCTCAGCCTGGTAGAGCACCTGGTTCGGGACCAGGGGGTCGCTGGTTCAAATCCAGTCATCCCGACCATGAATTTCAAGGGGTTGCGGCTTCCCGGGCCGTGGCCCCTTTTCATTTTGTGACCATTATGTCGCCATTTTTCTCCATTTATTGACTTGATCCATGTATGTCACTCGAATTCTGAAGACCTCCATAGGATGGGTGCAATAATGAGTTGAAATCTTGGCCGAGGTCGGCCATATTCTTCCCAGCAAATTCCATTAGTGGATAATGGGCCAGGTATAGTGAGAGAGGGTTCTATGACCACTCCGATGCCGACCGAGACCCCCATCAACGTTCTCGTCGTCGACGACGAGAGCAACATCCGGAAGACCCTCGCCATTTGCCTGGAAACCGAAGGCCACCACGTAACAGCCGTCAGCAATTTCCAGGACGCCGTCGCAGAGGCGTCCCGTCGCACCTTCCACATGGGGTTTGTCGATCTCCGCCTTGGCACGGCGAGCGGCCTGGACCTGATCCCCGTGCTGCTCTCGGGAAGTCCCTGGATGAAGATCGTCGTCATCACCGCGTACGCTTCGTTCGACACGGCCGTGGAAGCCATGCGCCGGGGTGCGACCGACTACATCCCGAAACCGTTCACCCCGGCCCAGGTCCTGCTCGCCGTGCGGAAAGTGGAGGAAGTGCGGACACTGGAGCAAAAGGTGGCGACTCTCCGGGAAGACCTGGAGAGAACGACCCCGGCGGTCGGTTTTTCGAGCGCCAGCCCCGCCATGCAGCGCGCCATGGAAATCGCCCGGCAGGTCGCGCCTACCGACGCCGCGGTGCTCCTCCGCGGCGAGAGCGGGACCGGGAAAACCGTCCTGGCCCGCGCGATCCACGGCTGGAGCCGGCGTTCGGAGAAACCGTTCGGCGTGGTGTCGTGCCCCTCCCTGCCGGCGGAACTGCTGGAAAGCGATCTGTTCGGCCATGTGAAAGGCGCGTTCACCGGAGCGGTCCGCGACAACCCGGGACGAATCGCCGCCTGCGATGGCGGGACGCTCTTCCTCGACGAGATCGGGGATCTTCCCCTTTCCCTGCAGCCCAAGCTGTTGCGGTTCCTGCAGGACCAGGAGTACGAGCGGATAGGCGATCCCTCGACGCGGAAGGCCGACGTCCGCATCATCACTGCCACCAACCGGGACCTGGAGGGGGAGGTGAAGACGGGGCGGTTCCGGGAGGATCTTTTCTATCGCCTGAACGTCATCCAGATCGAGATTCCGCCGTTGCGCGAGCGCCTCCAGGATTTCGAGGCGCTCGCGACGCAATTGCTCGCTTTCTACGGCAATATCCACCACCGAGGCTTCACCGGTTTCACGGAAGAGGCGATGCGAACGATGAAACGTCACGCGTGGCCGGGGAACCTCCGGGAATTACGCAATGTCGTCGAACGCGCCTCCATCCTCTGTCGCTCGGACCGGATCGGTGTCGAGGTTCTTCCCGGGGCCTTCTCCCGTGCGGAGACTACACCTGCCGTAGGGGATCTGGTGAGCCTGGAAAAGATCGAGGAGGAGCATATCCGCCGGGTTCTGGCTTCCACCGGATCTCTGCAGGAGGCGGCCGAGGTCCTCGGCATCGACCAGGCAACCCTCTGGCGGCGCCGGAAGCAGTACGGGATGTAGCCTACCGACCCATTGCATTTTTCAATGCGCTCCTTCGCCGTCCTTGCGTCCCGCAAGCCGGAGATGTTTTTCCCTGGAATCAAATCCTGATATTCCGATGAGTTGCACGGGTTGGAGGACGGGCACGGTACGTGCTCCGATTTCAACTGTCGGGAGGATGCGGCAAGCACAGCGAATCTTTTCGGAGGGGAACGGGGGCGATGGCGCGGGGGCGGCGATGAATACGCGTATGCCTGTGAGCGGTTATTTTCTCATCGCCCTTTTTTCAGGGGCCCTCTTCGCCGGTACGTGCCCCGCTGAGGCCATCATCGGCAGGGACGGATCCATCGAAGGGTTCGTCAAACTGACCTGGGGCGTTTCCGTGGAACAGGCGGAAAAAGCATACCCGGACCTGCGTTTCGGCGCTTACGAGATCGAGAACAGAAAGGAAGAGCCGGTAAAAGTTTACTACAGAAGCGCGCGACCGGAAAAAATCGACGGGGTTGTTTTCGATTCGGTCGAATACGGGTTCAAGGGAGGCGGATTTATCAAGGTAAGGGCCTCCCTTCTGTCGAAGATCGGGCCGCGAACATTGATCACACGAGCGGAAGCATCCTGGGATCAAATGGCGGATTATCTGCGGCGGAAATACGGCGCGCCGAAGGAACACAGGACCGGGAATATCTGGTGGTTGAAAAAAAGATGCGTTGGGAAACAGGGGGCGTATTCATCCATTTGAACTACAAGGGGCTGGAAGGGGAAAACGAAGACCAGCTGATCTTCGAGATGGGCAAGTAGAACGGAGGGGAGAACTTGAGTCTTCGTCAGAAACTGGCTCTGGGATTCGGCGGGATACTGGTGGTCATCGCCGTGATCGGTGTCCACAACATCTCGCGGATCGCCGCCCTGGGACAATCGATCGACGTGATCCTCCGGGAGAATTACCGGACCGTGGTTGCCTGTCAGGAGATGAAAGAAGCCCTCGATCGGATGGACAGCGGGGCGGTCTTCGTCCTGCTGGGAGCCGAAGAGAAGGGGAACGAACAGATCGCGAAGCACGATGTGATGTTCGAGAAGGCCCTCCAGGTCGAAGTGAACAACATCACCTTGCCATTGGAACGGGCGAAGGTGGAGAGACTGAAGCACCTTTTCCAGCAATACCGATCTTCGATCAAGACGATGGGGAACCCCGCGATCGGGAGGGAGGCGCGAAGGAGAACCTATTTTTCGGAACTCCAGCCGCTCTTCCAGCAGATCAAGGAGACCGTAGACGACATCCAGCGGATGAATCAGGAAAACATGGTCGCGATGGACCAGAGGGCGCGCCGCCAGGCAGAGGTGGGTCAGCGACAGATGTACATCATGCTCCTTGCCGCCACGGCCCTGTCGGCGGCCTTTCTTTACCTTACGGGGGGATGGATTCTCCGGCCCATCACACGATTGATCCGCTCCGCGGAGGAGATCCGCCAGGGGAATCTCGACCTGGTGGTCCAGAGTACCTCAAGGGACGAAATCGGGCAGCTTTCCGAGGCGTTCAACGCCATGGCGGTCTCCCTTCGCGAATTCCGGCGCACCGACCAGGCGAAGCTGCATCGGGTGCAGCGGGCCACCCAGCAGGCACTCAACAGCCTGCCCGACGTGATCGCCGTCCTGGACCCCGACGGCGTGATCGAGGTCTCGACGGAAGCCGCCAGGGATGCGTTCGGGCTGAAGCCGGCCACCAGGCTTCAGGATCTCCCGTATCCATGGTTGACGGACCTGTTCGAACAAGCCCTCCGGGTCGGCCGCCAGACGGGACTTCGCGAGACATCCGGAGTGGTCCAGCATTTCGTCCGCGGGGAAGAACGGTTCTTCCACCCGGAAGCGATACCGATCATGGATTCCGACAAGCAGGCGGCGGGGGTCGTCCTGGTATTGAGCGATGTCACGCGTCAGAGACAACAGGACGATTTGAAAGGTGGCGTCATCTCGACGGTTTCCCACCAGCTGAAAACGCCGCTGACCTCCGTCCGCATGGCGTTGCACCTGCTCCTGGAGGAGAAGGTGGGTCCCCTCACCGAGAAGCAGGCGGAGCTCCTCGTGGCCGCGCGGGAGGAAGCCGAACGGTTGGACCGGATCCTCGGAGAGCTTCTCGACATCGGCCGGATCGAATCCGGCAAGGCTCCGATGGAGCTTCGCCCGGTTCCGCCGCACGAGATGGTTTCGGAAGCGGTGGAACCTTACCGGAACGCGGCCCGGGACGGGGGAGTGTCCCTGACGGTCGCCCTTCCGGACGCCCTCCCGAGGGTGTGGGTGGATCCGACCCAGATCGCCCACGTGTTCGCCAACTTGCTCTCGAACGCCTTGAAGTACACCCCCCCCGGCGGCACGATCTCCATTTCCGCGAAGGGGGAAGGGGAGTTTGTCCGGTTCCGGATTTCCGACACCGGAGTAGGGATCCCCGACAGATACCTCCCCCGGATCTTCGAACAGTTCTTCCGCGTCCCCGAGCAGGGACCGGGGACGGGGGTCGGGTTGGGCCTGGCCATCGTGAAGGACATCGTGGAAGCCCATGGAGGAACGGTCGCAGTGGAGAGCCAGGATGGAAAGGGAAGCTCCTTCTTCTTTTCCCTACGCCGTGCCGATCGCACCTCCAGGGAGGGGACACTCGCATGATGGACATCCTCGTCGGAATCGTCGGCGTCTTGCTGATCGGTTACCTGCTCGTCTCGATCTTCAAGCCGGAGATATTTTAAGAGGGACCCCATGGATCTCTACGGATGGATGCAGCTTGCGTTTTTCCTGGGCCTTCTCCTTCTGGTCACCCGGCCGATGGGCGTGTATCTGTACCGGGTCCTGGACCCGCAAGGCAAGACGTTCCTCGACCCCGTGTTGAAACCCGTCGAACGATTCTTCTATCGGCTGATGGGGATCGATCCGAAGGTCGAGCAGGACTGGAAGCGGTATGCCGTTTCCCTCCTCCTGTTCAGCCTGTTGGGTCTCCTCTTCACCTATGCCATCCTTCGACTGCAGCACCTGCTGCCGCTCAACCCGCAGCGGCTCGGTCCCGTGAGCGGGCGCCTCGCCTTCAACACGGCGGTCAGCTTCACGACGAACACGAACTGGCAGAACTACGGGGGAGAGTCCACGATGTCGTACCTCTCCCAGATGATCGCCCTCGCCTTCCATAATTTCGTTTCCGCCGCCGCCGGCATCGCCGTGGCCGCGGCGCTCGTGCGGGGCATCGCCCGGCACACGGCCAAAACGGTGGGCCACTTCCTGGTGGACCTGGTACGGGCGACCCTGTACCTGCTGCTCCCGCTGTCCCTCCTCTACGCGGTCTTCCTTGTTTCCCAGGGGATGATCCAGAACTTCGAGCCGTATGAAACCGCCCGGCTCGCCGAGCCGATGACCGTGAACGCCCCGAAGATGGACGCCCAGAGGCGGCCGGTCAAGGACGAGAAGGGGAACCCGGTTACGGAAAAACAGGTCGTGGAGACGCAGACCATCGTGCAGGGACCGATGGCCTCCCAGGTGGCCGTCAAGATGCTGGGGACCAACGGTGGGGGGTTCACCAGCGCCAACGCGGCGCATCCGTACGAGAACCCGACCCCTCTCTCCAACTTCGTCCAGATCTTCTCGATCTTCCTGATCCCCGCCGGCCTCACCGGGTATCTCGGGCGGATGGTGAAGAACCGGCGGCATGGCTGGTCGGTGTGGGGCGCGATGGCCGTCCTGTTCCTGGCCGGCCTCCTCCTTTGCTGGTGGGCGGAAGGAGCGGGAAATCCCCGTCTTCACGCTCTCGGAATGGATTCCGCGGGGGGAAACATGGAGGGGAAGGAGGTCCGGTTCGGGATCTTTTCCTCCGCCCTGTTCACCACCGTGACCACGGACGCATCCTGCGGGGCGGTGAACGCGATGCACGACTCACTGACGCCTCTGGGGGGGCTGGTTCCGTTGCTCAACATGCACCTGGGGGAGGTGATCTTCGGCGGCGTGGGCGCGGGCCTCTACGGCATGCTGGTCTTCGTGATCCTTACCGTTTTCCTTGCAGGGCTGATGGTGGGGCGCACCCCGGAGTATCTCGGCAAGAAGATCGAGTCGTACGACGTGAAGCTCTGCGCGATTGCCGTGCTCCTCCTGATTTTCGACATCATGATGTTTTCGGCGTGGGCGATGGCGAGCCCGTGGGGACTTTCCGGCATTTCCATCACAGGCCCGCACGGTTTCAGCGAGATCCTGTACGCTTTCTCCTCCGCCACGGCCAACAACGGCAGCGCGTTCGCCGGCCTGTCGGCCAACACCCCCTGGTACAACACGACGCTGGCCATCGCCATGCTGATCGGAAGGTTCTTCTTCATGGTGCCCATCCTTGCGCTCGCAGGGA
>Ga0326597_10006088_pt1 | contig 16591 bp, 13 predicted proteins | sample RVTome_12_FD_203789 | JGI IMG/M metagenome (GOLD analysis project Ga0326597, IMG submission 203789) | Soil microbial communities from uranium-contaminated site in the Upper Colorado River Basin, Wyoming, United States - RVT100D185 | ecosystem: Environmental > Terrestrial > Soil > Contaminated >...
AACCGATGCCAACTATTACCAGAGTAATGAGGGCAGTCTTTTTGCTTTCCTTTGCGGTTGCCGGGACAACAGAATAAAATCTATTGTGTCGGAGCATGGCTACTGCCGATTTTTAATTCTTCTTTTATTGAAAACCGAAGCGGCAATGAGTCCGCCAATCGGGCCGAAAATCGTGTGGCTTATAATTCTAACGAACAGCTCAATGCCAATCATCATAAAGCTGAAACCCTGGCTCGCGTATTCTTCGTGGACATCCCTGAGCAACTTTTCGGATTCAGGCGGTATGGCTATACCATACTCGTCAACGATTTTATACAAAAGCTCCACCGGGTTTTGCTTTGAAAGCATTAATATAAGGGTCGAAAGTATAACATATAAAATTGCGGAAATTATTCCCGAAAGCAGTCCAATCATAATTCCGTCTTTGTTCTGCACAACGAGACCGGTTTTTCCAAGCTGGCGTGCGTAGTAATACGTTCCCGCTGCACCGCCAAGAATTATCCCCGCACAGCAAAACAGGTTTATAAAGTTCAGCACGGGTATTATTGAGGTAAATACCATTACAGCCGTTGCAATAAAGACCGATGTAAGCTGGCTTGGATGTTTCATTCTATTTTTTTGGTATTACTCCTGCCTGCTGCAGGCAGGTTTGGCGGTGTAAAAAACTCATAAAAAACCCTGATTATGCCGGGAATTATGTAAAAAGGGAGTATAACGCCCAGCACGCCGCCGCTGATTTCTCTGGTGATAAAGGAGTTTCTTAAAACGTCTGCAATATCAAGTCCGACATCCATTACCATTAATGCAACGCCAATAAACAAATATAAAAGCGAAGGCAAATCAACATTATTAAGCTTTCTTACAAACGGATATATAATCACTCCAAATAAAAACCCAAAATAAACAGACGTACATCTTGAGCAGACCCCAAACTTATGGCTGTCTAAATGGAATGACCTTTCGTCAATCTGGTGGCAGGATGCTGAATAGAATGAATAAAAACTATCAGAAACATTTCCTATAAACCCTGTTTCACCAGCCCAAAGCGGGGCAATGAGAATCCCCACACACCATATAATCGATATGGCTAGAACAACAATGTATATTATTTTTTGGTATCGTTTTATTTCCATTTATGGCTTTGACAGACAGGAATGTCTGTCCTGCTAAATAATATTCTACTAAATAAAAACGCCCGCTTTTTAATTGCGGGACGCTGTAATTAAATATCTATTTTAAAAAAAATTGCTACTCGCCCTTCCTCTTAAATTTTTCATCTTCAAGAGTAAACATAACGGAGATTCTATGCGTGTTGCCAAGCTGGTCGTCTGCATCGAACTTAGCAAATGAATAATCAAGGTTTAATTTGGGCAGCTTTACTCCCGCGCCGAATGTCAGCTGCTTAACATCGTTGTAACCGACTCTGAGGGCAAACAAATCTTTAAACCCGTATTCAAGTCCGGCATGCATATCAAAGCTGACAGGTCCCGCGCTTACCAAAGATGCAAATCTTCTGTTTTCAAACCTTACGTCAAAATCCAAAGCGGGGGTAACCCTGCTTGTTTTAAATACTTCGATGTCATAGGAGCTTCCGACTTTCGCCGTTGGAGTTATTAATTCTTTTCTTCCGGTATTCCATGCCAACAGCGTTGTTGTAACATCCTGCAAATTTGCGCCAATTCTGAACTTGGGAGAAATGCTGTAAATTGCCCCAATGTCAAATCCAATACCCCATGCAGAGCCGTCATCGATGCTACGTGAAATTACCTTGAGGTTTACTCCGTAAGAAAACTTATCACTTTGCCTTTTTGAATAAGTTGCAATGAACGCCCAGTCTGCGGCATTGAAGAAACTTATTTTGCTGTAATCAAGCCTGTCGCCGTTATCAAAATAACCGTTATTGTTCAAATCGATTAAAGCATTTTTTGTGTTTGGCACGTCATCCACTCCCAGCCTTATAATGCTTAAGCCAAGCGATGCGTTTACCCCCCACGGAATTGCAACAGAGCCGTAATCATAATTAACAAGGTTACCGAAACGCTCGTCATGCATCAGTGAAAACTGCGGATAGTTCAGCATTGCAAGCGCGCCCGGGTTCCAGTATCCTGCGGTTACATCATTTACAAGCGAAACATACGCGCCGCCCATACCGAGCGGTCTCCCGCCGACACCGATTGCGAGAAACTCGCCTGCGTATTTGTTACCTGAACCCTGCCCGAAAATGTTTATGGATGAAAGGAGTAATATTAAAGCCAAAAGACTTCTTCCGTCAGGCAAATGCCTAAGAGAGTTTCTTGAATTTTGCATTTTTTTAAGCAATTTGGTTAAGATATAAAGTTAAACAGAAGAAGTTTTGCTATAATTCCCTCTTATTTTTCTACAAATAACGATATTAATTTAAATAAGTCAAGGAAAAATTCAAGGACGGATTACGTTACTTTTTAAAGGATTTTAAATAAAAAAGGCAGCAAATTTGCTGCCTTACCTCCGATACATTTTATATCAAATTACCTATTCTTCCGTGTGTTATAATTATCATACTTGCCTGATTTCTGCATCTCTTTTTTCTCCTCTTCTGATTTATCCTCAGCTGATTCCAAATCACTGCCATACCTGTCAATATTATCCGATTGGCGTTTCATTTCAGGCGAGGGAGCAACTTCATTCATCTGCTTATCCATATAACCTCTTGCATCCTTTAACAGATTTCTCGCCTGCTCATAGTTTCCGTCATCAGCCTGCTTCAATGCATTTTCCATTAAATCGTTTGCTTCGAATACAGAAATGTTCTGGGCAACTGACTCGTTTCGGTTCTTATCGTATTCATATTTATTTCCTGCGGGTTCAATTGTATTTTCGCTCTTTTCCGATACCTGCCTGAAGTCAGCGGTCACATTTTCATATGTAAGCTCAGATTCAAAAATTAAACGAGTATCAATTTTTCGTTTAACGTCAAATTTAATCAGTACGCCCTTGGTCTGCTCGGAGAAAACGTCCTTGAAATCAATTACGATTTCATCGCTGGTAATTTCATACGGATAACCGTATACCTTATTAAGCGAAAGATACCTGGAGGGGAATTTAATTCTCATTTTTGTTCCCTGCCCCACCAGATTGCGGACGCCTTTTAATTCCGAAGCAAATATTTCGGGAATGTCGTAGGAATTTCTTATATAATAATAGTTGCCCTTGCCGTAATCTGCAATATCAGCCATAAGGTTTTCGTTGAAGTCATTACCAACTCCGAACGTTGAAATTGTAATTCCGTCACTGCGGTTTTTATCGCGAACGATATCGGCAAGCTCAAACCTGTCAGTAACGCCGCGGTTAGCAAGCCCGTCTGAAAGCAAAAGCACCCTGTTGACATAACCTCTCATATAAGAACGATTAACCTGGTCATAACCTTCGAACATCCCGCCGCTTAAATTGGTAAATCCGCCTGCGCGAAGCTTTGAGACTTTTTCTCTTAAATCATATTTATCTCTTATTACGGCCGAGCGCTGCAGAACATCAACGTAGTCGTCATAAGTAACGATTGAAACGTAATCATCCGTTCCAACCTGGTCTATAATATAGCTCACGGCTTTTTTAACATAGTCCAGTTTGTTTTTATCAGCCATCGAGCCGCTTTTATCAATTACAACTGCAATGTTCAGCGGGGTTCTTCCCCTATCTTCGCCTACTTTATCAGCTTTCAGGTCAACATAAAGATAAACGTTTTCGTTATCGTAATAATAACTGTTATCAAGATTCGTAGAGAGCTTTATTGGTCCGCCCCCGCTTTGAGGCTTAGGGTTTGAAATTGTTTGATTAACTTTAGTCGGTTCTTTTTTAAATTCTCCGTAATAAGCGGAAATAGAGAGTGCCGCTATGATAACAAATACGGATAAAAAGAAGGAAAATTGGGTTTTATTTAGCTTTTTCATGGGTTTTTGCAATTTAGTTGGCAGATTTTACCCATTTTACTATCGTACAACAAAATTTGTTCCGAAAAATAAAAAGGGCGCCCTGCAGAGACGCCCTTAGAAACTCAGAAACTTAAAAACCTATCTGATTAGAACCATCTTCCTAGCATCGGTAAATTTGCCTGTATTAATTGTATATAAATAAGTGCCGCTTGAAAGAGCGAAAGCATTCCAGTCAACGACATAGGAACCCGCATTCATTTGCCCGTTCACAAGCACTTCAACCTCTTTTCCATGAATATCAAAGACAGTGATTTTAACGTTCGAGCTTACAGGAATGCTGAATTCAATTTTTGTAGACGGATTAAACGGATTCGGGTAATTCTGATACAACTTATATTCATTAGGTACACTGTTACCTGTTTCATTAACGGCAACCAGGCTCCCCCAGCGGGCAACGTTATTCACGATGGTTCCTGTAGCAAATGTAAAGCTCCCTCCTGCAAATAATCCTCCGGAATAGCTTGTCAGAGCGTTCACTAAATTTCCGGAACCTGATAAACCTGTGCCGTACGGATTAGACCAGGAGCTGCCGTTCCAGTTAGCAATCCTGTTAGCGGAAATTCCCCCGGCTGTGGTAAATACACCGCCTACAACTAAATTTCCTCCAAATACGGTTAGAGCGGAAATGTAATTGTTAGTGCCAAGCCCTAAATTTGACCAGCTCCCGTTCCACCTTGCGATTCTGTTTACTCCAATACCTCCAACCTGAGTGAAAGGACCTGCTGCATAAAGGTCTCCGGCAACAGTCAATGCATAGACTTCACCATTCATACCAAGTCCCAGGGTTGACCATACGGAACCGTTCCATTTTGCAATCCTGTTAGCGGATATACCGCCGGCATTTGTGAACGCTCCCCCGGCCACAAGTTCGCCGGAATATACTGCTAAGCCATGAACATGTTCATTTAAGCCGGTGCCAAGCGATACCCAAGTTGTTCCGTTCCATCTTGAAATATAGTTCATAGAACTGGTTCCTGACATTGTAAACCGGCCAGCGGCATAAATTTCATTGTTATAAGCCCATATAGTTAGCACTTCATTGTTAAACCCGCTGCCCATATTAAGCCAATTTGTGCCGTTCCATCTTGCAATTCTGTTAACGCCTACACCTCCGACAGCGGTAAAAGTTCCCCCAACGTAAAGCGTGCTGCCGAATACAAAAAGGCATGAAATAGGTCCGTTTGTGCCCAGACCTAATGCCGCCCATGTAGTATTATTCCATCTTGCAATCCGGTTAGCAGACACACCTCCTGCGTTTGTGAAATCACCTGCAACAATAAGCTCACTGTTATAAACAGTCAGGGCTCTTACCTGGGCATTGGTGCCTGAGCCCAATTCAGTCCAGTTTTGTGCATCTAAATTTTCCGGTGTAACCAGAAAAAGAAGCGCTATCACAAAACTCGTCTTTAAAAAAAGTATTAAAGGATTCATTTTTCCCCCCTGGTTGAATTTATTAAAATATTTTTTTAAAAAATGTGATGTTTACACATTATTTACATCCATTGGAATTATAATTAAGTAATAATGTAAGGAATGAAAAACCCGCAGAAATCGGAGTTTTTTTCACAATAATCCCCCTAAAATTATTTTAGGTTAATATAAGTAGAAAAATGAAGATTTGAACTTCCTTATTTTATCAATATCATCTTCCTTGTATCTGAATAAACATGTCCGTCCACTGACGGATCACCAGACGTTAACCTGTAATAATACACTCCGCTGGGATAATTTGACGCATCCCATTCTGCCTTGTAAATACCTCCGTTTAGGTTACCCTTCACTAAAGTTTCAACTTCTTTGCCAAGAACATTATAAATAACCAGCTTTACAAGTGACAGCTTAGGAATTTCAAACTCGATGTTAGTCAGCGGATTAAACGGATTGGGATAATTCTGATTCAGGCTGAAATTATCAGGAGTTTTCGAACCGGTTATGATAACAGGAACTGAGTAATTATCCAGATAAAAGTTTATATTATTTAGGCTTGAATTTGTGATAGATATTGAAATTTGTGAGGTATTGTAGCCCATTCTGTTTACAATAAGCTCATAAGTACCCGCAGATAATGAATCAATTCTATAATAGCCGTTTGAAAGCGAAATTGAATGTCCCTTAAATTGTCCTGCCGCCCTTGAATATACGACTGCGTCTTTTAAGGCTGTATAATCAAGTGAACTATTTGAGTATATGTATCCTGAAATGTACATGCTGCCCCCGGGGTTGACTGTCCTTTTTACTCCAATATTAATGTTAGTTAAATTGGAATCCGGTCTTACATGAACAGCGTTCTGCCAGTAAATTGTAGAAACATAATAAGTAGGAACAAATGATAACTCGTCCTCGTCATTTTCATAAGCCATAATATCAAGTATTATCGGCGGACAGTTTGGCAAAGTATAAGCACCGTTTGTCTGAATCTGAGCTGAATCAACTGTAATAATATTATGCGTTATTGAATCGTACCTAACTGCTTTAACGTAACCGTAGTCAACAGGCTGGTTATTATCTTCGTATCTTACTAATCCGGAAATTGAATTAAGGACTGGCTCTTCACCGCCTGTGGTGGTTTTTAGAATTAATCCATTTTTACCGATAACCCACCCTGTCTGCTCATTAACAAAGTAAGTTTTGTTTAAATTTATGTTTGTGCCTGTATTTAAAATATACCAGCTTGAGCCTGCTGATGTGGTTTTATATATAACACCTGAATCACAAACTGCATAACCGATTTGCCCAGTTGGAAAGTATAAACCATTTATCATTATATCAGATGCAAGTGAAACCAATCCATTCCCTCTAAGGACATAGCTTGTTCCGCTGTTTCCTAAAGCGGTTAAGTATATTGCACTTGCTTCGGGAATTGACAATTTCATGAATTCCAGTGTATCAGACTGCAATAAAATATTAAATGTGTTGCCGCCGTTGACTGACCTTCTTAAATAATACCAACGATCATTGTTCGGAGGCTCCCAATAATAGTAAAATATAGTGCAATAAATAGTTTGAGAACTCAGCGCCTTTATATCATTAAAATACATTGTGTTTGGAAAGCCTTGAGCCATCAATACTAACTTTTCTGTCCAATTTATCCCGCTATTTGTAGTTGAAAACATCGAAAGACGAAGCTGGTCATGGTCACCTCCGATGAAACCTGTTTGCTCGTTGATAAACGAAACATGCCACCATAGTGGAATATACGGAGTGACTGTAGTCCAGTTTGTTCCCCCGTTAACTGTTTTAAAAATATTATTACAAGCAGCGTAACCCGTGTTCTGATTCACCATATCCATGTTCATTGCACATGATAATCCCGGAATAAGAAACCAGCTTTCTCCTCCATTAGTAGTTTTTAATGATGGGTCTCCGGTAAATCCTGTGAATTCATCGACAAATTCAACATAATCTAAATCTTCATTCGTTCCTGAGTTTTGCTGCGTCCACCAAACTTGAGAAAATGAATTAGAAGAAAACAAAATAATTAGGATGAAGAATAGTGCATAAGTAAGATTTTTAGTTTTCATTATGTTTTAATATTTTTAATATCAGATTTAATTGTAATGCTTTTTTTAAGTTGATCTAAGGTAACGCTGTTTTGCCAGTAATACTCAAATAAGTCAGTCATATATTTCGCATTGCTTTTGTTTTTTACAATGATATCTGCTGATTTATGCCTTGGGATGTTCTTATCGGTTATGTTATTGAAAACTATTTCACCGTCAAAAATCGTCATATTTGGTATATCCATACTGCAAAGCCGAAGCTGTTCGCCTGCTGATTCAAAAGCTTCGCAAACCTGAACTAAATCGTCGCTTGAGGCAGGAATCGCCTTCCCTTCTTTAACGATTTTGAAATCAAGTCCTGCCTGGTAAATAGACCTTAGCTTTCCCCCTCGTTTAATGAATTCCTTTGCAGCATCATCAAGTTCATTGCTTACAATTCCCCTCAACCTATACATCCCAAAAACACTATTATTGGATTTTTTCAAATACTCGATATATTTTTCCATTCGATGCTTATTGTATCCCCTCACAAGCTCTATATTAACATCTTTGCCTTCCAATTCCTCCTTACCGGTATCTTTATAATGATTATTAATTTCGGCGATTGTATCATAAAGTGTCTTAACCCGAAGCCTGTGGTTTTCGTTAAATTCTTTTTCGATTTTATCAATCAATACCTGTTTATCAATACACTGGTAATTTAAAATTGTGTTTGTTTCAATTTCATTGCAGTATCCCCTTGAAACAAAGTCCTTCAGTATATCGTAAATTGAGTTCCTAATTATTTGCGATTCTCTAGCAATTTGAGAGGCGCTCATAGGTTTCCCTTTAAGCAAAACAAGAAGAATTTTGGACTCGTTTTCCTTGAACCCAATAGATTTTAGTTTTTCCAGTATGTTATTCTTTTGTAAAATTGCAGTAGAACAATTCTACTGCAATATAAACGAATAAATCAATGATGGCAATACCAATTTGTAACCACCCGTGAGTAGTATACTTTACATACTAAAAGAATATCAAAAATAAGAGGAAAATTAGAGAAAAATAAAAACAGAATTAAATTTTTTAACCCGTAACCTCAATCAGCTTTTCTTTATTTTTTTGACCTCTTACAATAATTATTTTAGATTTAGAAGTTTTAAAGTATTTAGACAAAACTTCAATTACTTTCTCATTTGCCCTACCTTTTTCAGCAGGAACGGAGACTCTTACCTCAAAATACCCCTTTTCAATCTCATTAACGGAATTTTCCCTTGCATTTGGCTTAACTTTAACCCTGATTTTCATAAGAAATTATTTAACCATATAATTAGTTACATTAATTAATAAAATTATCTTAATTTTGTAAAAATTAAAACACTAAAACAAATTATGATTAAACATTTAAGCATTTTATTACTGGTTTTCTCACTGTTTATTATCGGGTGCGGGAAGTCCGATAACCAAACAACAAGCAAGACTGACAATCAAACCTCAACTGACGAACAAAATGTTCAGATTTCAGGTGATGATAAATCGGTAACTATTCAATGCTCCGGCATGACATGCACGGGATGCGAGAATTCAGTTAAAAACAAAGTTAAAAAAGTTAGCGGAGTGAAGGAAGTTATCGCTGACTATAAAACAAATACAGTCAAAGCTACATATGATGAAAAGAAGACAAACCTTGACGCTATAAAGGATGCTATTTCAGATGCGGGCTTTAACGTTGAGGGTGTAAAGTAAAGATATATTATCTAATTTAGTTTAATTTTTAAGTTTTGTTTTAAATCAAATACTAATTCTGGAATGATTAGGAAAAAAACACTTAAAGAATTATAATTAACTTTATTCTTCAATTCTGATTTTAATTCCTGCCGACTATTCATTATATAATGCGAATGCTTATCATGTAAATATAAGACAACCCATAGTTCAAACTTCTTATCAATTTTATATTCTATATTTATTTCATTTATAATATTTTGAATTCTTCTAGCAATCTCATCAACATTTATTTTCTCTTCCATATAATAACCATTAGTATCATAAGATACAGAAATAATGCCACGAAAAGCATCTCCGTTTTCAGTAAAACTAATTCCAATAGCTCCTAAATCTTTTTCTAAACTAGTAATATTAAAATTTATTTTCCTTCTACCGTATTGTTCAAACACATCTATATAGACTTTTACTTTTTCACGCAGATATTCATTCCGGATACCAATTTCGGGAAATTGTATATAAATTATAGACAAATCTTTTAAAAGTCCTAACATATCTTTTCTAATAAAATCCAACAAATCATTCAATAGATTATAATTTAAAGATTCTGCATTAAAAATATTTATGTGATTAAATTTCTCTCTTATAATTTCATTTTCTTCTAAACATGAGAGACTTCTTAAAGCATTCTCAATATTTTTATAATTATGATCTAATCCCGTTATAGTTTTTACTGAAATAATTTTCTCTTCAGTTTCCCAGTCTCCACTTTTTTCAACTTTATTAATTAAACCATACGTTTTTTTCAATTCTGAATAAACTACTATTTCCCCCTCCAAAGATACAATCTTCTGAAAATTCTGATGTGCCGAAGAAGACTTTACTTCTATTTCACTATTTAATTTTTCTAAATTTTCCTTTCCTAAGTATTCTTCAAGCCTTCTGAGGTTATCATCTAAATAGTTAAGTTTATCTATAAATAGGTTATAAATAATTGGGAGTTCTAATGGATTCTCCAATCTTCTTACCCATGTTTCTATTTTATTACCCAAATACTTATCTATATATCCATACTTCTTGAGATTTGTGCTATATAAATCCCAATTATTTACATCATCTTTTGAAATTAGTTTACTAGGTAATTTATCTATCATGAATACAAAATTACTCAATTACTTCATCATAATAAATTCAAAAGGCGGATTTTTAATCCGCCTTTTTATTCAATTAACATTTACCCTAACCATCAATGGGCAATATTATTCGCAGGTATAATGAAACAAAAATTCTTACGCAGTTGTCGCCACTTCTTGAGGAACTTCGCTTTTCTTCCAGAATTTTAAACGGAAATTACTTAAAGCCAAGAACATCACAGGCACTACTACGAGAGTTAAAAATGTTGCTGTTGCCAGGCCGAATATTATTGCAACACCCATCGGTCTCCAGAAAGCAGTGTTTTGCCCGCCTATAACCCAGCTTAATGAGCGCCAGTCAAAATCAACTCCCGTAGTAAGCGGTACCAGACCAGCTATTGTTGTAGCTGCTGTCAAAAAAACAGGTCTAAGCCTGATTATGCCCGATTGAACGACGGCTTCTTCCCTTATCAGCCCGCGTTTTTCAAGCTCCTTCTCGAAATCCAGCAGCACAATTGCATTACGTACAACAATACCGCCGAGCGAAATTACGCCGATTCCGGTCATTACAATACCAAAAGGAGTTTGTGTAACCATTAATCCGATTAAAACACCGATTAAAGAAAGCAATACTGAAAACATTATAATGATGGGTGTTCTAACAGAGTTAAATTCGATTACAATAAAGAAGAATATCAAAAGCAGGGACATTATAAAAGCATTCCCTAAAAATGTTTGAGATTCCTGCTGTTCCTCCTGTTCACCTGTATAGCTTATTGTGTAGCCGTCAGGGAGCTTAAACCCTTTGAGCTTATTAATCACATCCCCTAAAACTTCATTTCCAAGCCTTCCTTCCGCATTTGCTGAAATCGTAACCACCCGTTTCAAATCAACCCTGCTGATAGCTGAAATACCGCCTGAAAATTCTACATCTGCAACTGAAGAAAGGGGTATCTGTATCCCGTCCTTATCGGCTATATAAATATTTCCTAAGTTCTGTATATCATTTCGCTGCGCGCTGTCTAACCTTACGGTAATATCATACTCATCTTCGCCAACCCTGTATTTGCTTGCTATCGTGCCGTTAATTGCAGTCCTGACCGTTGAAGCAATCGAAGTAGTGTTTAAATTATAAATTGCAGCTTTCTCACGGTCAATTGTAATCTTTATTTCAGGACGCGCCGCATCAAAGTCATCCTTTAAATCAGCAATACCGGGAATATCCTGTATTTCGCGCTTTATCCTATCAGCAATTTCACCGAGCTTAACAAAATCATCACCAGCAACTTCAACGTTTACAGGAGGTCCTGTCGGAGGTCCGGCATTTTGCTTTGCCAGTCTAACATCAGCAGTTGTAAGTCCCTGAATTGCATCCCTAATTTCATCAAGCGTTTTAAATGAACTTTGCTCCCTGAATTCCTTATCTTTAAAATTAATTGTAATGGTTGCAACGTTAGTTTTATCCCCTCCTCCGCCGCCAAATCCTTCACCGATTTCATTTCCAACGTTTGTTACATAATATTCAATATCTTTAAATGGTTTCAGCTTCTCTTCTATAATCATTGCGGCTTCGTTCGTCTTGTCCGCATTTGTTCCTTCAGGGAAAGTGATATAAATAAATGCCTGCTGCGGCTCTACATCGGGAAAAAACTCAACTCCCTTACTGAACATCGCAAAAAGGACAAATACCGAAAATAATATTGCAAACGTACCGCCTATGGTAAGAGCCTTATGTTTGATTGCCCGCCTTAGAACATTTTCATAGTTCTTTAGAATGCGAGCGAACAATCTGTCGAACCACAAATGAAGCTTGTATAAAATGTTAAATTTTGAATACTTACTCTTACCTGATTTTTCCCTGTCTTTTTTATAATTTATAAATCTTGATGCAAGCACGGGGCTTATAACAAGTGCTGTAAATAATGAAGCAAACAAACAAACTATCAAAGTAATTGGAAGAAACTTCATAAACTCACCGACAATGCCGGGAAAGAATAAAAGCGGAAAAAATGATGAAATAATTGTTAATGTTGCAATAAATACAGGCATCTGAACTTCACGCGGACCTTCGAGTGAAGCGTCGTGAGGAGTAATCCCTTCCTGTTCCTGAAGGCGGTAAATGTTTTCCGTTACAACAATGGCGTCATCAACAATTATTCCGAGCACTAGGATTAAAGAAAACAGCACAACGATGTTAAGAGTAATACCCATCAATGATAAAACACTGAAAGCGATTAAAAATGAAAAGGGAATAGAAAGCGATACGAGGAAAGCATTTTTGAAGCCCATTGAAAGAAACAAAATTAGCACTACAAGCAGGATACCCGTTATTATGCCGTTTTCAAGCTCGTGAACTGTATTGTTAATAAACTTTGACTCATCGCCTGTAAAGCTGTACCTTAAACCTTGCGGCAGGTTTGGCTCTTCATTCTTTATTAGCTCTTTTACTTTATTTGCAATCTGAACAATATTTTCTCCGCTGCGTTTTTTAATTATAAGTGTTACCGCTTCAACACTGTTTTCCCGTGCATAAGAAGTTCTCTGTTTAAAGCCGTATTCAACCGAAGCCAAATCCCTTACATAAACCGGTTTCCCCTCGGGCGATTTAACAACAACGTCACTGAATTTCATTGGGTCTTCTATTTCACCGGGAACTCTAACCATATAGTTTGAGGAACCAACATCAACGCTTCCTCCGGGAATGCTTTTATTTTCAAAATCAACAGCTTCTATAATATCATTGAAACTGATATTATAATATCTCAGCTTATTTGCATCTGCATTAATTTTAACTTCTCTTTCAAGACCGCCTGACACCTGAACTTCCAAGATTCCCGGTATTGTTTCGATTTTATCGGCAATATTATCCCCGATGTCTTTCAATTTATCAAGCCCGAAATTACCAGTCAGGTTAACATACAGCATCGGGAATTCCGAAAAATTGAATTCAGTAATCACGGGTTCTTCAATATCCACAGGCATTTTTGTCTTTGCAATCGAAACCTTGTCTCTCACTTTCTGCAAAGCGTCATCAATCTTAACATCCGGTGTAAACTCAATTACAACTGTTGAAAAGCTTTCCTGCGAGACTGATGTAATTTTCTTAATATCTCTGATACCTTTTACTTCGGTTTCGATTTTTTGTGTTATAAGATTCTCCATATCCTGCGGCGATACACCGAAGTAAGCCGTTGAAACAAAAACATAGGGAATTGTTATGGAGGGAGATGATTCCCTTGGTAGAGACACGTAAGAAAAAATTCCCGCAAAAATTATTATTACGAGAAGAATATAAACCGTTACTTTATTGTTAACTGCGTATTTAGCTATGTTCATATACCATTGCTTTTAAAGAATTATTTAATAACCTGTACTTTATCACCGTCAACAAGCTGCTGGAAGCCTTCATAAATCAGCTTATCACCGATATTCAAACCTGATGTTATCATTACCGTATTGCCCTCCCTTTCTCCAAGTGACACCACTCTCTTTTTTGCAATATCGTTTTCCAATACAAAAACATATTTTTCCGAACCGAGGTCAACAATTAAATCCTGAGGCAGAACCACCGCATCATTTGCAGTAAGCTGAGTAATAGATACATTTGCACTCATCTCAGGTTTTAGAATGCGGTCTTTGTTATTAATGACCACCTCGATTTCAAAAGTCCTGCTTGTTGCCGAAAGTGACGGAGCAATGTAATTAATATCACCTTCAAATTCTGTATCGGGAAGAACATCTGATGTTACCCTTACCTTTTGCCCTTTTTTAATCTGGGTCAAATACTTTTCGGGTATTCCTGCAGAGACTTTAACCCGTGATATATCGATTACGTTGACTATAGGTGAGCCTGGCGAAGTCATTTCTCCTCTATTCATATATTTTTCATTAACTACCCCGTTTATCGGAGAGCGGACAAATCCTGTTTTCAATCTTTGTTTTAATACATCAAGACTCTTAACAGAAGCTTCATACTGCCATTTAGCCGTTAAATACTGAATCTCTGTGGTGGCATTATCTTCGTAAAGCTGTTTTTGTTTTTCATAATTCATTCTAGCAAGCTCAACCTGAGCCTCGGTCTGTTCATACGTTGCTACCTCAACGTCTTTTTTAATCTTTGCGATAATTTCACCTTTTCCCACATTGCTGCCTTTTTCTTTTGACAGGCTGACAAGCAGTCCTCCCTCTTCGGAGGAAATCTTTGCAGTAGCATACGGCTTAACAACTCCTACAACCGTAAGAACGCTTGAAAAACTCTGCCCCGAAACGTCACGCACTTTAACAATGGGCAGTTTTTTTTGATTTTGCTGCTGTGTTTCACCTCCGCTTTCACCGCAACTATAAAAGGCAATTGCGCCTACTATCAGAGCCGATACCAGCGATAATAATTTTAATTTCATGATATTAATTTTTTAAAATTTATCTTTCAAGTAATTGTTCAAGTTCAGTCCTTGCTATAAGATAGTCGTATATTGCCTGAATGTATGCAAGCTTTGTCTGGCTTAAGGCAAGCTCGGCATCTACAACATCAATTTGGTTTAGCACGCCGTTTTTATAGCTAACGTTCGCCAGCTCATAACCCCGCTCCGCAGTTATAACCACTTCGCTCTGTGATTGGATTCTGTTTTTTGCATCTTCAAGCTTTAACACAACGCTTTCTGTTTGAGTTTTAAGAAGCTCTTTAACTTTAACTATCTGTTCTTCTGTTTTTTTTACTTCAATAATTGACTGTTCTTCCTTATAACTGTTTCTGAACAAATTTAAATCCCATGTTAAGCCAATTCCCGCTACCACAGAATTAAAAAACCTGTAGTTACTAATAGAGCGCCCGTCATTTTCATTTGCCTGAATCTGATATTGACCGAATAAGTAAAACTTTGGCAGGTAGTTTGCATAGTCAACATCAACAAGCTGCTCATTAATCTTTTTGGTAAGTTTTAGCTGTCTTACGGTAACATTTTTTTCCGAAATATTCTTTATAAGGTTATCCATCGAACCCCAAACTTCGGTGCTGTCGTAAATTAAGCTGCCTGAAACATCAATATCCTGCTCATCTTTCAACCCGATTGTATTTTTCAGGAGCTTTTTGGCTATTTGCAGATTATTTTCAGATTGTGTCAACTGGGGCTTTAAAGTTTCAACCTGAACCTTTGCCCTTATGTAATCATATTCAAGAGCAACTCCTGCTTTATATCTTGCTTCTACAACTCTTAAGTTTTCCTGAGCATTTGTAATGCTTTGTTTGTTGAGATTGATAACTTCTTTTAGAAGCAAAACGTTATAAAAGGATTTTTTTACGTCACCGTTAATTTTGGATTCAATCTGGCTTATATTTTCTTCCTGAAGCTTTGAGTAATACTCTGCAATCCTGATTCCGTTAAAAACCGGCGTTCCCAGAAAAGGAATGGGCTCGGAGACGTCAAATGAAGTTATTAAGCTATTGTCCGAGCCCAGTTCTATATTTTGCCCGAAGATATTGATAGTCTGTTTTTTGATAGACCTTGTATACCTCGAGCTTAAAGTCAGTGTCGGGACAAGATTTTCGCTGTAAACCTCCGAAACTAGTTTATCAGCTTTTATTTTATCCAGCTTAGCTAAAATGTAATCCGAATTATTTTTCTTTGCAAGATTTATCGCTTCGCCTAGCGTCAAAACTCTTGCATTCTGAGAGAACAAAATACTAATTGAAAACAGAAAGACTAAGGCAGCAATAGCTTTATTCATGATTTTTACTGTAATACGTTTTCAAAAATCTTTTTAGTGTTCGAATATTTTTCTTTTCCAAGAGGTGTTAAAAATCCATTGAAGAAAATTTCTGCGGTAATTCTCATTGCCTCGTGAAATGAATACTTGCTGTTTAAAATAAAATCAGCATGGGTAACCGCTTCCATAGCTCCGTTAAGCGCTGTAATTAAAATATCTTTGGGAACATTTTCCACGACTTTCTCTTTTTTCCCCTGTTCAAGGAGCTTCATCATTAAGCTTGTTACTTTAACAGTGCGGACTTCATCAAACTTTTTACGAAGATGAGGCGCGTGTACCTGCAAATCTTTAAACCATGCAGCGCCGCAGTTCATTGCCATGCTTTTCTGCCTGTTTAAAATCTTTAAAAATTTTGTAATTGAATCATCACCGGAATCAATAATCTCATCCATAAATCTATGAATCATTTCAATCCTCGAATCACAAACCGCCTCTAAAAGGTCTTCTTTAGATTCAAAATGCTTGTATATGGTTTTTTTGCTTATTTGAAGGTCTTTTGCGATTTCGTCCATAGTGGTTTTGT
>Ga0326597_10006089_pt1 | contig 16590 bp, 20 predicted proteins | sample RVTome_12_FD_203789 | JGI IMG/M metagenome (GOLD analysis project Ga0326597, IMG submission 203789) | Soil microbial communities from uranium-contaminated site in the Upper Colorado River Basin, Wyoming, United States - RVT100D185 | ecosystem: Environmental > Terrestrial > Soil > Contaminated >...
GACCGAGGCATCAGCGCGTCCGAGCTTTGGTGGTCTCTTTGGTGCCTCGGACCGGTTCCTGGGGCCGAACCTGTCGTCGCCGAGCAATGGCTCACCGGCCGGAAAGACTCGGAGGTCGGCCGGCGTGACGCGGTCGGGCAACCTCCTTCCTGCACCTTGCGCGGGGTCATCCACACTCTTCACATGCACTCTATGAACAGCGCAGAAACATTCGAGCGGGTGTCGACGACCGAAGCTCTTCGTCAGGATCTCAGGTCGGAATCGGTTCGGGGGGCCATCTACATGGCCGTCTGTGGGGGTGGCGAATTCGCTGTGCGGTTGGTTTCCACATTCATCCTAGCGAGAATCCTGATTCCGGAGCATTTCGGGCTGATCAGCATGGTGACCGCACTGACGGCCATGGCCGGGCAGTTCAGCCAACTGGGGCTTTCAACCGTAACCGTGCAGCGTCGCGATATTAATCACAGACAGGTCACGAATCTCTTTTGGATCAATGTGGCGCTGGGGGCGAGCTTATCCGCCATCTTTTGCTTTCTGTCTCCCGCAATCGCGTCGTTTTACCGGGATACCAGGCTAATCCCCATCACAATTGCGGTCTCCACGGCTTTCCTGAGCAGCGGCTTGGTTGTACAGCATGAGGCACTGCTCACTCGACAGATGAAGCAGGCCCAATCGGCATTCGTACGTCTGGCAGCGAGCTTCCTGAGCGTGTGCTTGGCGATTGGCTTGGCCGTCAGTGGTTTCGGCTATTGGGCTCTCGTGTGGCAGGAAGTGTCCCGGGGCTTTTTCACGGCCGTCGGGATGTGGATCTTCTGTCCCTGGCGGCCGGGGTTTCCCTACCCCCGCGAAGATGTCCGCAGCCTGCTGCGAGTTGGGACAGACTTGACTGTCACGCAGTTGTTCAGCGCGGTGGCCTCAAGTGTCGATCGGATGCTGATTGGCAGATTGTTCGGTGCAAGCCCCTTGGGTATGTATCGCCAGGCCCAGCAACTCATTATGGTACCAATAGACCAATTGAACGCTCCTATTGGCAGTGTTTCGCAACCCGGACTCAGTGTTCTGCAGAACGATCCTAGTCGCTACCAGCGATACTATGAGAAGATAGTGTTTTTTGTCGGCCTGCTCACGATGCCGATTGCCGCCTTTGGGGCAGTGTACGCCGAGGACCTCACGCTGCTGATTCTCGGCGACAAGTGGATCAATGCCGCTCCTTTTATCAGGATCTTTGCAATGGGGGCCTTCATTCGGCCAGTCTCAGGAACAATTGCCACGGTACTAATCACTTGCGGTAAATCAAGAAAGCTACTAGCACTCAGCTTCGCTAGTCAGTCAACCCGCCTCTTGCTGATGGCCGGGGGGATTGGCTGGGGGGTGAAGGGTGTTGCCATGGCCGAGGCCTTGACTCCGGCAGTCTTGCTGCTGCCGCTTCTCTATTACAGTTTCGCGGGAACTCCCGTTACACTGGGCACTTTCTTCCGTGCCACTAGAACGCCATTGCTTGCAAGCGCCGTAATGGTTGTGGGGCTGATCCTGCTTCGCAGTGTCGTGCACGAGACCGGGCCCGCCATGTCGGTTTGTTTGGGCGGCGCCGTCGGCGGAGCCCTATACTTGGCGGGCTGTCAATCGCTGCCCAGGGGCAGGGCCGAAGTGAGCGCCCTGGTCGGGGATGTGACGGCATCGCTGCTACGTAGGCCGCCGCAGGCCGTGCGTGAGCGCTAGGAGACGAGGGACCGATGAGTGCGCAGGGAAACACACACGGGACATCACCACGCCAGGCGCTTAGGGCACCTGTCGTGGTGACCGTATTCAACCGCCCAGACCTGGTTCGTCGCGTCTTCGCGGAAATCGCCAGAGCACAACCTCGCGATCTCTTCATCATCGCTGATGCGCCGCGCAAAAATCGCTCAGGCGAGGCCGAAAAATGTGCGGCCGCGCTGGCGGTCGTGGATCAGATCGACTGGGAGTGCGAGGTATTCCGAAACTATTCAGACGTCAACCTCGGGCCCAGCCGTCGGATCTACACCGGTATCGACTGGGCATTCCAACATGTTGAGGAGGCCATCATCCTGGAGCACGACTGTCTTCCGCATCCCAGCTTCTTCCGCTATTGCGATGAGCTCCTCGATCGGTATCGAGATGACGAACGGATCATGAACATCTCGGGGAACAACTTCCAGTTCGGTCTGCCTCGAACCCGGTACAGTTATTATTTCTCGAGGTACAACCACATCTGGGGCTGGGCGACTTGGCGGCGAGCTTGGCGGCACTACGATCCGCAGATGGCGCTCTGGCCAGAGTTGCGATCGACTTCTTGGCTGATGGATCTGCTTGGCGAGCGAGAGGCAGTTAGGTATTGGCGGAAGGTGTTGGACCTCACCTTTACGGGACAAATAAATACATGGGATACTCAGTGGATGTTCGCTTGCTGGGCACAAAACGGAATGGCGGTGACGCCGAACGTCAATCTGGTTTCTAACATCGGCTTCGGACCGGAGGCAGCCCATACGGGCAACATTAACAGCCCTTTGAATCAAGTTCCGCTGCAGGAGATGGTTTTCCCGCTAAGACATCCACCGTCCTACGTCGTGCGGCACAAGGCAGCGGATGACTTCGCCTTTAAGAAAGTCTGCCGAGCGCGAACGAGTCTCGGCGGCATGCTTCGCCGCGCTGGACACTTTGTCGTTCCCCGTCCACTCCGGCCCATCGTGTCCCGAGCTCTCGCGAGGTTTCATCCAGTCGGCCCGGCGTAAATGCCTGATCCTGTACTACTACTTCATGGATCGCGACTTGGGTCCCATCCTCGTGCGGGTGCAGACGTGGTTTCCGATGCAGGTGCAGGTCTACGTCACCGGCCGTGAGTGGTTGGCGCGGAAGCTTGCACGACACGGGGTCCGGTACATCAAGCACGACAACGGGTTTTTCTAAATCGAGGACTATCGCCGGGCGCAGAGCTTCGCGGACCGGTTCACGGGCCTCGCGTGGGTGGCGATGTTCGATCGGTATGCCCGCATGATCAACCCGTTGGGGACGTGTTGATCTCGATGCAGTACTACTGGGTGACCACCCAGTCCGAGTTCGCGACCGATCTGGTGTTCAAGAGCCGCCAGCACCTGACGGAGTTCTTCCCGGTCTGCTGGAGCACAGCACCCTGTGCTTCTCGGCTCGAGACGTCCTGGGTTTTCTGGGGCGGAAGTGGCACGGGAAGTTCGAGGGCGAAGTGATCACGGACCACGCATCCCCTGCGGGGACGGTCGCCCGGGTGTCGGGTCAAACACCGCATGAAGCGGAACTGGCTGAAGATGTACGAGAAGGCCGCGGCGACCTCCGGGTGGAGGCGGTGATCAACGACCCGGAGGAGTTCCGGGTGCGCCGGCGAGTCCGTCGTCGCGTGCGCCGACGCACCGAATGGGTCCCTCTCAGGAAGAGCGTGGCCTACCTCTCCGGGTATCGCGACGCCTTTCTCCAGAGCCACACGCGGTATCTCAGTGCCTTGGCTCAGGTCGAGGATCCGACCTCCGGCCTGCGCGGCCTCGATGCCATCACGACATGGAAGCGCTCGGTCAAGGCCTTCAATCCAGTAGCCAGGCCCGACTGCCAGCTCTTTACCGCGCTCATGAGTGGGGAGTATGCCGTCCACGGCTTCGCGAATCGCGACCTCCGTGCCAAGCTTGCAGCCACCGCGATCTGGCTCAGGGATGATCCGACATGCCACAGTGCCCAGGTCAGCGTCATGAGCGCCTCGGTCAGGCTCAGGCTGCGGGAGTTCCCCCACGGCGACGGTCAGGCGGTGTGAAGTCCACAGATACTTCTTCGAAAAGATCGCAGAACCTACGACGGAAGAGTCTGCGCGCTCGGCTCACGGGGAAGCGATACAAGAGCTACGCTGAACACTTCCTTTCTCCGGTGGTTCTGGCCAAGCGATACGTGGGCGAGACCACGCGCAACATGAGGACATTCCTGGCGGGCGATTTCCACATGAAGTTTGGCATGAAGTATCTGATCGAGGCGTTCTACCTCTCCATCGCCGAGGGCGCGCCCCTGCCGATCCCCTACCGGCAGATCGTCTTCACCGCGCGGATCATGGACGACATTCTTGACCAATTCCGAGGAGCCGAGTCGCTCGAACACGCGACATCGAGGAGATTTCTATGACGAGCACCGACACGAAGAGGGACGATCTCATCGTAATCACTGGCGCCGGAGGTTTCATCGCCGGCAATCTGGCGAAGTATTTCAGCGACAAGGGGTTCACCCGCATTCGCGCGGTGGACAAGAAGCCGCTCGACGACTGGTACCAGTGCATCCCCGGTGTGGAGAACCTGCGCCTCGATTGCAGCGAGGAGGAGGCCTGCAAGCGCGTCTGCGAAGGTGCCGTGGAAGTCTACAACCTGGCGGCCGACATGGGCGGAATGGGCTTCATCGAGCGCTTCCGCGTGGAGTGCCTCCGAAGCATTTTGATCAACACTCACATGATCGAGGCGGCTTACAAGGCGGGCGCCCGGCGTTACTTCTTCTCGTCGTCCGCGTGTGCGTACAACACCCTGCTGCAGCAGGATCCGGACGTCCGCGCGCTGAAGGAATCGGACGCCTACCCGGCGATGGCCGAACGCGGGTATGGCTGGGAGAAGCTCCTCTCGGAGATGTTCTGCCAGGAGTACTGGGCGGAGCGGCGACTTAAGACCTTCATCGCCCGCTTCCACAACGTGTACGGGCCGCACGGCACCTGGGACGGGGGGCGCGAGAAGGCCCCGGCCGCGATCTGCCGGAAGGTGGTCGAAGCCCTCGACACGGGCAAGCGCACCCTCGAGGTCTGGGGCGACGGCCATCAGACCCGGAGCTTCATGTACATCGCCGACTGCGTCATGGGCATCGACATGATCATGCACTGCGACGAGCTGATCGCGACGCCGATCAACCTCGGCTCCAGCGAGATTGTCTCGATCAACGAGCTCGTCGACAAGGTCGAGGCCATCGCGGGCGCCAAGCTCGACCGCCAACACGACCTCAGCGCGCCGCGCGGCGTGGCGGGGCGCAACAGCGATAACACGTTCATCAAGAGTGTCCTGAAGTGGGAACCGAATACCACGCTCGAGGTCGGCCTGGGGGAGACCTATCACTGGATCGAGGAACAGTACCAGAGCCGCAAGCGGGGCCAGCGCGTCGTGGCGTGAGCGGGGCTGACTGTGGGGATGAGAATCGCGTACATCGCTCCGTACCAGGGTCCGACGCTGCTAGCTCGGCGCCCAATCGTGCGCAATCGGAGCATGTCCAACCGGGTCAAGATCGAGCTGATCGCGACGCTGCTCCGGGAAAGCTCGCACGATGTCGAGATCATCTCGCAGGGAGAGGTGATCGAGTCCGCCTGCACGTTCTACCCGGCCTTCTCGGAACCGGAGCGCTTTCACCTCGACATTCCAATCCACTACGCGTCCGCGCTCCCGATCAGGCGGCTCAACGGCCTGTGGTCCAATGCACGCACGCTGCACATCCTCAAGGATCGCCACCGGGCCGACCCATATGACCTCGTCATCATCTTCAACCTGAAAGGCCCGCAGATCGCAAGCGGCCACTACGCGATCGGGCTCGGCCTCCCCGTGGTCCTCGAATACGAGGACGACAAGTTTGTCACCGTCGGAGGGGTGGCGCCCAGAAGGTTCGCGCTGAGGCGGGACGCCCGGGCTGCTCGTCGAATACTTCGAACGGTGTCTGGCTGCATCGCCGTCTCGCCGCACCTCCTGTCGCAGGTGCGTACCGGGATCTCAACGCTCTTGCTACGGGGCGTCGTCGGGGCCGACGTGATCGAGGCAGGCGAGGGGTTGCGTGACGGCAAGGTGAATCTGGTCGTGTTCTCCGGGACGCACATCGCGTCGAACGGCGTCGCGGAGCTGATCGAAGGCTGGCGCGGCGTCGGGTTGCCAGGCTGGGAGCTCCACATCACGGGATACGGGGGACTCACGGACACGCTACGGCAGAGGGCCGGGGACGTCCCTGGCGTCGTCTTTCGCGGGCTGGTCAGCCGACCCGAGCTGGTGCAGCTCCTGGCCTCGGCAAAGATCTGCATCAATCCGCACCAGGTGAGCCGGACCCCGGGCAGCGTGTTTGCGTTCAAGATCATCGAGTACCTGGCTGCCGGCGCTCATGTCATCACCACACCGATGGGTGTCTTGGAAAAGGAGCTCGAGGCGGGCATCACGTACATGCCTGATAACGCACCGGCGACGATCGCAGCGACCATACGACGGGTGGTCGGGGAACGCGCCTACGCGCGAACCGCTGAGGCGGCGGCGCGGCAGATGTACGGACCGGCGTCGGTTTCGAAGTCGTTGAACACGCTGCTCGACCAGGTCAGAACGACGGCATGACTGCGGCAGGGCGCCGGAGCTAGGCCATCGTCCTCGGGTACCTCCTATTGGCGCTGGGCATCTCGCTGGGCGGCACCATGCTCGAAGCAACGCTCTTCCCGACTGGAAGAATCGTCGGCACCACGCGGGGGGCCGCGGCGCTGGGCCTCGGTCGGATCCTCCTCGCGGCGCTCGGCGCATACTTCCTGATCAGAAGGCCTCGCGTCACGTCGGTTCATGTCTCCGCGTTCGCGCTTGGCTGCGCGGTGTCTGAGTTCGCCGCGGCGTTCAGCTTCTATCCCGGCAAGAATTTGGGCGCCTGCGGGGAAGCGGGCGCCGTCACGACCGACGACGAGGGTGTGGCCCGGCACTGCCAGATGCTGCGCGACCACGGCCAGTCGAGGAAGTACTTCCACGACCTCGGGTCCTGCGGGTGAAGCTTCGTCACCTGGCAAAGTGGAACGAGCAGCGCCGGGAGCGGACACGCGGGTACGACGAGCTCTTCACCGACAGTGCAGGGACGGTCGCACTTCAGCAGGTGCCGTCGTGGTCGCGCCCGGTCTACCATCTCTACGCGGTGCGGATCGCGGAGTCCACAAAAGCGAAGGGCCAGGGAAGCCCGGTGCCTGGGGACCGGTCATGAGCAAGGCTGAGACCGTCGTCGTCGTCGGGCTCGGAGAGGTGGGGAAACCTCTTCTCGAGCTCGTCTCCCGACATCACAGGGCAATAGGAGTGGATGTCTCGCCTCCGGCCGAACGGGTCCAGGGTGCCGACATCATGCACGTCTGTTACCCGTTTGGGATCAAGGACTTTATCGGCGAGACTGCACGCTACATCGAGATCTTCAGTCCCGGTCTGACGATCATCAACAGCACGGTGGGGATTGGGACAACGCGAGCCATCGCCGAACGCACGGGTGCGGCCGTGGTGAACAGCCCCATGCGCGGCAAACATGCGCGTATGTTGGCCGACATCCTCCGCTACACGAAGTTCGTGGGAGCGATCGATCCGGCAGCCGGCAAATGCGCTGCCCAGCACTTCGAGTCAATCGGGATGCGAACCAGCGTCTTGTCATCGCCCGAGGCCACCGAGCTCGCCAAGCTCACGGAGACGACCTATTTTGGACTGATGATCGCCTGGGCTCAAGAGGTGGAGAGATACTGTGATCGATTCGACCAGCAATACGACGAGATCGCGTCGTTCTACGAGGAGATCGGTTTCTTCCCTCCCGTCAAGTATTTCCCTGGCGTCATCGGGGGCCATTGTGTCATGCCCAACATCGACATTTTGGGCCAGATCGGTCGCTCGGAGATCCTCGAGGCGATCCGGTCGTCCAACAGGCAGAAGATCGACCGAGAAGCCAGCCGGGGCCGCGAGTCGGGTGGAGCCGCGTAGCGCACTCTGTCTGGACGAGGACGGCCGCTCGGCATAGAGAGTGCTTCCGTGCTCTCCTATGTGAGCCGATAGGCAATCGAATGGGAGAGTGGCGACAACAATTCCTCTACACGAAAAAGTCGATCAGGACGACATGGAGGCTTCGCGTCGGAGTGCTCGTCATTGTGATCTTCATCGTGATCCTGACGCGGGAGTCCTGGACCGCCCGGATCGCTGGAAGCCTGGTTTGTGCGGGTGCGCCTCAGCCGAGCGACATCATACTCCTGGAGAACTTTGATCCGAACTACCTTGTCTTCGAGCGCGCGGCGGAACTCGAGAAGGCGGGATTTGCCCCCCGGGCGCTCGTCCCCGTCGAGGCGTCACATGACCCGGCGATCGCCAACCCTATCTCCAATGGCATCGCGGAGCTCATGGCTCGGCAGGCGCGGATGGGGACGTGGGAGATGATTCCGATTCGGATAACCGAGCCGATCAGTCTCAATGCCGCCTACCAGATCCGCGACCAACTAGCCAGACAGCGGGTCAGGTCGGTCATCGTCGTGACACCTGCGTTTCGCAGTCGGCGTACATCTCTCGTGTACCAAACCGTGCTCCCCGAGCTCGGGACGCAGGTATCCTGTGTCCCGGTCTTCGGCCGAACGACTCCGGAAGGCTGGACGAATACATGGCATGGCATGCAGGAGGTCACCGAGGAGTTTTTCAAGCTCCAGTACTACCGCTTCTATGTCATTCCGTTCTTGTCTCGGAGGGTGCGTTAGCGTGAGCAACGAAGAGGCGATAATCACGCCGGCGGAGCGAGTCCTCGTCACAGGATCGACGGGATTTCTGGGATCCCGAGTCCTCGCCAGCCTGTTGGATTACGGATTTGGCAGCATTCGTTGCTTTGCTCGGCCGTCCAGCGATCTCACCGGGGTTGAGGAGGCCGCCGAAGAGCGACCTCACGCGGGAGAGCTCGAATTGATGCGAGGGAACTTACTGTCCCGCGACGACTGCGAGCGGGCCACGAAGGATGTGGCTGTGATCTATCACTTGGCGGCGGGTACGGGAGAGAAGTCGTTCCCAGATGCCTTCATGAACTCGGTGCTCACCACGCGCAACCTTCTGGACGCGACCCTTCGGCACGGCTGCCTGAAGCGATTCGTCAATATCAGCTCCTTCGCGGTCTACACGAACCGCAACAAGCCCGAACGCCGTCTTCTGGACGAGTCCTGTCCGATCGAGGCGCACCCCGAGCTCCGAGGCGAAGCCTATTGCTATGCGAAGGTCAAGCAGGACGAGCTCGTTAGGGAGTACGGGAGGAAGCACGGAATTCCGTACGTCCTCGTTCGACCCGGTGCCGTGTATGGACCCGGCACAACAGGGATCACGGGGCGTGTCGGTACTGGGGCGTTCGGGGTGTTCTTGCACCTCGGTGGTTCGAATGTCATGCCCTTCACCTACGTCGACAACTGCGCCGACGCCATCGTTCTTGCGGGCATTAGGAACGGCGTCGACGGAGAGGTGCTGAACGTGGTCGATGACGACCTGCCCACGAGCAGACAATTCCTGCGCCTCTACAAGAGACACGTCAGGCCGTTTCGGTCCATTCCCGTCCCGCGCGTCGCGAGCTATGTCCTGTGCGCTCTCTGGGAGAAGTACTCCAACTGGTCCGAGGGACAGTTGCCGCCTGTATTCAATCGGGGAGCGTGGCACGCATACTGGAAGGGGAGCCGCTACACTAACGCGAAGGTGAAAAAGCTGCTGGGGTGGACGCCGAGAGTGCCGACGGACGAGGGCTTGAGGCAATACTTCGAGAGCTGTCGTGGAGAAGAGCGGGATGTCGCTTAGGGTGGCGATCGTGGGATGCGGGAAGATCGCCGACGCCCACGCCGCGCAGATCCAGCGGATCAAGGACTGCGGGATTGTGGCGGTCTGCGACCGTGAAGAGCTCATGGCCCGACAGCTTGCCGAGCGATTCAAGGTCGACCGGTACTTCGATGACTTGGGTCTGCTCTTTGAGGAAAGCAAACCTGAGGTAGTGCACATCACGACGCCACCACGGAGTCATTTCGAGATCGCCCGGCGATGCCTGGAGCACGGGTGCCACGTGTACGTGGAGAAGCCCTTTACGCTCGACGCGCGAGAGGCCGAGGAGCTGGTGCAGCTGGCGGAGGAACAGGGACTCCGGTTGACAGTGGGACATGACGCACAATTCAGTCCGGCCGCGAGGCGCATGCGGGAGCTGATTCGCGAAGGATATCTCGGCGACGCGGTGGTCCACATGGAAAGCTACTACGGCTACGATCTGGGCGATGTGAGCTATGCGGGCGCGTTTCTAGGAGATACAGATCACTGGGTGCGGAGGCTCCCAGGGGGTTTGTTGCAGAACGTGATCAGTCATGGTCTCGCCAGGATCGCGGAACTCCTGAGAGGAGAGAACCCTCGAGTCATCGCGTACGGGTTCGTCAGCCCTCCTCTTCAGGCCCTCGGCGGCAAGGGCGTACTCGACGAGCTCAGGGTGGTCATCGTCGACGGGGATGAGACGACGGCCTGCTTTACGTTTTCATCACGGATGCGACCGCTCCTTCAGCAGTTTCGGGTTTTTGGTTCGAGGAACGGCCTGCTTCTCGATGAGCAGCAACAAACCGTGGTCAAGCTCAGGGGCGCGTCGTTCAAGAGCTACGTCGAGCGGTTCCTTCCACCGGTCATCTTCGCGAGGCAATACCTGGCGAATGCAGGCCGCAACGCGCGGCTGTTCTTGGCCAACGACTTCCATATGGAGTCGGGAAAGAAGGAGTTGATCATGGCCTTTTACCGCTCGATCGTCGAAGGCACGCCCGTCCCGATCCCGTACAAGCAGATACTGCTGACAGCGAGACTGATGGACTCGATTTTCGAGCAAGTGGGGAAATCGGCGACATGCTGGGAGGAGGATGCATCATGCTGATACGTGTCCGAGCTCCATTGCGGATCAGCTTCTGCGGCGGCGGTACGGACGTGTCGCCTTATTGTGACGAGCGAGGGGACGTGGTGCTGAGCGCCACCATCAACCGATACGCCACTGCGACAGTGGTGCCGGGCGGCAAGAACTTCACCGTCCGAAGTATCGACTGCGACCAGAGTGTCACGTACGGCCTCGACGACTGTGCCTACGTTGGAGGGAGGTCACTTCTCCGATCAGATCATCGAGAATCAGGTCTGAGACTACGAGACGCAGCGCACTGAAAGGATCCATGCCATGGATCGGCTGAAGGTTCTCACGCACGACATGAAGCGCGCCCTGCTGGGTCGGCGACCTGCGCGGGTGTGGCGAGTTGCTCCACCTCGCCTGGGCAAGCAAGCGCCAAATGGCGAAGGGAATCACGAATCCGAAGATCAACGAGCTGTACGATGAGGCGATCGAGGCGGGCGCCCTGGGCGGCAAGATGAGCGGGGCCAGGGGGGTGCTTTCATGCTCTTCGTGTGCGACCCCCTGCGCCGCTACGCCGTGCAGGAAGCGCTCCGCAAGGCCGAGAGCCAGCTCGTCAACCTCACGTTCATCGAGCCGGGGGTCCTCACGTGGACGGTGAAGTGAGTCATCAACACGCCATCGAGGCGATCTGGGACGAGCATCTTCGCGTCGCGACAGCGCTCCGGTCCCTGGCTCCGGATGTGGACCGCGTGGTGACGATCATGGCTCGGGCGATGGCGGCCGGCGGCGTGCTGCTCGTGTGCGGGAACGGCGGCTCGGCGGCCGACGCTCAGCACATCGCAGCCGAGCTGACCGGGCGCTTCTTCCGGGACCGGAAACCGCTTCCTGCTCTTGCCCTCCACGGGAACACATCATCCCTGACGGCGATTGGCAATGACTACGGCTATGACCAGGTCTTCGCGCGCGAGGTAGGTGCCCACGGCCGCCAGGGCGACGTTCTGCTCGCTATCTCGACGAGCGGCAACAGTGCAAACATCCTGCGTGCGATCGAGGTTGCGCGCAAAAAGGAGATGATCGTCATCGGTTTGACGGGCGAGGATGGTGGCAAGATGCGCGATCTCTGCGACGTGTGCCTCTGTGTGGCTTCGACCTCTACGCCCCGCATCCAGGAGTGCCACATCCTCATTGGCCACACGATCTGCGAGTTCCTCGAGAGAATCCTCTGCTGACGCGAGCGTGTCGCCTCACGCGTCGACCAAAAGAGCGCAGCAGGCAGGCGTTCGGATGAAGGTGGCGCTGCTGACGGGTGGCAAGGACACCCATTACGTGCTCGGGTTGCTTCCCGAGCTTACCGCGCGAGGCATTCAGGTCGCACTGGTTGGAGACGACGAGTTGGCCGATGCGGAGGATGTACGAAGCGGCCGGGTGGAGTTCCGCAACCTGGTCGGAAGCCTGGATCCCGACGACGGCCCGGTGGCGAAAGCCTGGCGAGTGTTGAGCTACTATGCTCGTCTTCTCGCGTTCGCCGCCCGTACGGATGCGAGGCTGTTTCATATTCTATGGTTCCGCAAGTTTCCTGTCCTGGAGAGACTGGTCCTGACCGCGTACTTCAAGCTGCTCGGGAAGAGATTGACCTTCACCGCCCACAATGTCGACGATCAGGTGCGGGACGGGGCAAAAGGAACGTGTTTACACAGATTGTCTTTGACCTTCTTCTACAGGGCCGTGAACCACATCTTTGTTCACACGCCGCAGATGAAGGCCGAATTGGTCCGGCAGTTCGGTGTCGCCGACCGGAAGGTGACGGTGGTGCCGTTTGGCATCAATGATGTGATTCCCGCCGCGCTGGCGAGCCGGTCAGAGGCCAGGCAACAGCTCGGCCTGGGTCTCGATGAAAAGGTCCTGCTCTTCTTCGGCAACATTGCGCCGTACAAGGGTGTGGAGGATCTCCTCCAGGCGCTGGCGGTTCTTGTTCGCGAGGATGATCGCTTCAACCTCATCCTGGCCGGGCGCGTGAAGGACAGGCGCTGCGAGGCGTACTGGGCGGAGCTCGAGAGCCTGATCGAGACGCTCCAGCTGAGCAAGTACGTCCGACAGGAGATCCGGTACATTCCAGACGAAGAAGTCGGCCGCCTCTTCCGGGCCGCGGATGTGTTGGTACTCGCGTACCGAAGAGTCTATCAATCGGGAGTGCTGGCGCTGTCATATGCGCAAGGCGTCCCCGTCATTGCTTCTGATGTCGGTTCTTCGAAAACGGATGTCATCGAGGGCGAGACGGGCTTGGTCTTCAGATCCGGCGATGTGCCTGACCTTGCCAGCAAGATACAGTCATACTTTGCGAGCGATCTGTTCAAGGACCTCGAGGCGAGAAGTCTGAAGATTCGTACGCATGGGGCCGAGGTGTTTTCGTGGACTCGGAATGCTCAACTCACCTGTGGAGTGTACGAGCGTGTCCTACAGGAGTGATTCGCAATGAACCCCCTGGTGGACCTGCCTCCGACAGAATGGCTCATGAGAAAGATGGCGCAGAATCTTCACATACAAACAGCGACATGGCTCGTGAGCCGAGGGCTGACTGAGGACGCCGGGCCCTCAGAGACACGGATGCTCGGGACGACGATGGAGAGTATTTATTTCGGGTCTTGCTGGCAGGCGCCGGTGCACGCTTCGCGCCCGAAGGGCGGCGGCTGGGTCGTGACTACAAGAGGGGAACCTGATTGAGCGCGCCGTTCGGCTCGCGTCTGCGAGGGGGGCGGGTCGCCGTGCTTCTCTTCTCGCACTATCCGTCCGACCCACGGCCACGGCGCGCCGCCGAGGCGTTGGTCAACGAAGGCATGCACGTTGAGGTGATATGCATCAGGCAGTCGAAGGCCGAACCCACGCGCGAGACGTTCAAAGGGGTGGACGTTCTACGGCTTCCGATCACCCGCCGTCGAGGCGGACGATTTGCCTATATCTTTCAGTATTCGGCGTTCATCCTGTGCACGTTCTTCATCCTTGCCTTCCGCTCGTTGGCTCGCCGCTTCGCGCTCGTCCATGTACACAACATGCCAGACCTGTTAGTCTTCAGTGCGTTGGTGCCCAAGCTCCTCGGCGCGAAGATTATCCTGGATCTTCATGACCCGATGCCGGAGCTGATGATGACGATTTTTGGGCTGGGGCCATCCAGCTTTGCGGTTCGTGCTCTCAGGCGGCTCGAGCGATGGAGCGTCGCGTTTGCGGACGTCGTGTTCACCGTGAACCTCGCTTGCAAAAATATCTTCGCGGCGCGGAGCTGTCCGCAGGAGAGAATCCAGGTCGTCATGAACTCGCCCGACGAGGAGATCTTTGGCTTCCGCTCTCCGATCTCTGTCCCGGCGGACAGGTCTGAACCATTCGTCATCATGTACCACGGCTCGATTGTCGAGCGGAACGGCTTGGATCTTGCCGTGGCGGCGCTCACGGTCGTCCGTCGAGCTGTCCCGAGCGCGGAGCTTCGGATCTATGGCGATTGGACGCCGTTTCTCGACACGGTCATGGGCGCGGTCGAAAGGAACGGCTTGCAGGAGGCCGTGCGATACTGTGGCGGCAAAAAATTGGAAGAGATCTGCGCGGCGATCGATGACTGCGACGTCGGAATCATTCCGAATCGGCGTGCCATTTTCACGGAAATCAACACTCCAACTCGGATCTTCGAGTACCTCTCTCGAGGCAAACCAGTGATCACGGGTCGATCTCGAGGTGTACAGGACTATTTCTCGGAAGATGCGCTTTTGTTTTTTGAACTCGGAGACCCGGAGGATCTTGCGCGACGCATTGCGCACGTCTTCAAGCATCCCGAGGACGTCGAGAGCGTGGTGAAGCGGGGTCAGGAGGTCTATTGGGTGCACCGGTGGAGCGAGGAGCGGCAGCGCCTAGTTACCCGCAGCGCCGAGCTCCTGACGCGATGATCGGTGTGGTAGCGCGGGGCGAGGAGTACGGTATCATTCGAGAGTTCTTCGAGCTGTTCAAGACACCTTGGGAGTTTTGGCGCAGCGACGGACGCTACGAGGTGCTTATTCACGCCGATGGAACATTCGACCACCGGTCTGCGAAGGTGGTGATCGTCTACGGAAGTCGGGCCACCGCATTCGACCATGAAACGAGTCTCCGGACGCTGCGTCACAACACGATGCTCTCGTGGAACGGGGAGCGCATCCCGGTGTACGGGTGTTGTGTCACCGTTCCGTCCGATGGTCGATCTTCCCGCCTCGTCTTGGAGGACAGTGGGGAAGCGGTAGCGTCCGTGACACGCGCGGAGGGCAGGACCGTGGTACGCGTCGGATACGATCTGTTCTCGGAGATCCGGTTTCTCTTAACGGCGGGCCAGCCAACCATCTACGCGGGTATTCCGACTCTAGAGAGGCATATCGCGTTTTTGCGTGAGTCGATCGTCGGTGCCGGGGTGCCGTTGGTAGAGATCCCTCCAATCCCGGAGGGTTTTCGATTCATGGTCTGTCTGACTCACGACGTCGATCACCCGTCTATCCGACTGCACACGTTTGACCACACCATGTTCGGATTTCTCTATAGGGCTCTGGCGCGGTCCCTGATCGACGTGTGCAGGGGCAGGACGCAAGCGACGACACTGTGGCGCAACTGGGCGGCCGTGCTGAGGCTGCCCTTCGTCCATCTCGGCCTGGCGAAGGACATCTGGGCCCAGTTCGATCGATATCTCGAGATTGAGAAGGGGCTCGGATCGACCTTCTTCGTGATCCCAATCAAGAAGTACCCAGGTCGGAGCGATGAAGGTCAGGCACCGCCGATGCGGGCATCATCCTATGGTGTTTCAGATATCGCGGATCACCTGAGAGTCCTTCGTGAGGAAGGCTGCGAAATCGCGGTTCACGGGATTGATGCTTGGCTCGACAGCTCAAGAGGTGTGGAAGAACGCGAGCTTGTGTCCCGGGTAACGGGTGCCTCGGTGAGAGGTGTCCGCATGCACTGGCTGTACTTCGACGAACGCGCGCCCGAGCGGCTGGAGGAGGCGGGATTCACGTACGATTCCACTTTCAGCTATAACGAAACTGTGGGGTGTCGCGCCGGAACGATGCAGGCCTTCAAGCCCATGAGTGCACGGCGGCTTCTCGAGCTGCCACTCACCATCATGGACACGGCATTGTTCTATTCATCTCACCTAAACCTGACTTCGAAAGCGGCGAGGCAGGTGGTGTGGCGACTCGTGGAAGAGGCCGAACGATACGGGGGCGCGTTGGTGATCAACTGGCACGATCGAAGTCTTGCTCCGGAGCGACTATGGGGAGCGTTCTACGTTCAATTGGTTGACGAGTTGAAAAACAGGGGAGCGTGGTTTCCCACCGCCTCTCAGGCCGCATCGTGGTTTTCTCAACGACGTTCCGCGGCTTTTGACTCCGTGCGCTGGGAAGGCGCCTCGGTGCGAATCAGGGCGTCTATAGACCGTCGCCAGGACCTACCAGGGTTGACGATCCGAGTGCGTGTGCCGGGGTCTCCGGATGACGATGAGGCGCTACCGTGGGATCGTTCTGAGACGTTCACCGACGTGGCATTTGGAGACGCCCTGGAAACGCACGTGACGATTGGCGCCTCATGAACAACCGGGAAATGTGGTGTGTTAGACGCCAACGCAGAGCGTCGGGAGGCCAGCAATAGGTGGTGGATGGTGTCTGGTGACCGGCGGGGCTGGGTTCGTCGGCGCCCGCCTGGTCCGAGCGCTCAATGACGCTGGGTGGGATCGCATCGTTCTGGTCGACTCGTTCTCCCGCCGGCCTGAGAAGTTTGCCGGGAACTCGGACCTCCGCTTCGCGGACTTCCTCGACTACTTCTCGGTCGATGCGCTCGATCTCGAGAGCCTCGACCGGCGCCTTCCAGCGCTCGACGTGATTTTTCACGTCGGGGCGTGGACCGACGTGCTCGAGACGGATGTGACGAAGATGCTGCGCTACAATTTCGACCACTCGCGCAAAT
>Ga0326597_10006090_pt1 | contig 16590 bp, 12 predicted proteins | sample RVTome_12_FD_203789 | JGI IMG/M metagenome (GOLD analysis project Ga0326597, IMG submission 203789) | Soil microbial communities from uranium-contaminated site in the Upper Colorado River Basin, Wyoming, United States - RVT100D185 | ecosystem: Environmental > Terrestrial > Soil > Contaminated >...
GGGCGACGACATGCACTTCACGGCCCGCAATCGAGCAGGCGACGCGACCGCGCTCGCCCGGGCCCACGGGAATCACGACACGCCCCAGCGAGCCCTCGAGCGCCCGCTCACCAACGACGTCGACCGCAGACTCGTTTCGGCGCAACCAGGTGAAGATCGCGTGCGTCAGCAACATCGCGCCGATTCCCATGGCGCTCGACGCGATGGCGGTGGTGGTCGCGCCGGACCCGGTCCACGTGAGCAGCGCGCCGGTGATTCCGAACGCGGCCAGAAAGAAGATGAGGTTGCGTGGCTTGAAGAACCCGAACAGCAGCCCACCAAGATGACCGCCGCCACCGGACGCGACGTCCGCGTCGTGGCCGGCACTCGCGTCGCCGCCGGCGTCCGACGTACCGTCGTCACCGAACGATACGAGGAGCAGGCCGGCACCAAGTATCGCCGAGAAGATGTAGAGACCGATCACGGGGCTAATGTTGCGGCCGAGGCGACGCGCGGCAAGGCTCGCGACCGGATCTACGCGCTGAGCACCACCTCGATGCGCTCGGCGATTCCGTCCACGCCTGGCATCATCGCGGCGAGCAGATCCTCGTGGTACGCGACCGGAATGTCCTTCGGCGCGAGTCGCTCGACCGGGGCATCCAGGAACCAGAAAGCATGCTGCGCGAGGGTTGCGCCGATCTCGGCGCCAAAGCCGGCGGTGATCGCGTCCTCGTGGACAATCAGGCAGCGACCGGTCTTCCGCACCGAATCGAGCACGCACTCCTTGTCCCACGGCATCACCGTGCGCAGGTCGATTACCTCGGCGCGTTCGCCAAATCGCGCGGCGGCTTCGGCGCAGCGGTGCACCATGGCACCCCAGCTCACGATCGTGATACCGTCCCCCGGCACGACGATGCGCGCACGACCAAAGGGCAGCACGTAATCGTCGCCGGGATAACGCGCGCTGCCCGCACCGGTCATCAGCAGCGATCGGTGCTCGAAGAAGATCGTCGGGTTCGGGCTCCGCATGGCGAACCGGAGCAGGCCGACCGCGTCGGAAGAATTCGACGGCATCGCGACCTGCCAACCGTACGCATGCACGAAGCGCACTTCGTCCGACAGCGAGTGCCAGGGGTCGCCGACATCCTTGCCGAACCCGCCGGGCATGCGAACCACGACCGGCGCCGCAAACTGGTTGTTGGTGCGCCACCGCAGCGTACCGCAGTTGTTGAGCTGCTCGCTGGCGGGATCGGCGTATTTCCGGAACTGGATTTCAGCGACCGGCATCAATCCGGAAAGCGCCATGCCCACGGAACGACCGACAATCCCCTCTTCCGACAGCGACGTATCGAACACGCGTTTGTCGCCGAACTTGCGCTGCAATCCTTCGGTGACGAGATGCACCCCGCCCTTCGGGCCAACGTCCTCTCCAAAGACGAGCAGCTTCGGGTTCACCTCGAGTTCATGCGCGAGAGTGCGGCGCACGGCTTCGGCAAACCGGACAATATCGCCTCCCTCGGCTGGGACGTCCGTGCCGGCGAGCGCGTCGCGTTCCGCGCGCGAGAGTCCGCCCTGGGCGTCCGCAACGTCGGGAGACTCGTCGGCGTAGACAAACCGCGCGACGTTCACCGGATCGGGGCCGGGCCTCGCACGCGCAGCCTCAAGGGCAACGGCGACGTCGCGTTCGACTTCCTTTTCCAGCGCAACCCAGTCACTGGCCGACAAGCGATCCGGCACCAGGAAGCGCTTCAGCTTGGGCAGCGGATCGCGCTTTGTATCGGCGTCAATCTCGGCTGCGGTACGATACCCTTTCTGGTTGTCCGGGCCGGAGTGACTGCACATTCGCGGCACGGTGAGCCGCACGAGCGCCGGGCCGTTGCCGGCGCGTACATGGTTCACGCATTCGGAGAGCAACGCGGCTGACTCGGCTGGATCGGTACCATCGCCGCTCCGGATGCTGAGATTGCCGAACGACGCGAGGTTCGCCGTGATATCACCGCCCGGCGTCTGCAACTCGCCACGCACGGAAATGCCCAGCCCGTTGTCTTCGATGTAGAAGAGCATCGGAAGCTTCAGCGTCGTGGCGATCGTGAGCGACGACCAGAACCCATTCGTCGCGACCGACGCATCGCCGCCGAGCACGAGCCCGATCGCGCCATCCCACGACTTGTCACCGAGTACGTCGCGGTGATACGTGATGGCCTGCGCCCAGCCGGCGCCTGGCGTGTACTGCGATCCCACGTCGCCACCCATCGGGAGGACGCACGGGCCATTTGCGTTGGGGAGATTGCATACAACGCCGATGTCACGGCCGTCGCTGAATCCGCCGGCGCGGCCGAGGGGGCCGGCGAGCCCATCCTCGATCGTGAGCCCGAGCGCAAGCAGCAATGGACGATTGCGATAGTACGCGCTCACGCCGTCATGCCGATGGGTGATGAGCGAACCCAGGATGGCCTGTGCCACCTCGTGTCCGCGCGCGGAAAACTGATAGAGAATCAGGTGGTCGCGGGGGACGGTGGCCTTGTTCCTGTTCGTGGCCTCCTCGAGGTCATCGAGCGCACGGGAAATCAGCGCCGTACGGGCAATGTCCCTCCAGCGAAACGGAGGGTCGGATTCCGCTGATTTCGCGGAACGCTTTTTCGAGGAGACGGGTGCGGCCATCACCGCGAAATCTGGGCGGGTGGCGGGGGATGCGCGAGTCTGAAGTCGAAGGTCCGCGCGCAGGTCCTCCATCTTTTGCATTCGCCGTTGTTTATCCCCTGTTTCCGCTGTTGATCGTCATTAACGGTCGTTGCAGTAACTGCCTGAGGGCCACTCGGAGTCCGCCGAAAGCGAACGCTGCAACCATTTGCAGGTCAGCGGCCACACACTGACAGCACTATTCCCACCCCGGGAGTCGGCCTGACCGCTACCACCATCTCGATCACGGACGCCGAAGCCGACCGCCGCGACGTTCGGCTCGTCGGATCGGACGGCGACGAAGCAGCGTTTCGCGCGCTGTACGGGCGACATACGCCCGCACTGTACGCGTTCGCCTGCCGGCTCATGGGCGGCGAGTCGCCCGACGTGGACGACGTGATTCAGGACGCCTGGATGCGCGCGGTGCGCTCAATGCGCGACTTTGGGTGGCGGTCGTCGCTGCGGACCTGGCTGTCGTCGATCGTCCTGAACTGTTGCCGCGAACGCTGGCGTGAACGGGTCGAACCAAGCGCCGACGGCCTCGATTCCGTCGCGCTGACGGGCGACCTGAACCTTCGGCTCGATCTCGAGGCGGCGGTCGCCGCATTGCCGGCGGGGTATCGCGCGGTCCTGATCCTGCACGACGTCGAGGGCTACACGCACGACGAAATCGCCGAGCGACTCGGCGTGCAACCCGGCACGTCGAAGAGTCAGCTGTTTCACGCCCGGAAGGCGCTGCGTCAGCGTCTCACCGGCGATGCACCATCTGCAACTGTGGGTACCTGACCATGCATGACTCTCCAGAAGATTTTGTGACCCAAGCCCTCAGCCGGCTCCCGCGCGAGATGACTCCGCCCCCAGGGCTCGAGGACGCGACGGTCGCGTCGCTCAAGCGCTCCCGCCTGATTGGAACGCGCGCACCGGGCGGGTTCAACTTCATGACCTGGATGCTGGCCGCCAGTATCGCCGGTGTCGCGTTCGTCGGCGGCTCGATGTTCGCCACGTGGCTCGCGCGGCCGCCTGCGGATACCGTGGCCGATTCGACCGCTGGAATGGCAACGACGGCCGGCGTGCATGCAGTGGCACAGGCCGCCGCGGAGCCAACATTCGCGCTCCTCCTCTACGGATCGAGCGACGACTCGGCTACGCATGCCGCGCGAGCGGCGGAATACCGTGAGTGGGCCATGGTAGAGCACCCCACCGCCCGGGTGATCGGCGGTGAAGCGCTGGGCACGCCGCTGGCGGCGGTGACCGTCAAGTCGGTCGGACTGGGGATGGACTCAATCATCGTTGACGAAGATCCGCTGACCGCCACCGACTTCGTCGGGTATTTCCTGGTTCAGGCAAGGGACCGCGATGCCGCAGTGTTGCTGGCGCGAAACTGCCCGCACCTGAAGTACGGTGGCCGGGTGGTGGTCCGGCGTGTGTGGCCAAGCGCCATGACGCTGGTGGCCCGGACCGACAGCGAACGGTAGGCGTTCATCATCAGGGGTGCCCGCCGCAGCCCTTCGTTCGGGCGCGACCGCGCCTCCGCTCGCCCCGGCGTGGGGCCGGGCGGTATCTTCCCCGGGTGTCAGGTACCCTGCTAACCGAGAAGCTTGACGGCGTTCTCTGCCTCACGCTGAACCGCCCGGATGTCCTGAACAGTTTCAACGCCGCGATGGCGCTCGAACTGCAGGCAGCGCTCGCCGGTGCCGTCGATGACACGACGGTCCGGGCGATTCTGCTAACCGGTTCCGGGCGCGGCTTCTGCGCCGGACAGGACCTTGCCGAAGCGCTTCCGAACGGCGGGAAGATGCCGGACCTCGGCGAATTCGTTCGCACAACCTGGAACCCGATCGTCCGGTCGATTCGCACGATCGAGAAACCGGTCGTGTGCGCCGTCAACGGTACGGCGGCCGGCGCCGGGGCCAACGTCGCGTTCGCGTGCGACATCGTGTTTGCGTCGACATCGGCATCGTTCATTCAGTCATTCGTGAAAATCGGGGTCATTCCCGATTCTGGCGGCACGTTCATCCTGCCCCGGCTCGTGGGACTGCAGCGCGCGACCGCGCTGACGATGCTCGGCGAAAAGATGTCCGCGCAGCAGGCGCTCGACTGGGGACTGGTCTACAAGCTCGCCGAACCGGACGCCCTGCTCGACACCGCCTTCGCATGCGCCAAACATCTCGCTAAGCAGCCGACGCGCGCACTCGGGTTGATCAAGCGGGGATTCAACGCGTCGTTGGGAGTCGGCCTAGACGCCCAACTCGACTACGAGGAAGAACTGCAACGTGCAGCGGGCCAGACCGCCGACTATGCCGAAGGCGTGAAGGCGTTCCTGGAAAAGCGCCCGCCGAGGTTTACCGGCTCATGACCGAATCAACACGCGACTCCGGTGCGTGGGCGATGGTCAACGCGCCGGCCAGCGATTCAAAGGTGGGCATCGTCGGCGCCGGGGCGATGGGCTCGGGAATCGCGCAGGTTGCGGCAGCCGCGGGCTACTACGTCATGCTCGGCGATGCGATGGCCGGGGCCGTGCGCAACGCCCAGTCGAACATTCGCGTTTCGCTCGACCGGCTGGTCGAGAAGGGGCGGCTCGATGCCCAGACCCGCGGCATGATCCTCTCGCGCATCGACTTCTACGAAGAGCCGCTCGGCATGGATTTGTCCATGTATCGGGAGAGCGCGCTGGTGATCGAGGCGATACACGAGGACCTCGGCGCCAAGCAGACGCTGTTCGCCGCGCTCGCCGCTGCGGTCGCGCCGACCGCCGTGCTCGCGTCGAACACGTCGTCGCTGTCGATCGCGTCAATTGCCGGCAGCTGCGTGCGACCGGAACGTGTCATCGGGATTCACTTCTTCAATCCCGCGCCGGTCATGCCGCTCGTCGAGGTCGTGCCGTGGCTCGGCACCGCCGCGGCCGTGACCGAAGGGACGCGCGCGTTGGTGGAATCCTGGCGCAAATCGGCCGTGATCGCGGCTGACACGCCCGGCTTCATCGTGAATCGCGTCGCACGTCCGTTCTACGGCGAGGCGCTGCGGATTCTCGACGAAGGAATCGCCGATTGCGCGACCATCGACTGGGCAATGAAGAAGCTCGGCGGATTCCGGATGGGACCGTTCGAGCTGATGGACTTTATCGGCAACGACGTGAACTTCGCCGTGACCCGCTCCATGTTCGAGAGTTGCTTCTGGGAGCCGCGATACAAGCCGTCGCTCACGCAGAAGCGTCTCGTCGACGCCGGGTTTCATGGACGCAAGTCCGGCCGCGGCTTCTATGAATATGGAGAGGGCGCGGCTCCGGAGCCCACGCGCGACCGCGCGCTTGGCACGCAGGTGTTCGAACGCATCCTCGCGATGCTGATCAACGAGGCCGCCGACGCCGTGTTCTACCGGGTCGCGAGCGTGCACGACGTCGACCTGGCCATGATGAAGGGCGTGAACTACCCCAAAGGGTTGCTCGCCTGGTCCGACGAACTTGGCACGTCGTGGGCATTTGACCGGCTCGCGGCGCTGCAGGCCGAATACGGTGAAGACCGCTATCGCCCCAGTCCGCTGCTGCGCCGGCTCGCCAGGACCAATACGAGGTTCCACGCATGACCCCCTCAAAGCCGACCGCCGGGCGGCGCGCACGAACCGGCATAAAGAAGGAACAGATGCTCGCCGAGCAAGTGGTGTCGGGCATGATGGCGAAAGACCTGTTCAGCCAGATGATGGGAATGACCATCGGCGACGTGCGCCCGCACACCGCCACGGTGCGAATGACGGTGCGTCCGGAGATGGTGAACGGTTTCGGCGTCGCGCACGGTGGTGTGGTGTATTCGCTCGCCGACAGCGCGCTCGCGTTTGCGTCGAACACACACGGACGGGTGACGGTCGCCATCAACAACTCGATCAGCTACCCCGCCGCCGTCAACGCCGGCGACATCCTGACCGCGGTGGCTGAGCAGGAGGGCGAGTCGCGTCGCCTCGGCTATTATCGCGTGATCATCAGGAACCAGGACGAAGAGATCGTGGCGACGTTCACCGGGACCGTGTACAAGACGAAGAACGAGCACGCTGCTGCCGGCGACCCGAAGGCGCCCAGGTGAGCGAGGCGTTCATCGTCGACGGCGTCCGCACGCCGATCGGCAACATCGGCGGATCACTGGGTGACGTGCGCGCCGACGATCTCGCGGCGCATGTGATTTCCGAACTGATGGCCCGCAACGCCGGCGTCGATCCGGCCGCGATCGAGGACGTGATTCTCGGCTGCGCGAATCAGGCCGGCGAGGACAACCGTAACGTCGCCCGGATGGCGCTGCTGCTTGCCGGGCTGCCGGTGTCGGTGCCGGGCGAGACCGTGAACCGGCTTTGCGCGTCGGGCATGGCGTCCGTCGCGCACGCCGCACGGGCAATCCGGAACGGCGATGGTGATGCATTCGTCGCCGGTGGCGTGGAGTCCATGACGCGCGCGCCGTACGTATTGAGCAAGTCGTCGAAGCCATTCGGGCGCGACATGGAGTTGTTCGATACTTCGCTCGGCTGGCGCTTCGTGAATCCGGCGCTGAAGGCGAAGTACGGCACCGATTCGATGGGCCAGACCGCGGAGCACGTCGCCGGGCAATACAAGGTGACGCGCAACGACCAGGATGCGTTCGCCTTGCGATCTCAGCAGAAAGCGACGGCAGCACGCGCCGCCGGCCGGTTCACGCAGGAAATCGTCACGGTGAACATTCCGCAGCGCAAGGGCGAGCCGAAGCGCGTCGACCAAGACGAATTCATCCGTCCCGACACGACGATCGAAGTGCTGGGGAAACTTAAGCCCGCGTTCCGGACGGACGGCAAGGGATCCGTGACGGCCGGGAACTCGAGTGGACTGAACGACGGCGCGGCGGCACTCCTGGTGGTGTCCGAAGCGGCGCTCAAGCAATTCAACCTGACGCCGAGAGCACGCCTCGTGTCGAGCGCGGTCGCAGGCGTCGAGCCACGGATCATGGGAATGGGTCCGGTGCCGTCGTCGCGAAAGGCGCTCGCGCGCGCCGGTCTGACGCTGGACCAGATGAACGTGATTGAACTCAATGAGGCGTTTGCCGCACAATCGCTCGCGTGCATGCGCGAGTTGGGCATCGCCGATGATGATTCTCGCGTGAACCCGAATGGTGGCGCGATCGCGCTCGGACATCCGCTGGGAATGAGCGGCGCACGGCTGCTGCTCACGGCGATGCGCGAGCTCGAACTGCAGAAGAAACGCTACGCGCTGTGCACCATGTGCATCGGCGTCGGGCAGGGCATGGCCACCATCCTCGAAGGTGTGTAGCGTTTTGCGAGTGCGGTGACCCGCGCTGTATTGACCACAGAGCACACAGATCGCCAGTCTGCGTGCTCTGTGGTTACCATCAAGTCCCGAACTCCGATTGGCGACTCATGATCACAGCATTGGACCTGACAGGCGCCAGGCCCCGGCGCCTGATGAACTACGTGTGCGGCGAATGGGTGGAGGGCACGGGCAACGCGGCGGCGCTCGTTCATGCCGTGACGGGCGTGGAGTTCGCGCAGGCCAGCACCGGTGGCATCGACTTCAAGCGCATCGTTGAATACGGACGCACCGTGGGCGGCCCGAAGCTGCGCGCGATGACCTTCCACCAGCGCGCCCTGATGATGAAGGCGCTCGCCAGACACCTGATGGAACGAAAGGACGAGTTCTATCGCGTATCGGCCGCAACCGGCGCGACGAAGCGCGATGGGTGGGTGGACATCGAGGGCGGAATTGGCACGCTCTTCGCGTATGCGTCGCGCGGACGCCGGGATTTTCCGGACGAAACATTCCACGTCGAAGGCCCGACAGAAGCGCTCTCGAAGGGCGGGACGTTCGTCGGCCGGCATATTTGCGTGCCGCTCGAAGGCGTGGCCGTGCACATCAATGCCTTCAACTTCCCCGTCTGGGGAATGCTCGAGAAGCTCGCGCCGACGCTGCTTGCCGGTGTTCCGGCGATCGTCAAACCGGCGTCGCTAACGAGCTTCCTCACGGAGAGCGTGTTCGACGAGATGATCGCGAGCGGGCTGCTGCCCGAGGGCAGCGTGCAGCTGCTCTGCGGTAGCGCCGGTGACCTGCTCGATCACCTCGACGAACAGTGCGCCGTGGCGTTCACCGGCTCGGCGACGACCGGGCAGATGCTGAAGAAGACGCCTTCGATCCTGTCGAACAACGTCCGGTTCAACCAGGAAGCCGACTCGCTGAATTTTTCGATGCTCGGCCCCGACGCCGCGCCTGGCACGGAAGAGTTCGACCTCTTCATCAAGGAAGTCGCGAACGAGATGACGACCAAGGCCGGGCAGAAATGCACGGCGATTCGCCGCACGTTTGTCCCCGAGGAGATGCTCACCGAAGTCATGGGCGCGCTGTCGAAACGCCTGCAGGGCGTGAAGGTCGGCGACCCGGCCGTGGACGGCGTCCGCATGGGGCCCTTGGCCGGACGTCCGCAAGTGTCGGAAGTGCAAAAGAGTGTCGACCGCATCGCGTCGGTTGCCGAACGCGTGTTCGGCAATACGGATGACTTCGAGGTGGTCGGTGCAGACGCTAAGAAGGGCGCGTTCTATCCGTCGCTGCTCTTCTATTCCAGGGATCCGTTCTCGGTGACTGAGCCGCACGACGTGGAAGCGTTTGGACCGGTGAACACGGTGATGCCGTACAAGACCGTTGACGACGCAATCGACCTGGCGCGGAAGGGGCGCGGATCGCTGTGCGGCTCGCTCTTCACGGCCGACGATTCCGTTGCGCGGAAAGTGGTGCTCGGAACGGCGGCCTGGCACGGCCGCCTGCTGATCGGCAATCGCCGGTCGGCCAGGGAGGGCACGGGGCACGGCTCGCCGCTGCCGCACCTCGTGCATGGTGGGCCCGGCCGGGCGGGCGGCGGCGAGGAGATGGGCGGTGTGCGCGGCGTCCTGCATTACATGCAGCGCACGGCGTTGCAGGGGCACCCGGGCACGCTCACGCGCGTGGTGCGCGAGTACATGCAGGGCGCCGAGCAAAAGACTGGGGGCGCGCATCCGTTCACGCGGTACTTCGAGGAGCTCGAGGTCGGCGACACGCTGATCACAGGTACGCGCACCATCACGCTCGAGGACGTCGAGAAGTTCGCCGCACTCTCCGGCGACGTGTTCTACGCCCATATGAACGACGAGGAGGCGCGCGCGCACGGTGTGTTCGAGAAGCGAGTGGCGCACGGCTACTTCATCATCAGCGCTGCGGCCGGGCTGTTCGTGGAACCGTCGCTCGGTCCGGTGATGGCAAACTACGGGCTCGAGGGCCTGCGGTTCACCAAGCCCGTCTATCCCGGTGACACCATTCAGGTGCGGCTCACCGTCAAGCAGAAGACCGCCAAGGAGACGCCGCCCGATGGCGTACCGCAGGGCGTCGTCGCCTGGGACGTCGAGGTGAAGAACCAGAACAACGAGTCGTGCGCGGTTTACACGATTCTTACGCTGGTGCGGCGGCGCGCGTAGCGGTCCGCGATGGAACGATACCGCACGCACTAGCCGTCCAAGAGGTCGCCGAGAAGTTCCTCGCCTGCGGCATCCCCGCCAATTGCTCCGGCCGCTTCGTTTCTACCGCTGTTCGATCCGAGCTCGGAGTGAAGCTCGACGCATATCGCAAGCGTGTCCGCGTGCCCGTGGTGTGGATCGTGGATCACAAGCCGCGCGAAGTGCACGTTCCCGAAGACGGCCGCGCGCCACACGTCGAGCGCGCCACGCTGGAGTGGCACGCGCCCGGCGCCCCGGAACCGCTGCGCATTGACCTGCCGTCGCTCTTCAGGGAAGCGCTCGGCGAACCAGGCTGAGTCAGGCTGCCGCGCAGCCTCCCCCTCACCTTGACGATCGCGCCGCTCGCTCAGCGCAACGACAGCATCCAGACGTCCGCTTCTGTCACCCGACGTGAAAAGTAGATGAAGCGCCCGCCGCGGGAGATGCGCGGCGGACCCAGCACGTCGCGCTGGACGCTGAAGATCTTGCGCGCCACCTTCGTCTGCGTGTCGAGTACGTAGAAGGCGTTGCCGCCAACGACGAACAGGATCCGTCGGCTGTCCGGCAGCCACACGGGCCATTCGCCAACGTCCGACACCTTCGCATAGGTCCGCGTGCGACGCGAATACACGGCGATTCCCTCACCGGCCGCGCCGACGGCGTTGATCTGCCCGACGAGCTTGTCGCCGTCCGGCGACCACGCGTTGACGATGAACTTGCCGAATGGCGCGGCGGGCGCCACTTCGCCGCGATTCGGTGTTGCGAGGTCCGCGCTGATGATGCCGGTGCGCCATGCCTCCACCGGACCACTCGAGCCCACGCCGGTGGCGATCTGCCTGCTGTCCGGCGACCAGGCGACGTACGCCGCCGGCTCGGCGCTCACCACCTGCAGCTCGCTGCCGTCCGGCCGGATCTTCCAGATATGCAGTGGCCCGGAACGTGTCGAGAAGAACGCGAGCCACTTGCCGTCCGGCGACCAGCGCGGAAGGCGATCGATGGCCGTGTCCGCCGTCACCTGGCGCAGCGCCGATCCGTCCGGGTGCGCCATGTACACGTCCCCGTCCGGCTGCGTGAGCGTGTAGAACGCCACCCATTGTCCGTCGGGTGATGGATCCGGCGACGACCATTGCCGTGAACCGGTGGTGACGAATGTCGGGTCTCCGGTGGTCGTGAGCGTGGCCGGATTGAACCCGATGCGCTGGATGTTGACGCTGACCTGCGCCGAGGTATACGCCACGTGCGAGCCGTCACCCGAGAGCGTGGGATGCGCCAGGTACGTGGCCGGCGTCGTGACGGGTTCGGCGGGCCCGCGCGCCTTGCCCGACGCTTCGTCCACGGGCACTCGCCAGAGGTTCATGCTGCCGCTGCGATTGCTGGAGAAGTACAGGTAGCGGCCGTCGCGCGACCAGGTCGGGCTCCAGTCGCGCGCGCGATCCTGTGTCAGCGGGATCGGGTCGCCGCCGTTGGCCGCGACCGTCCAGATGTTGCCCGCCGCGACGTTGCCGCCGAGTCGGTGCGCGAAGGCGATGCGCTGCCCGTGGGGCGACCAGGCGGGCTGGTTGGCGTCGCTCGTGAGAATCCTGCGCGGCTCGCCACCCGCGACGCGCGCGACCCAGAGCTGGCCCTGGCTGTTGGAGTTGCCCGGATTCATCTCCACGTTCTCGGTGACGAACGCGAGCTCCGTGCCGTCGGCGGACCATGTCGGGCGGAAACCACGATTGGTGACGCGCCGGACACCCTCGCCGGTGCGGGCCATGATGAAGATCCCGCCGCCGTCGCGCTCGGAGCGGAACGCGACGTGTTCGCCGTCGGGTGAGAAGGCCGGCTGGTCGTCGTCGGCCGGTGAGTCGCTGGTGAGGTTGATCGGCGCTTGCCCGCTCACGCTCTGGAGGTAGACGTCGCGGTTGCCCGACTGCTGCCCCGAATACACGATCCACTTCCCGTCCGGCGACAGGCTGGGGAACCACTCGACGCCGGGCGCGGACGTGATCTGCGTGAATTGCGCGCTGGCTGCCGCGGGCCGGTTGCCCCACGGCGCGCCGGCCGCGAGGATGTAGATGCCGGTCAGGACCACGACGGTGCCCACGGCGCCGACCACCATCCAGCGGGAACGGGGCGAGCGCCACCCTCGGTGCGACGCGGTGCCCAGGGCCGAGCGGTCACCGGAGAGGGCGCTGGCGAACTGCCTGGCTGAGGAAAAGCGATCGGCCGGCACTTTGGCGAGCGCCTTGAGGAGCGTCTGCTCGACGTGTGGCGGCACGGTGTCGCGGACGACGCGTACGCTGGGCACCGGTTCGTGCGCCTTGCGCGCGATCACCGCCATGGGATTGGCGCCCGTATATGGCGGTGTGCCGGTGAGCATCTCATACAGCACGCAGCCCAGGCTGTAGATGTCGGTGCGGTGGTCGAATCCGCCGACGCCCGTGGCCTGTTCCGGGCTCATGTAGGCCGGCGTCCCGATGGCGGTGCCGGTGTCGGTGAGCCGGGCATCCGTGTCCGGATCCAGCGCACGCGCCACGCCAAAGTCGGCGACCACCGCATGCCCGGCGGCGAGGAGGATGTTCTCGGGCTTGATGTCGCGGTGGATGACGCCATGCTCGTGCGCATAGTGCAGCGCGTCGGCCACCTCACCGGCGACCTGAAGTGCGTCGTCGATCGGAAGTTGCGATTCGCGCGAGATCCGGTCGCGCAGCGACTCGCCCTCGACGAAAGGCATGACGTAGTACGGCTGCCCGTCGATTGTGCCCGAGTCGATGAGGGAGAGGATATTGGGATGCTGGAGCTGCGCCGCGATGCGGATCTCGCGCAGGAACCGGTCCCCGCTGACGGAGTGCGAGTCTGCGGACTGGAGCACCTTGATCGCCACGTCCCGATCGTGCTTGAGGTCGTGGGCGAGCAGCACGACGCCCATGCCTCCGCGACCCAATTCCCGCTCGATGCGGTAGCGGCCGGCCAGGGCTATCGCGAGACGATCCCGCAGTTCCGCCATACGGCTAACATGGAGTTAACCTCCCCTGTCCGACAGACCACTGGTTGATCGTTTTTCGGCCGGCCCACAGCGCCCACCGCCGACCGCCAGCCACACCGCCTAAGGACACTGCGCGCGAGGCTTGCGCGACGGGCCGCAAATTGCAATTCCAATCCGTCACGCAGTAGGTTCTTCGCGCATACGCACCGCCGGCGCGATGCGCTGCGCGCTTGCGCTGCATGGAGGGACGATCATATGCCGTCGACTCGTATCCGCGCTGCTTGGCCTTGCGATTGCAGGATTGGCCTGTGATGGTGGCCCGACCGGTCCGCAGGTGTCTGCGGTGCGCGTCGACCCTGCGTCTCACCGGACTCGCGATGATCATTACCCGCCGACCAAATCGGCTTATGTTTGCGTGATGACAAAGCCCAATCGACGCCAGTTCGTCCAGGCCATCGGCGCCGGCGCTGCCATGTTCGCTGCCCGGCCCGTTTTCGCCGCCGGGCGGAGCTACGCCCCAACCGCAACCGGCCCGCGCACCGCGGCCGCCGACGTGCACCTCAACTACAACGAGAGTCCGTACGGTCCGTCGCCGCGCGCGCTTGACGCGTTTCACAAGGCTGACGTCGCCCACATCAGTCGCTATTTCCCCGAAGACCACTACGACACGCTCTGCGCGGCGATCGCCAGGTACCACGGCGTGACTCCGGACCACGTCCGCGTGACCGTGGGATCGACCGAAGTCCTCAAGATTTGCGATGATGTCTTTCTTGCGGGCGGTGCACCCCTCGTGGTCGCCAAGCCGGCTTACGAAGCGGTGCTGCAGTACGCCGCCAACAGCAAGGCCGAATCGACGCTGGTTCCGCTGACCGCAGACCACCGGCACGACCTGCCTGCGATGGCGGCCGCCACGACGGCAGGGACCGGATTGGTCTACATCTGCAATCCAAACAACCCAACGGGCACGATCGTCCGGAAGGACGAAATCGCCGCCTTCATGGCCCGGGTTCCGGCGAACGTGACGGTTCTCGTGGACGAAGCGTACGCCGAGTTTGTTGACGATGCCGGCTACGAAAGCGCGGTGAAGTACGTGAAGGAAGGGCGGAACGTCATCGTGGCAAAGACCTTCTCAAAGATCCATGGGCTCGCGGGAAGCCGAGTCGGTTACGCGATCGCGAAGCCGGAACTGATGTCGCGCATCGCACCGTTTACGGTGGACTTTGCGGTTTCGGGCGCCACGGCCAACGCAGCGATCGCATCTCTGGCCGACGCTGACTACCTCGCCGCGGTTCGTCGCAAGAACGCCGTGGAGCGCAGGAAGTTCACGAACGAGATGCGGACGCTCGGGTTCGATGGTCCCGAGTCGCACGCGAACTTTGCAATGGTGAACCTGCGCCGACCCGTCGCCCCGGTCGCTGCGGAATTCGCCAAGCGGCACATCCTGGTGGGCCGCGAGTTTCCCGCGCTCCCGACTTTTCTTCGCGTGACATTCGGCACGGACTCGGAGATGCGGACGTTCTACGCGGCGTTCCGCGAGGTCGTCAAGGCCTAGCGCAGCGACACCGCACCCGCGCGCAGGCCCAGCGCGCAGGCCCAAGGCGCGCCGCCAGCGCAGCGTTACGGCCGGACCATGAACGCCGCGGTAGCCACCTTGTCGTCCCAAGCGAAGTCGAATGCGCCGCGCGGGCCGCCCAGCGACCGGATCGTGACGGTGAAATCCTCCACGTGCTCGGGCGTCGGCGCGAGTTGCATCGCAACGCGACCGATATCATTGGCGGCGTCGTAGGCTGTTCCCCATTGGCCAACCTGCTTGTTCACGATCAGCCAGGTTGCCGTTCGTGTGTGCTGGATCCAGAGCGTATAGAGGTCCGGCGCAAGCGTCATGTCACCGAGCTGGATGGTTTTCGACGTCGCGAGATGTGCGGCCTCGTTGGCGCCCGTGCGCCAGATCGTGTCGAATGGCACAAGCGTTCCGCCCCAAACGGTGCGGCCGCGAACCGCGGGACTTCCGTAGTTGATCGTGATCGGCCCCTGTGCAAATGCCGCAAACGCCGTCATCCGGGGTGACAGGTTGGCAACCGGCTTCATCGTCTTCGCGAGCGCGGCGATGTCCACCGCTCCGGCAGCCTGCGTGCCAATCGCCTTGTTGGTGGTGAACGACCCATCGGTCATCTCCACGTGGCCGTCCTGCGCAAAGCGCAGGAGCATCGCGTATGGTGCACCGCGCAACCGCATGGTGCCGTCCGGCATCGGCTCAAGTCCAATAGTCCCAACGCGGTTGCCGGCCAGCCCGACCTGCGGAACATCGCCCCTCGCGCCGCGACGCACCGCGTCGTTCAGGATTGCGTAGGGCGCATATACATAGACTGGCAACGCCGGAAATGCGTTGGCGGCGGCGAAAGCCTGAGAAGTCTGCCCGTCACTCGCCAGGACCGTACGCGTGACGGAATCGGCGCCGAACGTGAATCGCTGCTCGACTGGTCCGCGCGTCGGGGGCGAGCCATCAGCCTGCATCGACTTGAATACCGCTGCCGTCAGTCGCCCATTTGCGAGCGTGAAGTCGTAACTGGTGCGGGTAACTGTCGGGCCTCGGCGCGTCACCATCTCGCCGGAAAAGCGCGTCGCCGATCGCGAGAATCTCTCGATGGCCACCGTGTCGCGGCCCATTCGGTATGTGAGGACACCGTCCTGCGCCGCAGCAGAGCCCGGCTGCGCCAGGCCAAAGACAAGCGCTGCACACGCGAGTGCAGGGCGTATGGTGATATTCGGCCGTGACAGAAGCATTGGCGGGATTGAAATGAGGTTCTGGAGATTTCGCCGACAACCGGAATGATGTCAACCATGTTCGGCCGCGCCGACGTCGGCATCCTGTTTCGACGTCGCCCGTGCGCGCGACCAGGCTACGGCGTTCGCGGCGCCCAATGTGGCGCCGATCGCCACTTCGTCACGTCAAACAGATCCTCGGACAGCGGAATGCCAACCTTCCAGTCGCTGTACTCCTCGATCTGGCTGACCGTCGGGCCGACGATAGACACGCGCGTGCCGAGCCACGCATCGCCGACGCGTTCGTATCCCCCGACATGGACATCTGCGCCTCCGGTGCCGCGCGCCCTGCCCCGAACGCGAACTACCACCTGCCGCTCGTCCTCGATCCAGAACTGCGCTGACGTCGAGTCAGACGGCGAGTCAGTGCCCACGATCGTCACCGCGCGCCCTTCGAATGTGCCCGCCGTGGCCTTGGACACGTCGAACCCGAACAGCCCGAGCTGCCGTACGGTTTCGCTCACAGGTTGCAGGTACACGCCCATGATCAGTGGCAGAAACGGATTCCCGCTCGGCGACGTCCGCGCCAGCGAGCCGTTGCGCACCGACCATGTGGTATCTGCGGTGAAAAGCGCGCCGTTACCGGCCGACGGACTTCCCATGTCGATTCGGAGCCGCGCCGGGCCGCTGATACTCTCGTACCACGTGGCGGTGTC
>Ga0326597_10006091_pt1 | contig 16589 bp, 19 predicted proteins | sample RVTome_12_FD_203789 | JGI IMG/M metagenome (GOLD analysis project Ga0326597, IMG submission 203789) | Soil microbial communities from uranium-contaminated site in the Upper Colorado River Basin, Wyoming, United States - RVT100D185 | ecosystem: Environmental > Terrestrial > Soil > Contaminated >...
TGCGCTCGCAACGACGCGCAGCGCGGTCGGCGCCGGCTGGGCGGGCGGCCCCGGACCGGCAGCGGCCATCGCCGCGCGCCTCGACAAGCGGATCCCGGTGTCTGCCGGACTGGCCGGCGGGTCGTCCGATGCCGCCGCGACCGTGGACGGTGCCCTCGAGGTCTGGGGTGCCGAACTCGACGAGCACACCCGGCTCGCGGTCGCCGCCCAGCTTGGCTCCGACGTGCCCTTCTTCCTCGCCGGTGGACCGGCGCTCGTCGAGGGGCGCGGCGAGCTCGTCGCGCCGCTGCACGGCCTGCACGGCACCCCCGGTGTGGTGCTCGTGACGCCGGTCGTGGCGGTCTCGACGCCGGACGTCTTCGCCGCGTTCGACGCCATCCGCAGCCATGGCGACGGGTCGGTCTGGATGTCGTCGGCGCACCTCGCCGAGGAACTGCGCGCGAAGCTGTCGGCGGCGGACCTCGTCGCCCGGGCCGGTGTGCTCGCCTCGGCCAACGACCTGCTGCCGGCCACGTCGCTCGTGGTCCCGGAGCTCGTGCCGTTCAAGCGCTCGCTGAGCCGGCTGCTCCATCGCCCGATCGGGCTGTCCGGCTCCGGCCCGACGCTCTGGGCGCTCTATGCTTCGGAGGCGGAGGCCATCGAGGCGGCAGAGCTCGTCCGGACCGCCCTGAGCACCGGCGACCTGACCGCTCCAGGCTCGTCGGAGCCGTTCGTGTGCGCCACCGCCATCATCGGTCACAGCCAGCAGGGGAGGGAACCATGACCCGTCGCGCCGTGTCGAGCGCGGGTGCGCCCGCCGCCATCGGCCCCTACAGCCAGGGCGTCATCGCCGACGGCTTCCTCTTCTCCGCCGGCCAGGCCGCCCTCGACCCCGCGACCGGCGCCCTCGTCGAGGGTGGCGTCGAGCCCGAGACCGAGCGGGTCATGGCCAACCTGACCGCCGTCCTCGAAGCGGCCGGCTGCTCGTGGGGCGATGTCGTCAAGACCACGATCTTCCTCGTCGACATGGGCGAGTTCGCGACCGTCAACGGCATCTACGGCCGCTTCGTCGGCGATCCGCCCCCGGCCCGCTCGACCGTCGGCGTCGCCGCGTTGCCGAAGGGTGCCCGCGTCGAGATCGAGGTCGTCGCCCGGGTCGGTTGACGCCCACCGGGGGCGCTGCTACCCCGATGACGATGGCCCCGGTTCAGACGGCCATCGGTGGTTGGAAGGGTCGGCAGCCCATGGATCCTGTCATGGTGATGGCTCGACCATCGGCTTCGACGCGAAATCAAGGCAGATGAAGAGGTCGCCGTTGTCTTGCGCATTTGAAGCTAGGTTGCTGATCACGTCGCCGTCGCGAGCAAGTACCGATCCGTTTGGTGGGACCAGTTCCGCGCGCCCGTTCACCAGGCGCGCGGAGTAACCGTTCGGCCACACAACTAGCAATCGGTTCCCGGTGGTCTCGTCCGCGAAGACCATCGACCCTCCATCACGCTCCACGCGTATCGGCGTCAAAGCCGCCATGCCGCAGCTGAAACCGCTGGGCGGCCATAACCTCCATGGCTGGGTGCGCAAGACCAGCGGCACAGCATTCGCGGGCAGCACCGCTGGTTGGGAAGGCCCTAGTAGCCACACTGCTGCGCCGGCCGCCAAGGCGACTGCAACAAGCAGGCCCAGAGCCCATCGCGTCAGGATCACTCGAGCCACCGCGTTTGGATTCAAGTGTCCTTGCCGCCGGCGTCAGGTCCGAACGCCCAACTGCCGTCGTTCACTGCACGATGGTAGTCCGGCGACCGGACCATGAACGGTTAGCCCACCGGCCAGTGGACGGTCATAGACGACATCTGTTTCGGATCATCTGCTGCTTCATCGGTCGAAATGGCACCATTGCCGTTGATTGCTGTCAAGGACAGGGGCGCCGAGACATTTACCAGGCGTCGCCGGCTGGTTGCTCAACTGCGCGCCGCCCGCGATCAGGTGAGCCCTCCGGTTACGGCTGTGGTAGGCTGTGGACCACGTATCAGACTGTGGAGGCGCAAGAGATGGCGAAGGCGAACCTCACCATCCAGTTGGATGCGGACGTGATCCGGCGCGCGCGGGTCGTGGCCGCGAAGCGCGGTACGTCGGTCAGCGCGCTGGTCGCCCGAGAGCTCGACGGGTTGGTGGAAGACGAGGCTCGGTACGAGGAGGCCAGGTCGCGTGCCGAGGACATCTTGACGAGGGCCATGCCTCGTGGCGGCAGGTCCTGGCGGCGCGACGAACTCCACGACCGATAGCGGCAGTGGCAACCCATGAACTGACGTTTGTCGACACCAACGTCCTCGTCTACGCCCACGACGGGTCGGAGACGGTCAAACAGCCCCTGGCACGGATGCTTCTCGAGGAACTATGGGCGAGCCGGACAGGCTCACTCAGCACGCAGGTCCTCCAGGAGTTCTACATGGTCGCCACGCGGAAATTCGATCCACCGATGAGCCGGAACGAGGCTCGCGAGATCGTCGCCCTGTATGCCGCCTGGCCGCTCGTCCTTGTCGACTTGCCGCTCATCCTGACGGCATCGAACCTCGAGGAACGGCACAGGCTCTCGTTCTGGGACGCCCTCATCATCGAGGCCGCCACACGGGCCGGTGCCGCGCGCGTCGTGACGGAGGACCTGCAGGGCGGGCGGGTGATCGACGGCGTCCGCATCGAGAACCCGTTCTCGTAGCGATCGGGTCGCCCGGCTCGTTTGACACTCCCGACGAGCCGCCCCTACGATGCCGGTCCCACAGATGACTGCTGATTCCATCGCGACGGGCCCGGAGCGGGTCGGGAGCGACCACCGCTCCGAGACCCCCGCCCGACGGCGCCGCTCCCCGTGAACCCCCCAGGTCCCGGATCGTCGACCGGCACGGTCGCCGTCGTGCTGGCGGCCGGCCTCGGCACCCGGATGAAGTCGGCCGTGCCCAAGGTCCTCCACCCGCTGTGCGGCCGGCCGATGCTGGCCTACGTCCTCGACGCGTGGGCCAGCACCGACGACGGCTCCGCGGGCCGCCACCCGATCGTCGTCTTCTCGCCGGCGGTCGCGGCCGTCATCGACGTCTTCGCCGATCGTGCGGTCTTCGCCCTCCAGGACGAGCCGCGCGGGACCGGCCACGCGGTCGGTGCCGCCCTCGCCGTCGTCCCCGCGGACGCCATCGAGATCCTCGTGCTGTCGGGCGACGTGCCGCTCGTGACGGGTGCCGACCTCGACGCCGTCCTCGAGGCGCGTCGCCAGGACGATGCGGCGATCGCCCTGGCCAGCGTCTTCGCCGCCGATCCGGCTCATCTCGGACGGGTCGTGCGCGGCGACTTCGGGACCGTCGAGCGGATCGTCGAGGCCAAGGACGCGACGCCGGACGAGCTGGCCGGCAACGAGACGAACGCCGGCATCTACGCCTTCGACGCCGACTGGCTGCGACGGCGGATCGAGGCGCTCACACCCTCGGCGACGACCGGGGAGCTGTACCTGACCGACCTCGTCCGCCTCGCCCGCGAGGACGGCCGCATCGTGAGCGCCGTCGGGTTCGAGGATGACGGGCGGTTCGACGGCATCAACGACCGGGCGCAGCTGGCGGCGGCCGAATGGAGCATGCGGGTCCGGCTCAACGAGGCCCACATGCGCAACGGGGTGACGATGCGCGACCCGTCCACGGTCTACCTCGACTGGACCGTCGACCTCGGCGCCGACGTCGTCCTCGAGCCGAACGTCATCCTGCGCGGCGCGACGACCGTCGGCGAGGGCAGCGTCATCGGTGCCGGCAGCCAGCTCATCGATGCGACGATCGGGTCCCGCGTCCGCGTCTGGGCGAGCATCGTCGAATCGTCGACGGTCGAGGACGAGGCGAGCGTCGGGCCGTACAGCCACCTTCGCCCCGGGACCGTCGTGGGACGCGCCGCGCAAGTCGGCAACTACGCCGAGCTCAAGAACACGCACCTGGGCGCGGGCTCCAGGCAGCACCACATGAGCTATCTCGGGGATGCCACGGTCGGCGAGGACGTCAACATCGGCGCCGGCGCGATCACCGCCAACTACGACGGGGCGCGCAAACACCGGACGACCATCGGTGACGGGGCGTTCATCGGCGTGGACACGATGATCGTCGCGCCGCGCGTCATCGGCGAGGGCGCGAAGACCGGCGCGGGCGCCGTGGTCACCCGCGATGTGCCACCGGGCAAGCTCGCGGTGGGCGTCCCGGCCCGGATCCGCGAGCCCAGGGCGAAACCGCCGCCCGACGATCCAGCCGGGGGTGGCTCGGCGTGAACAGCCCGACGATCGAGCTCGGCATCATCGTCGTCCTGGTCCTGCTCAACGGCGTGTTCGCGGCGACCGAGATCGCGCTCGTCACCGTCCGGCGCAGCCGGCTCCAGCAGCTCGTCGACGAAGGGTCGCGCAGCGCCGCGCGTGTCATGCGCCTAAAGGCATCGCCCGGCCGTTTCCTGGCGGTCATCCAGATCGGCATCAACTTCCTGGGCTTCCTGGCGTCCGCGTTCGCGGCGGTCAGCCTGGTCAGCGGGCTCGAGACGTGGCTGGCCGGCTTCGGGGCTCTTCAGAACGTCGCCGGGGGGATCGCGCTCATCGTCGTCACCGGCATCCTGACGGTCTTCATGATCATCTTCGGCGAGCTTGTCCCCAAGCAGATCGGCCTGGCCCACGCGGAGCGGGTCGCGATGTCGACCAGCCGGCTCATCGACCTCCTCGGCGTCGTCTTCGGTCCGCTGGTCGGGTTCCTGACGTGGACGACCCGCCGCATCAGCCGGCTGTTCGGCGCCGATGTCGCGGCGGACGAACGGATCAGCGCCGAGGAGTTGCGCCTGATCATCGAGCAGGGCGGCGAGCAGGGGATCCTCGAGGCCGAGGAGGAGCAGATGATCCATGCGGTCATCGAGCTCGGCGACCAGCGCATCCACGAAGTGATGGTCCCGCGAATCGCGATGGTCTCGCTGGCGGCGAGCGCGACGATGGAGGGGGCCATCGACACGGTCATCGAGGAGGGCCACAGCCGGATCCCGGTCTACGAAGAGACGATCGACGAGATCATCGGCATCCTCTACGCCAAGGACCTCCTGCCGTTCCTCAAGGGCTCGGTGGCGGAGCGACCCTCGTTGCGCTCGATCCTGCGCACGCCGGTCTTCGTCCCCGAATCGATGAGCGTGGACGACCTGCTCCACGAGTTCCAGCGGCGCAAGGTCCATCTCGCGATCGTTCTCGACGAGTACGGCGGGACCGCCGGGTTGGTGACGATCGAGGACCTGCTCGAGGAGATCGTCGGCGAGATCCAGGACGAGTACGACGAGGAGGAGCCGCTCATCGTCAGGATCTCCGACGACGAGGCGCGCATCGACGGACGCGCCGACGTCGACGACCTGGCCGAGCTGTTCGACACGAACCTTGGGCTCGAGGACGCGGACGAGTACGACACGGTCGGCGGGCTGATCTACCACCGGATCGGGGGTGTCCCGAAGCCCGGCGACCGGGTGATGGTCGATGGGTTGACGTTGACCGTCGAGACGACCGATGGGCGCCGCGTCGGCAAGGTGTTGGCCGTGCGCGATCGTGACCAGCGCCGCGCGGAGGACGACGAGGCGGATCGGTAGGGCCGGAGCGTGGGCCCCCGGAGGGCCGGAGCGCGGGCCCCCGGAGGCGTCCGCGCACGATGTCGCCCTCCAGGTCGTTCCAGACAAGCGGAACCACTCCGATGGTTGTGGGCAGGTCCGCGCGCATGAGTCTCGGAGGGTGGAGGAACCGCGCGATGGTTCTGTTTGGCTGGAACCATCTCAAGACCGTCGCGCTGCGCGCGGACGCCGGTTGGGCTCGCCGACGACGACCGGGGCCAGCCGGGGCCGACGAACCCCCTATGCGCTGATGACCGAGACGACGATCTCCTCCAGGCGCGCCCGGGCGGCCGGCTCGACCACGCCCGCCGCGTCGAGCTCGGCGAGCGCCTCGTCCCGGTAGCGGCGGGCCGCATCGCGGGTGTACTCGCGTGCGCCGCTGCGCTCGATGATGGCGATGATCTCGGCCACCTCGACGGCGCCGGGATCGGCATTCGCGTACAGCCGGGCCAGCCGTTCGCGGTCCTCGGGGCCGGCGTGCTCCCAGGCGTAGATGACCGGCAGCGTCTTCTTGCGGTGGGCGACGTCCGACGGCTCCTTGCCGGTCGTCTGCTCGGGACCCCAGATGCCGAGGAGGTCGTCGTTGAGCTGGAAGGCGAGGCCAAGAGCCCAGCCGAACCCGCGGTAACGGGCGATGACCTCCTCGTCGTCGGTGGCCAGCAGCGCGCCCGCCTCGATCGACGCCGCGATCAGCGCCGCGGTCTTGCGCCCGATCATGTCGAAGTAGAGGTCGACGCTCATGAGTTCGTTCGAGGCGCTCATCGCGATGTCGATGTACTGGCCCTCGCACAGCGCGAGACAGGTCTCGTCGTACAGGCGCATGAGGCGCAGCACCGTGTGGTCGGGGAAGCCGAGGTCGGTCAGCCGGTGGAGCGCGATGCGCGACAGGCTGAACAGCGTGTCGCCGGTGTTGATCGCCTGCGGCACGCCGTGGATCGTCCACAGCGTCGGGCGGTGGCGGCGCTCGACGTCGCCGTCCTCGATGTCGTCATGGACGAGCGAGAAGTTGTGGCCGAGCTCGACGGCAGCGGCACCGGGGAGCGCCCGCTGGTGCTCGCCGGTGATGCTCGCGTACGCGAGGAGACCGAGGAGCGGCCGCATCCGCTTGCCGCCCGACGCGCCCGAACCGTCGAGGGCAAGGTGATAGCGGACCATCTCGTACAAGCCGTGCGTGGACGGGTCGCGGTCGCGTACCAGCCGGAGGATCTCACCCTCGGTGTCGGCGATGAGGGCGGCGAGGTCGATGTCCGGGGAGGTGGTCGTCATCGTGGCGGGAGTGTACACGAAACGTGCACCGCGCAGGTAGCCTGATTGGGTCGGGCAGACACGACCCCCGGCGCTCAGGGCGCGCAGATCATCCGCGATCCCGGCCCGGGAGTACCTCGCCGCGCTCCGGCTTGCGGGCGCGCACCAGCGCGCTCGTCGCGATCCGGTCCTGGCGCTCGGGCGGAACGCGCGCTCGCAGGAGGTCCAGCAGCTCGGCGCCGAACAGCGGATAGAGCGCGCACTCGGCGATCCCGAACGGCGCGAGTGGCTCGATCGACACCTCGCGGAAGCCGGCCCGGCGAAGGCCCCTGTAGAGTGCGACCTCGGACAGGGCGCCGGACAGGCAGCCGGCCCAGGCGGCGGGCTGGGTCTGGATCTCGGGTGGCAGGTCGTGCTCGAGGAGGAGATCGACGATCGCGAGGCGACCACCGGGCCGGAGCACGCGGAACGCCTCGGCGAGCACGCGCACCTTGCGCGGCGAGAGGTTGATGACGCCGTTACTGATGACGACGTCGGCCGCCGCATCCGGCAACGGCAACGACTCGATCAGGCCCTCGACGAAGCGGACATGTTGCAGTCCGGCCTCGGCCGCGGCGCGACTCGCCCGAGCGACCATGTCCGGCAGGAAGTCGATCCCGACCACGGAGCCCGAGGGCCCGACGGCCCGGCCCGCGAGCAGGCAATCGATCCCGCCACCGGAGCCCAGGTCGACGACATCCTCGCCCGTGCGAAGCTGCGCAAGGCGGACCGGATTCCCCACCCCGAGCGCCATCCGGATCGTCTCGTCGGGGAGGCCGGACAGCTCATCGTGCGAGTAGAAGCGGTCGGCGACGCGCCGATCGGTCGGGTGCACGCCGCCGTAGGTCTCTCGGACGACCGAACGGATCGCGTCCTGGGCCAGCAGATCGCCGTCCTCGAAGTGTCGTTTCACGCCCGTCACGTGGATCTCCTCGTCGTGTCGTCCGCGCCGGCGAGCAAGACCTCGATCCGCGATCGCAGCTCGGGCGGCATCGACGGAGGACCCTCACCCTCCGCCACCGTCTCGCGCAGGTGGCGGCTGAACTCGAGCTCCCCGCAGCAACGCTGGCACGTCTCGAGATGGGCCTCGAACTCGGCGACCGGCTTCGGCTCGAGATCGTGCTCGATGTACGACCACATCCGGCGGACGGCTTCGCGGCAGTCGATCATCGTTCGTCCTCGTGCGTGGTGGTCACCAGGCCGTTCGCCACGGCGTAGTCCCACAGGCCGCGCTCGAGCTGCTTGCGTCCGCGGTGGAGTCGCGAGAGCACCGTGCCGACCGGGACCTCCAGGATCGCCGCGGCCTCCTTGCACGAGAAGCCATGCACGACGGTCAGGATCAATGGCAGCTGGAAGACGGGCGGGATGGATCCGAAGACCGCATGCATGTCGTCGTCCTGGAACAGCCGCAGGAAGTCGAGGTGGAGCTCGTCCGAATAGGGGAATGGGTCCTCGATCGCGATCGTCTGGAAGAGCGAGAACTCGTCACCGTCGGCCTCGAGCGCGTCGAACGAGACGGTGGGCACCTGGCGCCCGCGGGCCCGGAACAGATCGCGCCAGGCATTCGTCGCGATCGAGAACAGCCAGCCCTTCGCCCGCGACGCGTCACGCAGGTCGTCATACGCCCGCATCGCACGCAGGAGCGTCTCCTGGACGAGGTCGTCGGCGTCGCTCGGGTCGTTCGTGAGATGGACGCAGAAGCCGTAGAGGCGGTCGAGGTGCTCGCGGGCGACGTCCGCAAACGGCCGGCGCTCGACGACGACGTCATCGGTCCATGCGATCGGGCCTGTCAATCGGGTCGCCCTCGTCTTCACAGCGCTCGCCATCATCTGTCATGCGGTCCGTTCGGCTGGGCCAGACATCGGCCTCTCTACCCCTGACGACGACGGAGGCCTTGATTATTCCCGATCGAGCGCCGGGAATAATGTCGTTCGGCAGGGCGTCACTAGCCATCGACTCTTCAGCAGCGCCGGCGTCCCCGGCAGGAGGTAGCGATGGCCACCATCACCAGCCGCAACGGCGTCGACGTCGATCGCCTCGTCGCCACCATCGGGGCGGTCCAGGCCGACCCCACCATCGCGAAGTTCACGTTCCGAGCCCGCAGCTCCTGGGAGAGCGGCGGGCGCAACAAGGGCGAGATCCGCGAGTACGAGCATGCCGGTGCGACCACGACGGAGCGCCCGCAGCCGTTCGAGCTGATCGGCGACGAGCCTCCAGTCCTGCTCGGCACGAACGCCGGACCCAACGCCGTCGAGCTCGTCCTCCAGGCGCTCGCGTTCTGCTACGCGGTTGGCTACGCGTACAACGCCGCGGCGAAGGGGATCGAGGTCACCGAGCTCCGCTATGAAGTCGAGGGCGACCTCGACCTCCATCGGTTCCTGGGTCTCGGCGGGCCCCGCGCGGGGTTCTCGGAGATCCGCGCCACGAGCTGGGTCCGGTCGCCCAACGCGACAGCGGAGCAGCTCGAGGAGCTGTGCCAGTACGTCCAGGATACGTCCCCGGTCCGCGACATCCTCGCCAGCCCGGTGACCGTCACGACAGACCTCGTCGTGCTCGACTGACTCGGGTCGGGGACGCGCGATCTCCCGGTGGCCGGCGCACGGGCAGCCCGGCGCCCGCCACCACGCCGCGTCGTCCGGTGGTACCGTCGCGGCGATGCCCATCCCGCGCCGCTACACGACCGACGCGATCGTGCTCTCCCGCTTCGACCTCGGTGAGGCGGATCGTGTCCTGACCCTGATCACGCCGACCGGGGGCAAGCTCAAGGCCATCGCCAAGGGCGTGCGACGGCCGACATCGCGCCTCGGTGGGAGCCTCGAACCGTTCGCCGAGCTGACCGTCGCGCTGGCGCGCGGCCGGACGTTCGACGTCGTGACCCAGGTCAGCGTCGGACACGCCTGGCTCAAGCTGCGCGACTCGCTCGAGTCGGCCGCAACGGCCTGGTATCTGGCCGAGCTGGCCGATCGGTCGCTCGAGGAGCGCCACGCCGCCGAGCCCCTGTACACGCTGCTTCGCCGGGCGTACGAGCTGCTCGACGCCGAGATGGCACCCGGGCGGGTCGCGCGCTGGTACGAGATGCACCTGCTCGACGAGCTCGGCCAGCGGCCGGAGGTCGACCGTTGTGTGGAGTGCGACCGCGTCCTCGAGGCCGACGAACGCTTCCGTTGGGTGCCGCCCCTCGGTGGGATCCTGTGCGAGCGCTGCCCCGGCCCGCCACACGACCGCGCCGGGATCTCGCTCGAGGCCGTGAAGCTCCTCAAGGCATACCAGCGCCTCGATATCGAGGCGATCGCGACCCTCCGCCTGGCACCCGACATCGAGCGCGAGACCGAGGCTGCGCTGCGCGACTTCGTCCGGGTCGCGCTCGAGCGCGACGCTCGTTCGCTCGCGTTCCTCGACGAGGTCCGGGCGCCGCATTGAGCGAGAGCCGTCGATGACGAGCCGCCTACGCCGGGCAGCTGCGATCGGCGCCGTAGGGACGGCCGTTGGCGCGGCTGCCGCGGTCGGGGCGCGGGTCGGGGGCCGCGCGATGGTCGGGCGGACGGAGGCGCGCCTGTGCACGACCCACTGCGCGCCGCCGTACCACGCCTCGGAGCGCGCCCGGGCGCTCCACGCGCGCCTGTGGGTCGCCGATCTCCACGCCGACTCCCTGTTGTGGGGCCGTGATCTCCTCCGTCGTTCGGACCGTGGTCACGTGGACGTCCCGCGGCTCATCGAGGGCAACGTCGCGCTCCAGGTCTTCGCGGCGAGCACCAAGTCACCGCGTCACTTCGACCTCGATCGAAACGACGACCGGAGCGACGACGTCATCCTGCTCGCGCTCGCGCTCGGGTGGCCGCCGGCTACCTGGCGACGGCTGCTCCCAAGAGCGCTCCACCTCGCGGCACGGGCCGATGCGATGGCCGCCCGGTCCGAGGGTGGCTTCACGATCATCCGCTCGACGGCGGACCTTGCGGCGTACGGGGCCGTCCGACAGGATCGTCCGGCCGTGACGGCGGGTCTCCTGGCGATCGAGGGGGCGCATGCCCTCGACGGCGACCCGGCCAACGTCGCGGTCGTCGCCGACGCGGGCTTCCGGATGATGTCGCCGAGCCACCTCTTCGACAACGCGTTCGGCGGCTCCGCCCATGGCGTCGACAAGGGCGGCCTGACGGAGCGAGGGCGCGAGATGGTCGAGCGGATGGAGGTGCGCGGGATGATCGTCGATGTCGCCCACGCGTCGTCGGCGACCGTCGACGATGTACTCGCGATGGCGCGCCGGCCGGTGGTCGCCTCACACACCGGCGTCCGGGGTGTCGCCGACAACGCCCGCAACCTGACCGACGCCCATCTGCGCAGGATCGCCGACACCGGTGGCGTCATCGGCATCGGCTTCTGGCCGACGGCGTGCGGTGGCGAGGACGTCGCCTCGATCGCGCGCTCGATCCGCTACGCGGTCGGCGTCGCCGGGGTCGAGCACGTCGCCCTCGGCTCCGACTTCGATGGCGCGGTCCCGGAGCCGTTCGATGCGACGGGGCTCGTCCAGCTGACCGACGCGCTCCTCGACGCGGGCTTCGACGACGCGGCCATCTCGAAGGTCATGGGCGGCAACGTGCGCCGGCTCCTGGCGGACGTGCTGCCGGTCAGATGAGCGGGGCGATGAGGGCGGCCGCTCGAGCTGCCCCGTCAGACTCGACCGGCAGGTAGTCGATCGGTCGGTCGATCTCGGCGGCGATCGCCTCGGCGATGACCTCGGGCGGTGACGCGTCGTAGTCCATGTAGCGGCCGGCGCCGTAGCGGGCGAGGCGGTGCCGGACGTGCCGGTTCTGCTCGAAGTGGTCGCGCAACGGGAAGTACAGGAACGGGCGACCGGCCGCGGCGAGCTCCATCGTCGTTGTCAACCCGCCCTGGACGACCGCCAGGTCGCACGCGGCCAGGTGCTTGAAGAGCTCCGGGACGTAGGCGCGGACCTCGACGCCGGCCGGGGCGTCGAGGACGGCCGGGTCGATCCGCGGTCCCGCCACCGCGATCATCCGCAACCCGTTGACCCGTCGAGCGGCGTCCGGGTAGCTGGCGATGACCCGGCGCAACAGAGCCTCGCCGACGCCAGATCCGCCGACCGTGACGATGACCACGCGCTCGTCCGCGTGATAGCCGAGCTCGCGTCGCAGATCCTCGCGTCGCTCGACGAGCGGCGTCGGGTCGAACCCGGTGACGTACCCACTGAACGCGTAGTGGCGCTCCGTCCATTCACGGATGGACGGCAACCCCGGGCCGAAGTCGTCGGGCACGATGTCGTCGGGCTCGCCGACGAAGATCGCCCGGTCGCGGATGCGCGGGAAGCGCTCGACGTGCTCGATCATCTCGGCGTTGTAGTCGGCCGTCAGGAACGCCTCGCGTTCGCCGCCCGACGGCATCGGCAGCCAGCCGACGAAGTCGGTCATCCAGGCGAACGCGGTGCGCTTGAGCTCCGGGTTCTCATGGAGGTAATGGTCGACGTCCCACGCCTCGTCCCCGACGACCAGGTCGTACTCGCCGGCTTCGACCGCGTCGTGGAAGACCATGAAGTTGGCGACCAGGATCTCGTCCATCCGCCGGATGGCCTGGAAGGCGTTCAGGTCGTGGTCGGACGCTTCAGCCGTGAAATGCGCGGACTCGGACGCGAGCTCCGCGCTGAGCGGGTGGATCCGCTCGCCGCGCGCCTCCAGGACGTCGGAGACCGGGTGCTGCGCGAGCCAGTCGATCTCCAGATCGGGCTGGAGCAGCCGCAGCTCATCCGCGATCGCCACGTCGCGCTGGGCGTGGCCCAGACCGATGGGGGACGAGAGGTACAGGGCGCGTCGACGGCGGGAGAGCGACCTGGTCCACGTCCGGGTCGTCGGCGCTGCGGTCCGGGACACAGTCACCGCGGTCATGGTGGAAGCGTTCCGATCGTCCGGACGAAGTCGCGGATGAGGAGGTTGATCCGGACCGGGTCACGGGCATTGGGGATGTGGCCGCCGCCGCGGATCGTCGCGAGGCGCGCGTTCGGGATCGCCTCGGCCAGCGCGAACCCGCGGCCCGGACCGGTCACGGCATCGGCGTCGCCCTGGATGACGAGCGTCGGGCAGCGGATCCCGGCACACAGCCGGACGGTGGCGTCCGCGTCGAGACCTCGGGCGCCCTCGGTCAGGATGAGGGTCTCCGGATCGCCGTCGAGGCCCCAGTCCACGGCGTCCTCGATCTGCTTGGTCGAATGCGGCTCCGTGAAGGCCTGCGCGAAGAAGAACTCGAGGAAGCCCTCGTAGTCCCGACGCCAGAAGTGGCGGTTGTACTTCGCCCAGCCGTCGTCCGTGTCGAGTGGCTCGTCGAACGGCGCGTCCCGTCCGGGGACCCCGCTGCCGAGCGGCACGGCCGGGCCGATGAAGACGAGACCGGCGATCCGGGTCGGGTGCTCGGCGGCCGCGATGAGCGCCCGCTGGGCCCCGAGTGAGAGCGAAACGAGCACGGCCCGCTCGGTGTCCGTGGCGTCCATGACGGCCAGCAGGTCCGCCGCCAGTTCACGCTCCGCGTATGCCTCGACGAGCGGCGGGCGATCGGAGCGGCCGTTGCCCCGCGCGTCGAAGGCGACCACCTTGTGGCGTCGGGCGAAGTAGGGGATCTGCGACTTCCAGATCCGGGAGTGCACGATCGACCAGGTCGGTGCCAACAGGATCGCCGGCTCGCCCTGGCCGTAGACCTCGTAGAACGTTTGGATCCCGTCGCGCTCGGCGAAGCCTGTTCGGTCCGGATACCGGGCGCGCGACTGCTCACGCGGCGTTGGGTCGATCCTCGACCCTCGCCCCGCGCGAACGCGGTCAGGCGCGCGGACCATGGCCGGGCGACCAGTGCCACAACGTCCCGGTGATCCGCCAGCCGTCGCCGGTCCGGGCCAGGAGCGCATACTCGATGTAGACGGCGGACCGGACGATCACGCTGGCGATGTCACCCGACACGCTCGCGATGTCGATCTCGATAGCCCGATCCGGGCTGTCCCTCAGCCTTCCTGCCCCGAGCGGGGTCGCCTCCACCATCTCCGCTTTCGTCGTCACGATCAGCACGTCGGACCGGGCGCTGTCCTGCGCGAGCGAGTGCTTGGCCAGTCCCGGATGCAGCGCCCGGTCCATCCGATCGACATCGCCGTCGAACCAGCCTTCGAAGTAGTCGAGCACCGTCGCCCGGATGGCGGCCAGGTCGTCGACCGTCGCCTTCGGGACTGGTGGGGCGATCCACGCCTCGGTCAAGGTGTCGGTCATGTCAGCCTCCCGGCGAACTGGTTCCGAGGTCCCGGAGCAGGACCCCGATCTTGCGCAGCGCCGACCGCGTCGGCACCTCCGATTCCGGGATCCCGAGCAGGATCGCCGCCTCGGCGCCCAGGAACGGCAGGCCCATCAGCGCCGCGACCTCCTCGGGCGTGAACGGGCCGAGGCTGCCGACGCGTTGTTCCTCGCGGCGCGCGACCTCGGTGAGCAGTCGGAACCAACCCCCCAGCTGCTCGCGCACGGAAGCGGCCAGTGTCGGGTCGGACCAGCCGGCGGCGATCATCTCCTGGAGGATTCGGACGTAGCCCGACTCGAGGTCGGCCTCGAGGAAGTCGCAGGCCTGTTCCCACTGCCGCCAGAGCGGTTCATCGCCCGCGTACATGTCGGCCTGGCGAGCCAGCAGACGCTCGTTCTCGGCCGCGAGGACGGCCAGGATGAGCTCCTGCTTGGAGCCGAAGTAGTAGTGGATCTGGCTGAGCGGAACGTCCGCGGCCTCGGCGACGCGTCGGGTGGACAGGCTGGCGTAGCCGTCGGCGAGCAGGCACGCGCGAGCGGATTCGAGGATCCGGGCGTGCGTGTCGGCGCTCGCCCGTTCGCGGCGCTCGGCGCGGGTACCGGGGCGCGGTTCGGCTGCCATCGGCGAAGCATACGGTCGCCTACCAGCCATTGACGACCGACAAGCCGGCGAGCAGCAGGACGATCCCGAGCGGCCGCCCGAGCCGTCGACCCCACGCCGAATCGCATGTTCCGCCGTCGGGGTCCTCCCCGATCCAGCATGGGCAGAGGACGTTGCAGCTGCAGACCTCGAGCAGCTTGCCCTCGATCTCGTATGCCATCGTGAACCCTTCCTTTCACGCGGGTCGCTGGGGAGATCGGTCGGTCGACCGATATCGGTCGACCGACCGAACGTTACATCACAAGGATGGGTTGTCAAGACCCTCCCCTGGCGCTGCATCGACGCTCTGCTAGCATCGGACACCCGAACATGCCCCGACCGGAGTCCCCGTGACCCAGACCAGCCTGCCCGACCCCGACGCCGCGGCTCCCGCCATCGCCGAGCTCGACACCATCGTGTCGCTCTCGAAGCGGCGCGGGTTCATCTACCCCTCGAGCGAGATCTACGGCGGCATCAACGCGGTGTGGGATTACGGGCCGCTCGGCGTCGAGCTCAAGAACAACGTCAAGCGCGCCTGGTGGCGGTCGATGGTCCAGGAGCGCGACGACATCGTCGGGCTCGATGCAGGCATCCTGATGCACCCGCAGGTGTGGGTGACGTCCGGGCACGTCGGGAGCTTCAGCGATCCGCTCGTCGAGTGCGCGACCGACCACCGGCGCTTCCGGCTCGACGAGCTGCCAGGCGCCGAGGACCTGTCGGCGACCGACCTGCGCGACCCGACGATCGTGGAGCGGCTCGGGCTCAAGTGCCCCGTCGACGGCGGCCCACTGTCGGCGCCGAGGCGATTCAACCTCATGTTCAAGACGTTCATGGGCCCGGTCGAGGAGGATGCCTCGGTCATCTACCTCCGCCCCGAGACGGCCCAGGGCTCGTACGTCAACTTCAAGAACGTCCAGCAATCGTCGCGCAAGAAGCTGCCGTTCGGGATCGCCCAGATCGGCAAGTCGTTCCGCAATGAGATCAGCCCGGGCAACTTCGTCTTCCGGATGCGCGAGTTCGAGCAGATGGAGATGCAGTACTTCGTCCGACCGGAGGCAGAGGCCGCGGCCGCCTTCGAGGAGTGGCTCCCGAAGCGTCGCGCCTGGTACGAGCGCTACGGTGTCGAGCCCTCGCGCCTGCGCCTGCGCGAGCACGCGCCCGATGAGCTTGCGCACTACGCCAAGAAGGCGGTCGACGTCGAGTACCGCTTCCCGTTCGGCTGGAAGGAGCTCGAGGGCGTCCACAACCGCGGCGACTTCGACCTGTCGCGCCATTCCGAGGCGTCGGGCGAGAGCCTCGAGTACTTCGACCAGGCGACGAACGAACACGTCATCCCGTGGGTCGTCGAGACGGCGGCGGGGGCGGACCGGGCGGCCTTCACGTTCCTTATCGACGCGTACCGCGAGGAGGAGGTCCGCGGCGAGACCCGTGTCTCACTCGCCCTCCACCCGGACCTCGCGCCGTACAAGGTCGCGGTCCTGCCGCTGCTCAAGAAGCGGCCCGAGATCGTCGAGCTGTGCCACCGCATCAAGGACGACCTGAAGCGTCACACGATGGCCGTCTACGACGACACCGCGGCGATCGGCAAGCTCTACCGCCGCCAGGACGAGATCGGGACGCCGTGGTGCGTGACGGTGGACGTCGATTCGCTCGAGGATGGCGCGGTGACGGTCCGCGACCGCGATTCGATGGCGCAGGAACGCGTGCCGGTGGAAGGCGTCACGCGGCTCATCCTGGATCGCCTGGAGGCCGCGCGCGGCGGATAGTGGATAGGG
>Ga0326597_10006092_pt1 | contig 16589 bp, 15 predicted proteins | sample RVTome_12_FD_203789 | JGI IMG/M metagenome (GOLD analysis project Ga0326597, IMG submission 203789) | Soil microbial communities from uranium-contaminated site in the Upper Colorado River Basin, Wyoming, United States - RVT100D185 | ecosystem: Environmental > Terrestrial > Soil > Contaminated >...
CGGGCTTCTCGCCGAAGGGAAGTCGCCGCGTGAGGCGCTCGACGCGCTGCTCGCGGCGGACGGCGATTCGACGCGGCGGCAGGTCGGCATCGTGGACGCGAAGGGGCGCTCCGCGAGCTTCACGGGACGCGGCTGCAACGCGTGGGCGGGCGGCGTCGCCGGAGAGAACTTCGCGGCGCAGGGGAACATCCTCGTCGGCGAGGAGACGGTCCGCGCCCTCGCCGAGACGTTCGTGAAAGCGCAGGGTCCGCTCGCCGACCGGCTCGTCGCAGCCCTCGCCGCGGGTCAGGCGGCCGGCGGCGACTCGCGCGGAATGCAGTCGGCCGTCCTTCTCGTCGTCCGCGCCGCCGGCGGGTACGGAGGCTTCGACGACCGCTACATCGACCTTCGCGTGGACGACGCCGGGGATCCGATCGCGGAGCTGCAACGCCTCCTCAAGATCCAGCACTCGATGGGGCTTCTGACCGAGGCGATGAACCTGTACCGGAAGGGAGATCGCGCGGCCGCGGTCGCCGCGGCGGAGCAAGCGGTCGCGCTCGATCCCGGCTCCGCCGACTGCGCGTACGACCTGGCGTGCTACTACGCGCTCACCGGCCGGAGGGACGACGCGCTCGCATCGCTCGCGCGCGCCGTGGAGATCAATCCCCGCATGGCGAAAATGGCGGCGGGGGACAAGGATCTCGAGTCTCTCCGCGGCGACGCCGAGTTCCAGAAGATCATCGTCGTGGCGAAGTAGAGGCGGGCGCGGCGACGAACGTCGGTGCGTGCGCGCCGTGCGGGGACGGCGCGCACGCGCGCACGAGCCGGTCAGCCGCCCGCCGGCTGGCCTCCGCCGGCGCCGAGCCGCGTGACGGCCGCCCGGACGAGCACGATCGCCAGGAGCGCCGTGCCGAATGTCACGACGATCGTGGCGCCCGTCGGAAGATCGAGCAGGAACGAGAGCGTCACCCCTGCCGCCGAGACCAGGGCTCCCATCGTCCAGCCGATCGCCAGCCGCGGGCCGAGACGGTCGGTGAACAGCATCGCCGTCACCGACGGCACGATGAGGAAGCAGAAGACGAGCAGGACGCCGGCGATTGCGACCGATGAGGTCACGACGAAACCGAACGACATGTAGAACAGGAGATCCCAGAACCTGATCGAGATCCCCTGCCGTTCGGCTTCGGGTTCGTTCATCGAGATGAGAAGGAACTTCCGCCGGAACGCGTAGTGGAACGCCCCCACCGCCGCGTAGAGAGCCGCTGTCTTGGCCAGCTCCGACCAGCGTACCGAGAGAATATTCCCGACGAGCATCTCCTTCAGGTGCTCCGTCTCCTGGGTCGCCTTCGACATGACCACGATCGCCGCGGCCGCAGAGACGGCGTAGACGATCCCGATCACCGCTTCCTGCGGGATCCGGGACCGGCTGCGACGCGACCGCGTGAGGGCGAACACCACCGCGCCGACGAACGTGAACCCGAGCGAGAAGAGGTACGCGCCGGCGCCGGTGTGGAGGTCGTACCCCGCGAGATAGGCGACGGTCGCGCCGAGTGCGGCGATCTGCGCCAGCGAGAGATCGACGAAGATCACGCCGCGCTCGACGACGTGGACGCCGAGATAGGCATGGATCCCGGTCAGGATCAAGCTCGCGACGAACGCGGGCAGAAGGATGTCGAGAACCGTCACCGGCCGCCTCCCAGGGCCGCCGTCAGCAGCTTGATGTCGTGGTCGAACAGGTCGATGTAGTCCTCGATGTCCGGCACGCCGCCCACGGAGGGGTAGAACGTGAGGACCTTCGCGCCTGTCTTCGACGCGATGAAATCGGGCGTCTTCGTGTCGAAGTAAGGCTCCACCAGGATGACGGGCACCTGCTGCGCCGTGATCAGGTTGATGATGTCGAGCGTGTGAGACGGCGACGGCGGGATCCCCGGCCTGGGCTCCACGTACCCCGCGGCGACGAGACCGAAGTAGTCCAGGAAGTTCGGCCAGGAATTGTGGTAGGTGATCACCTTCGTTCCCGCGTAGGGCCCCATGCTCGAACGCCACTCCGCTTCCTTGAGCGACAGCCGGGATTCGAAAGCCGAGAGGTTCGCCTCGTAGGCGCTCCTCCCGTCAGGATCGAGCTCGACGAGCTTGGCCTCGACCGCCCGCGCGATCGCTCTGCCGTTCTCGGGGTCGAGCCAGTAGTGGGGGTTCCCGAAGGGGTGGACGTCTCCCAGCGCGCGCGTGACCTGGTACGTCGGCTTCTCGAGGATCTTCGCCGTCGCGGACGCGTCGAGATAGTGGGCCGGCGTCAGGAGCTTCGGGTTCCGGCACTGCTGCAACAGCGCCGGCAGCCAGCCCACCTCCAGCTCCATGCCGACGGCGACGAGGAGGTCGGCTTTGCGCATCACCAGGAGATAGGACGGTTTCGCATCCACGAAATGCGGGTTCTGGTAACCCTTTGAAAGGGACACGACCTCGATGCGGGATCCGCCGATCGCGCCCGTGATGGACGCCAGATCGGAGGTCGTGGTCACGACGTGCAACTCCGCCGCATGGACCGGGACGGCGAACCCGACGAGCGCGCCCATGATCAGCAGAACGAAAGCTCCAGTCTTCATGTCATGCCTCCGATCAGAAAGGATGGGCGCCGTGCGGCCCGATGTTGAAGGTGAGCTTGAGGAGCGCGGAGAGATCGTCGCGATCCTCGGGGCCTCGCGAGTAGAGTCCCTGGACGGACAACGCCGAGAATTCGGACGGCCAGAAGGTCAAGTAGGCGAGCGTGCCCCTCTCGATCGGCTCCTCGATGTAGTCGCCGCGCAGCCCGGTGCGCCAGCGGCGCGCGAACTGGTACTCGACGTAGGAGAAGCCGCCCCGGACGTCGGTGTCGTCGCCGACCTCCGAACGGCGCGCGTAATACGCCTCGGTCTGCCAAGTGAAGGAGCGGTAGATCGCGCGGCGCGGATCCTTCCAGCGGACGGTGGCATCGGCCCCCCAGGCATCGCTTGCCAGCTTGGCCCCCGGGTCGTGGACGCCGTGAGCCCAGCTCAGTCCGTAGAAGATGTTGGTCTCTTCGGTGAAGTCGTGGTACGCGCTCAGCCGCGCCAGGTAGCCGAGGTCGGAGCGCCCACCTCCCGCTTCGATCTCGCCCGACTCGGTCTCCTCCCCGAAGAGCGGCGCCTCGTCCCAGTTGGTTGTCGCCTCGAGGTCGATGTTCAGATAGAACGGAGTGGGCGACAGATAGCTGGCCGAGAGCCCGACCGACGCCAACCCCTCTTCACCGAAGAGCCGCTCCGCGGCTTTCGGCCGATCGAGGAACGGCGTCTCGGGAGGATGCGTGCGGTTGAACTTGCCGAAGCTCGATCGGAACTTGCCCGCCCTGAGCCCGAGCGACGCAGGCAGCGCAAGCCAGGTGACGGTCGCCTCCTCGACCTCGACCCCTTCGCCGGACACCGCGATGAAGACGTCGGCTCGTGAGAACGGATCGATCGCGGCCTGCAGGCCGATCTCCGCCTCGAGGAATTCGAATGCGCGGTCCGACAGGGCGGGGTCGTTGCCGGCATAAGCAGCCATGTTTCCGACGAGGCTCAAGTTCGGGTTGAGAATGTTCGACGCCTGCTGCGGGGCCGCCCCCGGCGGCACCGGCGGCTGCGCGGGCTCGGCGGGCGGGGCCTCCTGTGCGCACGCGGCGGGAGCCGGCGGGAATCCGACTCGAGACGACGGCCCGGCGAAGGCGAGGAGCCCGGCGGTGAACGCGAGGATCGATAGGGAACGTCGCATATCGGTGTGCCTCCTTCTTCACGGATGCGCTTCGCCCCGCCGCAACGCGGCGGGCACGGAGGCGCACGAGGGAACGGCTCGCACCGCGCGACGGCGCGGCGCAGCGATCAGAAGAAGGAAGCGGAGGGAGGAGCCCGCGGCGCATGCCGGTCGCTATCGTCCCGGCCGGCGAACTCCTCTCGGGGCTCGACGGACAGGCGGGCGGCGAGCGCTGGAGAGGTGATATCGAGGGCGGCGGTCTCGGGAGCGAGCGCCGCCTGATGCGCGATCGTGCAGAGGGTGCAGCGCAGCTCGTCTTCGGCCCCCGCGGGGTGCCGGTGCCAGGACGCGGCGATCACCGTCGAGGCGACGGCGAGCACGGCGAGGCACAGCGCGAGGCGTCTCAGCTGTGTGCCGAGCGTTGCCCGAGGCGTGCGGAGGGATCCGGTCGAGGTCTCGGTCTTCATGGCGGAAGTCTCCATGGCCATGGCAGCCAGCTTCGACTCTAGGCGGAAGCACCGAGGCGGGTCAAGCAGAGGTGCCGTGGTACCCTCTGTGGCGCGAGGGCCCGTGCCCCGGGGTGCGCCGACGGTCCCGCAACGAAGTCCCGTCCGTGGTCGAGGAGCCTCATGATGCGAACGCTCGCCTGGCTGTGCTGTCTTCTCTTTGCGGGTCCCTTCGTCTCCGGTTGCGGCGACGACGATGACGGCGGCACCTCGGGCAATCCGCCCGGTTCGCCCGTGAAGGTCGTCGTGAGCCCGGCGCGCGCGAGGATCGTCGTCGGCGGGACGCGCCAGTTCACCGCGCAGGGCCAGGACCGTTACGGACAGGCGGTGAACGTCACCCCGATCTGGAGCGTGAGCCCGGAGAACCTCGGTCGCATCGACGAAGACGGCGTCTTCGTCGCGAACTGCATCATCGACACCGGCGTCGTCAAGGCTTCGGTGAACTTGGCCGGCGTGAAGCTCTCGGGGACCTCGCTCGACACGCTCGTCGCATCGTCCGGCGGCACCCCCATCGCCCTCGACGTCGAGCCCGACACGGTCACGGTGGACGCGGGAGGGTCGTTCGCGCAGCTCTTCGTCACGGCGACCGATGCCGTCGGGACGCCCGTCGCCGTCCAGCCGGTCTGGGATGTGCTCCCCGGGACCCTCGGCGTCGTGAACGAGCTGGGGCTCTTCCAGTCGGGCGATATTCCTGGCGTGGGCGAGATCCAGGCATCGGTGGGCGATCTCACGGTCGGCGTCTTCATGCAGGTGATCGTGACGCAGAAGCGCTAGCCGCCGCTCGCGGGGCGCGTCGCACGACGACCGGCCAGGGTCATCGCGAGGGCCTGCCCGCTCGCCGGCGCGTTCCTGCCGGCGTCAGCCGAGCGCGACCGCCTTCTTCAGCTCCTGCGCTTCGGCCAGCGTGAGCGCGCGCGTCTTCCCGGGCGCGAGGTCGCCGAGCGCGAGCGGCCCGTAGGCCGTCCGCACGAGCTTCGTCACGCGGTGCCCGACGGCCTCGAGCATCCGTCTCACCTCGCGCTTCCTTCCCTCGCGGATCACGATCTCGAGCTGCGTGCGCCCCGCGTCGCGGCCGAGCACGCGCACGCTCGAAGCCGCCGCGGGGCCGTCCTCGAGCATCACGCCGTCGCGAAGGCTCTCGAGCGCCTCGGCGGCCGGCGCGCCCTCGACCACGATGCGGTAGGTCCGCGCGATCCCGTAGCGCGGATGCATGAGGCGGAAGGCGAGGCGCCCGTCGTCCGTGAGGAGGAGGAGCCCCTCCGAGTCGGCATCGAGGCGCCCGACGGGAAAGAGCCTCGGCGAACCTCTCGGCAGGAGATCGCGCACGGTGGGCCGGCCGTGCGGATCGCTCATCGTCGTCACGAAGCCGGGCGGTTTGTGAAGGAGAAGGTAGGTCGATTCGCGCGGAGCGCGCACCTCGCGCCCGTCCACCGTCACGCGGTCGCGCCGCGGATCCACGGTCGTCGCGAGGTCGGTGGTGACCGCGCCGTTCACGCACACACGCCCTTCGACGATCCAGCTCTCGGACGCGCGCCGCGACGCGAGCCCGCTGAGGGCGAGGAAACGGTTGAGCCTCATCGCGCGCGGCGCACGTCAGCTCGCGCGCGGAGGCGCGGCATCGCGAGGCGGCGCGCCTCCTCCCGCAGCGGGGCCGGCCGGAGCCACGGGTTCCACGGGCGCGGCGCCGGGCGCGAGGGCGGCGCCCGCACCCGAGCCGCCGCTCACCACGACGACACGGTGCGGGTACGGTATCTCGATGCCGCGTTCGTCGAACGCGATCTTGATGCGCCGCCTGAGTTCGCGACCGACGTCCCACTGGCGAAGCGGAAGCGTCTTCGCGAGCATGCGGATCTTCACGTCGGACTCGCCGAAGCCCTCGATGGCATAGACTTCGACCGGCTCGACCATCGCCGTCGCGAACTGCGGCTCACGCCTCATCGCCTCGCCGATCTCCTTGAGCAGACGCACCACGTCATCCACGTTCTCGCTCATGCCGATTCCCAGATCGATCACGGCGCGCGACCAGCCCTTCGTCAGGTTGCTCACGATCTTGATCTCTCCGTTCGGCACGACGTGCACGCGCCCGTCGAGGTCTCGGAGGACGATCGTGCGGAGGTTCATCGATTCGACGAGGCCGGAGACGCCGCCGGCCTGCACGACGTCGCCGACCCGCACCTGATCTTCGAGCAGGATGAAGAACCCGGTGATCACGTCCTTGACCAGGCTCTGCGCGCCGAATCCGACGGCGATCCCCGCCACGCCGGCGCCGGCGATGAGCGGCCCGATGTCCATCCCGATCTCGCGCAGGATCATCATCGTGCCCATCACCGCCAGGAGAACGGTCGCCGTGCTGCGGAGGATGCGCCCGAGCGTCTGAGCGCGCTTCTCCGCTTCGGAGAGCCGCCCCGGGTCCTCGTCCTGGACGAGCCGCTCGAGCCGGCCGATGATCGCGTGCAGGGCGGAGCGCGTGATGAAGAACGCGACGACGACGAAGAGGATCCGGATGCCGTGAGAGAGCATCCAGAGAGCGACGGCATCGGTGGAGAGAGGCATGAGCGATCGGCTCCGTGGTCTCGCCGCGGGCAGCCCGCGCGCGGACGCGGCGGGACGGATCGAGGCCCGAGGATAGGGGGCGTCCCCGCGGGCGTCAACGCCGGGGCGCTGCTCGACCACTGGCTGCCCCGGCGCGATGGCGCTCCGGCGCCCGCTCCGCTAATCTCGTTCGCATGCGATCACGCCGCGAAGACGCCGGCCGCGGCGAGCGGGCGCGTTCGGGCCGCGGCTCCTCGCCGGGCGCCCCCGGTCCAGAGTCCTTGCAGTCGAAGCTCGACCGCCTCGAAGCGCGCCTCGCGCGGCTCGAGGCCCGCGTCGAAGATCCCTCCGATGCGGTTCTCTCCTTGCTTCGCCGCCGCGGGCTGCGCGTCCACTCGTGGAATCCGACGGATGCGATCCTCCTCCCGGGCGCGGCGCCGCCGGAGGTCTCACAGAAGTTCTTCCGTCTGCTCCACAAGTACTCTTTCCGGTTGTTCCTCCGCGACGTCATCAAGCTCCGCCGCTTCCATCCAGCGGATCTCGCGGACTACGCCGGCGAGAGGACGGTGCTCTCGTACCTCGACTGCCTCGCCGCCGCGGACATGCTCGTGGCGCGCCCCGGCGGCGCGATGGCTCTCGCGCGCGATCCGGTCGTGAGCTTCGGCGAGACGCTCGAGTGGTTCGTCGCGCAGCTCCTCCAGCGCGAGTACGGCGCGCCGGCGATCTGGAGCGTGCGGCTGAATGGAACGCGCACCGGAGGCGACTACGACGTGCTCGCGGCGGCCGAGGGGCGGCTCATCTACATCGAGGTCAAGTCATCGCCGCCGAAGCATGTCGTCGTGGAAGAGGTCGCCGCGTTCCTCGATCGTGTCGAGGCGCTCGCCCCGGCCGGAGCGGTCTTTCTCGAGGACACGGGTCTCCGGATGTTCGACAAGATCGTGCCGATGTTCGCCGACGCGTTGGCCGCACGCGGCCTGCCGCCCCCGAAGCGGATCCAGGGGGAACTCTTCTCGGCGGGCGACCGTGTCCTCATCGCGAACAGCAAACCGGACCTCGCCCGGAACCTCGGCGTCTGCCTGGGCCGGCTTCTCGGCTAGCCGGAGCCCCTGGGCGGGCCGCCTGGGCGCCTGGCGCGGAGGCGGCGAGGACTCGCGCGCCTCCGGCAGGTGCGCCGGGGGGCGGCAGGAGGCGGCGAGGCCCCAAATCGGCGCAACCGGCTGTCATGGCGTGCCGTAAGGTTGCGTATGGATCGCCGGGCGAGACGGCCCTGCCTCGAGGAGGTGCTCGAATGAGATTCGCCATCATGACGGCGGTGATCGCCGTTTCCGCCGTGACGGCCGCCCAAGCCGGGAACGATTTCCAGGGGAAGATCGAGCGGAGTTTCCCTGCACGCGACGGCGGGAAGATCGTCGTCACGACCGAGCGCGGCAACATCGACCTCACGTCGTGGGATCGCGGTGAGGTCTCGGTCGTCATGACGATCGGTGTCTCGGGGGTGTCCGACGAGGACGCGACGAAGCTCATCGAGCGCTTCGCCGTGGACATGCGCGGGGACAACGGCGACGTTGCGGTCGAGGTGAGCTACGACAAGCCGCTCCGGCCCCTTCGCCGCCAGCCGAGCGTCCGTCTCACCATCCAGGTGCCGAAGCGCTACAACGCCGACTTGACGACGGCGGGCGGTGACATCGCCCTCTCTTCGATCGAGGGAACCGCGGAGGTCCGCACTTCCGGCGGCGACGTCGCCGTGCGCCAGGTCTCGGCGGGCGTCCGTGCGATCACATCCGGCGGCGATCTCATGATCGTGGGAATTGGCGGCGACGTCGAGGCGCGCACCTCGGGCGGCGACGTCACCGTGCGCGACGCGACGGGAAGCGTCCAGGCGGCCACCTCCGGCGGCGACATCGAAGTGACGGGCGTGGGCGGTGAAGTCGAAGGGCGCACATCAGGCGGAGATGTCACTGTGCTCGGCGCGAAGGGGAGCGTGGTGGCGATCACCTCGGGCGGCGACGTGACGATCGCCTACGACGTCTCCCAGCTCCCTCTGACAGAGGCGCGCACGAGCGGAGGGGACGTTACCGTCAGCGTTCTCGAGAACGCGTCCGCGCGGATCGATGCGTCCACCTCGAGCGGGTCGGTCGAGTGCGAGCTGCCGGTGTCCGTGTTGGGGAAGCTGGCGCGCGGTCGCCTCGAAGGCACGCTCGGCGGCGGCGGGAACGTTCTCACATTGAGAAGCGCCGGCGGGAGCATCCGGTTGCTGAAGAAGTAAGCGGTCGCGGGCGCCTTCCTTCGCGGCTGGCAGCGAGCGGCCCCGCCTTCCTCCGCGGCCCTGAGTCGGTCGAGGGCCGCTGCGGAAGACGGGGCCGCCCGCGTTCAGCCCCGCCCGCGGGTCAGTCGGAGCGCACCGCGAAGCCGGCCAGCTCCGCTTTCAGCGTGTCGGTCTTGCCGTCGTGGTGCGAGAGGGTCTCGCTCTTCACGCGCCCCACGCCCGGCACGAAGTACTCGTAGGCCGCCGTCCAGAACGGATCGCCGCGCTTTCCCTTCTCCTGCGTGCACACTTGAACCGCGTTCGCGAATCGCCCCGCGGGCGTCGTGACTTCCGTGATCGCCACGACGCGCGCTTGCTCGGCCCCGATCGGCCAGCTCGTCCCCGGCTCCGCGGGATATTTGAGAACGGGTCCCGGAGGCGCGTCCGGCGTGCTGAACCGGTAGATCCCGGTCGCATCCGAGCCGAAGAAGAAACGGTCGCGGTACTCGCCATTCCGATAGAGCTCGACGAGGTACAGCGTGCCGCCGCCCGGACGCGCGGTGCGCTGCGCGATGTGCCAGATGTACTCGAACGGCTGCCCGCCGTCCCTCGTGTTCTTGCCGACGTAACGCCAGCCGTTCCCCGGCGCGAGCGGGAAGAAGCGCCGGTAGTCGCCGTTCCACTCGACCGGCGTGTTCGGCTGAGGCTTCTCGTCCTTCGCGGGCGCGGCGGCGCCCGTGTCGGGATCGGCCGGCAGCGGGACGGCCGCGGGCGCATTCGCCGCGACATCCGACGCGGCCGGATCGGCCAGGCGGATCCCTGGACGCGACGGCTCGGGACGGCGCGCCACGACGAAGATGACGGTGGCTACGGCGACGGCGAGGACGACGACCGGCGCGACCCAACGTCGCGCGGGGTCTGCCGTGTGCGGCTGCTTCTTGCGGTTCACGCCGATCTTTCTCCACGTCCTTCCGGTACTCCGGGCCCCGATGGCGCCCGGCGACGCGCCGAGTCTATCAGGAGCGTCCGAACACCGGAAGGTAGGCGCCGCTCACGTCCACGCCTCCCTCGCTCGCGAGGAAGGCGATGACGCGCGCCACGCGCTCGGGCGGCGTCCACCGCGAGGCGTCGGCATCGGGCATGTCGCGGCGGTTCGCCGCGGTGTCGAGCGTACCCGGGAGTACGGCGTTCGCGGTGACGTTGTGCTCGCGTCCTTCTGCGGCGAGCGTCCCGACGAGATTGAGGAGCGCCGCCTTCGACGCGCCGTAGGCGGAGAGGCCGGCCGTGGGCGCAATCGCCGGCCGGGCCGAGACGAGGATGATCCGCCCGTAGCCTCCGCGCTTCATGATGGGGAATGCGGCGCGACAGGAGATGAATGCCGTCCGCGCGTTGAGCGCCATCATCCTGTCCCAGGTTTCGACCGGCGTCTCGTCGATCGACCCGCCGCCCTCGAACCCGCCGACGGTGTGCACGAGGATGTCGAGGCGGCCGAAGCGTTCCACGACCCGCACGAGCTCGAGGCGGACGCTCTCGGGATCGCCGGCGTCCATTTCGAGGACGAGCGGGGAGTTGCGTCCCGACGGCACGGTGCGGGCGGCTCCCTCCAGCGCGGCCCGCGACCGCCCGGCGAGCGCGAGGTGGGCGCCTTCGCGTCCGAAGATCTCCGTCACGGCGCTGCCCAGTGCGCCGGCCGCGCCGGTCACGAGTGCCACTCTCCCTTGGAGCATCGTCCGACCCTCCCGTCTCCCGCGATTCTCCGCGGTGCCCGGGCAGGCGTCAACCGGCCGCGCCGGACCGCGTTTCATCCGGGCGTCCCGGCCAGCGCTCCGCTCCGGGTGGGCGCCGCGGGTGCGGCCCAACCGGCCGGAGTCGTGATAAGCTGGAACGTCGTCACGAACTGCGTGATCCACGGAGGAGGGGAGCCCGTCTTGCCGAAGCACGGACCCGCGGAGCCTTCCGATCCGGCCCTCATCGCGGCCTGTCTCGGGGGAGACGACTCGGCCTGGCGCGCCCTCATCGACCGCTACCGGCGCCTCATCTATTCGGTCCCCGTGCGTTACGGATTCTCCAGCGACGAAGCCGCCGATGTCTTCCAGGATGTCTGCATCCTTCTCTACGAGAAGCTGCACCTGCTCAGGGATCATGAGCGTCTGCCGTCCTGGTTGCTGACGAGCACGTCGCGCCTGTGCTGGGCCCGCAGGCGCAGCGCGGCGAAGATGCCCGTCTCGATCGACGAAGAAGGGCTCGACGCGCCCGACGAGGACGCGCCGCTGGCCGACGAGGAGCTCGACGCGCTCGAGCGGCGGCACGTGCTCGAAGTCGCGCTGGCGCAGATCCCGATCCCGTGCGCCAAGCTTCTGGGCCGGCTCTTCCTCGACCAGGGAGACGTCTCGTACAAGGACATCTCGCGCGATCTCCGGATGCCGGAGGGGAGCATCGGCCCCACCCGGCAGCGGTGCCTCGAGAAGCTCAGGTCGGTGCTGGCGCGTGCCGGATTCGTGCCCTGAGGGGGTGGGATCGCGTATCTGCCCGGGGCCCAGGACACTCTCTAGGTGGAACGAAGGTCTGGCGGTTCCCCCCACCAGCCCGGCGCCCGCGGTCACGGCCCGACGGCCTCGCGGGGCGAGTCTCAGGGAGGTTTCATGCGTGATGTGCATTGGACGCTCGCCCGCCTCATCGACTTGACGCGGGGCGTCCTCGACGCCTCGGAGCGCCGGGCTGCCGAGGAGCATCTGGCAGGGTGCGCCCGCTGCCGTGAGGACCAGGCATGGGCCCGCTCGCTCGAGCGGGCGCTGCGCGAGGGACCGCTGGCGGAGCCGCCGGCCCGCCTCGTGGAGAAGGCGTACGCCCTCTTCCCACGGCCGCTCCGGCAGGAGAGCCCCGGGCTCGCCGCCCGCCTCCGCGCGCTGGTCGCCACGCTCGTTCGCGACTCGGCGATCGAGCCGCTGCCGGCCGGCGTCCGCGCGGGCACGGGCGTGCCGAGGCAGCTCCTCTTCGAGGCGGGCTCGGTCGACATCGATCTCAAGCTCCTCCCCGGCGAGTCGGGACGCACGATGAGCCTCTACGGACAGGTCGCGCCGAGGGACCCGCAGGCGAACGCCTCGGCTCTCGAAGTGCGGCTCGTTCCGGAAGAGGGCGGGAATCGCAGCACCAAGACGAACGAGTTCGGCGAATTCGTGTTCGAGGATCTCCCCGAAGGCGGCTTCGCCGTCGCGGTTTCGTTCGAAGGTACGGTCCTCACGCTCGGCCCCGTTCATCCCTCGAACACGATCTGAGCCGCCCGAACGCCGCGGCTGGAGACGGACTCATGAAGGCACCCGAAGCCGACCTGGCCGCTGTGGCCGGGCGGCTTCTCTCCGTTCCGGCGGAGGAGCGTAACGCGCTCCTGGAGCGCGAGGGCGAGTCGCCCGCCTCGTTCGGGACTCGCGTGCTCGCGTACCTCTCCGACACCCCCGTCCCTCCGTCGGACGCCGAGCGTCTTGCCGCGGCCGCGCGCGACCTCGCCCGCGGAGATCCGCGCCTGGCCGCCTCGCTCGAGCGGGCGCGCGGGCACGCTCTCCGGCGGCTCGCGAGGTTCGCCGACGCCGAGAGTGCGTACCGGCGCGCGCTGGCGAGCTTCGTCGACGCGGGCGACCGGACGGAGGCGGCGCGAACCGAGATCGGCCTCGTCGATGCGCTCATGTACCAGGGGCACTACGACGACGCGCTCGCCACGGCCGAGCACGCGCGCGCCACCTTCGAGGAGACCGGCGATTCGCTCCGTGTCGCGCGGATCTTGACGAACGCGGGGAACATCTACCATCGCACCGACCGCTACGACGAGGCGCTCGATCACTACGGCCGTGCCCGCGCGATCTTCGAATCGATCGGCGATGCGCCGGCGATCGCTCTCGTCGATTTCAACCGCGCGAACATCCTGGCGAGCCGGCTCCGCTTCGCGGAGGCCGAGGAGGCGTACGAAAGGGCGGTCGAGCACTTCAAGGGTGCGGGTCGCGCGCCGGAGGCGGCGCAGATCGAGTACAACCTGGCCTACCTCTACTTCCTGCGGGGCAACCACGCGGAGTCGCTCCGGCGCTTCGCGCTCGTCGAGCCGGCGTTTACCGCGCTCGGCGACCGGCGCCACCTGGCGCTCCTGGGGCTGGACCGCTGCGAGATCTTCCTCGAGTACAACCTGTTCGCCCAGGTGCTCTCGCTGGCTCCCCCCGCGCAGGCGACCTTCCTCGACCTCGGCATGCGGTACGAGGCGGCGAAGTGCCTCGCGTACGCCGGGCTCGCGGCCGCACGGCTCGGCCGCTTCGACGAGGCGCTCGGGTTCGAGAAGCGGGCGTTCGCGCTCTTCACCGCCGAGCGGAACGAGGTGTGGCAGGCGGTCGTGCACCTGCACGCGGCCGCGCTCCTCCAGTCGCGCGCGCTCTGGGATGACGCCGCCCGCGAGGCCTCGGCCGCGCTCGAACGGTTCCGCCGCCACCGTCTCCCGGCGCGCGAGGCACAGGCGCTGCTCGTCGTCTCGGCGATCGCGGCGCGCGCCGGGCGCGCGGACGAGGCCGAGCGCGCCCGGGCGCTCGCGCGGGAGCGCGCCGCGCCGCTCGGGATGCCCGCTCTCGTGAGCCGCATCGATCATCTCGAAGGGGCCGCGGCGGAGGAGACGGGCGACCGCGAGGCGGCGCTCGCCGCGTACCGCCGCGCCGTTCGCGGGCTGGAGAAGGTGCGCTCGGCGCTCCGCGTCGAGGAGATGCAGACGCAGTTCCTCGCCGATCGTGAAGAGGCGTACTTCGACCTCGCGCGGCTCCTGTCATCCGACGATCGGTCTGTCGAGGAACTCTTCGACGTGCTCGAAGCCGTGCGGAGCCGCGGTCTGGCGGAGCGCATGGTGGGGGAGGTCGGCCGGCCCCGCACCGCGGCCGGCGAGCGGCTCGCCGCGCGCCTTCGCGACGCCCGCGAGGAGCTGACGGGTTTCCAGCGCGCCGCGATGGAGGCCGAGCTGCGCGGCGCGCCCGACGACACGCGCCGGCGCCTGCACGACGGCGCGCGCGAAGGAGAGCGCGCTCTCGCCGACCTTCGCCTCCAGCTCGAATCTCTCGAGGGTGAGGCGCCCGAGGCGCTCGGGAGCGGAGCGCGCCCCGTGCCGCTGAAGGAGGTCCGCCGTCATCTTCCGCCCGGGACGGTGCTCCTCGAATACGCATGCCTCGGCGAGCGTGTCATCGCGCTCGTGATCGATCACGACTCGATCCGGCGCGCCGATCTGCCGATGACGGCCTCCGAGGTCCGCCGCATCGCGGGGACCCTGCGCTTTCACTGGGACAAGTTCCTGTACGGAAGCACCTATCTCGAGCGGCACGGGACGAAGCTTCTCGAAGCGACGAACGCCGCGCTCCGCTCGCTGCACGCGGGCCTCGCCGAAGGGCTCGTCCCGGCATGGGCCGATCGCGTGGTCGTCGTGCCTCACGGGCCGCTCCACGATCTTCCGTTCCACGCTTTCGAGGAGGGTGAAGGCCCGCTCATCCGGCGCGCCGAGGTCGTCTACGCGCCGAGCGCCACCGTGCTCGTCCGGAGCCTCGACCGGGGGAGCGGGCGCGGCGCCGGCGCCCTCTGCGCGGGAGTGGCCGACGATCATGCGCCGCACGTCGCCGCGGAGCTGCGGGAGATCGCCGAGCGGTGGCCGGGGGCGCTCCTCCTCGCGGGCCCAGACGCGACGTGGGAGAGGTTCGCTCGCGAAGCGGGCGCCAAGGAACTCATCCATGTCGCCTCGCACGCCGTTTTCAGACAGGATAATCCGCTCTTCTCGGCGATCCGCTTCGCCGACGGCGCCTGGGTCTCGCTCTTCGATGTCTATCAGCTCCGGCTGAACGCCGCGCTCGTGGTGCTCTCCGCGTGCGACAGCGGCGCGGCCCGTCGCGACGGCGGCGACGAGCTGATGGGGCTCCTGCGCGGCTTCCTTGCCGCGGGCGCGGGCGCCGTCGTCGCGAGCCAGTGGCCCGTGCACGACGAGTCGGCGAGGGCGTTCATGAACTCGTTCCACGAAGCGCTCGCCTCGGGCGGGGGAGCGCCCGCCGCGCTCCGGACCGCGATGCTCCAAGTCCGTGCATCGCGGGCGCATCCGTACTACTGGGCGCCGTTCAAAGCCATCGGATCGTGGAGTCCTGTGGAATCTTCGGTGATTGCGCGCACCGCGCCCGGCGTTGGATGATCCCAACACCACACACCCGACACGCGAGGAGATCTCAGCGATGAGTACTGTCCGCCCCCTCATCACGGCCCTCTGCGGGTCGCTGATCGTCATCTTGTCCGCCTGCTCCGAGCAGCCTGCGCTCTCACCCGGCGTCCCGGACCCGGTCCCCGCGCCGAGGCCCCCCGTCCTGGCCGACGACGAGTACGAATCGGATGAAGTCGTGATGCACCTCGCCGTCGGTGCGAGCATCGACTCGATCAATGCGCGTTACGGGACGACGACGCTCGATGCGATAGTGGCCGCGGGCTTCTACCGGCTCGGGCTGCCGGAGGGATTGAGCGTCGAGGAGATGGTCCAGAGCACCTACAACGATCTCGAAGTGCTCTCCTGCCAGCCGAACTTCAGGATGCAGGATCCCGAGGCGCGCCAGTCGAGCCTCGCCTTCGACGACGGCATCGACGACGTCAACATCCTCCGCGATCAGAACGCGCTCGGACAGGTCCGCGCGTTGATCGGGCACCTGGCGGGCGGAGGCTCGGGAGTGCTCGTCGCCGTGATCGACACCGGCATGGACATGGATCACCCCTTCCTCGCCTCCCGTGTCGCTGCCGGGGCCCACGATTTCGTGGAAGGGGACGATTTCCCGGACGAGGTGCCGAACTGCATCGATGACGACGGCGACGGCCGGATCGACGAGGCGCTCGGCCACGGCACGCACGCTGCGGGTCTCATCGTCGCCGTCGCGCCGCAGTGCCGGCTGCTGCCGATCCGCGTGCTCGACACCGACGGGGTCGGGACCGCGTACAACCTCGCGCGCGCCATCCGGTATGCGGCCGAGCACGGCGCGACCGTCATCAACCTGAGCCTCGGGATGCTCGAGGAAGCCGACATCGTGCGCGATGCGCAAGGGTACGCGAGAAGTCTCGGCGCCATCTGCGCCGCATCCGTCGGGAACGAGGGGCTGGAAGGCGTGATTCACTTCCCGGCATCCGAATCGAGCTGCATCAGCGTGCTCGCGGTGGACGCGTCCGACGTGAAGGCCCCGTTCTCGAACTTCGACAGCTCCGTGAGCGTGGCGGCCCCGGGGGTCGGCGTCTACAGCACGTACTGGGACGGCGGCTATGCGACGTGGTCGGGAACGTCGATGGCGACGGCAATCGTCAGCGGCGCGCTGGCGGTGCTGCGAGGCCGATTCCCCCAGCTCGCGCCGGATGATGTTCGAGAGGCGGTGCGGCACCGCGGCGTCGATATCAGCGCCCAGAACCCGACGATCGCCGACGAGATGGGGCGCGGGCGCCTCGACCTCGGACGGCTCCTCGGGATCGATCCGAGCGGTCAGCCTCCCTTCGAGCCCAACCGCGAGCCTATCGACTGGCGGTAGCCGTGCGCCCGCGCTCGCGCCGCGGAGCTTCCGCGC
>Ga0326597_10006094_pt1 | contig 16588 bp, 14 predicted proteins | sample RVTome_12_FD_203789 | JGI IMG/M metagenome (GOLD analysis project Ga0326597, IMG submission 203789) | Soil microbial communities from uranium-contaminated site in the Upper Colorado River Basin, Wyoming, United States - RVT100D185 | ecosystem: Environmental > Terrestrial > Soil > Contaminated >...
TAGCAAGGGGGAGATTAAGATGGGGTCTGAAAAATGAGACAAGTTAAGTATATTACATATTCATTCATTAATCGGTAATTTGCGAACAAATGCTGCCTGATTTCAAAAATAAGGTCCTGCTTGCCCCGATGGAGGATGTAACCGAGCCGCCGTTTCGCCTGATATGCAAACGGCTGGGGGCGGACGTGGTTTATACGGAGTTCATCTCATCCGAGGGGCTTATTCGCGACGCGCGCAAGGCGCGGGAAAAGCTGTTCTTCTACGAGGAGGAGCGACCCATTGCCATACAAATCTTCGGCGGGGTCGAAGAATCGATGGAAAAAGCCGCCGAGATAAGCGAGTCCGCCAATCCCGATTTTATCGACATCAACTGCGGCTGCTGGGTAAAAGACGTAGCATTAAGAGGAGCAGGCGCGGGCCTGCTGCGTGATTTACCGAAGATGAGACGCATTGCCGAATCTGTTATGCGTAATGTTTCACTTCCCGTAACACTCAAAACACGTCTCGGCTGGGATGAAGATTCGATAGTAATAGTCGATGCTGCCAAAATGCTTGAGGAAATCGGTATAAAGGCGCTCACGGTTCACTGCCGGCTCAGAAACCAGGGCAATAAAGGCGAGGCGGACTGGAGCTGGGTAAAACGCATTAAGGACGCCGGTGTGAAAATCCCGATAATACTAAACGGCAACGTTAAATCACCCGAGGATGTGAAATTCGTTTTTGATACCTACCAGCCCGATGCGGTAATGATTGGACAGGGGGCAATTCATAACCCGTGGATATTCAAACAGGCAAAATCATGCATGCTCAGCGGAAGCTATGATGAGCCCTCGGTTGAGGAAAAGATTAATACGTGTATTGCTCAGCTAAAGCTAAATGCGGAATCAAAAGGCGAGCCAAAAGGAATTATTGAGTTTCGGAAGTTTTACTCCGGTTATTTAAGAAACCTACCCAATATTTCGAAATTCAGAATGGAGCTGATGTCAGTCAACACTCTAAGCGGAGTAATTGAAAAATTAGAAGAGATAAAGGAGAAATATTCACAATTAATTACAAGCATTTAATGAGCGTTAACCGTCGTGGTCTTTTATCAAGTCGTTTGTTGGAGGGGCATCTGTGTTCCTTATTGCGTTATCAAGCACCTGCCAGAGCGGCTTGGTATTCCACGGCACACAGTCCTGCCTGTAATACCACCAGAAATAACCGCCGATGTAATTTGGCGTTGTAATGTTCATTGTATAATAACGGGTTATGTATTCAGCTTTCCTTGAAGCTATGGTTGTTCCGCATTCTCCAATGCCCAGTTTGGAATTGGGGAAGATTACGTGAAGGCTGTCAAAAACCCTTTGCCAATCAGGCTGGTAATTGTTGCAGTCGTCTTCATAGTAAGAAACCAGCACATAATCCAAGTGAAGCTTCATTTTCGGGGAGATGTTTTCATTAACCCATCGGAACATTTCGTTTTGAGGATTTTGCCAGCAATTATGATTGTAATACAAAGTCAGCGCAACTTTTCTGCGGCTCAATTTAACCACGCTGAATGCGTAGGAGATTTTTGTAACAACGGTGTCCTTATGGCCAAGCCACTCACCGTTAACCTCGTTTCCTATTTCCCATATATCAACCTTATTGGCGAGCAGTGTTACATATTCATCAACTCTTTCCTTGAACTGCTGCACGGAATACTGGCTCATATAATAGCTGTCAAGGATTTCACCCATAATATCGCTTACGCTGTCGATTCTGTTAACAGCAGTAAGATACTGGGAAGCCGGCTGCCATTCATCAAATACAATCCGTGTGGTCATTCGTTTATTATGATTTCGCAAGGAACTGACAATGTTATTTAACCCATTTACTGCATCTATGGTAACACCGTATACACGCTGGTTTGATTGTGAAAGTAAGGGGTAATTTAAAATCATAACAATAACAAATACTAATACACTTGAATTAAATCTGACACTAATGTTCTTCAATACTTATTTAATTAAAACCATTTTCTTGGAGTCTTGAAATTCATCGGCTGTAATTTCATAAAAATACACCCCGCTTGGGAGTGCCGATGCATCCCAGATAAGACGATAATAACCGGAAGTTTTGTATTCATTGACCAGTTTAACAATTTCTTTTCCGCTTGCGTCATATACGACAAGCCTTACATCCGACGGTTTCGACAGAGTGTATTCAATCGTTGTTGTAGGATTGAACGGGTTGGGATAGTTCTGCGAAAGACTATATTTTAACGGAACGAAATTCGGCTCAATACCGACCATACAGTCAAAATGGCTGAATATTATTGCCCATGTTCTTAAAGTCCCCGAATCATCGGCAGCGGTATCGCGAACAGATAATATCCACGGCCCTATAACGCCCTGATTGTTGAAATTCATTAATGACTGGAAAGGCTTGAAAGAACCTGTGAACGGAGCAACATTACATCCGCTTGTACCAATTACGCAAGCAGCAGAATCGTTAATTGTTGTGAAAATGAAATTGTTTCCTCCTCCGCCCACCTGATTTATGATAACCCGTGAAACCCCGTCATGAGTGACTCGAAAAATAAGGTCACTTACAAATGTATGCGTAACTGTATCTATCCTTACATTAATATCACCAACGCATGTGTTACTTAAATTCAAAAAAATTGTGTCGTAAACAACACCTAAATCGGGAATAGGTTTGTTAACGGCAGTTCTAATGACTGTAGTTTGCATTAACTGTGAATGAGAAGTGCTTAAAACCGCCAAAAGAAAAAAAGCTAACATTTTTTTCATAATATTGAGATTATTGTTCACAATATATAAAAAATAGATGTCACTTCAAATAAAAAAGACAGGATAAAAATAACCTTGGCTAAATTAAAATAATAATAAAATCAGTTAATTTTTATCCGTTCGACCCCAAAAACCTGCTTTGTTGAAGTGCTTTGTACAAAAAAGGTTATATAACACTTATTGGTATTCCAGTTTTGAGCCAAGCCGTAATTTTTAGTGACCGTTACGTTTTGCCCGATATTTACAGGTTCTCCTTCTTTTCCAGTTACCATAAACCTCATTACGTCATTTGGTTGTGTAATTCCATTTGGAGATGTGACATAAGAAACCTCATTTTCAGATATGATTATATGAACAACATTATCGGAAGCAGGCAGCACATTCAAAAGCGCAATTTCTGCTGTCACAGTACCACTATCAGTATTCGAATTAAAATTGTTGGATAATGTTATGCTTAAATAAGCAGTGGTATTAAACTCAGCGTTTATCAATGCTCCCCAATTAGCAGACGAGAACTGACCCATATTTATATTGCCGTCAAGCCTTCCTTGAGGCGTGAAATTAATACCGTAATAATCTGAGCGTCCCTGGTTATGAGGAATGTTTGCCCTGTATAATGAATCAAATATATAGGGATATTTTGTATGATAACTAATTATTATCACACTTGTATCGTTTATTGTTGTACCTATATTTGCAGACAACTGGTCTAAATAATGGTGAGCGGCAATACAAGGGTTGCATCCGGCGTTGGTGAAAAATTCAACCAGCACTTTTTTATTTACCGGCTGGGGTATGTAAACAGAGTTTGTTGCTGTATCGTTGCTTTCACATCCGTAATAAACGATGAGAGCCAATACAATAAAAAAATATTTTAAGTATTTTATGTAACTCATATTAATTGAAGTTATTTATTACTGTTAATCTAAAGCCGTTAAAAGGATTGACATAACGGCAAATGCCACTTGAACACTTCAAACCACCTCTTTCGCTTCCGTAGGAAACCAAAACCGAGTTTGCAGAGCTGAATCTGTAAGTAAGCTCACCATTTATCCAGTATTTTTTGCCTGAAGGGTCTTCTTCATCATCTGTAAACTCGAAATTCCCGGCAAGAATAATATTCGGCGAACGGGATAATGCAATAGTTGTGTACTGGCTGTTAAAATTTTTTTGCTCCGCCCTCAGGCTGTTAAACGCTCTCTGAAACTCAGTGTTCAGCTTAATACCGTAAATTTTAGCAAAAGTGTACTGAACTTCAAGCGGAACGGTAAATGTTCTGATTTTATCCGAGCTTTTCGGGTCAACTATGCTGTACAATATATTCGTTTTTCTAGATACCCCCAATTTTGTTTTCAAATTCTTATTTATGTAATACTCGGCTTCCAAATACAGTTCCCAGTATGGAGAAAGCTCATCTTTTACAGAAGGCAGAAAGTCATCACTCCTGTCAATTCTCTCATATCTTGTTAAAGTAGTTGTATCAGCGTCAAAGTAATCATAATGCCTGCTGGTCAAAGAAGCGTTTACATTAATGGTCAGGTTTTCCATTGGCGAGTAGAACACATCCACCTGCCAGCCGACCTCATCACCGAAATCAACATTGTGCGGAAATCTCGAAAGCAAAGTAGTTGAATATTCTTTAATGCATGAGGGAGCATTTTGAAACGGGAGCGGCTTAAAAGGGTCGGTAGCGCTTCTCTGGTCAGGTGTTACAAGATTGAACCTGTAATTTTTGTAATCCAAAGTTATCCCGAATCCTTCTCTTGTATATGTAAGAGAGCTATATACACCGTCTCCTCTGGGAGCTTTAGACTGAGAATATATTGCATTAGGCTGGGAGATTGTTACCTTATTAGCGTATGATAAAAACAAATCAATACCTTTCCAGCTGAAGCTGAAATTTCCCTCAAAAATTTCTGAGCTTATGTTAGTTTTGATGTTTCCTGTTGGAATTTGTCCTTCAGAATACAGATACGAACCGCCTATTCTAAAATATTTGATGGGTGAAACGCTGAAATTACCCGCTCTAACGGAATAAACCTCCGTCCTGCTTGTATCAAGAAAATCAATGAAATTTATACCGCCGCCTAATAAAGTTCCGTTAACTTTAATCGGATTTTTCTTTCCAAACGTATTCTTGTAATGCAGTTTAACCCCGTCGAATTCGGTATTCCACCCAAGCGGTCTTGATTCAAATGCGTTCAAAATCAACCCTTTCGAGAAAAGCTCATAAAAGTTTCCCGCCCTTACTGTAAAATCTTCTTTTTTAAATTCAATAAAGCGTCTTGAGATTCCTTTCGTTCCTTTCCCAAATTCAATAGGGTCATCATATTCATATCTAGCGCCAAAAAGAAAATCATTTACAAATAGTCTTACATCTCCGAGCTCTTCGAAATACTTTTTAGTATTATCGCCGGTTACGCTGTTTTCTTTTCCAATTCCGTATCTTAATAAATTAGACGCTGAGACTCTTACATTGAGCTTTAATTGTGAGTAAATATTATTTGAACAAAAAATTAACAACAAAATAACAAAAAAAACTGCCTCCTTGAATTTTCTCATCCTCAATTCTTCCCAACGCTCAATGAAGATTTAATGTCCTGCTCTAATTTTATTTCATCCCCTAGAATATAACCCGTATAAGTTTTTAAAATGTCTCCATTCTTACCCACGAAAACAGAAAACGGCAAATTCTGCCCGCCGAACTGTTCAAATACCTTTAAATCAGCATCTAACAGGCACGGGAATTTATATCCCTTTGATTCGATGTAAGATTTAACTTTAGCCGAACTTTTGGGAGAATCCTGGTTGAGCGCAACATATACAAATCCCGAATCTTTATATTTGCCATACAAATCATTTAATACCTTCATTTCTTCTTTGCATGGTGCACACCACAAGGCCCAGAACTGCACGAAAACGGGACCTTTTTGCATAAGCTCGGATAGCTTTACACTGTTGCCATCCAAATCATTTAAATCAAAGTCATAAGTCTGTGCAAATGAGCTGTTTAAGATAAAAACCAGAAAAATAAATAATGCTAACTTCTTCATTTTTTGAAGTAATTTTGTTTATAAATTATTTTCTATTTTAACACAGAAATAACAATTGCAGTTACAATAATATTTGCAATTGAAAGCGGAAGCATGACTTTCCAGCCGAGATTCATAAGCTGGTCATAACGAAATCTTGGAAGGGACCATCGAACCCATATGAAAAAGAAAATCATGAAGGCAACCTTCAGACAGAACACAAGAACCTGCAGAAGACTGGTTACAAGTGGAGACAATCCGAAAGTCTGTAAATAAGGAAATTGCCATCCACCTAAATATAAAGTTGTTATAACCGCGGATGCTACAATCATGTTCGCATACTCAGCCAGAAAAAACAATGCAAACTTCATGCTGGAGTACTCAGTGTGATAACCTCCAACCAGCTCCGGCTCGGCTTCGGGTAAATCAAAGGGAGCGCGGTTAGTTTCAGCAAACGAAGCTACAAGAAAAATAATAAAGCCTATTGGCTGTAAAACTATATTCCATTTCCACCCGTACTGGTGAAGCACAATATCCTGCAGGCTTAAGGAGCCTGTTATCAATACAACTCCAACTACCGATAAACCCATCGAAAGCTCGTAGCTAATCATCTGAGCGCTCGAGCGGATTCCGCCGAATAACGAATACTTGCTGTTCGAAGACCATCCACTAAGAGTGATACCGTAAACTCCAAGTGATGTTAATGCCAACAGATACAGTATCCCCACATTAACATCGGCGATTTGCAGAGTAATAACCCTTCCGAACAATTCAATTGTATGACCGAAAGGAACAACAGCTATAGTTGTTAATGCAACAAAAATAGATAACATCGGGGCAAGTGTATGTATTGGCTTATTTGCGTTCGCCGGGACTATATCTTCTTTAAGAACAAGCTTAAGCACATCTGCAAAAGGCTGAAGCAAACCTTTCGGACCAACCCTGTTAGGACCCAATCGGTTTTGTATAAAAGCAGATACCCTTCTTTCGGCATAAACGCTGTAAGCAACTGAAATCAACACAACATTAACAACAATGGTTATCTTTATAGCAGTAATAAGTAATTCAATCCACAAAGCTTAATTCTCCGATAATTTGTTTTTAAGTATATTAATTTTTTCAACAGGAGTAGGGTCTATTTTATATAAAATTGCCAGATAAAAGCTTATCCAGTCTCCAAGATAAATTAAGTCAAATAATCTTTCCAGTCTTGTATTCCCTTCGGCTGCGACATCAATTCCAATTCCCCTGTATGGTTCAATCAGCTGTTTTGTAATTTGTATTCTTTTTAAAACCCTCGGATTATCTTCTCTATCCGTTAAATATATGACTGCAAAATAACGTAAAATTTCTGAATTTTCCTGCCATCCTACTATCTCATTATGGTTCATCTCTGGCAAATAATTGCCAAAAGCAAGGGATTTTGCATTTTCATTAATCTGACCTCGCCACCTTAAATTAACTATATCAAGCGAATCCTCGGAAGAATAAATAACAGGAATTTTACCCTCTAAATGATGAGCAAGCTTAATTGCTGAATTTAAATTTTCATTAAGAGATGAGTATTGTTCATATTTATTTTTTATATAATTAACCAGATTCATAACATCCGAATCTCTTTCTCTTACAAAGCCGAGCTTAGCTATAAGCGTAAGTAAAGGTATAAAAGAAAAACCTAAAGCGCATCTAGGCTGATATCCTTTGGGGATTTTAATAAGAAAATACCCGTCGCTTTCAGCCATAACCGATAGCTTTCCACCCGATGAAATGCATACAATTTTGCATCCCTTGGTTTTAGCATCTTCATAAGCAGATAGCGTTTCTTCAGTGTTTCCTGAATAGCTTGAGGCAATTACAAGTGTATTTTCATCAGCGTATGCGGGAAGAAAATAGTTTCTGTTTACCGAAAGAGGTGCTTTAATTTCGTATCGGACGTAACTTCTAAGTAAATCAGCACCGATTGCTGAACCGCCAAGCCCTGTAATTATGATGTTGTTAACGGATTTTAATTCATCGGAAGGACTAACTTCCTTTCCAATTGCAAACGCTTCTTCAAGCTGTCCTCCGAATCCAGATAAAACATCAAACATATTTGATTTATCGTAAATCTTTATTTCATTTTCTGTTATCATTAGTTAACCAGCTTCTCCCCTATATTTTTATTGAAACAATCTACAATATACTCTCTTATCTCGCATTCGGTATTCATTGTCAACACTTTTTCCGCAATTTTTTTTGCATCGGAATAGTTTATCAATCTAATTAAGCGTTTTATAATTAAAAATGACGCGGTCTCAACGCTAAGCTCATTTACTCCCAAGCCAATCAACAACAAACTTGCGAATTGGTCTGATGCTAGCTGCCCGCAAACACTTATTGGAATGTTATTTCTGACTGCAGCCTCAACGGCAAGACTTATAAATCTTACTACCGCAGGATGGAATTTCTGATATAAATTGGAGACTAGATTGCTGTCCCTATCAACAGCAAGAGTGTACTGAATTAAATCATTTGTGCCAATGCTGAAATAGTCAACTTCATTTGCAAGAGCATCTGCAATCAATATTGAAGATGGAATTTCAATCATTATCCCGATTTGAATCTTTTCGTCAAACTTAATATTCTTCTCTCTGAGCTGGTTCTTTGCAGTTTCCAGAAATTTTTTTGCCTGCTGGACTTCATCCAGACTTGCAATCATTGGAAACATTATTTTTACGTTTCCGACGGCTGATGCCCTTAGAATAGCTCTAAGCTGTGCAAGGAAAACATCTTCCTTATCCAGACAGATTCTGATACCTCTCCAGCCCAAAAAAGGATTTAATTCCTTTTGGGAATCAGGCAGAAGCTTATCTCCGCCTATATCAAATGTCCTGATTGTGACTTTTTTGGGGTAAATATGGTCAGCCAGCATCTTGTATTGTTTGTATTGAGATTCTTCATCGGGGAAATCACCTATTTCAAGGAATAGATGTTCGGTTCTGTATAATCCGACATCGCAGCCGAAATGCGTTACAATGTAATCCACCTCATTATTGAATTCAAGGTTGGTAGAAAGCAGAACCGGTTTCCCGTCTCTTGTTTCTGCCGGAAGTTTTTCAATTGATTCAAGCTGCTTTTCGAATTCAATATTATGTTCAATCTGTTGCTTATATCTTTGTACTGTTTCTTCAGTCGGGTTTTTGACCACAAGTCCTTTGTAGCCATCAATAATGATGAAATCAACTGATGTAACGGAAACGGAGATATTGTGCATTGCAACGACAGCGGGAATTTTTAATGCGCGGGCAATAATTGCAACGTGGGAGTTAATCCCGCCGAAATCGATTGCGATTCCAAGCATATTCCGGTTACTGAATAAAATAGTATCTGCCGGAGTGAGATTTCTTGCAATAACGATTGAGTCCTCAGTTATTTTGGAAACAAGCCGCCCTTTAAGCAGATTTCTTAAAACACGGTTTTTTATATCCTCAATATCGGTTACTCTTTCCCTTATGTATTCATCATTTGATGAAAGAATAGAGTTTTCCAGTAATTTAATCTCATCCTTAAATACCTGAAATGCAGGCTTTCTTTCAAGCTTAATTTTATTTTTAATTTTTGTATGAAGGTAATCGTCATATAAGAAGCTTAACTGGGCATCGAATATCTGCAGGTTCTTCTCATCAAGCTTTTCTTTGGCAAGATTGAATATCTTGTTAAGCTCCTTAAGAGACTGATTGACGGCCTGCTCATAGTCGGATATTTCCTTTTCGGCTGACACCTCACCTGAGAAAGGAATATCAACGTTATAGCTCGGAAGCTCCGCTCGGTATACAAAAGGATTCCCAATAGCAATCCCCTTTGATGCAGGAAGACCTTTAAATATTTCTTCTTTGACTTCGCTCATTAATTATGGCTACATTCAGTTTTAGCTGGACTCACCTCTCGCCAAAACCGTCTTCAAAAAATTTTACTATTTCGGCGCAGGCTTTTTGCTCGTCATCACCCTCAAACTTAAGCGTTACTTCCGAGCCCTGCTCTGCCGCAAGCGACATAACTCCTATAATACTTTTTCCATTTATTTGAAAACCATTTTTAATAATATAAAAATCTGATTTATATTTTGAAGCGATTTTAACCAGCATCGAGGCAGGTCTAGTATGCATTCCCGCCTTATTAACAATTGTAACCGTTTTCTCAATCATCAATAATTCCTGTTAAGCAGCATATCGGAAAATTGCTCAAGCTTCAGTTTGAACTGTCTGTCTTTAATACAATCAAGTGAATTATTTGCAGTACCGGTTAATTTTTTAATTTCGCTTCTTGCAGACTCAATTACGCAAACTTTGTTATAAACATCAATGATTTTAGTTACCTTCTCGCCGTCTAAGTAATTTGAATTATAAAGCTCAATAAATTCGTTTTTTTCCCTGCCTCGCAGAAGCTCAATTGCTTTAAGGTACAAATAAGTTTTTTTCTTCTCAAGGATATCTCCGCCGATTTTTTTCCCGAATTCACCCTCGTTTGCAATTACATCAAGCAAATCATCCTGAATCTGGAAAGCAAGCCCTACATTTTGGGCATAAACAGAAATTTGTTTTACTTCATTATCCGAAGCCCCGCCGATAATAGCACCTATAACCGCAGACGCCTTTAAAAGCTCAGCCGTTTTCTTCCTTATCATATTAATATAATCATCAATTGAGACCTCAACGCTGGTTTCAAATTCTTTATCCATTGCCTGCCCCTCGCAGACCTCAATCACGCCGTCTGTAAACGCTTTAATAACGCCATTGATATTACCTGTGTTTGAAAGGATTAAAGAACGATAGGAGAGCCCTATAAGCTCGTCTCCCACAAGTATGGCTGAATTAACATCCCATTTTCTATGGATAGTTTCTTTTCCCCTTCGGGTTAAGGCGTTATCCATAATATCATCGTGAACCAGTGTAAAGTTATGCAGGATTTCAACAGCAATAGCAGCGTTTATTGCATCCGACGCTTTGCCGCCGAATGCTTCACAGGATAGAAGAACCAAAATGGGCCTGATTCTTTTTCCTCCGCCCGACATAATATAATTCACAGGGTCGTATAATGAATAGGTGAACTTATTATTTGAAGATTTTGAACGGCGTGACTGCTCAGCTAAAAACTCAGTGAGTTTCCTTTCTATCAAACCGCGGTATTCGCCGAAATGGTTAATCACCCTGAAATTAATGAACCTAATTTGTTGAAATTCTTTTTTAAAAAGCTTTCATTGTTCTTCCAGTTTTTATTTACTTTCACAAAAAGCTCAAGAAAAACTTTTCTCCCTAAAAATTCCTCGATTTCTTTTCTAGAAATCTCGCCAAGCGATTTAATCTTCAAACCCTTCCCACCGATTATGATGGCTTTCTGAGAATCCCTTTCAACCACAATAGCCGCCCTTATGAAATCTTTTCCTTTTTCCCTTTCCTTAAACCCCTCAATATCAACATAAACCGAAAATGGAACCTCATCCCTGTAAAGCTTCAAAATATTTTTCCTTATAATCTCGGATACAAAAAATCTTTCGGGCTGGGAAGTGAGAACGTCATCGTCAAAATAGAAATCGTTTTCAGGAAGATATTTTATTATTGTTTTAACCAGTTCGTCAATATTAAATCCTTTAAGGGACGAAACGGGAATAATTTCATCAAACTTAAAGTTTTCGGAAATATTTTTAATAATGGGAAGAACTTTTTCTTTTTCAAGCAAATCAATTTTATTCAGAACGCAGAAATGCTTTTGTCCGGCGAATTCATTTTTATATTTATCATAAGTTTCATTCAGTCCGGAAAGGTCATATCTACCCGCATCAACAACTAAAACAATTAAATCAGCCTCCTTGAAAGAACTTTTAATCTCCCTCTTCATAAATTGCTGGAGCTTGTACTTGGGATTCATAATACCGGGGGTATCAACTAATACTATCTGGACATTATCTTTGGTATAAATCGCGAATATTTTATTTCTCGTGGTTTGCGGCTTGGGAGTGACAATAGATATATTCTGCCCTAATATTGCATTCACCAGGGTTGATTTTCCTGCATTTGGAGCGCCTATTATTGATACGAAACCTGAGGTTTTTTGCATTATTCTTTCAAAATTACTCATTTATTATCGTAATTTCAATTTACGAATTAAATTTAAGGATTTGAAAATATAGATTTATCGCAAATAAGCTGATTTGGCTCTACTGTAAAAAAGGGAAATATTAATAATGCGTATAATTTATTTTTAATTTTTATATTTGAGCGGGTTCATAAGTAATGATAACTATGCAAAGCAATACAATTTACTTAGGCGAATATAAACCAAGCAAAGTTGAGAAAACAACCTTGTTTGAACTGAGCACATGCGGCGATTACGGCAGGCACCCTAAAATCACCAAGGCGCCGGGAAAATTTATTGTGTTTAAGGTTCTGATAAGGAAACATTACGGGATGGATTTCTTTTACGAAGACGATAAGTATTGGTATTTTAAAAGATGATTTAGTCTTCCTCCAAAATTTTAAACCTAATCTCCACTTCAGTACCCTTGTTTTCCTCACTTTTAATATAAATCCTTGCTTTCATATCGTCAAGAATTTTTTTAGTTATGACGAGTCCCAGCCCCATACCGTTTGACTTAGTTGAAAAATACGGCTCAAACAATTGCCGGCGTGTTTCATTATCCATTCCAACTCCGTTATCAGTTATTTTAACGAGATAATACCCGTTATTCCTTTCACTTTCGATGTTAATCAGTCCTTTTTCTTCGCTCTCCTTCTCTTCAATTGCCTGTATTGAGTTTTTGATAATGTTGATTAGAGCACGTTTTAATTCATCCTTGTCCCCCATAACCAGCCTGTTTGATTTCCCGTCTTCAAGCTTAATTTTAATTTTGCCCTTGGCATCCATTAATTTGACAACATCTTTCAATATATCATTAATATCAAGCGGTTCGTAGTTTCTGCTCGGGAGCTTTGCAAAGCTGGAAAACTCCGTTGCAATTTTATTTAAAGTTTCAACCTGGTCTATAATCAGCTTGTTGGTGGTTTGAATAACTGACTTAAAATCCTTTGAGCCGCGCGAGTATGCATTATAAAGATGCTGCATTGCAAGCTTCATAGGCGTTAATGGATTTTTAATTTCATGGGCTACCTGCCTTGCTATATCCCTCCACGCGCCTTCACGCTCGGCTTTTTTCAACTCGGCTCTTGAGCGTTTCAGTTCCTTAATCATTCTATTAAAGGATTTTACAAGCTGTCCGATTTCATCAGTGCTGTCTGATTTGACCTGCACATCAATGTTGCCCTTAGAAAGCTGCTCTGTTGCTTTTTGCAGCTTTAAAATCGGGTTCGATATTCTGTATGACAAGATATTGACAATAAATATCAAAATAATAACGGCTGTAAAATAGGGACCAAGAATGTAGACAAGGCTTTCAGTCAGCTCTTGGTTAATTTCACTCTGCTTAAATACGGTTTGGGTTGATATAATGCCGGTTAAGTTATTAAAGCTGTCATAAATAGGTTTGTAGCCGACAATGAATGTAAAGTTGCCTATCTGCTGGTTTTCGGAAAAATAATCCTTCTTTAACAGGGCAATGTTATAAAATGCTGCCCCGCTTATTCTGGTATCAAGTAAATCGGATTTATAAAGCTGCTCGCTGGTTGTTGATATAAGCTTTGTCTTGGCGTAAAAATTAAAATTTTTATCCGAGCCGGAGAACCCTTTACCGAATAAATCGGAAAAGCCGTCGGGATTTTCTTGTTTTAAAGTCTTATAAGGATTAACGGGAACAGGAATTAGGAACTTATTTTTAACATACTGTTCGACTATCCTTAAATCGGAAATTAACTGATTTTTATAAAACTCCTCGTTTTTATCCTTCACATATTCCCTTGTATAAATGGCAAGAACAATAATCGGAATAACCGACGCCAGCAGGAAGGAGACAAAAATCTTTTCCCTGAAACCAAATTTTATTATTCTAACACCCTCGGTATCGGTAAGGTAAGCGACCGAGCGGTATATAAAATAAACAATAAGAATTATAGAATAAATAAATACAACAAAAAGCAAATAGCTGAAGAAAAAGAATGTGCTTAAGCCAAAATCATTTATTTTTACGCTCACCACATATATTTTTTCAGAAGCCGGTATGCTGTTTGTCATCCTATCGACCAAAACATAATATGACTTATAAATTTCATTTTCAAACTCATCATACCGCAGGGTGGATTTATCAATTTTATCTTTTACACTTTCCCTGAACGGGTCCAATGATTTCACAAATGATTTTGAGACATCCTTATTGGATGAACCAACCAGCTCACCATCGGAAAATTCAGTAATTACGGGTGAAGTTGTAAGCTTGTTAATAATATTATCCCTTGTAAAATTTTTAAATATGCTGAGGTTAGACTGTGTAAGAAAATTTTTTGCATCATATCCGGCTGCAACAATTACATAACCCAAAACATTTTTAAAAGGACTGCTTTTAAGCCCTGACTTTTCAATTTGTACGATTCCTGAATAAAATTTCAGCTCCTTATTTTGATAAACATCACCGCTTTCAAAGAGCAAGTAAGTATTCGATACTATTTCCAAATCACTTAATTCTTCTTCTTCGGTTTCACTTTCGGCAACCATATCATCAGCTTTCTTTTTTTTATTTAAATTTCTGATTGAAAAAGAAATCACGCTGTCGGAAAGAAGGTCATTTGAATTGATGTTAAAATCGCTTATAAGCCTTTTTGCAGTATCGAGTACAAAAACAGCCGAATTCAAATCCTCATCGTAAAACTTACTTTTAGACCAAATATTAAATGAAAGCTTGCTGAATTTATTTTTATCTTTAATATCACTCTGCAGCTGCTCATCTTCCGAAATATCCTCTAATGTAGTTGAAATTAAGAAACTAATTTTATCCGGAGATTGTTGTGAAATCTCTTTTGCCGCCTTTTCAAGATAGCGGTTTTCCTGCGCAGTAATTTTATTAAGCAGGATTGCCGGAACAAAAATAACGCACGCAAGAAGAATAAAGGAAAAATTTACAACGTTTATAAAACGATACTCTCTTGAAACTACCAGCTGCTTCTGGATAAACAGCGCCAAAAATCCTGCCAAAGCCAAAATCAAAATTCTGAGGTTTAACTTTAAAGAAATATCAAAAAGGGAATCGGGAATAAGGGAAACCAGCACGTTTATCAGAATAAATCCTCCGAAAATAATTAAAGATGAATTTTTTCGAACAAATTTATTTAAACTGAGATACTCATTTAAATATCTGGCAGCGATTATGCCGCATGATACTAATATTAACAGCAATGAAATTGAAAGACATAATATCACTAACCTTGTAACAATTAGTTCCGGCTGGCTTGCAGAAAATAATCCGGATTTATCTATAAATTTTATTGTTGAATCATATACAAGGCTCTGAATAATAACCCCGTAAAAATGAATAGTAATTAGCGATGCAACCACAGTGCTTAATGCCGCTGTAAAACTAAACCATGCACTCGGTGCCTGCTTTTGTTCACTTTTATATAATTGAATAATATTTATGACTGCATATAATGAAATAGCCATTATCACAAATGAAGTAATTAACAGCTCCCCTATTGATTTAGCCATTCCAGATCCTATGCCTGAAGCATAGTGAACCGGTGAAAAAATATCAAAACCTGACTCGCCGGCTAATTTAGCGGGAAATTCCATTAAAAGCCAAAGATACCTTGAAAGTATTAATGCCGCTGCTGAAATAAAAATTTTAGTAACAAGCGAATCAGCCCTTAATGAAACCATGATTGCCCAGTAAAGGAGCACAAGATTCAAAACAAACACCATGAAGCCTATGATACCGTCAAACTTCTTTATTACGCTAAGTAAATATGAGGATTGGTCAAGATTCGGAAAATATATCCTCCCCATATTGTTGGAATTAATATCTTTGAGATTAAGCTGTGAAAATTCCACCGAAGCGGTATCTAATGAGTTCGAACTGGCAAACTTGTTAAAATCAAAATTTACTTCAATGTGGTGTTTGTTGAAAATCTCTCTGGTAATTCCCGCGTTTACAAAAAATCTGTTCTGAATTTCATTATTAATGTCCAAAAGCCTTGATACAACCATAATCCCTTCAGAATTACCCGATTCGGATTTAATCGGGTCAAAGACTACAACATAGGTATATAAACCGATTTCTTTTACTATTGAGTACCTTTCGCCCTCAAGAGCCTTCTTCAGCTCAGTAACTTCTGGGTTAATCTGTCTCCCCGAAAACAAGAACAGCTCAAGCCTTGAGTTGTAAATTTCTACGTTATAGTCATTAATATTTTCCGCTTCGTAAAAGGATTCATATGCTTTTTTAGTGTTTTGATTACTGAATGCAGAGAGCAATTTCTTATTTCTGATAAGTGAATAAGAAAACTGAGCTGTTTGGTTTTGGTAGTTATAAAAAATGTTGAGGCATTCAACCTGTATCTGCTTTTTCTTTTCAACAGATATACTTTCCCAGTCGGATAATATTGACTTGGAAAAGTAATACCTCACACCAAAAGTAAACAGTATTATAAACAATAATAAAAGAGAGAGATAACCGAGTATCTTGAATTTATAAGTATCTTTAGAGGTAAAATCAAACATTGATATTAAGGCTAATTCACAATAATTTGGTCAATCAGCCATAAATCGTTAATATATTTCAAGGAAACAGATATTAAATAGTTGTTAATAAATCCGTTTTTCTTATACTTATACCTTCCAACTGCAAAAGCATAATTTTCAGAG
>Ga0326597_10006095_pt1 | contig 16587 bp, 17 predicted proteins | sample RVTome_12_FD_203789 | JGI IMG/M metagenome (GOLD analysis project Ga0326597, IMG submission 203789) | Soil microbial communities from uranium-contaminated site in the Upper Colorado River Basin, Wyoming, United States - RVT100D185 | ecosystem: Environmental > Terrestrial > Soil > Contaminated >...
CCGCGACGATGCTTACCGCAGGGATCCCGCGCTGGTCGCGCCGCCGGCTTTGCCGCAGGACCAGAAACTGGTGGCGCCGTTCGTGCGCTACGAGCTGGTCGAGGATGATTTCCGGAAAGTACGGAACCTGGACCGGGTGGAGCGCGCGGAGTACCTGGTGATGGGCGCGAACCTGCGCCTGCAGCTGGGCCGCGCGATGACCGGCCTCGGCTCGACCCGGAGCCTGTGGCTCTACAGGGCGGACGCCAGCAACGGATTCACCTTGGGGCCCGAAGACACGGTGATCGCCACGGCGCAGACGAGCGGGCAATACGGCAGCGGCGGAGGCGAGCATAACTTCGTCGGCACGGGTGCCCGGTACTATCACCGGCAGGCGGGGGGCGACGTGCTGTTTGCGTCGGTGCAGGCGGACGCGGTTGCCAACGGCGATGCCGCGGACCGGTTGCTGCTCGGCGGCGACAACGGGCTGCGCGGCTACCCGCTGCGCTACCAGAGCGGGACGCGGCGAGCGCTGCTCACCCTGGAGCAGCGCTATTACACGGACTGGTTTCCGTTTCGCCTGTTCCGGGTCGGCGCCGCCGTCTTCATCGACCGCGGCCGCGCCTGGGGAGGCGGCACCCCGAACAGCGCCAATCCGGGGTGGATCAGCAACGTCGGCTTCGGGTTGCGCATCTTCAGCGACCGCTCCGCCACCGGCCGCGTGATGCACATCAACCTGGCGTTTCCGCTGGATTCCGATCCCGCCATCCGCTCCACCCAGCTGATTTTCCGGTCACGGGCCAGCTTCTGATCGCGCTATGCCGCTTGCATTGCACGGGCTTTCGCGATTGCGGAACCTGCCACGGTCCGAACCTTGTCATGGCGCGGCAGGCCCCGTCGAATCCCCGCTTCCGGGCGCGATTCGCGCTACTGCCACGCGCGGTTGTCGACGATGTTCTCGTAGGTGGCGCCGGGCACCACCATGTTCCACTTGACCGACCAGTTGTAGGTGTCCTCCCAACGCTCTCGCGTGTACGGCTGCGGTGCCGCGTGCAGCAGGCGCCAGGACTGGAACTCGCGGGGCTCGAGCAGCCCGCCGGTTTCGCGGATGAAGTAATGAATATAGGGAGTCGGGTCCTTTTCGATCTCCTTGACGGCCCGTGCCTGCGCCCGGAACATCGCTGCGAGCGTCTTGCCGTCGAGGTCGTCGCTCGCCGCCTCGCTGCGCGTCGAATGCGACTCGATCAGGATGCGCAGGCCCATCTTCTGCGCCACGCTGATCCACGGCTCCATCAAGCTCACCCCCGCAACCCGGCCCGCCTTCAGCGCCTCGATGCGCTTCAGCATGGAGCCCGCGGTCGTGGTCTTGACGTGCTCCGGCTTCAGGAATCCTTCCATCATCTTGAGCGTGGTGAAATGCGAGCCGTTGTTCGGCGTCACCGCGATTTCCTTGTTCTTGAGCATCTCGGGCTCGTAGATCCCGGAGTTCGGCGCGACCGCGATGGCGAACTTCGACATGGAGGCGCCGAGCGCCACGATCTTGCGGCGGCGCAGGCCCGCGCATTCCGCCTCGACGGCGCGCTTCATGATGCCCCATTCGCACATGCGGTACTGGTCGATGCCGCCGTCGTTGAAGACCGAGTCAAGCGGTCGGTCGAAGACCGAGTCGAACTTCACGGAGTGCGATGTCGTGACCTGGGCCATGCCCGGCGTCGTCACGAACTCGATGTCCAGACCCTCGTTCTTGAAGTATCCCTTGTCCCGGGCGACCAGCACGGGCAGGTCGTGCACCGCGTTCATGATGGCGAGCCGGGGCTTGATCCGGGTTTCCAGTGTCGTCATGGCGACTCCTCCTGTTGATTGAAGCCGGCGTTCCTCCAGTCGCAAGCGGCGAACGCCAGTTGCGCACCACGGGCGCGGACCCGCGCGGCCCGTGCCACTCCACACACTACGCCCGGCAGATCACCTGCGCAATTCCGCTCCGTGGCGGGCCGGGCTCCCCGCGCCGTCAGCAGCAATCGCAGCCTGCGCCCTCCGGCACGACGAGGGTGTCCTTCAGCCAGCCGTACGGGAGATCCTCGGGCAGGACTTCGCCTATGGGCTTGAACAGCTTGAAATGATGCCGCTTGGCGCCGGGCGGCAGGAACAGCACGTGGGTTTCCAGGGGCGGGCAGCCGGGCAGGGCGCACGCCATCTCGGAGACCAGGATAGTCGTTGCATCCGGCAGCGTGAACCGCGCCCGGGTCCACTCCCTTACGCGGCGAAAGGCTTTGTCTCGCTCGGATGGGCTTGCCGGTGCCGCCTGCATGCCCGTGAGCGTAGCAGACAGTCCGTATTGCGGCCACGAGCGCCGCGCATGGCAGGCTGGACGACAGGCATGCGAAAATGCGCAGCAGATTGCATGGACGGAGGGTTTCGAACGTGACCGAGAAAGTGCAGGCGGCCGTCAGAACCGGCCCCAGCAGGACGGAGTTCCGGGAATTCCCGATGCCGGACATCCCGGAGGACAGCGCGCTCCTGAAAATGGAGGTCGCCGGCATTTGCGGAACCGATGTCAAGCTCTATGCCCACCCGCCGTCGAGCGCGCCGGTGATCATGGGGCACGAGAACATCGGCTTCATCGCCAAGGCCGGGCGCGAGTTCACCCGGCGCAAGGGCTTCAAGGAAGGCGACCTCGTGTTCGTCGAGCACTACGTGATGTGCGGCAAGTGCGAGTGGTGCCACCAGGGCCAGTACCGCCATTGCGAGAATACCGACTGGCGCAGCAACCCGGACGGCATCCGCTACGGCTATACGTCGGCGGAAAAGGCGCCGCACCTGTGGGGCGGCTTCGCGCAATACGTGTACCTGCCGTGGAACGCGGTCGTGCACCACGTGCCGAAAGGCGTCACGCCGGAGCTCGCCGGACTGGTCACGCCCATGGCGAACGGGGTCGAGTGGTCGTTGTTCGACGGCGGCGTCGGATACAACGCCACCGTGCTGATCCAGGGCCCCGGCCAGCAGGGCCTGTCGCAGACCGTGATCTGCAAGCAGGCGGGCGCGTCGCTCATCATCGTCACCGGCACGTCCAAGGACGCCGCGCGGATGAAGGTCGCCAAGGCGCTGGGGGCCGACCACGTGATCGACGTGGAGAAGGAGGACCCCCTCGCACGCATCCTGGAGATCACCGGCGGCAAGGGCGTGGACGTGTCGCTCGACTGCACCGCGGGCGCGGGGACCATCCCGATCCTGCTCGGCGTGAACGCGCTGAAGCGCAAGGGCGGCACGATCGTGGTCCAGGGCGAGATGAAGGAGTTCCCCAATTTTCCGCTCGAGAAGGTGACGGTGAAGTTCATCACTATCAAGAGCGCGCGCGGCCACAGCTACCGGGCCTGCGAGCTCGCGCTGGCGCAGCTCGCGTCGAAGCGATTTCCTCTGGAGAGGGTCACGACCCACAAGTTCGGCCTGAAGGACGTGGACCTCGCGATCCGGTCGGTGGGCGGAAAGGGCGTGCCGGACGTGATCCACGCTTCATTGATGCCCTGGCAATAAGAACGAATTGACGCGATGCAGGTGATGGGGGAGGGGTGACGTACAGTCCGGCAGTCCTATCCCTCGACCCCGGTCGTCACGCGTAATCGTCACTTCCGGTCGTCACCCTTTTTCGTCACTTTTCAGAAAATGCGCATTCTCGTTTACGGCGCCGGCGCGGTCGGCGGATTCATCGGCGGCATGCTGACTGCGGCGGGAGCGGATGCAACCTTGGTCGCTCGCGGCGCGCAGCACGACGCCATGAAGCGTCGCGGGCTGATCCTGGAGGGCAAGCAGTCCGGGCGGCCGGACCCCATCCCGGTCAGGGTATGCCGGCCGGGCGAGGAAAAGCCGCCTTACGATTTCGTCATCGTTGGGTTGAAGTCGCACCAGCTCGCCGGCGCCGCGCGGCACATGGTGAGCCTGCTCGCGAAAGACGGGATGATCCTGCTCGGGCAGAACGGGCTGCCGTACTGGTACTTCGAGAAGCTCGACCATCCGCTGCGCGGCTCGCGGCTCGCGTCCGTCGATCCCGACGGCGTGCTCGCGAAAACCATCCCGATCGATGCGGTAATCGGCGGCGCGATGAACAAGCCGGCGGATCTCGTGGAGCCGGGACGCATACGCCTCGCCGATCAGCCGACCGACCGCCTCGTCGTCGGCGAGCTCGACAACCGGGTCACGCCGCGGCTCCAGGCGATCAAGGCGCTCTTCGATCCGGCGGGATGGCCGGTGGTCGTCACCGACAACATTCGCGCGGCCAAGTGGAGAAAGCTCCTGTCGAATGCCGTCTTCAACCCGATCGGTGCTCTCACGCAGTCCTCCGCGCTCCAGATCGCGCAGTTCGAGCCGACCCGCGGCATCGCGCGCCGGATGATGGACGAAGTGATGGCGGTGGCGACGTCCGTCGGCGTCACGCCCGAGATGACCCCGGGCCAGATGATGGAGGACGTGCTGACGCGCGTGGGCATCCTGTCCTCGACCCTGCAGGACGTGCGCTTCGGGCGCGAGCTCGAACTTGACGCCATCGTCAACGCAGTGATTGACGTGGGGCGCCTGACGGGCGTTCCGACGCCCTGCCTGGAAATGGCATCGGCGTGCGCCGGACTGCTCAACCGGCGCATCGTCGACGACGGCGTGGCGTTCGCTCCCGCTGCAGTCAGGAAATCGTGAGTCGTGGGTCGTGGGTCGACAAGCGGGATGGGAAAGCGGTTGCCTTGCACTTGCGGTTGGAATAAATTGCGCGGTGCTTGACCTCCAATTCCGCTCGAAATTCGTCCGTATCGCTGGCGCAAGAGACCAAGATGCCGCTGCCCAAGGAAAATGACGCTCTTCCCGGAACGGTCGTGTTCGACGCCGACCGGGCGCGCCAGGGCTACCATCTCAACATGTTCTGCATGTCGCTGATGAAGCCGGAGAACCGCGCCGCATTCAAGGCCGACGAGCGCGCCTATCTCGACCGGTGGCCGATGACGGAACAGCAGAAGCAATCGATCCTGAAGCGCGACTGGAACGGCATGCTCGCAGTCGGAGGCAATATCTATTTCACTTCCAAGATCGCGGCGACCGATGGGCTGTCCTTCCAGCAGATCGCCGCCAAGATGTCGGGCGCGACCCAGGAAGAATATGCGCAGATGATGATCAAGGGGGGAGCGTACCATCGAAGACAATCGCAGCAAGTCGGAATGGAAGAATCGTGGCTAGGATTGTCGCGGGCGTAGCGACGTCGCACATACCCGCCGTCGGCGCGGCGTGGGACAACGGCAAGACGGACGACCCGTACTGGCGGCCGGTGTTCAAGGGCTTCGAGCGCGCCAAGGAGTGGATCGCCAAAGTAAAGCCGAACGTCTGCATCGTCGCCAGGGTGCCGTCGGGCTCGATCCTGACGCTGTCGCTGTCGTTCAACAACGACGGGCCGCTCGGCTCGTTCTTCAGATACATCTGCGATAACGGGACCTACAAGGCGTTCTACGACGACTTGAGCGACGGCAAGGACAACAAGATCGACGTGTCGAAGGTGGACGTATCGATGGACGGCATCGAGCTGGAGGACCGCGAGTTCATCGCCGCGATCCGGGGGAAGAGGGAGCCGAACGGCAGCCTCGCCCAGGTGCTGTCGTGCATGCGCGTGCTCGGCAGGCTGGAGAAGCTCATCGACCCGCAACGCAAGGCGCACGCGTAATCATGGCGGATCTCGTCGCCCAAAGCAGCATCGGCAGCATCACGTACCTGGCCCCATCGGGCTCCCTGGGCGAAGAGAATATGCAGGCGGCCCTGGCCGGAGCGGTGGGCGCCTGCGTCGAAACCAGCCGCGCGGAAGTCGTGCTCGACCTCGACCGGGTGCCGCTCGTCAACGGCAGGGGACTCGAGGTCATCCTCAACGCCAACGACAGGCTGACGGCCGCGGGCGGCAGCCTCAAGTTCGTCAACGCGTCCCCGCTCGTCACCGACATCCTCATCGCCAACGGCATCACGTCCTCCGACCCGTCGTCGGCGTTTGGCGCCAGCACGGTGATGTCGGTGGGCCAGCGCCTCGCGCCCCAGCCGAGGAAAATCGGCGAGATCCTGATCGAGATGGGGCTCATTACCGACGCGCAGCGCGCCGAAGCGCTGCAACTGCAGACCAGGAGCGGTAAGCAACTCGGCGCGATCCTGATCGAAAAAAGAACGATCTCCGAAACCGACCTCTACCAGGCGCTGAGCCGGCAATCGGGCATTCCGTACATCGCGCTGCGCCCCGGGCTCTACGAGCCGGCGGCGGCCGCGATGGTGCCGGGGGAGACGGCGCGCCGGTTGAACGTCCTGCCGATGTTCAAGGTGCGCGACACGCTGACGCTCGCGACCGCGGACCCGCAGGCGATCCCCGCCCTCGACGAAATCCAGTCCATTGCCGGCGGCAAGCTGTGCCTCGTGCTCTCGCGCCGCGACGAAATCACCAAGTGCTACTTCGACGCGTACAGCGTGGACCAGGCGTCGCGGGCGATGGACGGGGGCATGGACGGACCGGGTGGCGCGCTGGGAGATGCCGCCGGCGACATCGATCTCGTCGAGCAGGAACGGACCGACTTCACCGCCATCGACCAGATGGCCGGCGGCAGCTCGGTCATCAACCTCGTCAACGGCCTGATACAGCGCGCGGTCAGCGATGGCGCGAGCGACATCCACATCGAGTGCTCGCGCGCCCGGGGCATGGTGCGGTTTCGCGTCGACGGCATCCTGCACGAGATCATGCAGGTGCGCCCCGACATGCATCCGGCTATCGTCTCGCGACTGAAGGTGATGGCCAAGCTCGACATCGCGGAGCGGCGCATGCCGCAGGACGGCCGCCTGCAGGTCATGACGCAGGGCCGCACGATCGACCTGCGCTTCAGCTCCCTTGCGGGCATCTACGGCGAGAAGGTGGTGCTGCGCATACTCGACCGGAGCCAGGCCATACTCGACATCGACAAGATCGGCATGACGCCGCCGAATCTCGCGGTGTTCAAGAAGCTGCTGGGCCGCAGCTACGGGATGGTGCTGGTGACAGGGCCCACGGGCAGCGGCAAGACCACCACGCTGTATGCCGCGGTTAACTTCCTGAAAAGCATAGAAAAAAACATAGTCACCATCGAGGATCCGGTCGAATACCAGATCGACATCATCAACCAGAACCAGGTCAACGAGGCGACGGGGCTGGGCTTCGCGCGGATGCTGCGCCACATCCTGCGCCAGGATCCGGATATCATCATGGTGGGTGAGATCCGCGACCGCGAAACCGCCGAAATTGCGGTGCAGGCCGCACTGACCGGGCACCTGGTGCTCTCCACGCTGCATACCAACGACGCGGTCGGCGCGCTGTCGCGAATGATGGAGATGGGCGTCGAGCCTTATCTCCTGTCCTCGGCGCTGGCCGGCGTGGTGGCGCAGCGGCTCGTGCGGCGGGTGTGCCCGACCTGCAGCGCGCCGTTCACGCCGTCGCCGGAACTGGCGGCCGCACAAGGCTGGCCGGTGGACGTGAAGCTCGCGAAAGGCCGCGGCTGCCCGGCGTGTTATGACTCCGGATACCGCGGGCGCATGGGGATACACGAAATCATCGAGGCTACCGCGGACCTGGAGCGCGTGATGATCAAGAATCCTTCCAAAGAGGATCTGCAGGCGTTCATCCACAAGAGCGGCCACAAGTCGCTGTTCCAGGACGGCATGCAGCGGGTACTCGAAAGGCGCACCAGCCTCGAGGAAGTCGCGCGCGTCATACACGAGACCTAGAACCCATGGCCATCGAATTCGAAGCGCGAAAGACCGAGCCGCGGATGGCCTCCCCGGGGGTTCCCGGTTCCCTGTCCGTGGAGTCCGCGCGCCGTTTCAGCCTGAATACGGCACTTTCGTTTGGCCGGCGCAGCCTGGGTACCGCCGAGCGCATGCTTTTCACGGAACGGCTGGGCCTGCTCCTCGAGACCGGCGTGAGCCTTGCGGAAGCGATCAAGGTGCTGCGGCGCCAGACCGACGACCCGCTGCTGGCCGTCATTCTCACCTCGATCTCCGATACGGTGAGCGAAGGCAAGCCGTTTTCCGCGGCGCTCGCGCGGCATCCGGAGTTTTTTTCGCAGACCTACGTGAGCCTCGTCGCGGCGGCCGAGGACGGCGGCTTCCTGCCGGAGGTCCTCGAGCAGTTGCGCAACATGGACGAGAAAAACAGCCAGCTGCGCAGCAATATCATCGAGGCGGTATCGTACCCGGCGTTCCTCGTGGTGTTCTCGATCGCGGTCATTATCTTCGTGCTCGTGTACATCTTCCCCAAGTTCAGCGACCTCTTCCAATCGATCCGCGACCAATTGCCGTGGCCGACGCTGGCGCTGATGTTCGCCTCCGACATGCTGCGCAACTACTGGTGGGCGATGGTCGGGGTTCTGGCCATCGCGGCATTCCTGTTCACGCACTGGATGCGCACGCCGGAGGGCAAACTGGCGGTGGACCGGCTGAAAATGCGGGCGCCTGTCATCGGCGAGATCTACGTCCAGATCTATCTCTGCCAGACGCTGGGCGTGCTGGGCATGTCGCTCGCCAACGGGGTGCCCATCACCGCCGCGCTGAAGGCGGTGCAGGATGTGGTCGACAATTCGATCTTTTTCGACTTTCTGCGCAACATCCAGCGCCACATCAACGAAGGCCGGGGGGTCGCCGTCGGCTTCCTGGAGTCGGAGTTCATCCCGCCCATGGTGAAGCAGATGATCTCGACCGGCGACCAGACCGGCAATCTCGCCAAGGTCATGTCCCGGGTGTCCGACTTTTACGGCCGGGAGCTCAACAAGCGTATCGCGGTCGTGGCGAAGGGGGTGGAACCGATCATGCTGCTGATCATGGGCGTGGTGGTCGGGCTGATCGTGGCTTCCCTAATCCTGCCCATATTCAAGCTCTCCCGCGCGGTTCGTTAAGGTTGTTTCTCAGGGGGGGCTTGTAAATATTTGACGAATCATGTATATTTCAAAAGCTAACTCAAAGGGGTCAACGATGATCAAGGCACTGAGGCAACACGTGCAGGCGGGTTTTACGCTGGTCGAACTGCTGATCGTGGTCATTATTCTCGCCATACTGGCGGCGGTCGTCATTCCCCAGTTCTCGAGCTCGACGACCGATGCCAAGGAATCGGCGCTCGACGCCAACCTGGCCGCGTTGCGTAACGCGATCGAGCTGTACCGGGTCCAGCATAACGCCATCTATCCGGGTGCCGTCGCCACCTCGGGCGGCGCTGCCTGCGGCGCGCCTGCGGCCAAGGGCACCGGCGCCGCCAATTCCGCCCAGGCGTGGATCGACAGCCTGGTCATGTACTCCGACGTCTCCGGCAATACCTGTACCGTAGGCGATACCACCGTGTACAAGTTCGGCCCGTACGTGCGCGGCAAGGTCCCTGCCGATCCGATTACCGGAAAAGGCTCGGTCGCCGCCGACGTCGTCGTGACGACGACCGGCGTGCCGATCGCGCCGGCAGCGGCCACCGGCGGCTGGGCAACCGACACGAAATCCGGCCAGGTTGTCATGAACAGCAACGCGCTGGACAGCAAAGGCCTGGCGTACTCGACCCACTAGGTCATTTTTTATCGGGCCCGTCCGATTGCAGCGTGCATACAAGTCCGCGCGGCCGGAGGGGGGGATTTTCTCTTACAGAAATCCTGATAGTCGTATCGATTATCGCGGTCATCGCCGCGGTATCCGTTCCGCTGCTGCAGTCCCAGGAATCGAAGAAACTCGACGTCGCAGCGCAAGAGGTGGGTAACGCCTTGCGGCTCGCTCTCAACGAAATGGGCCGCACCGGGTCCTACATCCTGGTGGACGCCAAGACCGCGCCCGGCCATCTCAAGATACTCAAGTCCGATGCGACCGGGGCGAACCTCGGCGCGGTGAATGACCCCCTGACCAAGCTGGCGGTGGATATCGCCACGGCGGAAGCCGCGAGCTCCGCGCCCGTCAGCATGACCGCGCGCTTCATGCAAAGCGGCGTTCCCTATCAACAGCTGCTGATCGGTCCGGGCCCGCAGCTCCAGGTATTCGACGGCCCGGCGGCCAACAAGGGCGTCCTGCAGGCGGGCAGCGGCATCGTGCTGGCGCTGGGGACACAGAGCGTGACGGTAACGATCAACGAGACTACCGGTTTCGTCGCCCTGCCTTGAGGACCCGCCATTTTCGCGCACCCCATGATCGCCATTTCCGGCCCGATGAATCAGAACGCCTTCACGTACGTGGAGGTCGTGCTGTCGGTCGCGCTGCTGGCCGTGCTCCTGGTCCCGGCGCTGCAGGCGTTGCAGACCGGTATTTCCGGGGGCGCAACCCCGACCTTGGCCGCCAGCGCGCCGACGCTGCGCGCCAAGATGGAAGAAGTGCTGGCCATCCCTTTTGGCGACCTCTACGCGGAAACCTATCTTCTCGGCGGCAACACCACAGCGATCAATGCGACCTACTCCGACGCCGCCGCTGCGGTCAATCGCCGCGTGGTGGTGCTGTACCGCTACAACGCGACGGCCAAGGCCTTGAGCGCGAGCGACACGGGGCTCCTCTACATCAGCGCGTACTACGAGAGCGAGGGCAGCGCCAACGCGTTCAACACCCTGATCGGCCGGTGGTGGTGACATGGCCGGCACGCGACAAACGCAATCCGGGATGACGCTGATCGAGCTGTTGATCGCCGTCACCCTGGGCGCGATCGTGCTGGCGGCGCTGGGCTCCGTCGTCTCGCTCGGGCTGCAGGCACAGATCACCGGCCGCCAGCAGAACGAGCTCGTCTACCAGGGGCGGTTCGCGCTGGAGCGCATGGTGGACCGGGCGCGCAGCGCCGCCCCCAAGCTGCTGGCGGCCCCCGCGGCCGATACCACCGGCGACTGGTTCGCGCCGGCGGGATGCGTGGGCGCAGCCTGCGTGATGTACTGCCGCAACGCCGGCAACCAGCTGATCGAGACCACCACTGCCGACGCCGCCTGCGCCGGCACCACGGTCGTCGCCAGCGACGTCACCGCATTCTCTGCCGCGCTGATCGCCGGTATCGGACCGGTCGGCAGGCCCACCGGCTCGCTGAGCCTCACGCTTACGCACGGCAACGCTCCTCAGCCGGTCACGCTCACCAGCAGCGTGCGGCTGGGCGGAGGCACGCTGTGAGGCCCATCGCTTCGTCACCCCGTCGCGAGCGACCGGCTGCGGGCTTCACGCTGCTGCCGGTGATCCTCGCGATGAGCCTGATCGCGGCCATCGCTTTCCTGCTCAACCGCGACAACGCCATCAACGTAAACCTGGCCGCCAGCCAGGCCGACATCGAGCGGGCGCGGTACGCGGCCGAAGCGGGGCTGCAGGTGGCGAACTACGCGGTGCAGGCGCTCGGCTGCGGCGGAGGCTACCCGGTATCGGCCGCGCCGGTGACCGACAACAATTTCGGCGGCGCGACGTACAGCGCGTATTCCGACCGGGCCGTCGGGTCGCCGATGACGCTGACGTCGACCGGAACCTACAACGGCGCCTCCGTCACGCTGAATCGCGCCGGGGTGTACGCCTACCAGGGGACGCGGAAGACCTGGGGTGCGCAGCCCAGCCCCGCGACCGGCAAGGACACCTACCTCGACGATTCCAATGTCACGCGGAACTTCGGCGGCAGCACCATCTTGAGACTTCAGTCCGCGCGCTACGAAAGTCTCCTGCAATTCGATCTGTCGCCGCTGCCGGCGGGCAGCCGGGTCATCCCGTGGTACGACGCCACCGCAGGCACGCTGCAGCCCGGCGCGAAGTTGTCGATCTACAAGACTGCCGCCAGCGCTGCAACCGTCGATTCGATCGCCGCGCTGCTGATCACCCGCAGCTGGGTCGGGGGCACGAAGAACGGCGCGGGGGCGGCGGACGGCGCCACCTGGAACACGTACGACGGGACCAACAACTGGCCTGCGCCCGGAGTGGGCTACGACGCGCGCACGCTGTCGACCGCGCCCTACCAGGTGGCGATCGGCTGGCAGGACCTGGACGTGACCGATGCGGTCGTGGCGTGGATGGGCGGCGTCTATCCGAACTACGGCGTCTGGCTGCGCGCCGTGGGCGCCGCCATCAACAACGCCCGGTACTACGCGAGCAACCAAGTGGGGGCGGCCAATATTTTCCGGCGCCCGCGGCTCTTCGTCTCGTACCTGCTGCCCTGCGGCGCGGTCGCGCCGGCGTGGGGATTGACCCAGACGCTGAACCCCACCCAGGACAACCGGCTCAACAGCGCGGCGGTAAACACGAACTACGGCAACACGACCACCATGATCCTGAAGGGCGCCGCCAACGAGAGCCGCACCGTGCTGCAGTTCGACACCAGCAACATCGCGCCCGGCACCATCATCGTCAGCGCCATCCTGCGCATGCGCGTCACGGCCACCACCGGCGCCACCACGAACCCCAAAGTCATCGATGCCTACGCGGTCACCGAGACCTGGGTGGAGGGAGGCGCCACCTGGAATTCCGCGACGGGGGCGGTCAACTGGACGACCGCCGGCGGCACCTACGGCCTGCCCCTGGTATCCGGCGCGACCGAGGAGGCGAGCGGCCTGTCGCCGCCGCCCGCCGCCTTTACCACGGGCTGGCTCACCTGGAATCTCACGGCGCTGGCGCAGGAGTGGGTCGATGGCGTGACGGCAAACAACGGCGCGATCGTCATCTCCACGGTGGCGGACTCCATGACCATCCCCAGCGGCGAGAACGGCACCGTGGCCAACCGGCCGCAACTGGTGGTCAGTTACTGATGGTACCCATCACTCAAAACCGGCAGAGCGCCATGCGGGCGTTCCTCAAGCGGATCGTCGGCGGCCGCAAGGGCTACGACATCGGACTCTATATCGGCCGCGAGCATCTGAACCTCATGCAACTGCGGCCCGGCCCCACCGGCCCGGCAGTGCGCGCGATCTCGTCGATCCCCCACAGCGCCGACCTGAAGGAAATTCGCGCCGATCCGCGCCTGTTGAAGCCGCTGCTGAAGCAGGGCTTCCGCCGGCAACCGTTCAGCGGCAGGCGCGTGGTTACCTGCCTGCCGAACGATCTCGTGAAAGTCCTGCTCCTCACCTATCCCGCTCTTCCCGGCGTGCCGGACGCCGATTCGGTGGTGCGGGAATTGCGCAGTCGCGTGCCGGGCGGGCTGGAGGGGCAGGTGATCGATTACCTGCCGGTGCGGCAGGACAACCCGTCGCGCCCGAAGGAAGCGATCGTGGCGATGGCCGACCGGGACAATGTGCTTGCCTACCTGGAAGTGCTGTCCTCGGCCGGGCTCACGGTTGCAGCGCTGGACATCGTGCCCGCGGCCCTGGCCCGTCTCATGTCGCGCATGGTGTCGCAGGACCCGGCTACCGCGCAAAACCTGATGCTGATCAACTTCGGCTCACGGAACAGCTACCTGACGGTGGTATGGGGTCGCGGCCTGATGCTCGACCGGCCGATCGAATTCGGGGACGAGCGCCTGGTGGCGAGGCTCAAGTCCACGCTGGGCATGGCCGATACGGCCGCACGCCAGCTCCTGCTCGGGACCGGATTCCCCCCCGCCGCCCAGCGCGGCAGCGAAAGTCACGACCTCAAGGACCTGCTGCGCCCCGAGTTCGCCGCGCTGGCGGCGGAAGTGAACAAGACCCTGGTCTACACGGCATCGAGAACGCACGGGCGTACCGTCGACCGGATGTTCCTGACCGGCACCGTCGCGCGCTATCCCGGCATCGAGCAGTTGCTGAGAGAACAGTTCTCCGTCCCCATCGAGATCCTCGATCCGCTCTCGCATCTTCCACATCGCCTCGCCGCGACGAGGGTCTCGGAGCTGCGGCCGCTTTCCGGCATCGCGGCCGCCACCGGCCTGGCATTACGCGGAGTACCCGAAACGTGGCCGACATCGACCTGATACCGGCGATCTGGCTGAAGCGCCTGCTCGTGCGGGAGCTCGTGAGGCGGTTCGTGATCGCCGTGGCCGCCGTGGTGGCGATGGTGGGCGGCGCGCGGGTGGCGTTGAACCACGCCATCGTCTCCGAGACAGCCAACGTCGCGCGCCTGCAAAAGGCCGCGGAAATCTATTCGCAGACGGAAGCCAGGGCGGACGGCTACCGGCAGCAGCGCAAGATCGGCGAGGCGCAGCTGTCGTACCTGGATGAACTGCGCGGGCGCGACCGGCTCAGGGTTCTGCTGCAAGCCATCGATGCCGCTTACAGCCCCAGTATCTGGCTCGACGAGCTGCGCTTCTTGCGCCGCGAAAACCTGTCCTCCGGCACGCTCAAGCCGCCCGCAGGCGGCGCCGGCTCGACCCTTCTCGTGATACCGAAGGACAAGGTGCCCGGTGCCGGAGCCGCGGCGAGCCGTCCGAGCGTCGAGCAGCGCGTGGAAATCGTCGGCCACGCCACCGATCACACCCGGCTCGCGGAATTCATGCGTAGCTTGAGCGACCAGCCGGGTATCGCCGACGTGCGCCTGCTGGACACGGGCTTGCGCACCTATACCAACGCCCAGGTGATCGACCTGAGCCTGACGCTGCGGATCGACGTCAAATCCGGGAGGCCGCAGTGAGCACGCGCCTGATAGCCGCGCTGACGAGGCTGGACTCGCGGGTGCTGCTGGGCGGGCTGCTGTTCATCGGCGGACTGGTGGCCGGCGAGGGCTGGATGCTGGTACTAAGCAAGCCTTATTCCGATTACTGGGCGCTGATCGCGGCCAGCGAGAGCCTCTCAGCCAGCCTCAATCGCCTGCCCCGGAAGGAGAGCGACCTCGGGCAGCTGGCGGAGGAGCTCCGGCAGATTTCGGAGCAGCTTACCGGGCAGATGTCCGGGTTGATGCCCGACGACCAGATGGCGTCCGAATTCATGGCGAACCTCGATCGCTCCGCCGCGGCGAACGGAGTGACGCTGACCGGGATCCGGCCCGGCGCGCGGCGGCAGGTGCTCGAGTTCGAGGAGGTTTCCTTCGACGTGAGCGCCCAGGGCAAGTATCTGCGGCTGTGCCAGTGGCTGCTCGACTTCGAGCGCACACTCGGCCGGAACGCGACGGTGAGCGAGTTCACGATGAAATCCGCCGACGAGGGCCGCCTGGTCGCGATCAACCTGAAAACCGTGCTGTATCGCCCCCTGCGGGCTCCGGGGGCCGCGAAATGAACCGCCGGCTCCGCGCCTCGCGCGTCCTTTCGTGCCTCGTCGCGGCACTGGCGGTGGCGCCGGGCCTCGTCGTCGCCCAGGCGCCGGCGCTGAAGAACGACCCCTTCGCCCGCCCGCTGCTGTCGTCGCGCGGCGCACCGGTACCGGGCAACGTCCTCAGTGCCCCGCGCGTCGCGACGACCACGCCCGGGACGTCCTGGAATCCCGAGTTGACCGCGATCCTGTCGGCCGGCAGGGACTCGATGGTGAAGGTCGGAGGCGCCATGGTCCGCGTTGGCGAAGTCATCGACGGGCATCGCCTCGTGGCCGTGCGCGAGTCGGAGGCCGTATTTGTCGCTGTACAAACCAGGAAGCGCGTGATACTGTCGTTGAGCGGCAGGGGGCTGCCGCCCGGCCCGACATTTCAAGAGGAAGAACCCACGAAAGAACGACGCGACGACAGCAAGGAGCGGCAACCCAAATGAAAACATACGCAATCCGTGTGGCCATGGCGCTCATCTGGACTGCGGCGATGGCGCCTCTTCTCGACGCCGCGGAATACGCCTTTCCGGCCGCCCCCGCCGTAACCCCGTCCGTCGGACCGTCCCTGGGCATTACAGCCCCGCCCCCGGCGGCGGTCCAGGAAGCCGGCAACGGCCGGGTCACGCTCGACTTCCGTGCCCTGCCCATCGAGGAAGTGTTCGATCTGCTCTCCCGCAGGGACAAGGTCAACATCATTTTGAGCAAGGGCGTCACGGGCCCGGTGTCGGTGAAGCTCTACAACGTCACGGTCAACGAGGCCATCCACGCCGTGGCGAACGCCGCAGGCTACTGGGTGGAGAGGCGCGACGGCGACTACATCATCCTGGGCAAGGAAACGAGCCTGGACATTCCCGGCGCGCAGACGCAGGTCAAGACCTTCACGGTTCAGTATTCCGACGTCAAGCAGGTCGCCGACCTGCTGACCCGGTATGCATCGCGCTACGGCAAGATCACGCCGCTGATCGGCCGTAAGCTCGTGGTCGTGGAAGATCTCCCGGGATACGTGGAGCGCATGGAGAAGCTGCTGGAGCAGCTCGACATCCAGCCCAAGCAGGTGATGATCGAGGCGCGGATACTCGAGGTCACGCTCGACCAAAGCGAGCGCTTCGGCATCGACTGGAGGAAAATATTCGGCTCACCCGGCAACACGTCCGGCAGCTTCGGCACTTCGGATCTCGCCCTCGGCACTCCCGCCGTGCCCAGCCGGGGATTTTTCTTCAGCCTCCTGAGCGGGAGCGAGAACCTGACCGTGTATCTCGACGCGCTGGCGACCGCGGGCCGGGTGCGGACACTCTCCACGCCCAAGCTGTTGGTGCTGGAGAACCAGGAGAGCAAGGTCATCATCGGAGACAGCACGGGCTATAGGGTCACCACCACGATCAATCAGGTTACGACCGAGTCCATCCAGTTCCTGGAGTCGGGGGTCATCCTGAAAGTCATCGCCTCGGTCGATCAGCGCGGGCGGGTGCAGCTC
>Ga0326597_10006096_pt1 | contig 16586 bp, 13 predicted proteins | sample RVTome_12_FD_203789 | JGI IMG/M metagenome (GOLD analysis project Ga0326597, IMG submission 203789) | Soil microbial communities from uranium-contaminated site in the Upper Colorado River Basin, Wyoming, United States - RVT100D185 | ecosystem: Environmental > Terrestrial > Soil > Contaminated >...
GACGTGTTCCACAAGCGCCCGGAACACCAGGCCGCGTTGCTCAATGACCCAACCAACCTGCCGTACCGGACCAACATCCAGGTCGGACCGGAGGTCTTGGACCTGCTGGTGTCCGCGATCACGGACCACAACGGTGAGTACATCGGGGCGATGGCGTCATGGGAAGTCGTCACCGAGAAACTGCGCCTGGAAAACGAGATGGCGCGCGTCCAGTCGATGATGGAGAACTCGCCGAACAACATGATGTTCGCCGACCGTGACCGCGTCCTGCGCTACATGAACCCCGCGTCGACCGAGACGCTGCGGTCCATCGAAGAGCACCTGCCGATCCCGGTCGACGAGATGATCGGCGCCAAGATCGACGTGTTCCACAAGCGCCCGGAACACCAGGCCGCGTTGCTCAATGACCCAACCAACCTGCCGTACCGGACCAACATCCAGGTCGGACCGGAGGTCTTGGACCTGCTGGTGTCCGCCATCAACGACATGGACGGCGAGTACATCGGGGCGATGGCGTCCTGGGCAGTCATCACCGAGAAGGTGCGCCTGGAAAACGAGATGGCGCGCGTCCAGTCGATGATGGAGAACTCGCCGAACAACATGATGTTCGCGGACCGTGACCGCGTCCTGCGCTACATGAACCCTGCGTCGACCGAGACGCTGCGGTCCATCCAGGAGCACCTGCCGATCCCGGTCGACGACATGATCGGCGCCAAGATCGACGTGTTCCACAAGCGCCCGGAACACCAGGCCGAAATCCTCAACGACCCCAAGAACCTGCCGTACCGCTCCAACATCCAGGTGGGACCGGAGGTCTTGGACCTGCTGGTGTCCGCCATCTACGACAAGGGCGGGGAGTACATCGGGGCGATGGCGTCATGGGAAGTCGTCACCGAGAAACTGCGCCTGCAGAACGAGATGGCGCGCGTCCAGTCGATGATGGAGAACTCGCCGACCAACATGATGTTCGCCGACACCGACCTCACGCTGCGGTACATGAACCCTGCATCGTCGAACACGCTGCGCACGTTGGAGGAGTACCTGCCGATCAAGGTCGACGACATGATCGGCGCATCGATCGACATCTTCCACCAGAATCCCGCCCACCAGCGCGGGCTTCTGGCCGACCCCAAGAACCTGCCCCATCAGGCCAACATCCAGGTCGGCCCGGAAACGCTGGACCTGCTGGTGTCGGCCATCCGTGACGCCGACGGCGAGTTCATCGGTGCGATGGCGTCGTGGTCGGTGATCACCGAGAAGTTGCGGCTGGAAGCAGACAACGAACAGGCCCAGGAGCGCGAGCGCGAGCAGGCCCAGGAGCTCCAGGACAAGGTCAACGCGATGCTTGACTGCGTGTCGGCTGCGGCGGCCGGAGACCTGACGGTCGAGGTGCCCGTCAAGGGTGAGGACGCGATCGGCCAGCTGGGCAACGGCCTGGAGCGCCTGCTGGGCGACCTTCGCCAGTCGATCGCCGCAATCGGCCAGAACGCGGAGTCCCTCGCCGCAGCATCGGCTGAGCTGTCGGCCACCTCGCTGACCATGGGTGAAGCAGCCGAACAGACGACGACCCAGGCGGAGAACGCCTCGCAGTCGTCGCAACAGGTCAGCGCCAACGTCGAAACGGTGGCTGCTGCCACCGAGGAGATGTCTGCATCGATCCGCGAGATCTCCTCGAACACGACCAACGCTGCCGAGGTTGCCGGGCAGGCCGTGCTGGCTGCAAACTCGACCCAGGAGACCGTTGGCAAGCTGGGTGAGTCGTCCGCCGAGATCGGCAAGATCATCAAGGTGATCACCGGGATCGCCCAGCAGACCAACCTGCTGGCCCTGAACGCCACGATCGAGGCTGCGCGTGCTGGCGAAGCCGGCAAGGGGTTCGCGGTCGTCGCCAACGAGGTCAAGGAACTGGCCAAGGAGACCGCCAAGGCGACCGAGGACATCTCCCAGAAGATCGAAACGATCCAAGAGGACACCCAGGGTTCGGTCCAGGCGATCGACGAGATCTCCAACATCATCAACCAGATCTCGGACATCCAGACCACGATCGCCTCGGCGGTCGAGGAACAGGCCGCGACGACGTCGGAGATCGCTCGCAGCGTCAACGAGGCCAATCGCGGAGCCAACGAGATCAACGAGAACATCGGCATCGTGGCCGAGGCGGCCGGTCAGGCACAGCAGGGCGCAACCGAGACCCAGTCGGCGGCCGAGAGCCTGTCCCGAATGGCCGCGGAACTGAACAACCTGGTCAACCGCTTCACCTACTGATCAAGACCGGCGGCGGTGTCGGATCTCGTGGTGCCAGATCCGACACCGCACGTCTGAGCGACGGGGTGGCCTTCGGCCGCCCCGTCGCGCATGTCCGGCCGTTGAAGTTCGGGCCGGCCGAGCGCCGTCGTACGGTCGGCGGCCTCTCCAAGCGCATCGAGGACGGCGTGCCGGAAGGGCACACGATCCATCGGATGGCCCGGCAACATCGCCAGTGGCTGTCCGGTCAGTCCGTCAGCGTGACGTCACCGCAGGGCCGACTGGCGTCAGCGCCCGAACTCGACGGACGTCGGCTGGTCGCCACCGATGCGTTCGGCAAGCACCTGTTCCACCGCTACGACGACCACCGCAGCGTGCACATTCACCTCGGACTGTTCGGGAAGTTCTTCGTCCACGAGGGCACCCCACCACCGCCACGCGACACCGTCCAGTACCGGGCAGGCGCCGGCGGCCGGACCATCGACCTGATCGGAGCCACGACCTGCGAACTGGTGACCCCCGACGAGGTGGGAGCGATCATTGGGCGCCTGGGGCCCGACCCCCTGCGGCGCGACGCCGACCCCGACCTGGCGTGGCGCGCGCTGCAACGTCGCAACGTGGGCATCGGTCGAGCACTCATGGATCAGGGAGTCCTGGCCGGCGTGGGCAACGTCTTTCGCGCAGAGGTCCTGTTCGTCGCGGGCATGCACCCCGAAACGCCCAGCCGCGAGGTCGCCCGCCCACAGTTCGACGCGATGTGGGACCAGTTGGTCCAGTGGCTGCGGTGGGGGACCCGCACGGGGCGGATCGTCACCATGGACCCCACTGAGGTCGGCGCCGCGACGCGCGGCCGCATCCGTGACGCCGACCGCACCTACGTCTACAAGCAGGAGACCTGCCGACGGTGCAGGTCCCCAATCCGCCGCTGGGACCTCGCCGGCCGCTGGGCCTACGCCTGCGAGTCCTGCCAAGTGCCGGTACCAACCAGCTGAGGTTGGCGAGCCGAGGTTGGGCGCAACGCCCAACACCAGGTGACTCAGCCATGCCCAGATCCGGCCGCGCCATCGACGCCGTCATGTAATGGACTCCGGCCGGTGATCACGGTCGGGTCCCAGGGTGCATGATGGCATCCCGGCGGTCCGGGTGGAGGCGAGTTGTGCGTCTGAGGGTCATCTTGAGTGACGCCTCGTACTACTGAACGTCTGCCCGGGCTCGCCACGGATGACCCGGTTGAGGGAAGTGGGGACGGCCATCGAGTCGGGCCCCGGTTGCAGCACATGAGTGGGAGCCGCGGCGACGCGGCCACGATGCTTTGGGACCCGTGGTGGCCTGTCTGGACGGCCGGAGACCGAACAGGAGAGCATCATGGAACAGCAACGTCGGATCATCGGGCTCGATCTCGGGATTGCGACTGCCCACACCGGCCACGTCCTGGACGAGTTTGGCCAAACTTTGGCGAAGCGTCGTGTCGTGCCGACCGTCGAAGGGTTCACCGCCCTGGAGACGGCCGCGCTCGCCGGTGCCGGCCCGGACGTGCGCTTGGAGGTGGTGATCGAACCGACCGGGGCGGCGTGGTTGCCGGTGGCGGTGTGGTTCACGCGCCGCGGGCACGTCGTGCATCGGGTGTCGACCCAGAAGTCGGCAGACCTTCGCCGATTCTTGTCGCGGCACACGAAGTCGAACTCGATCGACGCATCCACGTTGGCACGGCTGCCGCTGATCGACCCTGATGGGCTGACCTTCGCCGATTCTTGTCGCGGCACACGAAGTCGAACTCGATCGACGCATCCACGTTGGCACGGCTGCCGCTGATCGACCCTGATGGGCTGCGGCCGGTGGCGTTGCCGACCACCTCGGAGCAGGCCGAACTTGATCGTCGTGTGCGGGCCGCCGCGCGGTTGACCGACAAGATTGGCCAGCACAAACGGCGGGTGATCGAGTTGGCCCGCCAGGTGATGCCCACGATCGGCGATGTGTTGACCCAGGGTCTGACGCGCACGGATCTGGTCGTGCTCGAGCGCTACGGAGATCCACGCAGGTTGGCCAGAACACGCCGCGATCGGCTTGTTGGGCTGGTTCACACGACCAGCCGCGGCCACGGCAACCCGGAGGTCAAGGCTGACGGGTTTCTGCGTGCAGCGCGTGACGCGATCGCGCTCTACGGCGACGATGTTGCGGTCCCGTTCGCCGCGATCGCGGACGAACTGGTCACCGAGATCCGGATGATCCACGCCTTGGAGGCTGAACGCGACCGGCACGCCGAACGCCGTGAGCACTGCTACCTGCAGGTCGACCCGCATCTGCTCGCCCGCAGCCTGCCCGGGATCGGTCCGATCGGCGCACCCATGCTCGTCGCCGTGATGGGCGACCCCGGCCGGTTCACCAACGCAGCCGCGTTCAAGAGCTATCTCGGGCTGGCACCCAAGGCGTCCGAGACCGGGAACACCGACCGCAAGGGACAGCCGATGTCCAAGGCCGGCAACCGTCGGCTCCGCACTCAACTGTTCCGCTCAGCGGAGATCGCCCGCCACCAGGACCCGCAACTCGCTGCCGTCTACTACGACCAGATGGTCCACAAGGGCGCCGTGCACACCAAGGCCCTCGCCGTCGTTGCGGCCAAGCTCGCCGAACGTGCCTTCGTGGTCATGCATCGCGGCGTCGCCTACGAGCTACGCGACACCGAAGGCAATCTCGTCACCGCCGAACAGGCCAAGCAGGCCATCGCCGAGCGCTTCACCGTGCCCGACGAGATCCGACGTCACCGCCGGTCCAAGAAAACGGGTGGGAGGGCCCCTCACAAGGTCCTCGAAGGACGTAGTTCAAGTCAGCGCTCAGAGCGCGACAACACGAGGCGACCCTCCCGACCACAAGCCTTCCCCACCACGGATCGGACGTCAACCCTGGCCTCGACTTGACACCCGATCCGCATTAGGGAATCAGTAGGAACGGCCTGGGTCTCGGGGCAGCGGGGCTGGGGCCTCTTCAGCCGTCAGGTCGATCACGGCCTCGTCGTCGGACTCGCTCAGCGTGAGCAACTCGCGTCGTGCTCGGTCCGCTTCGGCGATGGTCACGCGCAGGTCGGCCTCGCGACCCTGCAGGCGTGCCACCCGATCACGCCCTTCGGCAACGCGGTCCGCGGCCTCGCCGTCGCGAGCCCGCAGATCGGCGATCTCTGCCCGCGCGGCCGCCAGCTGCTCCTCGATGGCCAGGATGCTGTCGTCGAGTTGCACCGCGCGGCCCTCGACCTGGATTGCCATGGACTCCCGTTCGGCCAGCTGACGACGGAGGGACTCGACGGTGTCGGTGGCGTTGGCGTGATCAGCTTGCAGGGCGGCCAGACCGAATTCGAGGTCCACAGCGCGCCCGGCGGCCTCCTGCGTCCTGGCCTCAGCGAGGCGGATGCGCTCGAGCAGCTCCGCGTGCTCACGCTGCGCCTCGGCAAGGCTGGTCCGCAGTTCGGCGTGGCGCTGCTCGAGTCGGGCGAGGTCGTCCCGAGCGTCGTCGCCCTCACCTGCCGCCGCCTGCCGCAGCTCAACGGTCGCGGCCCGCGCGGCGACCAGGTTGGCGGTCAGCCGGTCAACCTCGGCCTTGCGCGCCTCGAGGGCGCCGCTGGCCGCGGCGACCTCGTCGCGCCGGGCCACAACGTCCGCACGAGCGGCCGCGAGATCGCGCTGGGCAGCCTCGAGGTCGCGTGCGACCGTCTTCTCAGCGTCCGCGATCGCGATCGCTTCGGCCCGAAGTTCGTCCAGTTCCTCCTCCAAGGCAGTCAGGACGGCCCGCTCGCCGGCGACCTCGGCGGTACGTCCGCCGACCTCGGCGAATGCCGCATCGCGGGCCGTCAGAAGGTCGGTGTGGCGATTACGGAGTTCGTCCAGCTCCGCGCGGACGTCGGCGATGGCTTCCCGGCTGACGGTGGCGTCCCGGGAGGCAGCGTCGGTTGCCGTCTCGACCGCCTCGACCTCCAACGACAGGGTCTCCACCTCGGAACGGACGGTTGCGAGGGCTGCGCGCTGACGGGCCAGCTCGTCGTTGAGCACGATGGCCTGCCGCTCGGCGTCGTCGCGCCCGTGCGTCGCCCCTTCGAGGGCCACGACGAGTTCGTTGTGCTCCTGCCGAGCCTGTGACAGGGCACCCTCGATGGAAGCGAGCTCACGACGAAGGTTCTCGGCACGGCCATGCTCAGCAGCAACGGATGCACGCATCTCGTCGCAGGCAGCCATGGTGGACGCAACTCGCGTTTGCACGTGCTGGCAGTCCTGCAGTGCACTGTCGCGCTGATCGGTCAGGTCACCGTGAGCGTCGCGAAGGGCGTCGAGCTCGACACGCTGCTGCTCCAGCTCGGCGAGGCGGTTCTCCAACTGCGCCTCGGCGGCCTCGCGCTTGGCCGTAGCGTCGCGCAGGCGCGTCGCTGCCTCGTCACGGTCGTGTGCGGCGCGGTCGAAGTCCGTGCGCAACGCAGCGACGACGTCATCCGTCTCAGCACGCTCGGCGTGCGCCTGATCGACCACTTCCGTGATCGCTGCGCCACGTTGACGCAGCGCCGCGGTTTCCATGCGGGTCTCCGCGACGCGCTGGTCGAGCTCGTCGCGCACGTGCCGAAGTTGCGCCACCTCGGCGTGGATGTCGTGGAGTTCCTGGCTGCCGGCCTCTGCGATGGCGCGCAGCTCGGTGGTCTGGCGCGTCACATGGACGAGCAGGGCCTGCTCATCACGCAGCCGCCCCCGGGTCTGGTGGAGTTGCTCGTCCAGGCGGTCCAGTTCAGCGCGTGCCAGTCGATGCTCCTCAGCGACGCTGCGTGCCCTGGCCTGCGCCCCCAACAGCTCCGCGAGACGCTCGTCTGCGAGCACGCCCATCTGCACGAACCGCTCCAGGCGCTTGTCACGACGGCGCTGCGCACGCTGGACGCGACGCTCGATGTGACGCAAGCGACGGGGTGAAACGGCCTCGCCCACGAGGTCCGCAGCACCGTCCTCAGCACGCACCGGCACAAGCGGGGCCATGTCTGCCATGACCATCAGCTCCGAGGCGCGCACGACCCGCAGGATCGTGAGCAGCGTCACGGCGAAGACGAGCACGCCAGCGGCGATGACCAGGTGGTTCGTGGTGAGGGCGAGGTCAGCTGGGATCATCGCAAGTCCCCTGTGCATTTCCGGCCACGACCGCCAGGTCGGCTGCGTCGGGCACGTCGTCGGATGTGGGTGGCAGGAGCACGTTGCCTCCGACACCCCACCTCAGACAAACGACGGGCGGCGGCGATGGACACGGCGCCGGAGAAGCGTCCTCATGCGTTCGACGGACGGCTGCGACATCCCTGCTTGGCAACCGGCCCCCGTCAGCCCCCAGCCAACCTTGCCACCCAAGGCAACGACCCGCGGCACATCCCCGTCGATGCGGTCAAGGCGCGATCATGGGCGTGGTCCCTTCCCATCGCGCACTCGTGCTTCAGCGTCTGGACCAGGCCACCACACCGCCGCGCTGCCCAGTGGGATGGGTTCCGCCGAGGGCCGGACCACGCCCGCGAGGTTCGCCACGATCCTACGCATGCAACGGTCGTAGATCGCCAAGGGGACGACCTCACGGCCGGGACGGTCGGAGGTCATGTAACCGTCGAGTCGTGCCTGAACCACGTCGATGAACGCTCGCGCCGGATGCCGGTCTCCAGCGAGGAACCGCGATCAGGAAGACGTAGATCAACCCCAGCACGAGCACGAACCGCGCCGACGGTGGCAATGACCAGCGGGGCGCGCGGCCTGTTCGGTCACGCGGTCGGGCCGGAGCCGCGGCCTTGATGCATCGCGCCGTTGATCGTGAACTGTCCGGCCGAGATGTCGGCCGGACAGTTCACGGTCGACAACCGCCACGAGGCGCAACCTGCAACCATGCCCACTCAACCACCCCGACCGGGAGCTGCATCGTGACGGACGTGCCGGCCGCTGCAATGGCGGCTGCGGCTCCTGCGCCCAGGTCCGCACTCCACCGTGCCGTCCTGGTCCTCGCGGCGTTGCGCTACGTCATCCCCATCGCCGCGATCCCGCTCATCCCGGCGTGGCAGGCCGACCACCTCGGATGGCTCCTGCTGTTGCGCCCGGGCAAGGAGATCGTCCTGCTGGCGGGGTTCCGGGCTCGGCAGGGCGACATCGGCCTCGACGTGGCGTTCCTGGCCTACCTGCCACTCATGGTCGTTGCCGTCTGGGTGTTCTTCGCGTTGGGGCGCATGGAGGGCACACGGCTCACCGAGTCGCCTCCCGCCTGGCTCGAACGCCTGGCGCCGCCCCACGTCCTGCGAGCCGGGCAGCGGGTGCTGGCCAAGCGCGGCGAGTGGATCGCCGCCGCCGGGCGCCTGGCGGCGCTGCCACCGACGATCCTGGCCGCCGCGGCCGGGTCGAGCGACGTTCGCGCGGGTCGTTACCTCGTTGCGGACTTCGTGGGCGCCGTCGGCGCCTTCGCGATGACGATCGGCGCGGGCTGGTTGCTCGGCGACGCCTACGAACGTGCCGGCAAGTGGATCACCGCACTTGGCGTGGTGCTCCTGCTGGTGATGTACCGGTTGGCCGCCAGCTGGGTCGAGGCCGAACTCGACCTCGACGAGCTCGACCCGCTGCCCCACCCCCACATCGACGTGCACCACGACGGTGGCGACGACCAAGCTGACGACGACCAAGCTGACGCCGAGTCGGCACCCAGCCTGCCCGACCAACCACCCTCCGCCGCTCAATGAACCGCCACGACCACCCCACGGTCCCCGCCGTTCAATGAACCGCCAGGACTCGTGCCCGCAGCGTCACGCTGGCTCCGTGGACGGCTCCTCGAACGAGGTCGGCAGGAACACGCGGAAGGAGGCGCCGCCGCCCCGCGGTCCTCGGCCCATGCGCGTCCACCATGCAGTTCGGCGAACCGTGCCACGATCGTGAGGCCGAAACCCGCGACCGGACACCACACAGTCCGGGTGCGCGTGCCCACCCGGAGCACCGAGGCATGAACCGCTTCGGCTGTGCGAGTCATGCCAGAGGTGACTCGCCAAGCGGCCGCACGATCGTCCGGAGCCGAGGCCTCGAACCTGCGGGCGTATTCTCGGCCGATCTTGGCCATCCAAGATCCCCACCACGGCGTTGGAGGGTTTGAACACCTGAGCAGGCAAGGGACCTCATGGGGAACACCGCGGGTGCTGCGCACTTCGGCGCGGACGGTTCGGCCTACGACCGGTTCATGGGTCGCTACTCCAGTCGGCTCGCCGTTGAATTCGCGGATTTCGCACTGGTCGGGACGGACCACCGCACCCTCGACGTGGGCTGCGGTACCGGGGCCCTGACGAACGAGCTCGTCCGGCGGCTCGGCCCCGATCGGGTGCACGCGATCGACCCGGCGCCATCGCTGCTCCAGGCCTGTCGTTCACGCCACGCGGGCGCCGACATCCGCATTGGCAATGCGGAAGACCTGAACTTCGCGGACGGCCAGTTCGACCGCGTGCTGTCGCAGCTGGTGCTCCACTTCGTGACACACGCCGATCGGGTCGCCGAGGAGTTCGCGCGCGTGCTGCGTCCCGGGGGGATCGCAGCCGCCTGCGTCTGGGACTTCGCGGACGGGATGCAGATGCTGCGGCTGTTCTGGGATGCCGCGCTTACCGTGCGACCCGACGCACCGGACGAGGCCACCACCCTTCGTTTCGGTGGCCCGGGTGAGATCGCACTACTCATGGAGGACGCAGGGTTCACCGAGGTGACCGAGACGACACTGACGGTCCACAGCTCGTACGCCGACTTCGACGAGCTGTGGGGCAGCTTCCTGGAGGGCGTGGGCCCAGCTGGTGCCTTCTGTGTGAGCCTGACACCCGACGAGCAGTTCGCCGTCCGACAGGAACTCCACGCAAGACTCGGCCGTCCCGCCGCAGCATTCACGCTGGCCGGGGTCGCACGCGCCGCACGCGGCGTCCGCTGAGCTCGAAGGGCAGGGGATCGGCGCGACGCCCACGGGTCAGAGATCCAGCCGATGGTCATCGGCCATCGGCTGACGACCCGTCGAGGCAGCCCGGGTTGCGAGGCGCTCGTAGGCTCCCGGTCGCGACCGACAAGGAAGACGGCGTGCAACGACCTCGGACGCGTTACGCACGGTCGACCACCAACGATGGTGCCCCGGTCAGCATCGCGTGGCAGCAGTTCGGGGGCGGCCCGCACGACCTTGTGCTGGTCAACGGGTTCGTGTCCCATGTCGAGGCGGAGTGGGACGACCCCGCAACCGCCCGACTGTTGGAGTCGCTCGCCGGGTTCGCGCGCGTCACGACGTTCGACAAGCGCGGCGTCGGACTGTCTGATCGCAATGTCGCCCCGCCCACCCTGGAGGAGCGGGTCGACGACCTGCTCGCGGTCATGGATGCCGCCCAGATCGACTCGGCCACGCTCGTCGGCTTCTCCGAAGGGGCGCCGCTGGCGATCCTGTTCGCGGCCGCGCACCCGGATCGCGTCGAGTCCCTGGTCCTGTTCGGTGGCATGGCACGCACGACCGAGGCTGATGGCTACCCCTTCGCGCCGCCGCGCGAGGCGCTGCTGGAGGCAGCCACGGAACTCCTTCTGCCGCACTGGGACGAGCCCGTCCTGGCCGAGGTCTTCGCCCCGTCGATCATGAACGATCCCGAGGCCATCGAGATATGGCAGCGCTACCAGCAGGTCGCCGCGTCTCCCTCGATGATCCTGCAGCTGTACGCGATGGCGATGGACTTCGACGTCCGACAGCTCCTGCCGACCATCGCCGTTGCGACGTTGGTCCTGCACCGTCGCGGAGACCGCGCGGTCTCGGTCCAGGGCGCTCGTTGGATGGCCGAACAGATCCCCGGCTGCCGGTACGTCGAACTCGACGGCACCGACCACACGCCCTCGCACGGCGACCAGGCGCCCGTCATCGCCGAGATCGAGCGGTTCGTGACGGGAACGGTGCGTGAGACGGAACCCGAGCGGGCGTTGATGACCGTGCTGTTCACCGACATCGTCGGGTCGTCGCAGCGTGCCTCTGCGCTCGGCGACGCCGCGTGGGCGGCACTGCTGGCCCGTCACGACGAACTGATGCAGCAAGTGGTCGACACGCATCGCGGTGAGATCCGCAAGCACACCGGCGACGGGCTGCTCGCGACCTTCGACGGTCCGGGGCGAGCCGCTCGCGCCGGGCTGGCGATGCGCAACGCCGCACGGTCGATCGGGTTGGAGCTGCGCATCGGCCTGCACTGTGGCGAGGTCGCGTTGCGGGCCGACGACCTGGCCGGGATCGCGGTCCACGTCGCCGCTCGCGTCCAGCAGCAGGCCGGCGACGGTGACGTGCTCGTCACCAGCACGGTCGTCGACCTCGTCTCCGGGTCCGGTCTTGTCTTCGACGACCTTGGCCTCCACGACCTCAAGGGCATCGACCGGCCCTGGCGGCTGTACCGGGTCAGCGATGAGTGAACTGGACTATCTCACCGATGTGCAGCGATTGGCGGCCCTCGCGCATCGCTTCGCGACACTCGCCGTCGGTGTCCCCGAACCGCTACGGCTCCAGAGGCTCGTCTCCACGCCCGCCTGGACCCCGCACGACCTCGTCGCCCACGTGGCGGACCTCGTGCACCGCTACGCCGAGGCGTTTGGTGCCGGGACGACGTTCGCGCCGACGTGGGACTCCCAGCCGACGTGGACGAGCCAAGTCGCAGCCCCGTACCGCGCGAGGCCGTACGACGAGGTTGCCGGCCTGATCGCCGAGGCAGCCGAACCCCTCGCACCTGCGGGCGCGGCAGCCGACCCCGACCGGCTCTTCCGCTGGCAGGGAGGAGCGGAGATCCCCGTCCGTGGCGGTGTCGGCGTGACGATCAACGAGCTCCTGGTCCACGGCTGGGACCTCGCCTCGGGTACCGGCGGCTCGTGGCCACTGGACCCCGCCGACATCACCGCTGGGCTGGGGTGGGCGTTGCATGCCCTGGGGCCCGCGATCGACGCAGCCAAGGCCGCCGGCCACACGGCGACCTACGAACTTCGGCTGCGTGACGGCGGGACGCTCGTGCTGCCGTTCGTCGATGGCGTGCCACAGGCCGGGACCGTCGGAGCACGACGTCCGGACGTCGTGATGTCAGCCCCGGCCCGGACGCTGCTGCTGACGATGTACGGCCGCAAGCCCTTTGTGGTGGACCGTCACCACCGGCCGGGCGCTTGCCTGGGGCCGACGACCCTGGCTGGGACTCACGTTGACCTCGAAGATCCGACCCTTCTGAGGTGGCCCGGAACGCCAGGTCGGGCGTCGAGCACGTTCGTCTCGAGAAGGTCACGAGGCAGCGACCACTGCCACACCCCTGTCGCGCGACCTCCTGCTACATCCACCGCTCCTCGCGGCGGACCTACGGACGGCCACGCATCCACGGCCAGCTGCTCGCCCGCGGCGTCACCATCGGCCACGACCAGGTCGCACTGATGCGCAAGGCCGGGATCGTCGGCGTGCACGGCCGCAAGCAGGGCAAGCGCCGCAAGCCCGACCTCGACCCAGTACCCGACCTGCTCGAGCGGGACTTCACCGCCGAGCGGCCCAACCAGCGGTGGGTCGCTGACATCTCGGAGTTCAAGACCGGAGACGGCAAGCTGTACGTGGCCGCGATCCGGGACCTGTGCCACCGCGGCATCGTCGGGTGGTCGATGGACGACCACCACCGCGCCGAACTGGTCGTGGACGCGCTGACCATGGCGCTGCGCCGTGCGACCCCGGACGAAGGCGGTCTGATCCATCACTCGGACAAGGGCGGCGAGTACCTATCCAACGACCTTGCCACGACCGTGGCCGACGTCGAGGGGCTGAAGCTCTCGTTCGGATCGACAGGCGACGCCCTCGACAACGCCGCCATGGAGACCGTGTGGGGCACCATCAAGCGCGAGGTCGACCACATCCGCGACGGGGTCCCGTTCGCCACCCGCGACGAGGCCCGCGCCTACCTGTTCGAGTACATCGAGGTGTTCTACAACCGGCAGCGCCACCAGGCCCGCCTCGGCCACCTCACCCCCGCCCAATACGCCGCGAAGTTCGCAGCATGACCACCATCAACCACGTGTCCGCGGAACCCCGGCAACCTCAGGACGCTGCGGCGAGGGGCTTGCCTCATGCCCACCGCACTTCATTGCCACACTGCCCGCCGAGCCGAGGCACACGATCGTCTCACGCCAGCCATGACATAAGAGCCCCAGCGTGCTGTCTAACCCAGAGGTACGACGAGTCATCCAACCGGCCGTGGTCACAGAGGATCCCGAGACCGGCGACCGTCAAGCCCCCCGACGGATCGAACGCCGCCGTGAGCCGAGCTAACTGCCAGATCATGACCAGGTCGTCATCGGGGATATCAACAGCTGCTCGGATGGCATCCAGGACTTCGTGATTCAGTCGGCGTGTTTGACTTTCCAACACTTGCCGAGCGTGCCCGACGGTCCGAGCATCAATGGCGATGCGTCCTAGGACGCGGTGCTCCATGACGAGGGTCAAGCCGTCTTGGAGGAACGTGAATCCTCCGTCACGAAACGGCTGCAGCATGTCAGCAAGCGACGAGGCCAGATGGTCGTCCACGGTGGAGCCTTCCAACGTGAGGCAGTCATCAGGGACCTGCTGAGAGGGTCCCGATGAGTGGTCCACCGGCTATGCGGGTTGGGGTTGGTGTCTGATCTTCCAGGCGTCTGCGAACTCGGTGGGGGTCAGATCTCCATGGGCGGAGTGGGGACGATTGCAGTTGTAGTCGATGCGCCAGTCCTCGATGAGGATCTGGGCCTCGCGCAGCGAGTCGAACTGCCACAAGTTGAGCAGCTCGTCACGCAGTCTGCCGTTGAACGACTCGATCCAGGCGTTCTGCCGCGGCGAGCCCGGATCGATGAACACCGCACCGGTGCCGTTGTCGGCGCACCAGTCGGCCACCGCGTGCGCCACGAACTCGGGTCCGTTGTCAAACCGGATGTAGGCCGGCACGCCGCGGGTCGCGGCCAGCACGTCCAGGACGGCCACGACGTCGTCGGCGCCGATCGAATGCTGCACGTTGATCGCAAGGGCTTCGCGGGTGAACTCGTCGATGATGTTGAGCAGCTTGACCTGCCGGCCGTCGATGGTGCGGTCGAACTGGAGGTCCATCGCCCAGATCGCGTCCGGGACGATTGGTGACATCGCCCCGACCGGCACACCGATCCCGGTCAGTCGTCCCTTGCGGGACCGTTGCGGTACTTGCAGCCCTTCATCGCGCCACAGGCGCCGGACACGCTTGTTGTTGATGGAGTGCCCGTCGCGACGCAGCTGCTTGGCGGCACGTCGCCAGCCCCAGCGTGGGCGTTCGCGGGAGAACTGGCGCAGCCACTCGCGCAGCCACTTCTCGTCGTCCGTGGTCGGCGGCGGCTTGAGCCGTTGCGTCGAGCGGTGCTGGCGGACCACCTTGCAGGCGCGGCGCTCGGACACCCCGAACTCGTCTTGCAGCAGGACCACGGCCTGCCGGCGACGATTCGGGCCTACCATTTTCCCGTCGCGAGCCTTTTGAGCATCGCCTTGTCCAGCTCTGCTTCGGCGAGCAACTTCTTGAGCTCGAGGTTCTCACCCTCGAGTTCCTTGAGCCGTTTGGCGTCGTCGGCTTTCATCCCGCCGTACTGGTTCAGCCAGCGGGCCCAGGTCGATTCGGCGATGCCGAACTGGCGCAGACCTCCTCGACGGTCGCGCCGCCCGAGAGCAGTTTCTGTCCCTCGGCCAGCTTGCGGATGATCTGTTCGGGCGTGTGGCGTCGTTGTGCCATTGCCGGTCCTTCCTGCTCCGCGTAGCGAAGCATCAGACCGCATTCCGACTGGACCATTCCCAGGGGCTCACCTCATCGGGGCCACGGCCTGAGCAGCCCCGCCGGCTTGGCTGGACCGAATCGTCCCGCCGGACGTCCTGCGCGCCGGCCAACGCGTGCTGACCCGCCGCGGCGTCCTGATCGTCGCCGTGGGCCGGATCGCCGCCCTCCCACCGACGATCCTGCGGGCTGCGGCCGGATCGAGCGACGTTGCGTGGGTCAGAGGACGTCCCAGACGGACTGGGTGGGGCCGAGCTGGCCGCGCTCGCGGGCAATCTCGCCCAGGGCCTCGATGCGCTCCGAAATCGGCGGGTGCGAGCGGAAGAGCTTGCTCATGCCCGCGCCCCCGAACGGAGCGGAGATGTACATGTGGCCCATCGCCGCATTCGCCTCGGCAGGGACGTGGCCGGCGCGCAGGCGGCGCGGGTCATGCGCCCCGGCATCCAGCTTGGCGAGCGCGCGGGCCAGGCCCAGCGGGTTCCCCGTCAGTTCTGCGCCGGTGCGGTCCGCCAAGGACTCCCTCGATCGGGTCACGGCCAGCTGCACGATCGAGGCCGCGATCGGGGCCACGATCGCGGCAGCGAGCAGCACGAGCGGATTGTTGTTGTCGCGGTCGCGGCCACCGCCGCCGAAGATCGCGCCCCAGCGGGCGATCATGGCCAGGTAGGAGATCGCCGTGGCGATCGTCGCGGCGACCGACCCGACCAGGATGTCGCGGTTGTAGACGTGCTGGAGTTCGTGGCCGAGCACGCCCTCGAGCTCCTCGGGGGTCAGGGCGTCGTACAGCCCACGGTTGACGCAGACCACGCCGTTGCTTGGGTTGCGACCGGTGGCGAAGGCGTTGAGCTGCGGTGACGGGCTCATGTAGAGCTTGGGCATCGGCTGGTTGGCGCGCATGGACAGGCTGCGCACGACGCTGTACAGCTGCGGCGCCTCGGCCTCCGTGATGGGCACGGCGCGGGCCATCTTGATCGCCAGCTTGTGGCTGAAGAAGTAGCTGAAGCCGTTCATCGCCAAGGCGATGACCAGGGCAATCGTCGCGCCACCGCGGCCACCCAGGGCCGTCCCCACGACGAGGAGCAGACCGGCCAGACCGGCCAGCAGGATGAAGGTCTTGGCACTCTTGAACATGGTTTCGGGTCTTCTGTTCGTCGCAGCGGGGCACGCGAGTGGACGCCGGAGGGTACGAGCGAGCACAGGGAATCAAACGGGGCGGGCGCTGGGCCCGTTCCCGACGTGTTCGCCCTGCGCAGCCTTTCCGTGGTTGCTCGGCTCAGCCGACTCACGCGCAAGTCACCCAAGTTGCGCGTCCTGGGCGATGACGTGTGCGCATGTGGATCACGCGGTTGACGCGGTCGCGCCTGCGTTGTTACAGTTCGAACTGTTGTACGACGCGGAACCGGGGGCGGGGAAGCGACAGTGGATATTGACCTCTCTGACAATTGCTGAACCGGGCGCCACCGAAGCCGTGCTGGCCCGGCTGGACGACGCCGCTGTGGCCGTGCGGGCTGTCGGATCGATAGCCGCCAGCTGTGACGCCGTTGCCGTC